>Ga0315277_10011218_pt1 | contig 11303 bp, 7 predicted proteins | sample YL17G05_15_MG_FD_203695 | JGI IMG/M metagenome (GOLD analysis project Ga0315277, IMG submission 203695) | Sediment microbial communities from Yellowstone Lake, YNP, Wyoming, USA - YL17G05_15 | ecosystem: Environmental > Aquatic > Freshwater > Lake > Sediment | place: USA: Wyoming | collected...
CGCGAAAGCTCTTGCACGTGGGTACACACCCTGCAATCGAGCTCACGTCGTTGAAGAATTTCCAGACGCTCGCGATATCTTTCTCCACTGCTAAAACGTTCTCAATCGTGATCATCCTTTCCTCCCAAGGAAATACACAGGTATTGTCAGAAGTCATCCCCCCTCTCCCCTTGGAGCTTGTGTCGTAATTCGTCATGCCCGCCCTGCACCAGCACGGTACAGGGCCCGCGAAGGCGGGCATCCAGGAAGATGGAATTATTCAATAAAACTGCAACTGGATTCCGGCTTTCGCCGGAATGACGGCTCTTTTTCACAATTACGACACAGTCTCTCAAGGGGGAGGGTTTCCTTTGTCTTCCCGTATTCTTCAGAGTGGTTTTTCATGATTTTCTTGACGGTACCAAATACACATGTGGGAAATGGCGAAAAGGGTAAAAGGCGAAAAAAGCAACGAAAACAAAGTTCATTTTTTTATCCCTTTCCCCTTTTCCCCTTTTTTACGTCTCCCACCATTTATTAAGATTATAGTCTTCGGCGATGACACTGGCTGCGATAAAGCCCGGCGCGCCGATAATCCCTCCCCCGGGATGGCAGCACGAGCCGCACAGGTAGAGATTTTTTACCGGCGTGCGGAACTGCGCCAGTTCGGGGAGGGGGCGAAAATATTCCAACTGCCCCTGGATCATTCGCCCCATGAAAACGCCCCCACTTTTCATGTTATACAATTTTCTCTCGATGTCCAGCGGCGAGAGGGCGAATTTCCCCAGAATGTTATCGTCCGTTAGATTGGGGGCGTACTCCCGCCATTTGGCAATGCAAGCCTCCATGTATTCCTCTTTCACTTCGTCCCATTTCTCCGGGCCTCCATCTTTAAGAGCGTACGGGACGGGCTGCCAGATCAAAGCCGCGTGCTTTCCTTTCGGCGCCTGGTTGGAGTCGAACAGGGACGGGACGGAACAGTATAGCCCGAGATGTTCCGGGAGCTTGCCACTGCGAATCTCCGACCACAGGACTTGATAGTCCTCCGGCGTCTCCAGGCCGATGTTCAGCTTGAAGGCCATGTCGACGTCCGGGTCAAATTGGGCTGCGCTGTGAACCGGGGGTTCATTCAAGGCCAGATGCACGCCGAAAAGGGAAAACTCGTCCAGCTTAAAATTTTTGATCTTCTTTAAAAATTCTCCCTCAAGGTTCTCCTCGCCAACCAATTCCAGGAAGGTCTGTTTGAGATCCACGGCGCTGGCCACCAGTCGATCGGCCCGGAATACTTCCCCGCTGAGCGTCTCTACCCCTTTGGCCTCCCCGTTTTCTACCAAGATCCTGGTGACGTGATGAAATCCCAGAGCCATGCCCCCATTGGCAAAGAATGCTCGCCAGAGGGCATGCGCCAGCACGTGCGAGCCCCCGATGCAGAGCTGGGAGTGCTCGATCTGGGCCACGGTTAGGGGGATCACCGTGCCCAAACCGTGATAATCCGGCACGATCCCCCGAGGCACCGGAAGCTGATGCAGGATGAGGGCTTTCACGTGTTCGTTCTCGAAATACTCATCCGCGACATCTTTGGGACTGAGCTTTCCCATCCTCAAAAAATCCAGCCCTTCGGGGCTGCCCTGCAAGACCGTGGCCTGGCTGGCCGGCGGCTGAGGCTGCGTGAACAGGGCGGGCAGGACCACCGATTCCATAAACTCGCCGTAGTTGTCGGCCATCTCACGGTAGGCTCGGGCGTCTTTCCGGGAGACCCGCGCAATGGATGCACAGGTCTTTTCCAGGTCGGCGTGCATCGTGATGGCCTGTCCATTCTTCAAGGCGATGCCCGCAGAGACCGGCGGCCGATAGTAGCGGGCGTTGAATTTTTCCAGTTCCAGGTCCTTATAACAGGGCATGATATTAATCGTGTCATGGAAGTGCGAGTGTAAATTATGAAGGAACCCCGGGATGGTCACTTCCTCGGTGCTCAAACCGCCCCCGATTTCCAGTCGCCTCTCCAGGATGAGGGTTTTCAGGCCGGCCTTGGCAAGGTAATTGCCCAGGATCAACCCGTTATGGCCGCCGCCGATGATGATCGCATCGTAATCGCCCATCTTTTCCTCCTTCGGTGTGGGAAAAATCAGCCAGGCGAATTCAGAAGGTGTAGAAAATCCTTAAGGGCTTGTAAAAATTTCGTGGGGTTGCATCAGAGATTAAGATCCATTTCGTATGCCACGCTCTTTGGCCATTTCCCCCTGGGGCATTCATTCCCTGATGAAAATCATTCAAAAAAATATTGACATCGATTATATTGACCTATAAATTGAGAGTCAAGATTTTTCTGAGGAATTGCCCGGTGGCCGCTTGGCCACCCGCGAATCGCGCCTTGGCGGGAAAAATCCCCTTGTTCCCTCCCCCTTTGATGGGGGAGGGTGAGGGTGGGGGTGAATGGATCTGGTCCCCCCTCCCCTGAATCCCCTCCCGCCAAGGGAGGGGAGATTTTGGAGGATTATTTTCTACGGAATTTTATAGCAATCATATATGTATGATGGTCTCGTAAAAAGTCCTTTTTATCCCATTTTCGTCATTCCCGCGAAAGCGGGAATCCAGTTAATTCAAGCAGTTCTGGACTCCTGCTTTCGCAGGAGTGACGGCTTTTCTGATTTTTTACGAGTTCATCATATATAGGACCACGGGACGCCTTCTATGTATGATATCGTCCAGCCCAAGATCCTTTGCATGGGTCCGGGGGCTTTGCAATCTCTGGAGCGAATTTTACGGCAGATGGACCCGGGGCGCATCCTCATCGTCACCGGGCCCAACCTCCGAAAGGCAGGCATCCTTGAGCGGGTTCTCGGCTCCATGGGCTCGTATAAGGATCGAGTGGAAACTTTCATCAATCCGGTTCCCGAACCGGATGTGACCATCGTCGAGGAATGCGCCCGCATCGTCCGTGAAAAGGGATATGATCTAATCGTAGGCCTCGGGGGAGGGTCCCCCATGGACGTGGCCAAGGGGGCGGCGGTCGTGGCCGTGCATGAAGAAGGAATGAGGCCGCTCCTGGGGCGGAACTTGTTGCGCAGAAAGGGCATCCCGACCATCCTGGTTCCCACCACGGCCGGAAGTGGCACGGAGGTGACGCAGGCTGTCGTGGCGTATGTTCCGGAGGAAGAAACCAAAAAATCCATCTGGGACCCGCGCACCATGGCCGAGGCCGCCATCGTTGATCCGGAACTGACTCTCCAGATGCCCCCCCGACTGACGGCCGAGACGGGTCTGGACGCCCTGGTGCATGCGATAGAAGGTTATACCTCCCGCTATGCGAACCCGGTGAGCCGGATGTATACCCGGGAGGCCATGCGCCTGATCGGAAGATATCTTCCCAGGGCCTACAGGGACGGTTCTGATTTGGAGGCCAGAGAGGCCATGGCCCGGGCCGCCACTCTCGCGGGCATTGGAATGTCCAACAGCGGGCTCGGCGCCATACACGCTCTGGCACTCATTCTTGACCACAAAGGCTTCACCCATTGCCAATCCCTCGCGGTACTGGCACCGTGGGTCGTACGCTTCAATCGCCTCGGGCACGAGGAGCTTTACGCGCGAGTCGCCGAAGCTCTCGGGGAGAAAGTGCAGGGGCTTAGGGTGGAAGAAGCCTCCCGGAAGGCCTCCGATGCCCTTCTTCGCCTCCTCCGGGAGATGCAGATCTCCCCATATCTGAAGGACTATGGTATAAGGAAAGATGAAGTACGTTCCCTGGCCCTGGGTGCCCATAGGGTTGGTCAAAGGCTTCTTCCCATGAACATCCGAGAAATCAGCGAGGAAGATGCCCTGGCTATTTTCGGGGAGGCCTATGGCTCTTAGCCAGGGCTGTATGAAATCGAGAGCAACTGCCCCTGGGTGCTGCGTTTCAGGTCTATTTATGGAAGAAACCCGCTTTTCACCCTCTCCCTACCCTCCCCCCTCGAGGAGGAGGGCGAAGGGCGGGGGGGACTGGAGAAGTTCCTTAGGAGGATAGGTAGAATGAATCAGGCGAAAGATTCCGAGAAGATCGTCAAGACGATTACCTGGTCCGCGGGCCCCGGATGCCACGGCGGATGCGGGGTTTTCCTGCACGTGAAAGATGGAAAATTGATAAAAATGGAAGGGAACCCCGATCACCCCTACAACAACGGCCGGCTGTGTCCGAGGGCGCTGGCCATCAAAGATTATATCTATCATCCCGACCGGCTGCGTTCTCCCCTGAAGAGGACCGGCCGGCGGGGAGAGAATAAGTGGGCGAAGATCTCCTGGGATGAGGCTTACGGCCTGATCGAAAGGCGCATGAACGAAATCCGGGACAAGCATGGTGCCGAATCCATGGTCTTCATCCAGGGCACGGGGAGAAACGTGGGCGGCTGGCTTCTGCTTCTCTCCTACTCCTACGGAAGCCCCAACTGGCTTCAGGGCGGGCTGACCGGCAATTCGTGCTTTCACCCCAGGCTCGTGGCCATGCGGATCACCCAGGGGGATTATACGGTTCCCGACTGTTCCCAGTTTTTCCAGGACCGCTACGATAACCCGGAATTTGTCCTGCCCAAGTGCACCCTCATCTGGGGCCAGAACCCCGCGGCCACCTGCAACGATGGATTTATGGCCCCCTGGATCATCGACTGCATGAAACGCGGAACCAAGGCGATCGTCGTGGACCCCGTCTACACCTGGGTCGCCTCCAAAGCCGCCATCTGGCTGCAGCTCCGCCCGGGAACGGACGGGGCCTTGGCCCTGGGGCTTCTGCACGTCATCATTAAAGAAGGCCTCTATGACAAGGAATTCGTGGAAAAGTGGACCCATGGTTTTGACAAGCTGGCCCAGCGGGTGAAGGAGTATCCTCCGGAGAAGGTTGCGCAGATTACCTGGGTCCCCAAAGAAAAAATCATCGAAGCGGCCCGGCTTTTCGCCACCAGCCATCCCGCCTCCATCCAGTGGGGCGTGCCCGTGGACCTGGCGGCCGAGGGGGCCATTGTCTGCAACGCCGTCATCCATCTCTGGACCATAACGGGAAATATCGATATCCCCGGGGGAATGGCCATCGCCCGGATGGCGTTGGATGTGCCGCCCTACCCCATGAGCCAGGAGGCTATCGCCGAGTATTACGGTGATGTCATGCCGCCCGAGCAGATGCGCAAACGGATCGGCGTGGATGTCTACCCGATGGTCAAAGAATTTCACTGGCGGGCCCAGGCCGACATGATCCTGAAGGCGCTTTTGACCGATGAGCCCTATCCCCTGAAGGGCGCCTGGATCGCGGGCAACAACATGCTGGCCTCGGCCGCCAATCCGAGGAAATACTACGAAGCGCTCAACCGGCTCGAATTCATCGTGGTGGCCGACCTTTTCATGAACCCGACATCCGTGGCCCTGGCCGACGTCATCCTGCCCACGGCCACGATGGCCGAACGGGACGGAATCCGGGCCTGGTGGACTCCATTGAATGCCATGCAGAAGGCCATCGAGGTCCCCGAGTGCAAAGCCGATGAGGAGATCTGCTTTGAACTGGCGCGCCGGTTCAACCCCAACCTGAAATGGAAGAGCCTGCGCCAGCTATTTGACGATTTTCTCAAGCCTTCGGGCCTGAATTATGATCAGTTGAAAGAGAAGGGGTGGGTCTTCCCGCCCAAGGGGCACCCCACCCAGCCCTACCGGCGGCACGAGAAAGGGCTTTTGCGCAAGGATGGGAAGCCGGGCTTCAACACCCCCACCGGCAAGGTCGAGTTATATTCCACCCACTTCGAACGCTGGGGGTATGACCCCCTGCCCTACTACGCCGAGCCCCACATGAGCCCCTACAGCACCCCGGAGCTGGCCAAGGAGTACCCGCTCATCCTTTCCACCGGCCGGCGCAGCGTGCTCTTTTTCCACGCCGAGCACCGCAACATCAAGTCTCTCCGGGAACTGGAGCCCTACCCCGTTCTCGAAATTCATCCGGACACCGCTCGCTCTCTGTCCATTCAAGACGGCGACTGGGTCTGGGTGGAGAATCCCAACGGCCGGTGCAAACGCAAGGCCAAGTATTTTCCGGGAATCGACCCGCGGGTGGTCCAGACGCCCCACGGCTGGTGGTTCCCCGAGAAGCGGGCCGAAGACCTTTTCGGGCTCTGGGAAGTAAACGTCAATCAGCTCATCCCGGACGAAACCCAGGCCAAGTGCGGCTTTGGGGGCGGACAGTACAAATCGATCCTCTGCAAAGTCTACCGGGCCGAGGAAGGCATCGAGGGGATTTACCAGAAGGAGAGCCTCTAATGGAGTATGGATTGTTTGTCGATTACGAATGGTGCAGCGGCTGCCACGCCTGCGAGCTGGCCTGCAAGCAGGAGCATGACCTGAAGACCGATGAATGGGGAATCCGCGTGGTCGAGCAAACCTATCGGGGGAAGGAAAAAGTCACCGTCGAGTATGTGCCCATCCCCACGGATTATTGCGACTTCTGCCTGCCGCGGGTGAGGCAGGGGAAGAAGCCCGCCTGCGTTCACCATTGCATGACCAAGTGCATGGACTTCGGTCCGCTGGACGAGATGGGCAAGCTGGCGGCGAAGAAAAAGAAGACCGTGGTGTGGGGGCGCACTTTTTAATGCCGCCAACGGATCCTCGTGCCGGGTCTCAGAAATAGCTCTCATAAATATTTCTTTGACTCATATATAATGGCTTTTAACAATAGTGGCCACCGTGACGTGGCTCGGGGACCAGGGCGGTGAGAGCCGGCAGCCCCGGCTGGGTGGAAGCAATCCAGAAGATACAAGTTTTTTCCGCCGCAGGAGGCGGGGTGTACCTTCCCGCCCCATCTGCGGAGATCCCAGCGCCTCGGGATGCCAATCTCAGCGCCCTGGTCCCCGAGCCCTGTGGGCAGCTGTGAATTATGAAACGAACTTCCAAGACACTTGAAAGTTATATTTCCCCTTTGCTCCGGGTGAATCTGACGGAGAATAAAATTCAAAGCGAGGAGATCGCTCGATCCTTGACCCTGAAATTCCTGGGAGGAAGGGGTGCGGGATGCAAGATTCTCTTCGACGAACTCAAACCCTCAACCGAACCTCTGGCCCCTGAAAATAAACTGCTGCTGCTGGCCGGCCCCCTGGTCGGAACGGGGGCGCCCTGGTGTGTGAAGTACACGGCCGTGACTCGCTCCCCTCTTACCGGGACGATCCTGATGAGCCTGGCCGGAGGATTTTTCGGGGCGAACCTCCGCTTTGCCGGTTGGGACGGGCTGGTGATCGAAGGAAGGGCCGAGGAGCCCTCCTACCTATGGATCCACGAAGGGAAAGCCGAGCTGCGCGCAGCTTCCCACCTCTGGGGGAAGAATACGGAAGACTGCCAGGAAGCGATTCGGAAAGAGCTGGGGGACGATCGAGTCCAGATCGCCTGCATTGGCCCGGCGGGCGAGAAAGCCGTCCGCTTTGCTTCCATCATCAGCGGCAAGCGAGCGGCCGGCCGCGGGGGCGCGGGCGCAGTCATGGGCTCCAAAAACCTGAAAGCCATTGCCGTTTATGGTACGCGAAAGCCCCCCATCACGGAAGCTCAAAAGTTCGAAGAGCTGCAGATGGCCATCCGCCAGAAAGCCCGCGAAGCGGAACGCCTAAAAATCTTCGGCAAATTCGGCACACCCAAGAACCTGGCGATCGTCAACAGCCGGGGACTATTCCCGACGCGCAATTTCCAGGGCGGCGTTTTCGACGGGATCGGACAGGTCAATGCGGAAGAGCAGCAGCGCCGGGTGCTCCGAAAAACAACCTGCCATGGCTGCCCGGTGGCCTGCGGCAACCTCACCCGCGCCGGGGAGGGGCCTTATGAAGGAATCGTAACCGAGGGTCCGGAGTATGAGACGTTCTGGGTCTTCGGGGCACAGTGCGGGAATACCTGCATCGACGCGATCATCGCAGCGGACCGTTTGTGCGATCAGCTGGGGATGGATACCATTTCCACGGGAAGTACGATCGCCTTTGCCATGGAGTGCGCCGAGCGAGGGCTGATCGGCCGGAAAGACCTGGAGGGCCTGGACCTAAGGTTCGGAAACCACCAGGCCATGGTGGCCATGATCAGCCGGATCGGCAATCGCGAGGGGCTGGGAGATCTCCTGGCGGAAGGGACCCGCCGGGCCGCCCAGCGCATCGGTCAGGGATCCGAAAAATTCGCCATGCACGTGAAGGGTATGGAGCTGGCGGCGTATGATCCCCGAGGGGCCAAGGGGATGGGAATCGCCTATGCGACCTCGCCCCGGGGCGGGTGCCACGAAAGAGGGCTTATCTCCAGGGAAACCTTCGGTGCCCCTCCACCCATCGACCCTCTATCCATTACCGGCAAAGGATTGGCGGCCAAAGAGCCGCAGGATGAGACGGCGGTCCTTGACTCTCTGGGCGTTTGCGTTTTTCCTCCCCACAACGACGGGATGGACATGAATGAGACGGCGGAATTATTTTCCTACGTGGTTGGCGAATCTTTGAGCACCGATGATCTGATGACTGCCGGAGAACGGATATGGAACCTGGAGAGGCTGTTCAACCTGCGGGAAGGCTTCGCCAGGAAAGATGACACGCTGCCGCCCAGGCTTTTCCAGGAACCCATGCCCTCGGGGCCGGCCAAGGGAAACATCGTGGAATTGGACCATCTCCTTAAGGATTACTACCGCACGCGGGAATGGGATGAAAGGGGCGTGCCGACAGCGGAAAAATTGGCCAGCCTGGGACTGTCTGAAGAGGGGAAGACTGTTAAATAATTAGGGAGTTAGGGAGGTGGGGAGTTGGGGGATCGAATAATTAGACGCGGAGACGCGGAGAAAATTCCCATAATAACATTGATGGAATCGTAAAAAGTCGTCATTCCCGCGCAGGCGGGAATCCAGGCGCCACGAGAGCCATCAAAGGGCTGGATTCCCGTTTTCACGGGAATGACAGAAAACAGGCCTTGGTTTCTTTTGGTTGCGGCTACGTCGCACGGTGTCCGCTGTGGTCAAATTTTTACAATACTAAACCAACGAGGAGGGAGAATATGGACAGAAAGTTTAGAATGATCATGCTGGTGCTTTTCTGTGTTCTGGGGCTGACTTTCCTTGGGCAAGAATCAGCCTCCGCTCAAACCATCGCCGGCAAAGAGATCCGCATCGGGGCGGCCTTCTGCATCTCGGGCCATGGCGCGAATGTGGGCAAGCGGGAAGCCATCGGGGCCCAGGCAGCGGTGGATGTGATCAATGCCGCCGGCGGGGTCAACGGGGTTCCGCTGAAGCTATACATCGATGACACGGCCAGCAATCCCCAGGATGCGGTAAATGTAATACGCAAACTGGTAGCGGACAGCAAAGCCCTGGCCATCGTGGGCCCGCATTATAGTTCAGAGGCGGAGGCTACCTTCCCCTTGGGGAACCAGCTCAAGATCGTCCAGATATGCGTGGCTTCGTCCAAACCCGGACTCTCCGCCGCCAACCGGCCCTATGCGTTTCGGAACACGCTGACCGAGGACAAGATCGCCGATGCCGTGGTCAAGAAATTCAAGAAGCGCTACAACATTAAAAAAGTTGCCATCATCACCGACATCAAAGACGCCGTTTCCAAATCCGTCGGCACCCAGGTCCTTCCCCCGGCCTACAAAGCGGATGGGATCGAGGTAATCACCGGGGATAATCCCGTGACCTTCCAGACCAACGACACTCAGTTTACGGCCCAGATTACCAAGCTGAAGGCCATGAACCCGGATGGAGTGGGAATGGGAGCATTGGGCCCTGACGCCCTCAACATCATCACCGAAGCCCGCAGGCAGGGGATGACCCAGCCCTTCATGAGCACAGCTCCAATCATGGAGGGGGAGGTTCCCCAAAAAGGCGGCAAGGCTGTGGAAGGAACATTTTCCGGAACCATCTGGGACCGGAGTGACGATTCTCCCAGGAGCAAAAAATTCAAAGCGGCCTACGATAAGGCGGTCAGAATTTATCCGGGCGAGTTCACGAAGCTGCCCGATTATTATCCGGTGAATGCCTACGATGCCGTTTTCATGATCGTGGAGGCCGTCAAGAAAAAGGGGGTTACCAACAAGCCCGCCGATTTAGAGAAGGACCGGGCAAAGATCATGGAATACCTGACCGCCCTCAGAAACTTTGACGGCGTGGCCAGCAAAGGGTTCAACGAGGTGGGCGACGGGCTCAAGGACGTCCAGGTCTATGAAATCAAGGCCGGACAGTGGGCGCTCGTTAAGGATTAAAAGTTGTCTTGGGGTTAGGGGCGGCCTTCTTACGGCCGCCCCAATAATAATGACGGATGAGAAACCATGTTTCTTCAACAGCTCATCAATGGCTTAATGTTGGGCAGTACCTACTCGCTGATTGCCATGGGCTATACCCTAGTGCTGGGGGTCCTGCAAATGCTGAACATCGCCCACGGCGATGTATTCATGTTCGGCGCCTTCCTGGGGTTGACCTTCGCCCTACTGGGAATCCCGCTTTATTGGGCATTGCTCCTGGCCATGCTGGGGGCCGGCATCATCTCCATCCTTGTTGAACGCTTCTGTTTTCGCCCCCTCAGAAAGGCCCATTTTCTCGGCCCGTTGCTCAGCACCATTGCCTTTGGCATCCTGTTGCAGAACGTGGCCACGCAGATCTGGGGCTCCGAGCCTTCTCGCTACCCCCAGACCACCGAGATCGCCCAATTCCAGTTGGGGCCCATCCTCATCTCCTCCATTCATATTATCATCCTGGCGACTTCCTTATTCTTAATGGTGGCCATCGACCAGTTAGTGAAAAGAACGCGAATGGGCAGAGCCATGAGGGCCACTTCCGAAAACCAAACCAATGCCAGCCTTCTGGGAGTTGACATTTTTTGGGTCTTCACTTTCACCTTCTTCGCTTCCGGGGCCATGGCGGGGGTGGCCGGAGTGCTGACGGCCCTGGTCTACCTGCAGATCACCCCCTTTATAGGCATTCGCCAGGGCTTAATCGGAATGGTGGCTATGGTCATCGGGGGCCTGGGGAATCTGCGGGGGGCCATGATCGGGGGCATCCTGATCGGGATCATGGAGGTTATGAATGATGCCTACCTGACCGCGGGTTATCGCGACATGATCGTCTTCGGCCTGTTTTTCCTCTTTCTCATTTTTAAGCCGGAAGGACTTTTCGGGACAACGAGTCGAGAGTCGTAGGAGTGTTATAGAATGAGCGTCTATCTGGAAGGTGTGCTCGCCCTTATGGGGATTAACATCCTGATGGCCCTGAGCGTCTATGCCATTCTAACGACCGATCAGCTTTCCCTGGGAAACGCGGGGTTCATGGCCATCGGGGCGTACACCTCGGCCTATCTCACGGTGAAATCAGGGGTTCCTCTCCT
>Ga0315277_10011219_pt1 | contig 11302 bp, 10 predicted proteins | sample YL17G05_15_MG_FD_203695 | JGI IMG/M metagenome (GOLD analysis project Ga0315277, IMG submission 203695) | Sediment microbial communities from Yellowstone Lake, YNP, Wyoming, USA - YL17G05_15 | ecosystem: Environmental > Aquatic > Freshwater > Lake > Sediment | place: USA: Wyoming | collected...
TACGCAGAGGCGATAAGGCGCAGCCAGATGTACCTGCCCCAGGAGAAAATCGCGAACGAACACTACTGCCAGTGCGGAGGTGACCGCTGATGGCACAAAGACCTTCACGCACTGCGATGCCGCACCAGGACCCCAGAGTCCGGGTCCGTAACTTCAATGAAGTGGCCACTGGCTACACGGAGGAAATGGCCCGGCGCGAGGCGGAGCGGTGCATCCAGTGTAAGAAACCGCTCTGCATACCCGGCTGCCCGGTGAATGTCGATATCCCGGGATTCATCCGGCTCGTGAAGGATGGCGATTTTGCGGGCGGTGCCCGGAAGATCAAGGATACGAACAGTCTTCCGGCGATCTGCGGCCGGGTCTGCCCACAGGAGGAGCAGTGTGAAAAGACCTGCATCCTCAGCCGGAGAGGCGAAAGCGTCGCGATAGGGCGGATGGAGCGGTACTGCGCCGACTACGAGCGGGAAAACGGTCTCGTTGGGGCGCCGCAGGTAGCGCAACCAAACGGCCACAAAGTGGCAATCGTGGGCGCAGGGCCGGCAGGGCTCACCTGTGCCGGCGACCTCGCAAAGATTGGCTACAAGGTCACCATCTTCGAGGCGCTGCATGCGCCGGGTGGGGTGCTCATCTACGGCATTCCCGAGTTCCGTCTTCCGAAGGGCATCGTCCGCCAGGAAGTAGACTACGTTCAGAAACTCGGCGTGGACATCGTGCTCGACACGATCATTGGCCGGACGATCACCATAGATGAGATGTTCGAGCAGGGGTATGAAGCGGTGTTCCTCGGGACAGGCGCCGGTCTTCCCAAGTTCATGGAGATTCCAGGCGAGAACCTCAATGGCGTCTACTCCGCAAACGAATGGCTGACCAGGACGAACTTGATGAAAGCATACATGTTTCCGGATTACGATACACCGATAGTCTGTGGCAAGAAAGTCGCCGTCGTCGGTGGCGGGAATGTCGCGATGGACGCGGTGAGATGTGCCCTGAGGCTTGGCGCCGGCGAAGCGCACATCATCTACCGGCGCAGCGAGGTTGAGATGCCGGCGAGGCTCGAAGAGATAGAAAACGCGAAAGAAGAAGGCGTCATATTCGACCTCCTGACCAACCCCGTGAGAGTGCTCGGGAACGACAAAGGGTGGGTCTCAGGCATTGAGTGCATCCGGATGGAGCTCGGAGAGCCCGACGAGTCCGGCAGGCGCCGGCCTGTAGAGATGAAGGATTCGAACTTCGTGATGGAAGTCGACACCGTCGTCATGGCGCTGGGCACCAGCCCCAACCCTGTCATCTCGCAAGTGACACCCGGGCTCAAGACTCACAGGTGGGGCGGGCTGATTGCCGATGAGACGACCGGATTGACGACGCGCGAGGGCGTGTACGCCGGCGGTGACGCGGTCACCGGTTCCGCCACGGTCATCCTGGCCATGGGGGCCGGCAAACGGGCGGCGGAAGCTATCGACGCGTATATCAAGTCGAAGTAGATCTGGTTCCGGCTCAGGATCCAGAGCACGAGAAGAATGGGAATGGGGACTCCCGTGGTGTCAAAGCCTCAAGGTGCGCTTACGGTCAGAGAGCTCACGCACATAGTCCGGGACTTGCTCCAGGGAGCGCTTGAGCTACAGGGCATCTGGGTGCGCGGCGAGATATCGAACTTCAGACGGCACACGTCCGGTCACCTCTATTTCACGTTGAAGGATGATACGGCCTCCGTCCGTTGCGTGATGTTCCGCGGCCGGGCATCGAGGGTCAAATTCGAGCCCGAGGACGGGATGGCCGTTCTTGTCTTTGGCTCCGTGAACGTGTATGAGCGTGACGGGCAGTACCAGCTGTACGTCGACGATATCCAGCCGGACGGCATCGGCTCGCTGTATAAGGCGTTCCTGCAGTTGAAGGCGCGGCTCGAAGCTGAAGGATTGTTCGACGCTGCCCTGAAACGAAAGCTTCCTGTCCTTCCCCGGAAAATCGGAGTTGTGACTTCGATCAAAGGCGCTGCGGTGAGGGATGTCATCAACATTGCCCGCCGCCGGCACCCCGGAGTCCGGCTGGTGTTGTGCGAGACTCTCGTGCAGGGAGATATGGCTCCGGACGATATCGCACGAGGTCTTGATCTGGTTGCGGCGGTGCCTGGCGTGGATGTGGTCATCCTCGGGCGCGGAGGCGGCTCGATTGAGGAGCTGTGGGCCTTCAACTCGGAGAAAGTGGCCCGCGCGATTCGCGCCTGCCCGGTACCGGTGGTTTCCGCGGTGGGGCACGAAACCGATTTTACGATCGCGGACTTCGCCGCCGACGTCCGGGCTCCGACTCCGTCAGCAGCGGCAGAACTCGTCGTACCGGACGCCAGGGAGACGTGCTCGAGAACCATAATGCTCAGGGACAGGGCGAAGCAGGCGGCGAGCCGCATGCTGGCCGAGAGGCGCTACGCGCTCAACAGCCTCATATCCCGTCCTGTGCTCAGGCGGCCCGAAGACCTCATCAACGAGTGGCGGCAGGCCGTAGACGAGCTGCTGAAGGACGCGCTATCCTGGACGCGCAGGCTCGTGGACGAAAGACAGGCACAGGCGAGGGCGCTGGTAGGCCGCCTCGAAGCTTTGAGCCCCTTGAAGATCCTGGCGCGCGGATACGCTATCTGCCTTGACGCTTCGGGGGTCCTGCTCAAGTCGGTGCTGGCTTGCATCCCCGGCAGCGACGTGCAGGTCCGTCTCGTAGACGGTAAACTTGAGTGTGTGGTAAAGGGAAGGACTGTATGGGAGCCAGGAGGTCGGGACGGTAATGCAGGAGCAGGATAATCCAGGTTTTGAGAAGGCGCTCGCCCGGCTTGAGGAAATCGTCAAGTTGCTCGAAGCAGGCGACTTGGACCTTGACGCGGCATTACGCCTTTACGAAGAGGGAGTAAAGCTCTCCGGCCACTGCGCCCGGTTGCTCGACAGCGCAGAAAAGCGGATCGAGATTGTGACCAGGGCCAAGGACGGTACCGTGGAACTGGAAGAGTTCAAGGTGGAAAGATAGGACAGTGGAATTCCCAGATTACCTGAACAAGAGCGCATCGAGGGTGGACGGTGAACTCCGGTGCCTGCTGGCGCCCGGAGCAGCCATCTCGCCCCGGCTTTCCAGAGCAATGGAGTACGCGTTGTTCAGCGGCGGCAAACGCCTGAGGCCGGCGATGCTGTTCTTCACAAACGAGATGTTCTGTGTGTCTCCGGGCGCGTCCGCTGCCGCGGCTGCCATCGAGATGGTGCACACCTATTCTCTGGTGCACGACGACCTGCCGTCCATGGACGATGACGACACGAGGCGAGGCAAGCCCACAGTCCATGTCGCGTTCGACGAGGCCACGGCCATCCTGGTAGGTGACGCCCTGTTAACGCTCGCCTTTGAGGCACTTGCTTCCACGTCTCCTGGGACGCTGGACGGCGGGATTGCAGCACGGCTCGCGCTGGAGCTGGCGCGCGCGGCGGGCCCTGCAGGCATGGTGGCGGGACAGGCGCTGGATATGGAGGCTACCCCGGGTGTGGTGGCCGCCGGCGTCGAGCGCATTCATGAGCTGAAGACGGCACGTATGTTCTGTGCCAGCGTGAGGATGGGAGCAGTCCTTGGCAACGCCTGTAACGACGATATCGCGGCACTGACGGAGTATGCGCTCCACTTCGGCGCGTTGTACCAGGCGTCTGACGACCTTGAGGATTTCGCCGGGCAGGACAGCGGCCTGAAGAAAGTCACGTATCCAGCCGTTTGCGGAGTGGATGCCACCAAGCACCGGATCGAAGAGCAGGCAGCGTGTGCGCTCGAGAGCCTGTCCGCGTTCGGCGATAGGGCCTGGTGGTTGGAAGATCTGGTGAATTACGTTAAGTCGAGGTAAGAGCGCTTGAAACCTTTCGCACTACTAAAGGACTACGAATCGCTGCTATCCCCCCTGATCGCGTGGCTTCTGGCGCAAGCCCTGAAAGTCCTTTTCTCGTTCAGGCGAGACTCTGGTTTCGACTTCGAGCTGCTGGTTGGCCCCGGTGGCATGCCGAGCGCGCACAGCTCGCTGGTCACCGCGCTGGCGACAATCACAGGCCTGGTCCAGGGCTGGAGATCGACCATGTTCGCGGTGACGGTCGTCCTGGCAATGCTAACGATGTACGACGCTGCGGGCATTCGCAGGTCGGCTGGCAGGCAGGCACGGGTCCTGAACCAGATCATGCGCGAGTGGCAGGCATCCAAGACTTTCCATGACATGAGGTTGAGAGAGCTCCTCGGGCATTCACCGTTTGAAGTGTTCGCAGGAGCCCTGTTGGGCATCATCACCGCACTCCTGGTGCATGCTTCCTGAGTACGGTGGAACAGTTGCGCTTCTCCACCATACTTAGGAGAATGGAGAACGGTGAAAGGTCGAGTGATCGGCGTGGCTGGACTGCTTGATCAAATACACAGACCCTCTGACCTGCGGAAGCTTAGTGCGCCGGATTTGTCTAAGCTCGCGTCGGAGATCAGGGAGAAGATCATCCGGACTGTGGCCTGCACGGGAGGCCATCTCGGGGCAAGCCTCGGTGTGGTTGAACTGACGATTGCGCTGCACAGGGTGTATGACTCTCCCAGGGACAAAATCGTGTGGGACGTCGGACACCAGTCTTACCCCCACAAGCTAGTGACCGGCCGTCAAGACAGGTTCTCCACCTTGAGGCAGCTTGGTGGCCTGTCTGGTTTCCCTAAAAGAGAGGAGAGCCCGCACGATGCGTTCGGAACCGGGCACGCCAGCACTTCGATTTCCGCGGCGATGGGTCTGGCGGCGGCGCGGGACTTGCTGGGTGAGAAGTATCACGTTGTGGCCGTGATAGGCGATGGCGCGACCACCGGCGGAATGTCGTTCGAAGCTCTGAACCACGCAGGACGGGAAAAGACGAGAATCGTCATTGTGCTGAACGACAATGGCATGTCCATCTCCTCGAACGTTGGCGCGCTCGCCCAGTACCTGGCCCGCATCCGGACTGGTCCGGCCTACCAGCGGGCAAAAGGCGACATCGAAAGATTCCTCAGGCGCATCCCTGTGGCAGGGCAGAGTGTTGCGGACGTCTGCCGCAGGATAAAGGACAGCTTGAAGTATCTTGTCGTGCCGGGGGTGTTGTTCGAAGAACTGGGGTTCACCTATCTCGGTCCGGTGGACGGCCACAACGTGGGCGAGCTTGAATCGATCCTGCGGCGCGCCCGCGACTCCTCAGGCCCGTGCGTGGTGCATGTCGTAACCAGGAAGGGTAAGGGTTACGAGCTGGCCGAGAAGGAGCCTGGCGTGTTCCACGGGCCGGGCCCGTTTGACCCCGAAACCGGGCTTCCGGTCAAGCCCGGTGTGCGGCCGTCTTATAGTTCTGCCTTCGGCTCTGCGCTGAGGGAGATCGCTCGCCAGGACAAGCGGGTAGTCGCTATCACTGCCGCCATGGCCGATGGCACGGGGCTTGCGGGCTTTGCCAAGGAGTTCCCGGACCGATTCTTCGATGTGGGAATCGCCGAGCAACACGCAGTGACTCTAGCTGCGGGAATGGCTGCGGGCGGGCTCAAGCCTGTGGTGGCCATTTACTCGACGTTCCTGCAGCGCGCGTACGATCAGGTCAACCACGATGTGTGCCTCCAGAAGCTGCCCGTGGTATTCGCGCTCGACCGCGCAGGTCTGGTGGGCGAAGACGGCGAGACGCACCAGGGTGTGTTCGACATCACGTACCTTATGCCCATACCCAACCTGACGTTGATGGCGCCTTCTTCGGCCGAAGAGCTGTCGTCCATGCTCAGCCTGGCGCTGGCCTCCGGTAGCCCGTGCGCGATAAGATACCCGCGAGGCGAAATCCCTGCACCCAGGGAGTCAACACCCGTTGAGTGGGCCAAGGCCGAGCTCGTGAGGACTGGGAAGGATGTGTGTATCCTGTCTTTAGGCCACTGCCTCGACAGGTGCCTGGAGGCGGCAGAGAGACTTGAGAAGGAAGGCGTGTCCACAACGGTGCTGAACCTCCGGTTTCTGAAGCCGCTCGACTGGGAGACGGTGAAGTATCACTGCTCGCTGGCCAGGCTGCTGCTTGTGGTGGAGGAGGGGGCGGGCATAGGCGGGGCAGGATCCCACATAATCTCGCGTCTCAGCGAAGAAGGGTTCGGCCGTACGACCATCTTCGATAGTGTGGCAGTGCCGGATTCCTATGTGGAGCACGGAGCCGTTCCGGTCCTGCGGGAGCGGCTGGGCCTTGACGCCAGGGGAATCGCGGAGCGTGCCCTGTCTCTCTGGCAGGGCGCATGCGCGGACGGCGACAGGCGGCAACGACATGGACAAAGCGCGGGATAGGGTCCGGGACAGGCCCAGGCTCGACGTGCTGCTCGTGGAAAAGGGCCTCGCCGAGAGCAGGGAGAAAGCACAGGCCCTGGTTATGGCGGGGCTTGTGACTATTGACGATGCTCCTGCAGAGAAGCCGGGGCAAAGGGTGTCCGGCGAAGCGTCTCTCAAGGTGAAAGGGCCGGCCATGCCGTATGTGAGCCGGGGCGGCCTGAAACTGGACGCAGCGTTGCGCGAGTTCGGTACACACGTGGACGGGGTGTGTGCGCTCGACATAGGATCGTCCACGGGCGGTTTTGTGGATTGCCTGCTGCAGCACGGCGCGCGAAAAGTCTATGCCGTTGACGTCGGCCACGGGCAACTGCACCAGAAGATTCGCCAGGACCCCAGGGTTGTCTGCCTTGAAGGCAAGAACGCCAGGTATCTCAAACGTGATGACATCCCGGAGAAACCGGCGCTGGTGACACTGGATGTCTCGTTCATCTCCCTGACGAAAGTGATTCCGGCTGTCGTGCGCGTATGCGGCGGCCCGTTCGAGCTGCTTGCACTCGTCAAACCCCAGTTCGAGGCCGGGCGCGGCCAGGTGCCGAAAGGCGTGGTCAGATCGCGGGACACTCACCGGCGCGTCCTCCGTGACATCTCTGCACACCTCACTGGCGAAGGGTTCTGCTGCCTGGGACTGGTGCATTCGCCCATCAAAGGCCCGCGCGGCAACATCGAGTTCCTGCTTTCCGCGGTCTACGGCCGGCCCGCCGGGTCCGGCCTATCTCCGGGAGCGATTGAGGCCGCAGTCGAAAAAGCCCACAGCTCTTTCCAATGCGCCAGAGCGGCTGAAGGAGACGTGGTATTTTATGCAGAATAGTATGCAGGCCCGCACAGGGGCCTGATAGGAGATTCGATGCGCGTAGCGATTTTCCCGAACCTCAGCAAGCCTGACGCACTGAAGTACACTGTCAGCATCGGCGAGTTCCTGAGCCAGAGGGGCGTCGAAGTCATCCTTTCCCCGGAAGTCAGAGAGCTTGTGGGCAACTGGGAAGCCTGCCCTCCCGCCGAATGGCCTCGTGTCGCTGAATACTGCGTTGTGCTGGGCGGAGATGGAACCCTGCTCTCAGCCGTGAGAGCGACATCACCGGGCGAGATACCGCTGCTGGGTGTGAACCTCGGCCATCTCGGTTTCTTGACGGAAGTCGAGACGCCGGACCTCTTCCCGACACTTGACAAGTTCCTGCGGGGCGAGTTTTTTGTGGAAAAGCGGTCCACGCTTTCGGCAAGGATCGAGCGGGACGGCAAGCTCGTGTCTGAATTTGGCGCCCTGAACGAAGTAGTGGTGGCTAAAGGCCCGTTCGCGCGTTTGATCAGGGTCAACATCTGGGTGGACCAGCGCTACATAGATACATTTCCCGGTGACGGCCTGATAGTCTCGACGGCTACTGGTTCCACCGCGTACTCTCTTTCTGCAGGGGGACCACTGGTCAGTCCGGACGTCGATTGCCTGCTCATCACGCCTGTATGCCCCCACAGCCTCTACTCGCGTGCGATGGTCATATCCGGCTCCAGCACGGTGGGGGTCAGTTTCGCCGGCTCGCCGGAACATGTGTTCCTTACAGTGGACGGCCAGCAAGGCTCAGGCCTGGAACCCGGCGACCTGGTCGTCGTGTCGAGGGCAAGGACAAAAGCCCACCTTGTCAGGATGAAAGACTGGAATTTCTTCGAAGTGTTGAGGAAAAAGATGAAGGAAGGACACAACAGCGAAGGGCAATAGAGAAAAACCGTCCGGGAGGGGTCGTGGCATGAAAGCAAGGCGACAGATGAAGATGCTTGAGATAGTGCGCCAGAACGTCGTCGAAACGCAGGAAGAGCTTGCCCAGAAGCTCCGTGCGGAAGGAATCGACGTCACGCAGGCGACCATCTCCCGGGACATCAAGGAACTCATGCTGCTGAAAGTACCCACGGGCGACGGAAGGTACAAGTATGCGCTGCCCGAAGACCAGTACACGTCGAGCGCGGGCGAGCGCATGAAGCGCGTGCTCGAAGACTACTGCCTCGGGTTCGACTACAGTGAGAACATCATCGTGGTCCGGACGCTGTCCGGGATGGCTCCCGGCGTCGGCGAGGCGATGGACGCGCTGCGCTGGAAGGAAATCGTCGGGACTGTGGCAGGCGATAACACGGTCCTGGTCGTGGTGAGACCGAAGGAAGCTGTCTCCTATGTGCTTGAGCGAATGCGCGGGTTTGTGCGGTAGGCCTCCATGCTGGCAGAGATCACGATTGAGAACCTGGCAATCATCGACAGAGTCAGGCTTGGCCTGGGTCCTGGGCTTAACGTCCTGACTGGCGAGACAGGAGCAGGCAAGTCGATCATCATCGACGCGTTCCAGATAGTGCTCGGCGCCCGTTGTTCCGCCGACATTGTGCGGGAGGGCGCCGAACGTGCTGTCATAGAGGCTCTCTTCGATTCAGTGCCGCTCTCTCTCGCGGCCAGAGTGCGTTCCTGGGGGCTGGAGTGTGAGGACAGCCTGGTGCTGTCCAGGGAGGTTTACCAAGGCTCAAGGTCGGTGGCGCGCATCAACGGTAGGCTCGCCACGGCTCACATGCTCCGCGGGGTCGCCTCAGACCTCGTGGACGTGCACGGACAGGGCGAGTACCAGCAGTTGCTCGATACATCAAGGCACATCCTGCTGCTTGATGCATTCGCAGGGCAAGAGGCCTCAGCGCTCTCAAGCCACATTGCCGGCCTCTACTCGCAGCTCATCGAGACGCGCGCAAAGATCGCCGGCCTGTCGGACGACAAAAGCCGTGCCAGGGAAATAGACCTGCTCCAGTTCCAGCTGAATGAAGTCGACCAGGCTTCGCTCAAAGAAGGCGAGGAGGAATCTCTCGCACAGGAGCGGCGGCTCCTGGCTTCGGCACAGAAGATTCTCGAGGCCTACGCGGGCGCCTATGACCTGGTTTACGGCGGAGCGACGGAGCAGGCGTCGGCGGCCGATGTGGTCGAGCGAGCGCGCAGCGCACTTGGCGAAGCTTCGCGCCTGGACGATGGGTCGAGGCCTGCGCTCGAGGCCCTTGAACAGGCGATCGTCTGGCTCGAAGAGGCCGGTCTTCACCTCAGGAAACGCCGGGACAGCATCAGACCGGATCCGGAAAGGCTGGCCTGGGTGGACGACAGGCTGGCCTTCATAGCTCAGCTGAAACGCAAATACGGCGACACCATCGCCGAGATCCTCGCGTGGAGCGAGGAGGCGTCGCGCAAGCTTGAGGAGCTCCGGCATGCAGAGGAAAAGATTGCGGAGCTGCGCCGGGTAGAGGCAGACCTCCTGGCTTTACTCGGAACGGCGGCCACACGGCTTTCCGCCGTGCGTCAGGAAGCTGCGAAGCGCCTCTCCGCGATGGTTGCCGGTGAACTCTCGGGTCTTGGCATGAAAGGCACCGAGTTTGAGGTTGCTTTCGCGTGGATGACGGACCCGGCCGGGCCTCTCGTACACGGCGAGCGCGTGAGAGTCGGCCCCGCGGGTGCGGATACGGTGGAGTTCATGCTCAGCCCCAACCCCGGTGAGCCCTTGCGGTCACTTGCGAAAATCGCCTCCGGTGGGGAAATGTCGAGGATCATGCTCGCACTGAAGGCCGTGCTCGCAAGAACAGAAGGCATACCCATCCTTGTGTTCGACGAGATTGATGCCGGGATCGGGGGTGACGCGGCGTACGCCGTTGGATCGAAGCTCTCCAGGGTCGCTCGATCGGCTCAAGTGCTGTGCGTCACTCATCTTGCCCAGATTGCGGCTTTTGCCGATCGCCACATCGTTGTGTCCAAGCAGTTGTCGTCTGGTCGGTCCGTAACCGCTGCGAGCACTGTGGACGCTGACGCCAGGCTGGCCGAACTATCGAGGATGATCGGCGGGCCCGCCACGAGGGCTTCACTTGAGCACGCGAAGGAGATACTTGCGCGGGCTGAAAGCGAGCGTGCAGCAGGCACGACGTAGCGGCTGAACACCGGCTTACGTTGGCGAACTGGCTCCGGGCCGCTCGGGTTATGTCTACTAAAGCACTGGGAAACAATACCCCAGTGCTTCGTTTTTGCCTGCGCAAGGGCGTATTCGCGCCAATTCTTCTTTTTTGTGGGCCGCGATTTATGTCTACCTGAAAGGATAATGCAACCGCCCAAGTGAGACCATGAAAACACGGGCGAAACACAAACGAAGCACGAATCGAGGTGATGCACCGCCGTGCAGAGAAGGCAAGAGACTCGGGCGGTCTGTTGAAACGGTCCAGGAGACTTACGCTCATCCTACTCCTGGTTATAGCCTCCGCAATCTGGAGCCGCCCCCTGATCAGTTTCCTCTTGTTCCCTGCACAGGTAAGGTTATCGGAGTCGCAAACTCGAGAGGTCTATCCTGGTTTACCGTTCGTGACGGCAAGGGCAGCAAAGAATGACGTCCTATCTGTCGAGTCTGCGAAGGTCGGCACGAGCGCGTTTTCCGGAGCGCCGGTGAGTCTCAGGGCCCTCGCAGAAGGGAAGGTCACAGTCGAGTTCAGGCTATTCGACTGGATCCCCGTCAGGCGAATCACCGTCGAGGTGGTGCCGAGGCTGATGCTTTCTCTCGGCGGGCACTCGATAGGCGTCTTGCTCCAGGCCGACGGAGTCATCGTGACGCGGGTGGGCGCAGTGCAGGACGAAGCCGGCACAAGCTGGTCGCCTGCAAGGACTGCGGGAATCCTGCCGGGGGACGTGATAATGAAGATCGATGGGCAGAGCATCCACAGCGAAGATGCTCTAGCCTCCTCGCTCGACGACGCCGGGCGCCAGGGTAGGCATGCAGTGCTTGAGATAAGGCGCGGTCAGGCCACATTCACCAGGGCGGTGAAGCCTGTGCTGTGCCGCGAGACCAAGAGGTACCGCATCGGCCTTTATGTCCGGGATGGGGCGGCGGGTGTCGGAACTCTGACATTTTTCGACAATGAGACGCACCGTTTTGCCGCTCTGGGTCATATAATAACCGACGGCGAAACGGGGACCCC
>Ga0315277_10011221_pt1 | contig 11301 bp, 13 predicted proteins | sample YL17G05_15_MG_FD_203695 | JGI IMG/M metagenome (GOLD analysis project Ga0315277, IMG submission 203695) | Sediment microbial communities from Yellowstone Lake, YNP, Wyoming, USA - YL17G05_15 | ecosystem: Environmental > Aquatic > Freshwater > Lake > Sediment | place: USA: Wyoming | collected...
TGGCGCTCCTCGTCGGGTACTCGGGGGCCTCGGAGACGAACTGGGAGAGGGTCTGGTCGCGTTCCTCGAGGGCCTCGAGGAGCTTGAGGGCGCTGAGGATGCCGTCGGGGCACATGTGGACCTCGGGGATGACCCAGGCGCCTATCGACTCGCCTCCGAAGACCGCCTTCCTCTTCTCCATCTCCTCCGTTATGTAGGCATCACCCACCCTAACGCGGACAACCTTACCCCCGGCGGCCTCTACCATGTCCTCGACGCACATCGAGGCACCGACGTGGGTGACGACGACACCCCTCCCCTCCCGCTCTACTACGTGACCGGCGTACGCGGCGAGGAGCCTGTCACCGCTGACCGGGGTCCCCTTCTCGTCGACGGCCATCATCCTGTCGCCGTCGCCGTCGAAGCCGAAGCCCACCTCGGCTCCAGTAGCCTTCATGTAGGCGCCGAGCCTGCGCAGGTTCTCGGTCGTTGGCTCGGGGTCGCCGGCGGGGAAGTGGCCGTCCGGGTGGCTGTTGATCATGGACGCGCCTAGTCCAACTGCCTCGAAGGCGTCGGCGGCGATGGTGCTCGTCGCGCCGCAGAAGAGGTCGCAGGCGACCCTCCAATCTTTTCCGAGTTCAACACCCTCCTGCAGTGCGTCTAGGTACATCCAGGCGGCGTCCACCTCGTCCGCGGAGCCTACGCCGTCCCAGGGGGCGTAGTCCAGCTCCTCGCCCTGTATGAGGGCCTCGACGGGGGCCTGCTCCTTCTCCGTGAGGCTCATGCCCTTGGAGTTGAAGACCTTGAATCCGTTGTACTGGGGCGGGTTGTGGCTCGCGGATATGGCGACGCCGGCGTTCGCCTCCAGCTCGCGGGTGAGCCACGCTATGACGGGTGTCGGCAGGAGCCCCACGAGCTTGGCATCCCCCCCGCAGGCCGTGATACCCGCGCTGAGGGCCGCCTCGAGCATCGGTCCCGTGACGCGGACGTCCCTGCCTACGACGACCTCTCCCCCCTCGTGTAGCGTGGCGAGGGCCGAGCCCAGCCTCTGCGCCAGTATCGGAGTGATCTCGACGTTTGCCAAGCCGCGTATGCCCGATGATCCGAATAGCCTCACCTAGAACGCCTCCTGGGGACGAACTTGCGTAGGGGGTCAACCCTCAAAAGTCTTTCCAGCTCAGGGAGGGTGACTCCGCGCTTCACGTCGCCGTAGATGTCGCAGCGGTCCTCCGTGTACTCGGCGGGGGCCCTGACGACTACCTCGACCTCATCTTGTCCCGCCTCGAGCTTGAAGTGGTATGCGTGGACGCCCCCCTTGAAGGTAACCTCCCCCTTCTCCTTGATCCCGTAGCCGGTGAGGGCCACCTCCACCTCGGCGGGGCTCACGGCAAGGGCAACGATGTCTACGTCGCTCCCCCTCCTCGCGGTTCCCCTCCAGACGCTCCCTATTAGGCGCGGGCTGAATGCACGGAGGTTCTTCATCACACCGAGGGCGGTCTTCCTCATCTCCACGAGGCGCCTCTGTCTCTCCCCGCCCTCGGCCTCGTCGGCGAGCCTGTCAAGCTCCACGGCTACCTCGTAGTTGCTCGGGACGGCTTTAGCCCCTAGGCTGGCGGCGGCCATCTCCTTCGCCTGCATGTACTCCTCGGCTGCGCCGCTGTATAGAAGCCTGGCCGCCTCAGCGGCGACCGCTATTCTCTCCCCCAATTCAACTAGAAGTATAGCTCCTGAGGGATTAAACCCCTCCCCCGGGGAGGGTTAAAAACCGGTTACTTGTCGTCCTGGAGGACCTTCTTGGTCACCGTGAGGAGGTTGTTGGGGCTGATCGGTTTCATGAGGACCTCCTTCGCCTCGACGGGCTCCTCCTTGAGACCCTCCGCGAGCTTTTCGTAGCCGGTGATCATGACGATCCTCATCTTCTTCCCCTGCTTCTTCATTATGCGTGCGACCTCGTCTCCATTGATGTCGGGGAGCTTTATGTCGAGGATTATCAAGTCGTAATCCTTGTCCCTCGTCTTGTGGATGGCCTGCATCCCCGAGGCGGCGATATCGACGTGGTAGCCGACTGTCTCAAGTATTACCTTGAAGGTCTCTGTGAGGAACTCGTCGTCGTCTACTACGAGGATGCTCGACTTGGCCGAGACTACCTCCCCTATAAGCTTCTTGTCATCAGGCTTGATCTCACCCGACTCAATCCTCTCGGAGAGCTTTTCCAGCCTCTGAGTAATCTCGTATAGGCTCTCCTCGTGCTCCTTGAGTATGCTAATGAGGAAGTCGAGGACATCTTTCTTCTCTTTCAGCGACATCTCTGAGACCCAAATTCATCAGGACGCTGGTGATAAAAGCCGTTATGGTTTCGTGGTTCATAAAACTTAAATAGGGTTTTCCGAGTCTTCACCGATTTTAACCCCTTTTTTATATCAAGAAAGGGAGTAGGGGATCCGGCCGCGGGGTGCCCCGCCCATGGTCGGACATTCCAAAGGTGCTCCGGGTTGCAGGCCTCGTCGCCCCCTTGTCGCCGACCAGAACTTCTGCAGGTGGTCCTAGACGCCATGTTTTCTGGATCTTCCCATCTCACAACGTCGCCTTGAACGAGGCTGCCGCATCGGCTGGTTCATCAGTCAGACGACGATCGATGTCGCCTCACTTCTCCCATTCCCCTATATGCTCCCCAACCACCAGCCTACCTGAGCTTTTAAAACGATTCAGGAGTGGGCGTATAGATGTCTAAGTTGAGTTCGTAAACGCGTATCAGGGATCAGTTAGGAAAACCTTATGTTTACGCCTCCTAAACATGTGTTCAATATGCCTCGGAGAGGTAAGGTCGAGATCTACATAGAGGTCCTAGAGATAATTATGAAGGGGGAAGCGAAGCCCACGAGGATCATGTATAGCGCCAATCTCTCCTGGAAGGTCTTCCAGAACGTCCTGAATAACCTGATAACGAAGGGGTTGATAACGGAGAACACGGAGCCCGCGGGGAAGGACAGGGACGTGAAGAGGTACGAGATAACTGAGTCGGGGATGAACGTGCTCAAGTACTTCAGGAAGGCGACGACGGCGCTCCCTAAGTAGGGGTCTCGTTTATATCGCGTTTCCCGTGTATGCGTGCTGATGGACTTGTCGGGGCGCGTCGACGCTGGCTCCCTCTTCGGGGAGATTAACGAGGTCTTCAAGAGGTACGGCGTCGGGAAGGGCGTCGGCTTCGTCCCGGACAGGCTCGAGGTCACCCTGGAGCGCGCCGCCTCGGGGGTCTGTACCCTCGTCTACAGGGAGTTCTTCACCTACCTGCCCCCGGATGTGATGGCGCTCGCGATGGGCAACGCAGTAGAGTTCCTCTCTGGCTTGGGTGTCCCCCGGGAGAAGATCAAGCAACTGGACGGCGGCGTAGAGGTGACGCTCGAAGGAGACGCCAGGATAGCCTACTTCCCGATGCTGGAGATGCTCATACAGGACCGGGGGGTAGCCGGGAACATCGACCCCGCCCTCGACTCCCTCAAGGGCTCGATACGCAGCCTGATGGAGCTCTTCGACTTCGCCTGGGGCTGGGACTCGGCCTCAGAGGAGATGTGGAGGAGCAACATAGCGAAGCTTAACGAGGTAATCGAGGAGAACCCCGGGATGCAGGGTGAGATAGAGGAAATCGTGAAGAAGCACTCGGGTAAGAGGCCCGATTAGTCGTCCCTTATCCGGCCGCCGGCGCCCCAGCTGTGTTCGAAGAGGTCCATGCACCACAGGTGTGTGGCGGGGTCCTTTGAGGTGAAGCCGTGGTAGTCGAATCGCCCGTCGGGGGCGGGGAAGCATAGGGCTGCGACCTCCTTCTCCGAGGCGGTGAGGCAGACGCCGAGCCTCTCGACCGCCCTGTTCTTGAACCTGCCATCCTCCTCCGCCTTGGTCAGGCGGGGGTCAGGCTCGTAGCCGGGGGGCCTGACTATGTTTAGGGGCTCGATGACCCTGAACTCTACGCCGCTGTCGAGGGCGTCGCCGATGTGGGGGATGGCGGTGAGCTGGTAGCGGTCGGTCATCCGTACGACGTACTCGCGTGCCTCCCTGATGACCCTCTCGACGTTGTGGAGGGTGATCATGACGTCGTCGATGAGTGTTGCCTCGGAGAGTTCGCCGATGCGTGCTGTGAAGCTTCGGGGCACCGCGGCGGCGGTGTGGGAGGCGAAGTAGTCCCTGTGGGCGGATGCGAAGCGCTCACCCTCCAGCAGGCGGAGACTCAAAGCTCCGTAGGGGGTGAGTGAATAGAGGCCGTCGGGGCTCTTCGCTATCAGCCCGACCTCGGCGAGCCTGATGAGGTGTCTGCTCGCCTCCTGCGTAGGGATTTCGAGTCTCCGGGATACCCCCGTGGCGTGCAGGGGCGTCGCGCCGAGTTCCTCCATTATCCTGAGCCTGTCCTCGTTTGAGATCTCGAATAGAAGGTCGCAGAAGTGTTCGAGGCCCGGCACGGGTGGTCACCCGTGTGGTGTTGGTTTGACCATTCTTTTAAAACTGTGGCGGCTGGGCTGCTTAGATAGTAAGATATAGTCGGTGGGCGGATCGTCTGCGAAATGGGCGCGGATTCGGGTCGGTTCAGATGGGCGGTGCTCGGCGTCACGTGGATGGCCTACATGAGCGCCTACCTCGTGAGGACCACCGTCGCGCCCCTCTCCCCGTTCCTCATCGAGGGGCTGAGCCTCAGCCGCTTCGAGGTGGGGCTGCTCGTTTCCGCGTCTGCCTTCGGCTATATGGCTTTCCAGATTCCCGCGGGGTGGCTCGTGGACAGGGTCGGGGTGAGGAAGATGCTGCTTGTGGGGCCCCTCGTGGCGGGTTCCTTCGTCCTCGGGATGTACTTCGTGGGCGGCTTCCCGGCGGCCCTGGCGGTGATGGCCCTCGCGGGCTTCGGGTGCGGGTGCTTCCCCACGGTGGCGACGAAGGCTGTGCTCCACTGGTTCCCGCTGCGGGAGCGGGCGACGGCGATCGGTATCAACCAGACCTCGCTTAACGTGGTGGGGGTGCTCACGGCGTCGGCGCTCCCGACGCTCGCGCTGGTGTACGGGTGGAGGGCGGCCTTCATCCCCGTGGCCCTCATACCCATCGCCGCCTCCGTGGCTGCCTACACCCTCTACCGGGAACCCGTGGGTGAGGAACCGCCGAAGGTGTCCGGGAAAGGCGGCGCCTCCTGGGCAGCGGTGCGCGGGGTCATCCTCGACAGGAACATCCTCCTCGTCGCCTTGGCCTGTATGGGGCTATGCGTCTGCGAGTTCGCCTTCACGGGGTACCTCGTCATCTATTTGAAGGAGGCCATGGGGGTCTCGGTGGCGGTGGCTGGTGGCTACCTCGCCCTTGCTAACTTGGGTGGGGCGGTGGGTAAGCCCTTCTTCGGGGCTCAGCGATAGGGTCTTCGGGGGAAGCAGGAGGAAGCCCCTCCTAATTGTTGGCGCCCTCATACTCGTCTTCACGATCCTGATGCAGATGATCAGCGCCTCGACGCCCTACTGGGTGATGCTGGGCGTGATCGTCCTCTTCGGCTTCACCGCCATCGGCTGGGGCGGGATGAACCTCGTCCTCGCCTCCGAGTTCGCGGGGAAGGAGAACGCGGGCCTCGCCGTCGGCTACGCAGCCAGCATCTCCCTCATAGGCAACCTCGTGGGGCCACCCATATTCGGCTGGATGGCGGACGCGACGGGTTCCTACTCCCTCGGCTGGTGGTTCCTCACAGCTTCAGCCCTAGTCTCGATAATCCTGCTACTCTTCATACAGGAGAGCAAACGCAAGGTCCGGTAGCCTTTTCATCATTTTTAAAATGGCTAAGGGGAGCGAGAACCCCTTTTTCTAAAGGTTTTTATCGGTTCCCCTCACGATGCTGTTGAAGGTGACGGGTATAGATCCACTCATCTGCCTAGGGATTGAGTCCACTGCGGACAACCTAGGGGTGGGTATAGCCTCAAGCGACGGGAAGATTCTCGCAAACGAGGTGAAGGTGCACGTCCCTGACCTCGGCGGTATCCACCCCCGCGAGGCGGCGCGCCACCACTCCGAGAACATCGGATCAGTCCTCACCGCCGCACTGGGGAAGGCACAGATCACGGCGAAGGACATAGACTTCGTCTCATTCGCACAGGGCCCCGGCCTCGGTCCCTGCCTGCGCACGGGGGCCACAGCGGCCCGAGCCCTCTCCAGCTACCTCAAGGTCCCCCTCGTCGGCGTAAACCACTGCGTAAGCCACATCGAGGTAGGGCGCCTCGCCACGGGGGCGAAGGACCCCCTCACACTCTACGTCAGCGGGGGCAACACGATCGTCTCCGGCTTCGAGTCGGGGCGCTACCGCGTCTTCGGGGAGACCCTCGACATAGCCATAGGGAACTGCCTCGATACGTTCGCCCGCCTAGCTGGTTTGGAGTACCCCGGCGGACCCGCCATAGAGAAGTTCGCGCAGCAGGGGTCGAAGCTGATTCCCCTCCCCTACGCCGTGAAGGGCATGGACATGAGCTTCAGCGGCCTCCTGACCGCCGTGAGCAACGAGTTCAAATCGGGGAAGCACAGCATCCCGGACCTCTGCTACAGCCTGCAGGAGACGGGCTACGCGATGCTGGGGGAGGTCACGGAGAGGGCGCTCGCCCACACCCGGAAGCCCGAGCTACTGCTCACCGGCGGCGTCGGCGCAAACAAGAGGCTCCGCGGCGTCATCAAGGAGATAGCTGAGGAGCAGGGAGCCCAACCCTACTACGTGCCGATCAGCCTCGCCACGGACAACGGCGCCATGATAGCGTGGACCGGCATACTCGCCTACACCCACGGCATCAGGACCCCCATAGAGACGAGCTACGTAGACCCAAGGTGGAGGCTGGACGAGGTGGATGTACCATGGCGCTGACACTAATAGCCAAGGGGGCGGAGGCTGACCTCCTCCTCGACCCCGACTGGAACGGCAGGAAGGCCCTCCTCAAGCGCCGCGGCGTCAAGAAGTACCGCCACCCCCAGATAGACAGGGACATACGCAGGTACAGGACCCTGCACGAGGCCGACATCATCCACCGCGCCAAGGAGGCGGGGGTCCCCACCCCCCTCATCTACCAGCTCGACCCAGAGGGCTCAACCATCGTCATGGAGTTCATAGAGGGGGAGAAGGTCAGGGACGCCGTCCCAAAGCTGGGCCTAGAGGAGAACCGCGCCCTCTTCCACCTCATCGGCGAGGAGGCTGGGAGGCTCCACAGCGCCGGCCTCATCCACGGCGACCTCACAACCAGCAACATGATCAAATCCGGGAACCGCGTCGTCTTCATAGACTTCGGCCTCGGCGAGATCAGCAAGGAGGTCGAGAAACGTGGCGTAGACTTCAACCTCATGGTCAGGATGCTCGCCAGCACCCACTACACCGTAATGGAGCCCCTCCTAGAATCCTTCAAGGAGGGCTACCGCGCCACCATTGGACCAGAGGCCGAGGAGGTATTCCAGCGTGCAGACGAGGTAAGGCGCAGGGGACGCTACATTGACAAAGAATAGGATCTGGTTCGCTACCGGCAACAGGCACAAGGTCGAGGAGGCCGCGGAGGTCCTCGCCCCCTACGGCATAGCCCTCGAACACTACCCCCTAGAACGCGTCGAGATACAGGCGGACGACCCCGCCGACATCGCCGCCTACAGCCTCAGCATGATAAAGGAGGACATACCCATCTGCGTCGAGGACGCAGGCGTCTCCCTCGACCGGTGGGGCGGATTCCCCGGCCCCTACAGCAGCTACGTCCTCGAACGCCTAGGCAACCCCGGCATCCTCAAACTCATGCAGGGCGAGCAGAACCGCAGGGCGCACTACGTCTCCGCCGTCGCATACCGCGACGAATCCGGCGTCCACATCTTCCGCGGCACAGTCGACGGCGAGATAGCACACAGCATCCGGGGCACAAACGGTTTCGGCTACGACCCCATATTCATCCCCGCCGAGGGAGACGGGCGCACATTCGGCGAGATGGAGGCCGAGGAGAAGAACAGGATCAGCCACCGCGCCAGGGCCTTCCGGGCACTCGCCGAGTGGCTCCGCGGAGAACCGCCGGTAAAGGTCTAGGCCGAAGCGGTTATCCGCGTCGACAAGGACTCCGCCTCCATTTACGGCTTTATTATCGGAGGTTGCGTATATGGCGCCATCGAGGTGTGGGGGTATGAAGGCTTCGACACTGACTATCGCTGCCAGAAACGTAACCGCAAGATGAGAACCCGTTTGCTCCCCGTGTAAGTTATTCAAGTAGGCGAATATTTTAACGCCGTCAATTCTTCCCGGGTTCACCCCGGAGGTATCTCCCATCTAGGCGGATGAAGGTCTCCCGCCCCACCCTCTCCGTCTCAATTACCCCCATCTCCTCCAGCCGCGTCACGGTCCTCCACGCAGTGGATCGAGGCATGCTGAACTGGTCACGCAGCTGAGACATGAAGACCCCCCCAGGGTGACCGGCGATGTAGTTCAGCACCGGGGAGTCGTCGTCCCTAACCTCTGGGTGCTCACTGCGGAGCAAATCAAGGTCCGCGACCGCTGTACTCGGCTCAACCTCGGGTTTTCGCCTTAGCAGGAGGTAGCCCCCGATAACCGAGCCGGACACTAGGAGCAATAGTATCGGCATGTAGGTCTGGTACGGGTCCTGCGGAGCCACGGCCGTGTCCGCGGACTCCTTCGCCTCCACCGCCTGCGTCAGGGCTTGGCTGTAGGAACCCACAGCATAGGAGGATTTCGCCTCTCCGAGCCTGTTCGAGGCCACCGTGAGGCCGACCGTCCTCCCCGCGGCCCTCGCGTTCTCGATGGATTTCTCCGCGGAGGCCATCGTCGCAACCGCGCCGTCCATGAGGGTCTTGAGCTGAGTGGCGGCATCCTTGGCGCGGAGCGCGGCTGTCTCGGCTTCCACGTACTCTCCCCGGCTGTAGGCCTGTGTTGCTTGGTTGTAGATGGCCTCCACGGGGGTCAGTATCAGGCCCTGCGCCCTCAGGGTCTTCATCGTCTCATCGAGGTCGGTGATGACGGCTAGGGCGTGGCCCTTGGTCCCGACGATCCCGATATAGTAGGCGACGAGTACCTTACCGGCGGGCATCATGACGCTGGTCGTGTCACCGACATTGCTTATCCCGTTCGGGAGCGGGTCGAAGTTGACGAGGGTGGAGGAGTCGGGGAGCCTGATATCGACCTGCACCGGGGAGTCGAAGCTGATGGTCCACCTGTACCCGTCCTTTGAGGTGAGGTCCGGGGTCGTGTAGGAGACGCTCACGGTGGCGGCTCCCCCAGTCGTCACAGTCAACGCCCCGTCGCTGTATCGGTACCCTAGAACGTCCCCCTTTTCGTTCTTCGCGAGAACATCCGTAATGATCTTGCCGAAGGTCTGTAGAGTGAACTCGGGGGTCGTCACATCAACTCCCTCCTTCACCCTCACGGTCCCGTCGCCGTAGATGACGAGGGAGAGGTCGCGGACCGTGTACGTGGGGGCCCCATGTGCGACCGTAACTGAAAGCAATAGTAGTATGATCAACGTTGCCGAGGGTCTCATGGGCTCATCGCCTGAAAAAGCGCGGCTCGATTCTAATGTTTATTGGTTCAGAAAACTCGGGTTCTAAAGTTATTATTAGAGGGGAATCGAGGACGGAGTCTACTTCTGGGCGTTTCTCCCGAACCAGGCGTGCAGGGAGAACCGCGGGCAATCCTCATCCCTGTTCGAGTTGGTGTACCCCCCACCGATCAGCGGGTTAGCATCTATAATCGCCGGCGAGGCGTCTTCGGATGCGGCCGGATGGCCGGATCCACTGTTCCCTGCGACGGAATCGATCCACTGAATGAGGTCGAACTTCGCCACGATGGAGGCGAAGACGGCCTCAAACCTTCCGGCATCCACCTGTTCCTCCTTCAGCCGAGTCAGGGTCTTCTCCTCGAGACTTTCGACCATCTTCTGGACCTCCTTGAAGATGCCTCCGAGGCGGCTCAGTGTGGTCGAAGAGCTTATCGACATCGCCTCACCCCGGGCCTTCTCCAGTGCCGTATCCAGCTTCTTCAACGTAGAGTAAGCGTCATCCACCCTACCCTTGTCTACTTGGGCATTCGCCTCCACTATGAGTTTCTCCGAATCCTCTAGTGGGTTCCACGCGGGGCCGCTCGGCTGGTTGGAGGTCGTGTTGATGAACTCGGTGTGGGTGTCGTTGAGGCGCCTGATACTCTCATAGATCTCCCAGATCTTCTGGGCGTTCGCGCTCAGTGGAGCCACTGAGGAGAACATGGCGTCGAAGCAGAGGGCGTCTCCGAAGCCCCTCAGCGCACCACGTAGCTCATCCATAGACTCCTCCATCCGGTTCTCAGCCGCTAGGCTGAGGGCCTTCAGGTAGTGGGCTTCACCCTCATCCAAGTGAGTCCTCATCTCTGCGGCGAGCCCGGTCTCGGGGTCGAGGTAGCTGTAGACCTTTAGGGCGTCTGCGCGGGTTTTCGCTACGAGATCGGATAACTCGCGGTAGATGTCGGAGTCGTTGAGCTTCACCGTGAAGTTCCCCCTCGCTGACCTTTTTCCATCCGATACCTCCACTTGGTAGGCACCGGGGGTGAGAGAACTCTGGAGAGATTCATGCAGCATGTTGGTCTTCCAGTGGCCGTCCCCGTCCGCCCGCGCTTCACCGGTCCAGAACGCGAGGCCGAGGTAACTCATCACGATCCTGATCCTCGCGTTGGGTTCGCTCTGGCCAGAGACGATGACGTCGCTATCAGGGCGGAAGACCTCCCCGTTGAGGGTCACGATTAGTGCTGGTGTAGATGTGTGGACGACGAGCCCCGAGACGAGGAGCAACGCCGTCAACACGATGATCGTTGTCTTCATTTTCGCTCGGATAGGAAGGGGCTTGAGACTGATTTTAAGAACATTCTGAGACCTATCTGGAATGATCGTTCCGGTCCTTTTTCCCTGAGAATTGGGACTTTCCGCATGTTTAAGCCAACGACGCGATCAGCCACCGCGCCCGCGCCTTCCGGGCACTCGCCGAGTGGCTAAGGGTGTCCTAGAACCGCCCTGTAGACGCGATCAAACTCCTCATCAGGCATATCCCATCCCCCGAAGCGAGGCCTCGGAGACCCCCTCCCGGGAGGGCCGAGGAGACGCATCATCTCCTCGGTGAAGCTCTCACCCGGGAGCCTACGCCTAGCAAGCACCCCGTAAGCCTCCCCCGAGACAGTGATGGTCCTCCACCCCACCCCGCACCCACCAGATCCAAAAACGCCCCACGGGCTTAATACCGATGGGACCCAAAACACCCCCCACGCGATCTTGCCACGTTATACCCCCTCCCCCCACCCCCACACGCAAACGACGAAAGCACCCACCGTCC
>Ga0315277_10011222_pt1 | contig 11300 bp, 10 predicted proteins | sample YL17G05_15_MG_FD_203695 | JGI IMG/M metagenome (GOLD analysis project Ga0315277, IMG submission 203695) | Sediment microbial communities from Yellowstone Lake, YNP, Wyoming, USA - YL17G05_15 | ecosystem: Environmental > Aquatic > Freshwater > Lake > Sediment | place: USA: Wyoming | collected...
GGTATCGCTCCGGTATGTCGGCGAGTGCCCTCTTGGCCATAAAGGCGTATTCGCTGCCAGGCCAGCGTTGGATTATCTGCCGGCAGTAATCAACCATCCTTTTAGGAGTCATACCCGGCAGCCGAGCCATCTTTCTTTCAGTTACAACCATCTCCCAGAGCCGCTCTGCCTCAACTTTTTCTTCTTCACTAAGTTCCTTAAATTGCGGCTTCGGCTGCTCAACAACTGCGGGCGGCTGTGTTGGTTGATTCGGGCCTATCGCTGGCTGATTGAATTGCGGTTCGGCCCGCAACCTTTTATCATCCTTCTCCCACACATCGTAAACCGTTTTCTGCGGTTCAGGTTTTTTCTCTCCCTTTGGCAAAAACGCGCTTACGATAATAATTATGACCACAATCGCAACCGCACCGGCGGCTATTTTCAGCCAGAACGTGTTCATAATTTCCTTCCTAACCCTTTCCAATTTGATAATTGATTATTGATAATCGATTATTTATAATGAATTTCAGCAGTTACTGCTATTTTATCAATTGTAAATAATCAATAGTAAATAGTCAATTTCAAATGTTTACAGGGATTATTGAAGCAATTTGTATAGTAAAGTCGGTCCGACCTGCCGCTGGCGGGATGCTGCTGACCATAGACTTGGCTGACCTCGCCGAGGGTAGCTCGGTCAGCGACAGCATCGCCATAAACGGCGCCTGCCTTACAATCGCCCGATTGGATGGCAACTTGGCAGCCTTCGATATCAGTCCCGAAACTCTTGCCAGAACATCTCTCGGCAAATTAAATCCCTCATCAGAGGTCAATGTAGAACTTGCTATGAAGCCAACAGACCGCTTTGGCGGGCATTTCGTTCAGGGCCATATCGACGGCACCGCAACGATTAAAGCCGTCAATAGACAGGGCGAGTTTGCAGATATAAAATTTGCAGCCGGCCCCGAATTACTCAGCCAGATGGTAGTTAAGGGTTCGGTTGCCGTTGATGGGATAAGTCTGACGGTAGCCGGTATGGATAAGGAAAGCTTTACCGTCGCAATAATACCGCAGACGCTCAAAAAAACCACGCTTGGCAGGTTAAAAAACGGCGATTTGGTAAACATCGAAACTGATATAATCGTAAAGACGATAAAGAAACAACTTGAATCTATTCTCGGCGAAGCGTCCCAGAGGCACGCGCTAACCGCCGAAAAGTTAAGACAATTGGGATTCTAAACCCGCCAAAGGCGGGAGCGTTTTTATGAAAACTAACGGCGACAATTCGATAAGCGAGCAAATGGTCATCGGCGTAACGATGGGCGATGCCGCTGGCATCGGGCCGGAGATTGTCGTTAAGGCACTGGCCGACCCGGAGGTTCGCAAGGCCGCGAAGTTCGTCATCTTCGGTATGAACGAGCATCTCTGCTACGCCGCCGACGCCGCTGAAATCGAGCCGTTCTGGGGCCGTCATCAGCACGAAAAAATCAGCAGGGATTATCCATACAAAGTTGTTGTCGCCGATTATGATGAGTATTCCGTCCCATCCTGGATTAGAGGCCCCAGCAAAGTTGCCGGCGAGGCCTCGATAGAGTTCTGCCTCGATGCTATCGAGGCCGCAAAAGACGGCATAATAGATGCCATCGTGACTGCACCAATTAGCAAGACCAGTTGGAAGCTCGCTGGTGCAACCTGGCCGGGCCACACAGAAATGTTCGCCCAGCGCTGCAAATCAAAGCGAAAGGCGATGATGTTCGTCGCAGGCCCACTGAAAGTGGCGCTGGCTACGATTCACGAAGCGCTCTTTGAGGTCCGGCACAAGTTTAATATCGGCTGTGTCTTCGAGCCGATAGATCTGTTGAACGATGCGCTAAAACAGTATTTTAACATCGACAATCCCAGGATTGGTGTTGCCGCATTGAATCCGCACGCCGGCGAAAACGGCCAATTCGGCGACGAAGAACAGCGTATAATATCGCCCGCGATATTGCTGGCGCAGGAGCAGGGCATAAATTGTTCAGGACCCTTCCCGGCAGATACTATTTTCTTACAGGCCGTCAGAGGCGAGTTCGACGCTGTCGTCGCAATGTATCACGACCAGGGTATGATACCTGTGAAGCTGCTCAATTTCGAGCACGCCGTTAATATAACTATCGGCATCCCGATAATAAGGACGTCGCCCGCTCACGGAACGGCTTTCGACATCGCAGGCCGAAACCTCGCCAGCGCAGCCGGTATGAAAGCCGCCATCCTTACCGCCATACAAATGGCAAAAACAAAAAAGAGCGTAAGTGCACAGGAGCAAAAGAGCGTAAGAACATAGGAACACAAGAGCATAAGTACTTATGTCTTGTGCCCTGTGCCCTTATGACTTGTGCTCTTTGTTATGCAAACGAAACACCAAATCCAGCAGATTCTTGAATCGGCAGGCGTTTCTCCCAAAAGGCGCCTCGGCCAGCATTTCCTCATCGACCTAAATCTTATGCGCCTGCTGGTTGACTGTGCAAACATCGACAGCACCGACATTGTGCTCGAGGTCGGCTGCGGCACCGGCTCTTTGACAGAGGCATTAGCCGAGCGGGCCGGTGTTGTCATTGCTGTTGAAATCGACAATGCCCTTGCAGAAATCGCAGAAGCCGAGCTTGAAAGCTGCGAAAATGTCGAGATTGTCAACACCGATATCCTCAAAAATAAAAGCACTATCAGCCGCATCGTTACGAATGCACTGACCCTTGCCCGCCAAAAATGCCCGGGTCGAATCATGCTGGTAGCAAACCTGCCTTACAACGTCGCTTCCCCTGTAATGCTGAATCTGCTTACAGGCCCTGTGGTCGCAGATGCTATGTATGTTACCGTCCAGAAGCAGGTTGCTGACCGGATGACAGCATCTCCAGGCAGCAGCGACTACGGCACCTTGAGCATATACCTTTCCGCAGCCGGTAACGTGAGGACCATAAGAGTTTTAAGGCCAACCGTCTTCTGGCCTGCCCCGCAGGTTCACTCGGCAATGGTAAGTTTTGTTCGCAGCAAAGATAAAATAGAGCGGATTCGGGATATGGAGTTTCTCAGCGACATCGTAAATCTTTTTATGGGCCATCGCCGCAAGATGCTAAAGGCCTGTACAAAATTCGCCCGTGGCAAACTTGCGTCGATTCCCGATTGGCCCGGCATCTTTCAGCAATGCTCTATCGACCCCACGCAACGCCCCGAACAACTCTCGCCGCAAGATTATGTCGCCCTCGCAAATCTATCTTACGCCTGCCTGAACCGAAAATGACTTATTCCGCAGATGGTTCACTTACGCTGGCAGCCTCTTTAAGTCCAAAAACTACCGATATTTGCAGAAAAATGAGGATTTCCACGGTCTTTATCAAAGCCATCCTTCCACAGTATGGCTTGACATATCCGGCCATAAAGGCCGCTCTACTATAAGCTGCCTGTCAGATTTGATTTAGCGCCTTATATTGCAGACTTTAATCTTGCAAAAAAGTTAGATTTGGTGTATAATCTTTATTCGTAAGGTATAATTAAATGTGTCAGAAAATAAAATTGACGGAACACAAGCTCTATTTTGCGCATCCTATAAACGGGTTGCTGGAACAGTGATTACGTTAAACTAAGGAATGCCATTATGAGCAGACAAAGAGGAATTACTCGCCATAAGCTCGGCGGGTTTACATTAATAGAGCTTTTGGTGGTAATCGCCATCATTGCCGTATTGATGTCGATATTGATGCCGGCACTAAATCGTGCGAGAGAGCAAGGCAAGCGTGCTGTTTGTTTAAATAACGTCAGAAGTCTTACCATTGCCTGGGTTATGTACAGCGATGATAATGATGGAAAATTATGTAAAGGTTGGACGACCAGTGATGGTTGGATTCAGGACATACCAAACTATTATACAAATCCTGAAGAAGCCCCTGAGCATCTCCAGCTGGAAGCACTTAGAGGGGGAACCTTGTATCCACATTTGAAAACAACAAAAATCTTTCGTTGTCCAGTTGCCAAAAAGAATGAATTACGTACATATAGTATTACCCATGCAATGAATGGTTATGCTTCCGATGGCGGGAAAATTATCAGGCAATCAACAGAAATCAAGAATCATGCGAACAGAATTGTTTTTTTAGATGATTTTGTTCGTGATTGGGATGCATGCTGGATGCTTTGTTGGAGTCTGCCACAGTGGTGGAATGCAACTCCTATCAGACATGGATATGGGAATGTCTTTTCTTTTGCGGATGGTCATGCAGAATATTGGAAGTGGAAAGACCAGCGTACGATTAAGCTGGCCATAAAGTGTTATGAAGCAAATACTCCTGAGGCAAGATACTATCCAGAATCCAAACAGCCGGACAATCCGGATTTAATAAGGGTAACCAAAGCGGTATGGGGTTCGATTGGGTATTAAAGTATAATGCACCCTGAAATTCGGACGAGCGGTTACTTAGCTACCAATTGGTCCGAAATCTTTCAGCAATGCTCTATCGACCCCACGCAACGCCCCGAACAACTCTCGCCGCAAGATTATGTCGCCCTCGCAAATCTATCTTACGCCTGCCTGAACCGAAAATGACTTATTCCGCAGATGGTTCACTTACGCTGGCAGCCTCTTTAAGTCCAAAAACTACCGATATTTGCAGAAAAATGAGGATTTCCACGGTCTTTATCAAAGCCATCCTTCCACAGTATGGCTTGACATATCCGGCCATAAAGGCCGCTCTACTATAAGCTGCCTGTCAGATTTGATTTAGCGCCTTATATTGCAGACTTTAATCTTGCAAAAAAGTTAGATTTGGTGTATAATCTTTATTCGTAAGGTATAATTAAATGTGTCAGAAAATAAAATTGACGGAACACAAGCTCTATTTTGCGCATCCTATAAACGGGTTGCTGGAACAGTGATTACGTTAAACTAAGGAATGCCATTATGAGCAGACAAAGAGGAATTACTCGCCATAAGCTCGGCGGGTTTACATTAATAGAGCTTTTGGTGGTAATCTCTATCATTGCCGTACTAATGTCGATATTGATGCCGGCGCTGCAACGAGCTCGCATGCAGGCGAAGAACGTCCAGTGTAAAGCGAACCTGAAAAGCTACGGCCTCGTGATGCAATTGTACACCGCCGACTTCGAGGATCGCTTGCCGGAGTCCTTCACCGCCATCTATTCCTGGGAAACGATCCGTGAAGGGATGAGGCTGGCGGGAGGAGGGTGGAATCCGTCCATCCCGGGAGAATACAACCTCAGGCCGGATGGGACCTACATTCCCTATTTGCAGGCGAATGTCAAGAGCAACATCTGCTCGGTCTTCCAGGACGTGTACCACCGGAAGTGGGCCGGCCGGGGAAAACCCGGCTTCACGTACAGTTTCAACTGGTGGCTCAACGCCGACAAACCGATCATTCCCAAGATTACCATGGTTAAACATCCCAGTCGGACGTTCTTTGCCGGCGAAGAATGCGTCTGGCAAGCGAACGATGCGAGCGGCAAAAGGGTCAATGGGGCAATATTCAACGACAATTCCTTGTGCACCTTCTGGTCGGCCAGCGCCAGCCTGCAATGGGTACAAGGATTCAATCCCGACGATCCTCCGCCGTATACCGATGTCTTTGGCGAATACCATAGAGCAAGCACGCGTAAGATCTACTCCGCCATGGACAGGGGGGAGCTATGTGGCGGCGTAAGCAATACGGTCTGCGTCGATGGTTCCGTACAAGAAGTAACTCCGTTTGATACCTTACGGTATGCGATAGGAATCAAGTAAGACCTGTGCGTCACAACTAACTGTCTCGAGAGGCCAGGTTTGGCGGGTAGGTACAGGCTTAAGACGCGAAGACAATGACTACTCTGCCACTATGGCCTTCAGAAGCAGGATATTGAATTAAAAAATGAATTAGGGCTATTCCGACTGATAAATGGGAAATCTCAGTATGAGTAGGCAAAGAGGATTTACTTTAGTGGAACTGCTGGTGGTGATTGCCGTTATTGCGATATTGATGTCGATACTGATGCCGGCGCTGCAACGCGTAAAGGAACAGGCCAGAACCGTCGTCTGTCAGGCCGACCTGAAGCAGTGGAACCTTATCTTCGGAATGTATACGGGAGATAACGACGGCAAGTTCTGGCCGGGAGTGGGTTCTACGGGCTATTGGTGGCCCTGCCAACTTGAAAACCGGCTTAAGGATTGGAAGGCGAATAAGGTATGGTTCTGCCCCACAGCAAAAATACCTCTATTCGATGAGCAGGGCAGTCCTCGACCGACATTTAATATATTCAATGCCTGGGGTATCTATACAGGGAGCTATGGAGGGTACGACGCAGGTCCAAACGGCATCGCCGGAAGCTATGGCCTTAATGGTTATGTCCTTACTATACCAACTGATGCTACATTTGAAGGCGGCGTTCCTGCCACGAACGGCTGGAGGACCCCTAATGTCTCCGGCGCAGCGAATGTACCACTGTTCTTGGATGCCCTCCGGTTTGACCTCTGGCCGTTGGCAACTCATCCGCCTGCTGACTACGAGTTCGCAGCTTGGACCGGCAACAATATGGCCCGCTGTTGTATCAACCGACATAAGGGCTTCGTGAACAGCTCCTTTTTGGATTTCTCCGTCAGAAGAGTCGGACTTAAGGAGTTGTGGACGCTCAAGTGGCATAAGAGTTTCAACGTAAGAGGCCCCTGGACCAAAGCTGGTGGCGTCAAACCGACCGATTGGCCGACCTGGATGAAAAGGTTCAAGGATTACTGAAAAGTTACCGTTGTGCTAAAAAAATCTGGGCCGATAGTGCCGGCCTTTGTTACTACGAGATGTTATTTGGAAAACTTATTTTTTAAGATAAAAAGGGGAAACGTATGATTATTCGCACTCGAAGGGCATTTACGTTAATTGAGCTTTTGGTGGTAATCGCCATTATTGCTATCTTGATGTCAATCCTGCTGCCCGCACTAAATCGCGCCAGAGAACAGGGCAAACGCGCCGTCTGCCTTAGCAATCTCAAGAACCTTACCCTGGCCTGGATTATGTACGCAGACGATAACGATGACAAGATTGTTAACGGCGATACAGAGGAATACTCGTCGGATCGCGTGCGCAATCGTTGCTGGGTACTCAAAGATTGGGCGAGCGGCACTACTGCCGACCAGAAGAAAAAAGCTATTGAAGATGGAGCGCTCTTTCCGTATACCAAAACCCTGAAAGTCTACAGATGCTTCACCGGAAGAATCAGTATGGACGAGTATCGGCTTTATACTGTAGTCGATGCTATGAATTGTAAGGGCTGGGGCGGCAAGGCGATAATGCTCAAAAAAAGAACGGAGATTCGTGACGCCCCTTACAGGTTCGTTTTTCTCGATGACGGCGGCACCGCCGGCGCTACATTAGGCGGCTGGACCACTTATGCTCAGATTCCTAATGATGAAAGATGGTGGGACCCGCCTCCAATACGGCACGCTGACGGCACCACCTTTTCTTATGCCGATGGTCATAGTGCAGAGATGAAGTGGAAAGACTACCGAACGGTTCAGTGGGGTCGGACGAAACAAGCATTCTCTCCCATACAGCCCAACAATGCCGATATTCGTGGCACCCAGGTCGGCTCGTGGGGTTTTACAGTCCTGCAGCCGTAAGTTGCGTTTTCGGCGGTCCAAAGATACCGTAAGGAGTAACGTTATGCGTAACTGCAAAGGGCTTGCCCGCCGCAAATATGGCGGGTTCACTTTAATCGAACTTCTGGTGGTAATCGCAATCATTGCAATACTGATGGCAATTCTGATGCCCTCGCTGATGCGGGTGAGAGAGCAAGCGAGGGAAGTAATGTGCAGGGCCAACCTGCGCCAGTATGGCTTGGCCCAGACGATGTATTTAGATGATTTTGATAACCGCTACCCTATAGCCTGGACTTCTCTGGTTAAAACAGAGCAGCCTGTTCCCGGCTATGAGCGGTATTGTCGATGGCACGACCCCAGATATCCTCCGGATGGCCCATTCTGGCCCTATCTGGTCGATAAAAAAATCAACCTGTGCCCATCTTTCAAGGTTCTCGCCAAGTATCTGGGCGAGGCGCACCCATACCATGTCGCTTCCAACCCCGTTGTTCCTTTCTACAGCTATAGTATGAATGCCTACCTCGGTTCAACGAGCGGAGCCGCCGGTGGTGGGGTTCTGAAACTCTCCGACGTAACAAGAAGTAAAGCTGATGTGTTTTTCTTCGCTGAGGAGAATATGTGGCTAAGACCCGGCTGCAGTTGGGTCCTCAACGATAATGCCCTCTGTGGTGATGGCCGCGACTGGTTCGCTACGTTTCACAGCACCTCAAGCGGGGATTTAAATGGCGGCACCTGCAATGCGGTTTTTGTCGATGCCCACGTTGACAAAGTCCGCTCGGCGCTGAAAAAGAACCCAAATGATAATTCTGAAAAAGAGTTTGGCCAATTTGAGAAATTCGCCTGGCCTCACAAAAAACCATACCGGTAATGCCTCCTCACCCCCCAGGCGTTTTTGGAATTTATCAAAGGATAATTACGCATTTTTCCCTGTTGAGTATCCCGCCAAAGCCAGCAGATGGGCTCTTACCACCCTGAATACATCCCCGGCTGCGAAGCATAACCAACCGCAAAAATTGTAAAAATCTACTTTTTACTTGAAATAAAGTGGTGAGTTTGGTATAAATAAAATAGGTCATGGTCCCAAAAAGGGACGAACCCCGTTAGAAATATGACTTGACTTCTAACGGGGCGAAGATTGTCAGGCAGGCGGGAAAGATTATGAAAAGCTTGCGCCTCGAAAACGATTTTGTTGCGTTTCGGTGAGCGATTCGTATCGGGATTTTGAAGGTAAGGAGTGGAATCAAATCTTAGAAAAGTCGTGCTAATCTGAAGTGAGGGTGTATATCCTTTAAGTTTTTTGATTATTTATGTGAAGATTGTCCGAAATCCGCCACAGGTGGATTGAGGACAGGGAGTGTTTTGATGTGTGGCCAAAACGGAGATATTTTAACTTCTTTTTGAAGGAGGATTCGTTATGTGTAAAAATAATTTGAATAAAGGACGCATGCGATAACCTGGAACTTTGGAAGTATCAGCTTGCCGAACTCGCAAAAAGGAGTGTAGATCTATGAAGCGACGAACAGCATTCACATTGGTAGAGCTTTTGGTGGTGATAGCCATTATTGCACTGCTGATGGGCATCCTTATCCCGGCCCTGAACAAGGCCAGGAGGGTGGCCAAGGCGACGATCTGTCGTACGAACGTCAGGCAGTGGGGGCTCGTCTTCAAACTGTATGGCGAAGACAACGACGCCGAACTGCCCCAGAGCGTTGCCGGGGGCAATCTTAACGCCCAGGAAGCTTACTGGATAGTTGGTACGCTGCCCTATTACAAGGCCAAAGACATACGCATATGCCCGTCCACAAAGATTGTTCGCAAGCCGGAGGACTGGTCCCACGGCGGTACATTCGCATGTTGGGGGCCTTTCCTGAAAGGCGGCAAGAATACCTGGTACGCGGACTTTGATACGGGCAGCTACGGCTGTAACGATTGGTGCGCCACTCCACCACGGGGCGCGAGCACATATTGGGGATTTCCCACCCAAAACGCCTGGAAGACTCAGCTTGTCAAAGGCGCCGATAGAATACCGCTATTTGGAGACTGCGTTTTCGTTGACGGCTTTCCCCTTGATGACAAAGCTCATGGGGCGCCTCTCCCAACGGAGCCGCCGCTTTATGATGGTTGGAGGATGGGCACCCATGGCACTTGGGACAATTTCGGCATGAGGATGTTTTGCCTGCCCCGACATGAAGGGGCGGTTAACCTCGTCTTTCTCGACGGCTCTGTCGGAGCCGTGCCGCTTCGAGCATTGTGGAAGCTCAAATGGCATAAGAATTTCGACATAAACGGGTACTGGACAGCAAGCAGCGCCGCTTGGCCGAAATGGATGCTCAGATTCGGCGATGAGTACTAAACCTGATAGTTGAATTGTTCGGACTTGGCGCTATTTCTGGCTAAAATGACCACTTCCAAGGACATAGTGTTACGATGAAGAAAGGGCCCTTACTACAAATAGCAGTTATCGCCATATTTGCAGTTACGGTAATAGGCATCAGCACTTCTGTGGCCGCAGTAAGCCGCAGATAGCGTTAACAAGCTAAATTTGATTTGCATCAGTTCGGGGCCTATGCCGAGTGAATCGGCATAGGTCCCGTTTGTTTTCAGGCAACAAATTGTGGGCAGGCAAAATCTTGTGAATCTTGTGGAGAAAAATAAGGAATCCCAATGAGGCCATCACATAAGCTAAACCGGGGGGCATATTTGACCGATACCTCAATAGGCCTATGTCTGGCAAACAGGAGAACGTCTTATAAGAGAAAGTAAGGTCAAGGTGCAATTTGCCTTTATGGCTGGAGCCGAGAGGCTTCTTAGCCGGGCGGGGGTGGGTTATAACTATAACATTTGATGTCACCATAAAAGAATACCTCAAGGAGATTGACAAAGCGTCTCTGCTGACACTGAAGCAGGAGCGTTTGTTGGGCAAACTGGTCGTCGAACAAAACGACCTGCGGGCGAGGGAGCAATTGGTGCGGAGCAACCTCCGGCTGGTTGTTAATATCGCCAAGAGGTATGCTGGCCGAGGGACGAGTCTGGGCGACTTGATTGAGGAGGGAAACTTAGGGCTTATAAAGGCAGTTGATTACTTTGACCCGGACCGTGGGACTCGTTTTAGCACGTATGCCGCCTGGTGGATAAAACAGAGTATCAGGCGTGCACTGCTGGAAAATGTTCAGCCGGTGCATGTTCCCACTTATATGGTCGGGTTGATAAATCACTGGCGACATACAGCGGCAGAGCTGGAAAGCAAACTTGGCAGAGTTCTTACCGTTGAGGAAATGGCGGGTATAATGCACCTGACGCTGCGAAAGGCCAAAATCATACATCGTATCGTTGAGACCCTCGGCTCTGTGACGGATACCGCAGGTGTGGATGGGTCGGATGAGGACCAGACGCCCGAGGTGAATGTGGCAGACCAGAGCGCAGGCAAGCCGGAGGATGCCCTGGTTGCGAGTGAGGAAAAAGTGGAGGTTTTAAGGTTGCTCAATAAAATCGAGCCCAGAGAAGCCAATATCCTGAGGCTGCATTACGGTCTGGATGGAAGCATGCCGATGACACTCAAGGAAATCGGTAAGAAATTACATCTGACGCGAGAGAGGATTCGCCAGCTCCGCCGCGATGCGCTCAACAGTCTTTATGAGTATATGAACGGCGAGTAGCGCCAGAAAACCATCTTAAAACGACTGCGGATTATTTAATGATGCTATTTGCCGCGGCT
>Ga0315277_10011223_pt1 | contig 11300 bp, 8 predicted proteins | sample YL17G05_15_MG_FD_203695 | JGI IMG/M metagenome (GOLD analysis project Ga0315277, IMG submission 203695) | Sediment microbial communities from Yellowstone Lake, YNP, Wyoming, USA - YL17G05_15 | ecosystem: Environmental > Aquatic > Freshwater > Lake > Sediment | place: USA: Wyoming | collected...
ACTATAATGATTCTGGAGAGATAGTGAATATTAATTATAGGTGGGGTGAGACATGGTATAAAATTGAAGATAAGAGAATTTTCACTTTCAAGATTAGGGGTCAAGATATTCATGGAGCGTATGGTCCCTGGTATATTCAAGATATTACTATTTTCAATAATCCTCCTGAAAAACCTAATACATATGGACCAACAGTTGGAATAACAATTGGATCTCATGAAAAAGAACTTCTTCTTCAATTCACTGGATGGGATATTGATAATCATAGATTAAAATTTTACTATAAGCTAATTAATACAGCACCCTATAATAATGGTATTATGCTTGAGTGTTGGACGGGTTGGTATGATTGTAATGAAACATGTAATTTTTCGTATAGATTCAATACAGCTAGTATATTTGGTTATGGCAAATATACTATAATGGTTCAATGTATAGATCATTATGGTGCTGTTGGCCCTTGGTCGTATCATAACATTACAATAAAAAGACTTTATAGATGGTTTTTAGATTGGATTTTTGAAAGATTCCCGCATGCGTTCCCGATACTACGACATTTGCTGGAATGGGAAAGTATGAAATTGTAGTCATTGGTGTTGTCATCAATTAATACAAAACATGAGTTAAGATTTAGATGTATAGGTTTTAAAGAAATAATCACTGGTAATAGTAATGTTGAAATGAAATCAGTCTCGTGATCTTTTGTTACCGTTGTTTCTAATTTTATTTTATCAAAACATTTAAATAATATTATAGGATAACAACTATCACCTGTCTGAGGAGGCAGGGGAGGAATAAAACCATGAGAAAGAAAATAATTGGTATTTTGATTTGTATGCTGTTGATTGCTAATGTATCAGCTGTTCTTGGGATATCTGAAGAAAACGTAGATGCAAAGGAGAAAGGAAGATATTATATTTTTTATGATTCATCGGATTTAGGGGAAATCAAATACATTAAAGTAGCCGATCATACACAGAATGATAAACCTAGAAATATTTTTACAAATGAATATCCTAATTTAGCACCAAATCCCTCTTTTGAAGAAGGAGATACAATGCCAACGGGATGGACATATAATCCAGATGACGATGGCACATTTCATTGGGATTCCAAATATTTTCATATGGGTGAGAAATCAATTGGAATTTTAGGACTTAAACAAAATCGTTCACAATATTCATCAGTATTATACTGGATAACCACAGATTTTATACCAATAGATTTGAGAATGTATAAATATGATGTTTCAGCCTGGTACAAAAATATAGGAACACCAGAACCTGAACAATATTCAAGCATTCGGATTTCTTATTATGATGAAAATTATACAGAAATAGGATGGAGCCGCTTAGGTGTTCGGCGTAATAATTATTCAGAATGGTGGGAAGATGGTTTTGGGTTTTTTGGTTACATCCCGGGTTATGAAGAAGATAATGTAAATATGAAATATATGATAAAATTGGAACTAGGACAACATTGTTATAATACTTTAAAACCTAATTCTTCATTTGAAAATCGTTTTGATGACATATATTTTGGTGTTGACAATACTATACCAAACACACCAATTATCACTGGAAAAACACAGGGAAGAATTCGAACCTTGTATGATTATACTATTACGACAACTGATCCTGATCAAGACAACATAAGGTATCACATCGATTGGGGTGATAACACCTATACCGATACTGATTTTTATGTTTCTGGAGAAGAATTCAAAATCTCGCACATATGGGGTGTCGAAGGAGACTATAGTATCAGAGTCAAAGCTATTGATGACTCTGGTTATGATTTACAGAGCTATTGGGCAACTCTTACTATAACATTGCCATGTTCATATAAACCGATACCACAGTTCTTGGAGTTGTTGTTCCAGCGATTCCCCAATGCATTCCCGATACTAAGACAGCTGCTAGGGTATTAGAAAACCACGAAGACCTAGAAAGTGAACACTTTTCCTCCGAGAAACACCCTCTAGGAATGAACCGACTCAAACGCTCCAGGAGGGGAATCCTGGATTTCGTATTAATATATAATAACTTACTACCTTACAATGATAATTGTGCCAAATTAGCACCTTTAATTTAATACCTAGATAGTTGATTATAGCAGTTATTGATTTTTATCACTTCCAAACATTTAAATGAACCTGCAGGATAATAACTCTTACCTGTTTATCAGGGGAGGAATAAAAAATGAGAATTAATTCGTGGACGAAAGGATTAGTTGTTGGAATAATAATGCTGTTTGTTGGAACAAGTATTATACCAAGTATAATTGGTAATAATGTAGAAATTTGTGACTTAAAAGCTATTGAAAAAAATTTTAAAAAACAAGTTGATCAATCAGAAATTGAAAAATGGATCATAATTAGTCCACCGATACCAAAGAATACAAGTGCTACAATCGTTGATGCTAATGAGTTGTTATTAGATAATTCAAAAGATACTGTTCTTCTGAGTAACGTTCCTACATCAGTGTGGACATATGGATGTACTGCGACATCGGCAGGAATGCTATTTGGTTATTATGATAGAATAGGATATAATAATATGTATACTGGTCCTGATAATGGTGGTGTATGTCCTCTAACTAATCTTGGACAGGGAATAGGAAATCCTATTCCTGGGTCTTGTTATATCATCGCTACACAAAAGGGATTTGATGGAATAGATTTTAAAGCCCATGTGGATGATTACTGGATATCTACTAATAGCCACGGACCTGATCCATGGGAGAATCACTGGCCTGAGCATACATGGTCACTCTGTGTTGCAGATTTCATAGGAACTAATCAGTGGAAATGGGACACCAATAGTGATGGTCTTAAAGACATAAATAGTGATGGAGGTACCACGTACTGGTATAATAATGGTGGTTCAAAGCTTTATGATTTTATACCACCTGCTTCCCAAGGTTATCCACAAACTGAATCTGGTCATGGATGTAAATTATTCGCCCAATCAAGGGGTTATACTGTAACCACAGTTTATAATCAATTGACAAGTACTCCTAAAGGTAGTCCAAACGGTTTTAGTTTTAGTGAATTTCAGGGAGAAATTAACGCTGGACGACCAGTAATAACTCATTGGAGCGGTCCTTCTGGAGGACATACTATGCTTGGTGTTGGATATGATTCAGCGGAATACACTATTTATTTCCATGACGCTTGGGATAACAATCTTCATCAATGCTCATGGAATGGACGCTATTCGGGTTACGATTTAGAACTCAAAGCAGTTACTGTAATACAACTAGCCCCCCTACCTGCGAATAAACCTCCAAGTTTACCTTCCGATCCTAATCCATCTACTCATTCTACTGCTGTTAATGTTAACACCAATCTAAATTGGGTATGTAGTGACCCTAATGGTGATTGGTTGGCATATGATATTTATTTTGGAACAAGTAGTTCTCCATCATTAGTAAAATCTGGTCAGACAAGCACGAATTATTATCCAGGAAAAATGAATTATAATACCACCTATTATTGGAAAATTGTTGCTAAGGATTGTCGTGGTGGAACAACATCTGGTCCTATTTGGGATTTCACAAGCGGTGGAAATCAAAATCCAAACACACCAACCATCAATGGAGAGACCAACGGAAAAATTCGAACCTCGTACAATTATACCATTCAAACAACCGATCCTTACAAAGACGATGTGAAATACCACATCGATTGGGGGGATAACACCAACACTACTACTGTTTTTTATGAATCTGGGAAAGAAATCATTGTACCGCACACATGGAATAAAAAAGGGACCTATAGTGTTAAAGTCAAGGCAATTGATGATTATTATGCAGAAAGCGACTGGGGGACATTAACAGTAACAATGCCATGCTCATATAACAGCAGACCGTTACTGCAAATCTTTGAGTTGTTGTTCGAGCGGTTCCCTAATGCGTTCCCGATACTACGACTTCTATTGGGATATTAAGAACCTCCTTGTTTTTATTTTTATCTATTCCAAACATTTAAATGAATCCACAGGATAACAATCCTTAACCTGTTTTAACAGGGGAGGAATAAAATATGCAAAATAGGAAATGGACGAAAAAATTGGTTTTGGGGATAATAATGCTGTTTATTGGAGCTAGTGTAGTACCAAACATGTCAATTAAAAATATAACTGCAGATTCTATTTTTAATACTAGAACTACTACTAAAAATATTCTCATATACATTACCTACGATGGTGGTTCTGGATACCCTAAATCAAATTTTGATACTGATGTAATAAATATATTGAATAATGCAGGATATTCGGTTACCGTTACAGACAGAGTAACCACTCCAAATATTGATGCGTCATTACTTTCATCTTATGGTCAATTATGGCTTGTCCAAGGAGATTTAGATGTTACTGGTTGTTTTCTCCCTGCTGAAATCGATAGTATTTTTAATTTTAAAAATGCTGGTAATGGTCTTTTATTAATGACTGACCATAGTGCATATCAATGTGACATTAATCAGATTGCTAATCAGTTGGGAGTATCCTTTTATGGGACATTGTCTTGTAGCGGCTTGATAACCCCAACATTTACAGCACATCCTCTTTCCAATGGTGTTTCAACAATTATATCTTCTACTGATGATGGTATAATAAATCCAGGTTCATCTGCGACTGTTGTAGCAACGTATCTTGGATACAATCTTATTGCGATAAAGGATGACGGAACAGGACGTGTTGTTTTCGATGCCGCATGGGTCAGAATAGAAGATAATTATATATTAATGGGTGACACATCAAAATATGTCGTGAATGTTGCTGATTGGCTTGCAGGTTCTAGTGGTGTAAATCATAATCCAAACATGCCAAGTAATCCATCTCCTGCGAACCATGTTACAGGAATAGATATTAACGCTGATTTGAGTTGGACCGGTGGTGACCCAGATAGTGGGGATACCGTTACCTACGATATTTATTTTGGTACAAGTAGTAATCCACCATTGAAGAAATCAGGTCATACTAGTACAAATTATGATGTTGGTACGATGAATCCTAATACTCAGTATTTTTGGAAGATTGTTGCGAAGGATAACCATGGTGCTTCGACAAATGGACCTATTTGGTATTTTTCAACTACGATAAATCAGGTTACTTTAACAATGGGTTCTTGTACTGGCGGTACGACAGATCCGGCTTCTGCTGGTATATACATATATTCTAAAGGGACATCCGTCACTATCACTGCAACTGCCAACTCAGGGTATCATTTCACTGGATGGACTGGGACTTACGCTGGGTCAACAAATCCATATACATTCACCATTAATACAAACTGCCAACAGACCGCTCATTTTGCGGAGGATGAACCATTTTATTTCATTCATATAACAGATGTACATGCTGGGGATTCAGGTTGGGCTCGAGATTATTGGGGACCAGCGCTTGAACAAATTAATGCAATGAAACATATGAATCAGAGACCAGCATTTGTTGTTGTAACGGGAGATATTGTGGATCAAGGTGACAAACTATTTCATGATGAGTTTGATCATATTATTAAGCCATTTCAAAACGATAAGGATCGACCATATCTAAAAGGAGGTAAAATTCTATCTGGTGGTGGAGGAGGCTGGTATATTGCACCTTATGACATACCAATTTATTTCTGTCCTGGTAACCATGATGCTTATGGCCCCAGATGGAATAGAGGTGGTTTTACAAATTATCAAGACCATCTTGCTGATAGTTACTATCACAGAATTGAAACGCATTATGGCAAAACAATCGATATTTTTTCATTAAATAGTGGTCAAGATGAAACAGATGCCTGGCCTGCTGATACCCACCCACGTGGTGATGGTCTTCTAGATATATACGGAAAGGAAGTTAAGCAATTTCCAGAGGATCTAGCGGCATCAACAGGAGACATCAAAATAGTTTTAACACATCATCCATATAGTTTTAAAGGAACTACTGAGTGGGATGATTGGGTATTCGTTAATAATATAGATATTTTCTTCAAAAATTGTATAAAATATCATGTTGACCTGCTACTCTGTGGACATCTTCATTATTCATATGTTGATTATTTGGGTGGAAATAGTTTGCCAACATGGAGATTTTCCCCTGGGGGAGATACTCATGTCCAAATAATTGGTGACAACTTTTATTCGACTCTGGGTGATGCTGAAGGTAATTATAGGATAATTGAGGTTCTATCTAATGGAGATATAAATATAAAATTCGAATCTCAATTCCAGTTTAATCCTTCCTCTTGTTTACCAGCAGGTACGAAAATAACCATGACTGATGGACATATAAAAAACATTGAGGACGTAAAGGTTGGTGACAAAGTATTATCCTATGATACTGAAAAAAATATGTTTACCAATTGGACAGTGAGAGTAACAGAAAGACGAGATAATTATTCTTATTATGAAATCAACGATGGTTTAATCTGTCTTTCAAATGCACATCCACTCTATATAAAAAAACAGGACGGGAGAGCTGGTTGGGGGTCAGTCATGAAACTAGAAAAAAATATTATGAGATTTTCTAGTGAACCTCTACAAATCGAGGTAGGTGACCAGTTGTTCACAATTAATCAAGAATGGATAACCGTAAATAATATAACTTATCATCCTGAATCAACAAAATTGTATAACATCCTTTCATATACAGGTAATAAGAACTATTTTGCTAATGGTATATTGGTTTATGAAGATTATATTAAATTATCGTATATAATAAAACAAATATTTAAGACAAGCTCAAATCCATTTATGGATATAGTTAAATTTTTCAAGGAGGGGAATTACAAGTTTTTACCATAAGTTTTTCCTGGGTGAATTTTGATTGGCATCCCGCTCGAGAACCCTACAATATTCCATAGAGTAAACGAATTATAAATCAATGAGAAAAAAGGAATACAGACTTGCAGAAATACTGTATTACGAGAATAAACAATTTTTTCTCCTATTTAGTAAAAGTACAAAAAAACATTGAGTCTTAAAACCGTGTCAATGCTTGACCTCTAATTTTTATCTTTTCCAAACATTTAAATGAATCTACAGGATAACAAACCTTGACCTGTATCAACAGAGGAGGAAAAAAACATATGGTTGTAGCGGATTTTTTGTTAAAAAAACTGGTTATACTAGGAATAGTAATGATTTTATTTGTGTCATTCCCATCAGTGATGGCACCAGATGGTGATAATTCGCCACCAAATGCTGAGGCTGGTGGTCCTTATTCAGGGTTTGTAGGCGAACCCATTACTTTTGATGGTAGCGGTAGTCGTGATTCCGATTATTATATAACTGGTTATCATTGGGATTGGACGAATGATGGAACCTATGATACAGACTGGTTGTCTGAGCCGACAACGACACATGCGTATTCTACGCCAGGTAGTTACACGTTAAAACTCGAGGTAAAAGACAGCGGTGATGAATATGGTAATTACATAAAAATGGCTATTGATACTGCGCCTGTTACCATCACTGCTCGTCCTCCTGATGCACAGTTCACCTACAACCCAAGGAATCCTACAATCAAAGAAAAAGTACAGTTCACTGATACTTCAATAAAAGGTAGTTATGATATAAATTCATGGTTATGGAATTTCGGAGATGGATTAACCTCCACAGAGCAGAATCCGACCCATCAATACCAATCTAATGGTTACTATGCCGTCAGACTTACTATTACTGACGCTTATAGCCAGTCTGATACAGAAACCAAATCATTAACTGTTATTAACATAAGACCAACAGCGTTTATCGATGAGATAAATCCTAACCCAGTGTTTACAGGAACCACGGTAATTTTTAAGGGTCATGGTGTTGACGAGGATGGTGTAATCCTGGCGTATAACTGGAGTTCAGATGTTGACAGCTGGCTGAGTGAAAAACCAGATTTTGAAACCAATAATCTATCGAAGGGAACCCATAACATCACATTCAGAGTAAAAGATGATGATAACACTTGGTCGCAAAACGTCACAGAAAAACTTGTCATCACTGATAACCTGCCACCAGATAAACCAATTATCTCTGGTAAAACATCTGGTAAAACAAAAATTGAGCAGGAATACAAGATTAACACCACTGACCCAGAGGGAAATAATGTTTTCTACTTTGTTGATTGGGGTGATGGAACTAACAGTAGCTGGCTTGGTTCATATGACTCCGGTGAAGAAATAACAGCAAAACATGTCTGGAATGTAAAAGGTAATTATACTATTAAAGTGAAGGCGAAAGATATCTTTAATGGTGAGAGTGACTGGGCTACTTTAACAGTAACTATGCCCTACTCATATAACAAACCGATGCCCCATTTCGTAGAGTTGTTGTTCCAGCGATTCCCCAATGCGTTTCCATTACTACGACACCTGATGGGATACTAAAGGAATCCCAATCTTCTTTCTTTTTTCTTTGTCATTGATTCTTCAAAAATGTATGCAAGGGTATAGAAGAATTCTCTGATGATGTGTTTTGTGATGTCTGTTTGATGTATGTAACTTCTCGAGTGGAAGTAATGTGTTTTTTAAAAATTGGAAGTAAGTAGATTATGAAACCGAAACAAACAAAGAAATGGAATGATGTTGTGATTAATCCTAACAATCTATGGGATAATAAAGGTCATCGAGAATGGAAAGACCACAAATATGTTTTTCAAGAATGTGGTGATAAGCTTAAATCTGGGTGGTTGGAGAAATCTATACCAAAATGGAAGATACTAGCGAAGAGTAACGAGTATTACAAGCATCTTGTAGAGGATGAGAACTTTAACCAACGTTTAGACAAATGGGGTAGCTTTTCAATGTGGCCTCTTCATAATGATGCTATTCCAGATAAATATATGAGACATCTTTTTCTTGAAACCTATCTGGAATTATTCGAACCTGAAAGTCCTTTGTTGAAAGAGTTAAATGATGTTGTAGTGGAGTCTACAAAAGTAAACGATAAAATCATAATTAGGAGAACCAAAGTAAAATGAAAATTGAAACGTGTGCAGTTCGTTACTGTCCTAAATGTAAAGTCAAGTTAACACAAACCCATTGTAGGGAAGAATCTAACTATCTTGTTAGAACTAGGAAATGTCCAAAGTGCCGAGCATATAGTATCCATACGGTGGAGGTCACGAAGGATGATTACAACAACAACGTGGAGGTTTTAAATAAGATAATTGGGTTTTTAGCCGAGCTAGGTCGGTCACAAAATACCCCATAATAACACAAGATTTTAAGGTCGAAATAACAAATATAATAGATTTTTAGTCAAAATGTGAGGTTCAGGCACTTCTGCCTTACTTCTATGTTTTCAGGGAACGAAAAGGAGTATGTTTCTCCCAAATTTAGTTACTGTTGAAATGTTTTAATGTTTTTGATGTGGCCTAATTCGGTCAATGTGATTTAATATGATAGGAATAGCAAATGTATCAACGCGAAAGAATCATTCCATACAAAAGAATGAGAAGATTTCTAAAACAAGAATTAGATGGAGATGTCACTGAGGGATCAGTGAAATATGTTACGACTCTTTTAGAAAGTCAATTAAAAGAATTATGTCAAGTAGTAGTTATTCAACATCAAGAAGATAATAGGTTACGAGTCTTTCATGGACTCCCAGAACGGAAGAGAATTGACGTAACCTTGTATAAGAAATTTGTGGACATTCCATATAAATCCGCTTCTGATTTGAACGTTGAAGGCGAAGAAGCAAACTCAGTATATACTCCTTTGTCCTCAAAAGAAGCAAGTATCGAGGTGCAATAATGCCAAAGAAACCACACTTTGAAGCATTTATTGAACACCTACAGAAAACAGTTGAATACTCAAGAAGCACCAGAACAACCTATGGAAGTGTAACACGAAGGTTTCTTACCTTCATGTATTCCAAACAGACAGGTATCTCAATGGAAGATTTGAGGAAACGAGTAGATTTAGATAACAAACTCAACCAGATTAAGACAGGAGATATAACTCCTGATGTTGTGAATGAGTTTGTAGTCCACACTCAACAGGAAAATGCCATTGATTCCCAAGTAGCTATCTACTACGGATTGCGAAACTATCTGTTATTCTTAGAAAGAGAATATCAGAATAAGACGTATGATTACTACAGACAGATAGATATTCACAACATTGGGAAACGTAAGAATGAAAAGATACACAATCCACTAACACCGAGAAGAACCCTCAAATCAAAACGCACACCACTTACCAAAGAAGAATTAGACAATCTCTTAGAAATCTCAAAGTCAAATCCTCGAAATTATGCTATTCTTATAATAACCTATTATACAGGACAACGAAGGGATAGTATATACCATATTAATCATAAGCAGGATATTGACAGAAAGAAAAAAGAGATACAGATATACGCAAAAGGTAAAGATGGTTTACCACGAGAATACACTGTTGATATCAACGATGAAGTGTTAGAGGCAATAGACAGTTATCTCAAAGTGAGAGAAGAAACTAAAGATGGATACGTGTTAGACAATTGGGGTAGAAAACTATACCACAAAGATGCTCTCTTTTTAAATGGTGAAGGCGAGAGACTTACCCCCATTAGTTACCATCATATGATTAAGAAGTATTTTCATATGATGGGAATAACTAGACAAGTATCTTTCCATTCTCTAAGACATACTGCAATCACCCACATGGACGATGACGGAATGACTATGAAACAGATAATGTTACAATCTGGACATACCACAACACAATCCCTAGAAAGATATATACACCCTGACAGAAAGGAAAACAAATCCAGAGTAGACAAAGCATTAGGACGAAAACCATTACCACCACAACCACAACCCCAACCAGAGACTATTGTGACCAAAGAAAAACCAAAACAAGAGGATACCACAGATAGTTACATCTCTAAGGGTATCCAAGACACCATACGGTTGAAAGAGTTGGAACTTCTGATATCTCAACAGAATTTAGCAAGTAAACAAGCAGATATTGAGTTATTGAAACTCAAACAGAACCACACCGATTCGATGTATGGTTAGTGTTAAATATCATTCCCCGAGAAATGGAAATATTGATGATATTTAACTAGTGTTAAAGTAAGCCCTATGCAATATAACACAAATTTAAATACAAACAATGTATTTGTTTGCTGAACGACCTTCTTAGAAAATTGGGATGCAAACAACGTGATGGGTAATGCAAGAAACTAAAGGAAATTTGGTAAAAGAAAAACCAAAAATCACTACTTTTGATGATCGATATAACACGTTGTTTGAAAGGGTCAACGCTGCTGCGTTTCTCACTAGTTTTGAGGGTCAAATCCAGGAGGCGAACCAAAAATCATATGA
>Ga0315277_10011227_pt1 | contig 11299 bp, 7 predicted proteins | sample YL17G05_15_MG_FD_203695 | JGI IMG/M metagenome (GOLD analysis project Ga0315277, IMG submission 203695) | Sediment microbial communities from Yellowstone Lake, YNP, Wyoming, USA - YL17G05_15 | ecosystem: Environmental > Aquatic > Freshwater > Lake > Sediment | place: USA: Wyoming | collected...
ATGTTTACCCCTCCAGCATTGCTGTTGTTGCTGTTCTGATAGATATTTCAGCAATACAAGCTATGGTTCCTTTGAGGTTCTATATGAGAAATGCGGGTTTATATTTAAGTGGGAGCAATGCCATCGATATCAGCGCACTGCTGCGCTAATGGGGTGTGGAGTAGAAACTCAGAAGACGAGTTGGCCGACCGCGCAGCCTTCTCCATCCGGCAGACAACCCCCGCTATAACCGTGGATGGCAAGCCCGCATATTTCGGGGTGGTCCCCGATATAGCCGGCTTCCTGAGCGAGCTCGGCTTGAGTGCCTAGCGGCTTCTGCTTCGTCATCTCAAGCCTTTTCAACGCCTCGGGTTTGCCTGAGCATCCGCTTCGATATGTATCCACAAACCTGGCGGGCTCGGCAGAGCTCGTCGCCGGACGCGTCAGCCTGCCGCCGAAGGGTTAGAATAGGTTAGATACCGCGAGGAGGGAGGATGGCCATGCGCAGGCTGCAAGATGTGGAGCGGGATGAGCTCAAGGATTTCCTGGGCAAGGGTTGGCTCACCCACGACGGCATATGGTTCTACCATACCTATCTCGACTCCGGCATGGAGAAGGCGAACCGCTTGAACCGCGAGGCGATAAGGTCGCTCGCGGCTGTCGAGATAGCCCGGGCCCGGAAGGTCCTGCGCATAGATGAGGATGACCTCCGGTCCTTCGAGGGTCTACAGTTATTCATGTCAGACGCCCTCGAGATGATCCTGCCGGAGTCGGTCTTCTCCCGGGCAAACTTTTCCTTTGTCCCTCCCAACGTATTCCACTGGGAATGGAAGGACGGCGAATGTTTCGCCTACAAGGGCATGCAGCAGCTCGGGGTCCTCGACGAATACATCTGCGGTGTGATGTTCCGTATCGAGTGCTGGCTGGAGAACCTGGGTATCCCCTACATGGTGGAACCCAAGATAGAGAAGTGCATCATGCACGAGACCGGGAGCTGCGCGGGGGATTTCACCATCCTTTTTTAAGGGTTCCAAAGACCGGTGCGGCGATCCGCCCTTGACTGTGGCTGATGCCCTGGTGAGAAGAGGAGCATGATATGAACGATACGTCCCTGTTGGAGGAACGCAAGCAGCGCGTGATGAAGACCATCAGGCTGGAGAAGACGGACCGCACGCCGGTAGTCCTGGAGTACGCCGGCTTCGGGGCCGGGGCTATCGGGGCTCCCCTGGGTGATTTCGTGAAGGATCCCGCCACGGCCACGGACATGATGATCCAGGCCTGGGAAAAGGTGGGAGGAGCGGACGCCATGGAGTATCCCACCTACTCGCCCGACATGCTCAGCCAGGCCTGGCTGTCCAGGGTATATATCCCCGGCCGGGAGCTATCCTACGACCAGCCCTGGCAGGTGCAGGAACAGGAGTTGCTGACCCCCGAGGACTACGGCCGCATCGTGGACATGGGTTGGACCCCATTCCTGATGTCTTTCCTGCAGGAGAAGTTGGGCATAGATATGATGCAGCTCCTGGGATCGTACGTCCAGGCCGTGCCCCCCGCCCTGGAGAGATGGCAGGCCAAGGAAGTGCCCGTACTGGTGGTGGGCATCATTACCACCCCGTACGAGATGTTCTGCGGCGGCCGCACCCTGGCCCAGTTCGTCCTGGACCTCTACCGTAGGCCCGACCAGGTTCAAGCGGCCATGGACGCCGTGCTTCCGGAGATCGCGCCCACCATCATCGCCGTGAACAAGCAGTTCGGCCTGCCGGCCATGTGGATAGGCGGCTGGCGCTCGGCTTCCGAGATGCTCTCCCGGCCCCTGTGGGAACGTTTCGTCTGGCCCTACCTCGAGAAGCTCGCCTGCGAAGTGCTCGACTCCGGCACTATTGTCATCTTCCACCTGGACTCCGACTGGACCCGCGACCTGGACATGTTCAAGACCTTCCCCGCGGGCAGGTGCGTATTGTCCCTCGACAGCTCAACCGATATCTTCAAGGCCAAGGAGGTGCTCGGGGACACCATGTGCATCATGGGGGACGTGTCCCCCGTCCTGCTCTCCCACGGGACCCCCGACGAGGTGCATGCTTACTGCCGCCGGCTCATAGACGGGTTGGGACCCACGGGCTTCATCCTCCACTCCGGCTGCGACATCCCCATCGACGCCAGGGTGGAGAACGTGCAGGCCATGATCGCCGCCGCCACCGGAAAGTAGGCCGGGGCGGATATCTCCGCCATGTCCATGACGTGCCTGCGGTTGGTTATGCGCCAATGGTCATCCTATAATCGTAAACGACGGTATGGATACCGGGTGCTGCGACGCGCGCCGATTGCCGGGGGGTGAGCCGGGATGGAACTACGATGGGACCCGCTTCTCGCGACCTGGGTCATGGTGGCTTCGCGCCGCCAGGAGAGGCCCCTCCTGCCGGAGGACCACTGCCCTTTCTGTCCGGGCTCGGGAAAGGTACCGGACGATTACGACGTTTACGCCTACGACAACGACTTCCCCGCGCTCATGCCCGACCCCCCGCAGCCGGACATCGCCGGGGACGATCTGCTTCCGGTGAAGCCCAGCTTCGGCAAGTGCGAGGTAACCCTGTACTCCCCTGACCACGATGTTACCCTTCCCGAGCTGCCCCTGGATCACGTCGCCAGGCTGGTCGAGCACTGGCAGGAGCGTTACCGGGTGTTGGGAGACATCCCCGGCATAGAATACGTCTTCATCTTCGAGAACCGGGGAGAGGCAGTGGGCGTGACCATCCACCATCCCCACGGTCAGATCTATGCCTATCCCTTCATCCCCCTGAGGATCAAGGCGGAGCTGGAGTCCGCCGCGATGCATTGGAGAAATAAAGAAAGTTGCCTCATCTGCGACCTCCTGGAGCACGAGCGGGATGCGGGAGAGCGGTTGGTGTATCGAGGTGACGGGTTGACCGCATTCGTGCCCTCCTGGGCACAGTACGGCTACGACGTCATCTTGGCACCCGACCGTCACCTGGGTTCCCTATCCGAGATGGGTGAGGGGGAAAAGCAGGGCCTGGCCCTGGCTTTGAGGAGCGTGACCGGCGGGTACGATTCCCTCTTCGGCTTTACCTTTCCCTACATGCTGTGCATGCATCAGAACCCGACGGACGGGGGGGATTATCCTTACTTCCATTTCCACATCGAGTTCTACCCTCCCATGCGCGATCGCGACAAGCTCAAGTACAGTGCCTCCTCCGAGACTGGCGCCTGGGCCCACATCAACACCACCGTCCCCGAGGAGAAGGCTGCGGAGCTGCGGGCGGCGGTGGAGAACAAGTTGGCGGAGTGGGGAGAGAGGTGAAGAGGAACGGTGAGGGCTGCGGATCTGAGCCCGCTTCCCGTGTTTTCCGTATGATCCCAAGGGATCGTAGGCGGCTTTGACGCACAAGGGGGCTTACCTGGCTCGATCCTCGATGTGGAGATAAGCCCGAAGCAGTTATCTGGCGTCAGGCCTGCATACCAGAAGATGTGTAGGCCTGACCCTCGATGTGGAAAATGGAGGGCTGACCCCATGTTGACCATGTTGATGAGGGAGATAGAGGAACGGCGGGCCGAGTTCGCGGCGCGCTTCGGGGAAGGAAGCGCCGCCGATCTTTACTTCGCCCCGGGGCGGGTCAACCTCATCGGCGACCACACCGACTACAACGGCGGCCTTGTCTTGCCCATGGCCATCGCGGAGGGGACCTATCTGCTGATGCGACCGAAAGAGGCGCCACCCGCCCGGCTCTATTCGGTCAACACCGGCGAGGAGGCGGGATTCGATCCCCGGCAGATCGTCAAGCAGGGTGACTGGGCGGACTACGTACGCGGCGTCTTCTTCATCCTCGCGCAGACCCGGGGCGCGCCTCCTCCCTGCGAGGCGATGTGCTTCGGGGACCTGCCCCTGAACGCGGGGCTATCCTCCTCCGCCTCCCTGGAGGTGGTCACCGCCCTGGCCGCATCCAGCCTGGGTATCCAGGTCGGAAGCAAGGAGGCAGCGCAGACCGGCTGGCGCGCCGAAAACGAATTCGTCGGCATGAACTGTGGGGTGATGGACCAGTATACGGTGTCTCTGGCCAAAGCGGGCCATCTCCTGCTGCTCGATTGCGAGACACTGGATTATGAACATATCCCGTTCAACCTCGCCGGCGCCTCCGTGTTGGTCGGGCACACCGGCGTCGGCCGCTCGCTCGTGGATTCGCAATACAACCTCAGGAGGCGGGAGTGCGAGGAGGCCCTGCGGCTGATATCCGGAAGGATCGGCGAGCGGGCGAACCTGAGCACGGTGACGCGCGAGGAGTTCGCATCCGTGAGGCCTGACCTACCGGAGGTCCTGCGTATGCGGGTGCAACACGTCATCGAGGAGAACCTGCGGGTCAGGGAGGCGGTGGGCTGCCTGGCCGAGGGAGACGCCGAGAAGCTGGGCCTCCTCCTCAACCTCTCCCACGCTTCCCTGCGCGACCTCTACGGGGTGTCATCTTTCGAGCTCGACATCCTGCAGGAGATATCCCTGGGCCAGTCCGGGGTATGGGGATGCCGTATGACCGGGGGAGGCTTCGGCGGTTGCGTGGTCGCCCTCGTGCAAAGTGAGACAATACCTTCGTACCTGGAGAAGGTCCCCGACGCCTACCGCGGTGCGACGGGGCGCGAACCCTTCTTCATCACCACCGCCCCAGCCGGGGGTGCCAGGAAGCTGTGAAGAAGGCTGCGGTCGTGAATGGCCTGCAGTAAGAAGGCGGTAGGCCGATCGGTAGAGTAGGTGGGGATCCCGTTAAGCCGGGCTTTGGCTCTTGGCCTTCTCCGGGCGCAGGAAGAAAAACCTCTTTCTGCCGTTCCCGTTTCCAACCTGGTCCCCGACCTCGTGCGAACGGCCGTTGGAGAGGGAGTGGCGGTAGAGGAGGTTGAAGGCGAACCAGTAGCTCCAATGCCGGTGCAGGTACATGCGCTTGGCGATGGAGCGGTAGGAGTAGAAGTCGCTCTGCACCTTGTGGGTCCTGTCGGTGAGCCACTCCGCGCTGAAGTTCTTCGGCTCATATACCGCCCTCGCGTCCCACGAGGGCTCGAACCAGAACTCCCGCTCCACGCGGTCCTGTTCCATCAGCTCGCGATAGAGGCGCGTTCCCGGATAGGGGACGAGGTGGGCGAACTGGGCCACCTGGATCTTGTTGCGCATGGCGAACTCCAGGGTGTCGGTGAACGCGGACTCGTCGTCGCAGTCGAACCCGAACACGAAGGCGCCCATGACATGGATGTCGTATTTCCTGAGCAGCCGCATGGCGTCGTCGTATTCCTCCACCTTGTTCTGGCCCTTGCCCATCTCCGCCAGGGCCTTGCGGGACATGGTCTCCAATCCTATGAACAGGAAGTGGCAGCCGCTCTCCGCCGCCAGGGCCACCAGCTCCTCGTCATTGGCAAAGGTGATGGACGCCTGGGATCCCCACTGGATCTTCATGGGGATGAGCTCCTTGAAGAGCTCCTTGGCACGGCGGGGGTTGGCCGCTATGTTATCGTCTACGAAGGGGACCACCTTGCGACGCAGCAGGTTGCTGCGGGGCAGGGACTCCACCTCGGCCAGTACGCTGTCCACGTCGCGCATGCGCACGCGCCGGCCGTTGAAGGCGGTCACCGAGCAGAAGTTGCAGCCGTGGGGGCAACCGCGCGAGGTCTGCACCCCGTTGGCGCTCCAGTAGCGCTTGGGATCGATGATATCCCGCCGTGGGAGGATGGGACGCGCGAAATCAAGGTAGTTTTCCTGGTGGTATATAGGCTCCATGCGGCCCGTTTCGAAGTCGGCCAGGACCTGCGGCCATATATCCTCCGCCTCACCCATGACCACCGCGTCCGCGTGCTGCAGGGCTTCCTCGGGGACCATGGAAGCATGGACGCCGCCCAGTACCACTTTGGCTCCCTGGGCGCGGTAGCGGTCGGCGATCTCGTAGGCGCGGGGTGCGGTCGCGGTCATGGTGGTGATGCCCACCAGGTCGGGGACCTCCGAGAAGTCGATGCGCTCGACGTTCTCGTCGATCAGCCGTACCTCGACCTCCGGCGGGGTATACGCCGCCAGGTACATAAGGCCGAGAGGGGCGAGAAGTCCTTTGTTAAAGAGGTATGTTTCGCCCTGCTTGGTGGGGGCGACCAGGTTTAATCTCAAAAACCGTGCTTCTTTCTGGACTCGCTGCTACACACAAATCCGCATTATACGCGCTGTCAACCTGCTTGCCAATGAACCATATCATTATCGGCTTACACTCCGCCCACCTTGAAAAAGCGGCAAACTCCGCTGCCAGGCGCCCTGACATTGACCTAAAACGGTCCCGCGATCGCCGCGGCTGCTATTATTATATAGATCGTACACCGTGGGGTCCTGCCCCGCCATGACAGAACGTACGTACCACCCGGGGTACATGCTCGAGAGGAGGCAGCGTGAACGGCATATCGCCCACCAACCTTCTGGCCGGCTCCGTGCTCAGGCTGATGGCCGCCAACTACAACCACCGTTCGTCCCTCAAGGACTACCTGCGGGGGAACGGCTCCTGGCTGGACTTCAAGATCGGGTTCCGCACCGAGAGCGGCAACGTACGGCAGGCCCTTATCTCGCAGAACGGAAAGATGAGGGTGACCGGGAAGATCCCCGCCGATGTGGACGCCACCATGATCCTCGCCGGGAACGACGTGATCCTGAACATACTGAGCGTCCCCCCCAACGAGCTGCTCAACATGCTCCTCAAGAGCCGCTACCGGGTGGAGGGCAACCTCACTTACCTCACGCTGTTCAACTTCTACGTCGCCCTGCTGACCGGGAAGATGAACAAGAAACGCCTGGAGAAACAGAAGCGTGAGGAGACGGAGGAACGCCTGCGGCAATGTCCCGACCCGGATCCCGCGCTGCGGACGGAGATGGCGAAGAGGAGGCAGCAGCCGCTCAAGGGCGAGAAGGTGGACCCTGGGGTCAAGTACCTCGAGGACCCCTACCTCTCGCGGTTGAGCCTCGCCGACTTCCCCCGCCTGGAACGCTTCGTGGACATCCATTTCACCGAGAAGCCGGAGATCTGCCACGAACGGCCCAAGCTCTTGACCGATTGGTTCATGGCCAACGGCTTCGAGACCGACCAAGAAGGTGATCCCTGGTTTCCCGAGCTGCGGCAGGGCTACGCCTTCAAGCACCTCATGGAGAACCGCAAGCCCATCATCCGGAAGAACGACCTCATCGCCGGCACCACCACCACCAAGGAGATCGGGGTGGTGCTCTACCCCGACACCCACGGCACCATGATCTGGGCGGAGCTGACCTCGTGCCCGGACAGACCTCTGTTCCCCTACGATATCTCCGACGAGACCATCGCGGTGTTGCACCACGACGTGTTCCCGTTCTGGATGAAGCGCAACTGCCGCGAGTGGGTGAGGGACAAGTATGACCAGCCCTTGTCCCAGAAGCTGGACGAGCGCTTCGCGGTGTACTTCATGTGGAAGACGGCCGCTCTCTCCCACACCATCGCCGACTTCCCCAAGCTCCTGCGCCTGGGGACGAGCGGCATCATCGCGGAGATAGAAGGAGAGTTACGGAGCGACCCCGCGGCCTCCCAGGAGAAGAAGGACTCCCTGCGAGGGATGGTCCTCTGCCTGCAGGGTCTCGAGGCCTACGCCCGCAACCTCTCGGCGCAGGCCCGCAAGGATGCGGAACGCGAGAGGGATCCTGCGCGCAAGGCGGAACTGGAGCGGCTGGCCGAGATATGCGCCAAGGTCCCCGAGCGCCCCGCCGAGACCCTGGACGAGGCCATAAACGCCATCTGGATCGGATGGTTGGATCTGCACATGGAGAGTACCAACGCGGGCCTGTCCATCGGGCGCATGGACCAGTGGCTGCAGCCCTTCTTCGCGGCGGACATGGCCGGGCTGGAGACCGCGGAAGAGCGCGAGGAATACATCAAGCGCGCGGTTGAGCTGGTGGGCTGCTTCTACATGCGCTGCACCGATCATCTCCCGCTGATACCGGACATCGGCAACTATCTCTTCGGGGGGAGCTCCTCCGACCAGGCCATCACCCTGGGAGGGGTGACGCCGCAGGGGGAGGACGCCGTAAACGACATGACCTACATCTTCCTCAAGGTCACCGAGATACTGGGTATCCGCGACCCCAACGTCAACGCCAGGTACCACCCGGAGGTGAACTCAGAGACCTACCTCAAGCGCCTGTGCGAGGTCAACCTCATCACCGCGGCCACCCCCTCCATGCACAACGACAAGGTGGTCATGGAATCCCTGGCCGAGTTCGACTACGCGCCGGAGGACCTGCGGGACTGGGCGGCGACCGGCTGCGTGGAGCCTACCCTATCCGGCAAGCACATCGGCCACACCAACTGCATGATGATGAACATGGTGGCCGCGCTGGAGATGGCGCTGAACAACGGCAAGCACCCCCTGATGAACTGGGAGGTGGGCCCGAAGACCGGCAGGCCGGAGGCCGGCGATTTCGAGACCTTCGAGGATTTCTACCGCGCCTTCACCACCCAGTTCAAGTTCCTCATCGACAACTCGGTGGAGTATAACAATATGCTGGGCGAGGCGCACAGCGTCCTGCGCCCCACTCCCCTCCTCTCATCCCTCATCGGCGACTCCATCACGAAAGGCGCGGATGTAACCAAGGGAGGCGCCCGCTACAACTCCTCCGGCGCCGCCTGCATCGGCCTGGTCGACGTCACCGACTCCCTCATGGCCGTGAAAAAGCTGGTCTACGACGAGGGCAAGGTGAGCTTCGTCGCGCTGAAGAAGGCCATCGACGAGAACTTTAAAAACGACCCCGCCCTGCACGCCATGATCACCAGGAAGGTCCCTCTCTTCGGCTCCGGGTCCGACGAGGCGGTGGAGATGGCGGGCCGGGTGGCCAAGTTCGCCCACGATACCTACGGCGGCCACACGAACTTCCGGGGAGGCAAGTACACCTCCGGCTTCTGGTCCATGTCCAACCACGTGGCCTTCGGGACCCTCTCAGGGGCTCTGCCCTCGGGCAAGTTGGCGGGCAAGGCCTTCACCCCCGGCCTTACGCCCCAGCCCATCGCCTCCAAGAACCTGCTGGACAACATACGGGACGTGGCCAGGCTCGACCCCCATAACATGAACAACAACATCGCCTTCAACGTGAAAGTGGTGCCCGGCGCGCAGGACAGCCACGAACGGGTGGTGGACAACATGTACTCGTATGCCAAGACCTACTTCGACCTGGGCGGCATGCAGATGCAGATGAACGTGGTCACCTCGGCCATGCTCCGCGATGCCATGGCCCATCCCGAGAACTATCGCAACCTGCTGGTGCGCATCTCGGGATACAACGCCTACTTCGTGACCCTCAACCGCGACATGCAGATCGAGCTCATCGAGAGGGCGGAGTACGGGATCTAGAGACCTGCATGCGTTTGGGAAACACTTGGGATCGGGGACGCCGCAGAAGACAGTGGTCGGTGGTCGGCTAACAGCTTGTGGTTTGCAGTCGGTGCATGAAAACGGGTAGAGACGATGAATTCCAATTCGGGAAGCAATGGTCGGAGGACGGAGAAAGAAAGAGACGAGACCCGCGGCGAGGACAGGCGCCCTCTTATCCTGGAGGTCAAGGGGAACTCGCTGGACGACGGCCCGGGCATACGCACCGTGGTCTTCTTCAAGGGCTGCCCCCTCTCCTGCGTCTGGTGCCATAACCCCGAGAGCAAGCGCTCCGGACAAGAGATATCTTACGATGCCGGGGAATGTGTCGGTTGCGATACCTGCCTTGATACCTGCGAGGAGGGGGCGCTGGACCGCGGCAACCCCCTGTTCGTCGAGCGTGGGAAATGCACCCTCTGCTTCCGCTGCGCAGACGCCTGCCCATCCGGGGCCCTGGCCAGGGTGGGGAGATACATGGAGGTCTGCGAGGTCGCCGCGCTGGTGGAGAAAGACCTGCCCTTCTTCCGCACCTCGGGGGGTGGGGTGACCCTCTCCGGCGGCGAGCCCACCCTGTGCATGGATTACGCTTCACAGCTGCTGCGCAGGCTGCAGGATATGGGCGTCCATACCATCGTGGAGACCTGCGGCCACTTCGACCTGGCGGAGTTCGAGGAGAAGGTGCTCCCCTGCACCGACGCTATCTACTTCGACCTCAAGCTTTGCGACTCAAGCGAACATAAGAAGCACTGCGGCATCCCTAACGAGGTCATCCTGGATAACTTTGCCAGCCTGCTCCGTTCCAGCCGGGAGGGGGGCTCGCCCCTGCTGCCCCGCATCCCCCTCATCCCCGGCATCACCGCCACGGATGAGAACCTCGCAGGGTTGGCGGGATTCCTGAGGCAGAACGGGGCAGAGGAGGTCGCCATCCTCTCGTACAACCCGCTGTGGTTCGAGAAAAGCCGCAAGATCGGGAAGCCAAACCCCCTCGAGGGGCATAAAGACACCACTGCCTGGATGCAGCCCTCCGAGGTCGAGCGCTGCCGCTCCTTCTTCGCGGACTTCACGATCCACTGACCACTTCTGGCGCACTAAGTACGAACCCAAAACGTGCTTATCGATCATCAAACGTCATCGCGAGCGCAAGCGAAGCGATCTCGCCTGGTGCGTGTTGAACGTCCGGAGGAGATCGCCACGTCGCTCCGCTCCTCGCGATGACGTTCTCGAGGGTACGCTTGGGGTCAAACCCGGAATGTGCCTGGGGCCCGCATGCGCAAGGGAATCCGTGACCATGTGTTACCATAAGTCCATTGAGGCTGTGTTTATCACCGCATATGGGATGAGGAGAGGTGACGTCGGTTTGATCGCCGTTTTCAGACGCTTCAGCCTGCCGGCGCAGATCGGGCTTATCGGTGGCCTCATCGGCGGCCTGGTGGGCATGATCGTGGCCATCATCGCCAACCCCCTGTTCGGGATCATCTTCTCCGGCATAGTCATCGCGGTCATCTATTTCTCCTTCCGGGTGGCCTTCGGGTCCATCATCCGCCAGGAGGCCCTGATGAAAAACGGGGTGCAGGCCGAGGCGACCATCGTCGAGGTAAAGGAAACCGGCATGACCGTGAACGAGATCTACCCGCTCGTAAAGCTCGTCCTGGAGGTGCGCCCACCCGAAGGCCAGCCCTTCCGGGTGGAGACGAAAGAGCTTATAAACCGTTTTGAGATCCCCACCTTCCAGCCTGGGGCAGTGCTCCCGGTCCTCTACGACCCCAGGAACCCTAAGAAGGTCGCGGTGGGGAGCAAGGAGAGCCTCGATAGCGGGCGAGGTCAAACGCAGCTCCCGGCTGCAGGCGCCCTGGAGCCGGAGATGATGCGCGTGGTCCAGGATTTCATCGGGAACCAGGACCCGGAGAAGATG
>Ga0315277_10011228_pt1 | contig 11299 bp, 9 predicted proteins | sample YL17G05_15_MG_FD_203695 | JGI IMG/M metagenome (GOLD analysis project Ga0315277, IMG submission 203695) | Sediment microbial communities from Yellowstone Lake, YNP, Wyoming, USA - YL17G05_15 | ecosystem: Environmental > Aquatic > Freshwater > Lake > Sediment | place: USA: Wyoming | collected...
CGAAGCCGGTAACATCGGTAGTTTAATAAAGATTGGGCTCCCTGACGATCGCGATCATCCCACTAAGCTGGTTGGCTTTAGGCAAAAGATATTCTGACCACTTTTTCCAAGCGCATCATGAACAAACTATCCTCTTGCTATTCTCGTGAGTACGGGTTTGCTGAAGTATTTTGCGGCCGGAAATTCATGGTCGCCGTGCATATCCTATCGGTGATAGTAGCAGCACTTGTGATTTTTCTAATTCTGAGCCCGACAATGCCTGCTGCCTTCAGACTCTACGACCACCAAGAAACGTGGAAAGTAGTGCTTATGGCTATCGCTTTTCTGACATATGCCCTGTTTCTGCTTTGTGCCAGCAGGGCAGCGAATTTTCGAAAGAAGCTGGCGTATTTTGTCATCGGCCCCACAGTCTTCATGTTCTGTGCGCAGTTTGTCATGCCCAACCAACTCAAAAACGGAAAGGCACCGGGCGAGTTTCTACGGCATAACTGGCACAGAGTCTGTCCCGATACCACGCTTGTTTCTGACAACTACCTGGCGTCCGCCGTCTGCTGGTGTTACAGGCGTAGTGATGTTTTCATCCTTGGCAGGAGCGGTGAGCTTACGTACGGACTGGGATGCGACGACTCGAAGCAACGCCTGCTTGGTATCGGTTTCTGGTCAATGGGGTAATCGGGACACCGGCAATCCGCGAACCCTGCCAGCCGAACACGGGAAAAAGGATTTGGAAGAATTGTTCGGATTACTTTTTATCAGAAAAACCTGGCGTATAAAAACGGCGTAAATTCATCAAATTATACAGCCTGCAAACACCACAACCCATGAACAGCAGGCAAGAAATGTGCGACGTTATTATGCATTCTCCTGATTGAACCTCAGTAGCGCTGAGACTGCTGATTTTAGCTCTGCATCATTAGCCTGGTCGTGTCTGAGGACCTGGAGATAAATCCAGGTTCTTTTCTGTTTGCCGCGCTCCTTTGGTTTCCAATCCCAATTATGCCACGTCTCCCGCTATTAGGACCTGGAGATAAATGGTAACCGGAATACCAGTCCATGAAATTTTGGCCAAGAAGCGAATGGTGAAGCACACCACATCGTAGAGGCAGACGAGGTCGCGCTGGCCGGTGGACATATTCACGAACATCTTCGCGACCGTCGCCTTACCGCCCGAAATCAGGTGGGAGTAGGGCGAAATCTGCTGGTACAGGTGGCTCTTGCCCGTGCCGCGGGGGCCGAGTTCGACCAGGTTGTAGTTCCGCTCGACAAATGGAACCATCCGCAACAGCACCACCATCTTCGCCCAATCCGACATCGCCGCCGGCTCTATGCCGATGGAGCGAAGGAGGAAGTCCTTCCACTCGGCGGTCGTGAACTGCCCGCGGCCCTTCTTCAGTGTCTCCAGTACGTCCGACTTGGAAAGCTGTATCGCCCGCAGGCTCTCGATGGCGAACGGCCGGCCGTGCTTTTCTTCCGCGACGGCCGCGTCGTAGGTCAGCGTCACCTCGGCGTAAAAGCCGTCGGTCAGCATCCGCTCATGTTCGTGAACAAGCGTGTCGGCGATCCGCACATCCCGCAGCCCCAAGCTCGAAAGCTCCACCAGGAACGAGTCGGTCTTGGAGTCCAGCCGGGCCTTCACGAGATCGATTAGCTTCACTGAGCCCTTCTCGCACGCCCGCGCTGCCAACAGTGAAATTACTGTTATCAGTTGGAACGTGGAATCCGGTTTTGAACCCATCCTCAGCACAACAGGAGGCGCAGACCGGCTATTGATCCTGTACGACAAGAACCAGTTCACAAAACTTGACAGTTTTGAGATAGGTTGGCAGGATCGTTACTGGTACAGTCCGAGCATGACTCCCCGCTCGGCTCTGGTTGTGAAACTCAAACACACTGTAAGTGACCGGGAATTCTTCTTTATGGTGAACCACCTCTACCAGGGTACGGGTGTTGACCACAGACGACTCGACCAGGCCAAGAAACTGAGAGAGTGGGCCGAGCAACAGACACTCCCTGTGATAGCAGTTGGAGACTACAACTTCGACTATGATCTTGATCCCCAGGACTCGCAATACAACTACCAAAAAGGTCTCGGAGATATGGTTGCTGGTAGTATATTCAAGTGGCTCACACCCGGGACTTGGACGTTCGGAGAATGGTCGACCAGGTCCTGCAAAGCGACGTGCATCCGCTGACGCGAGTCAAATCGCTCCAAGTCGAAATGGTCTGCCAGTACGCCGCCATGTACCGAGAGCTGATGCGCTCGGTGGCCGGCACCGGTGAGGCAGATCGCCATTGGCATTCCGCGTGAGATGGCGGTACAATCGGTCAGCATATGGCAAGCAGAAAGCAGATCGCCGAATTTCGCTCTGCATGGCAAAGGCGTATCCCCGAGCATTTCTCTCCGTGCGTACCTTTGGAGGATGTACGATGACAACTACAAGACGATGCTGCACTCGCCGGCGGTTTCTCGGCGTTGCTGCCGCTTCCACGGTGGTTGCGGCGCTGGGACGATCAAGCTGGGTCTGTGCGGAAAGTGACGGCAAGCGGCGAAACCGCAAGATGATCCTGTCGTTCTACTGCGACGACACGAGTCCTCGCGTAGCCGGGGCCAAGGCGTTCGAGATCTTCCTCGACTACTGCGCCAAGCAGGGCATTGCCGGTGAATCCAGCACCATCCTCGGCATGAGCGGGCGCAGCATGTCCCGCAACCCGAACGAAGAGGAAAAGGCGTTCCTTAAGCAAGTAGCGCGAGCTTGGGAATGTGGCATTGGCACGCACATGGAGTTGATGACGCACAAAGGCCTGTTCGATTTCGATGCCAGTCGCGAGAAAGACGGCGCCGTCCACGAGGGTCTGTGGCTGTACGAGCCTGCAATCACCGTGGAGCAGTACCAGCAGTACTTCGCGAGCATTCTTGCGGAGGGGCAGCGCGCCGGCATGCGGTTCACGGGACTGACCTGGCCGGGCTGCAGTTGCGACGCCTGCACGCGGCGGTACGCCGAGCTGCGGGCAAGCGGCCATCGCGAGCCGAACCCCGCCATGTGGCAAGCCCTGCTCAATCTGGCCAAGGAAGGCAAGTTCCGCGGGCGCACCGTCCCGTGCTTCTTCGATTCCAGCGAGAGCGATGACGCCATTCACCGCAAGGCGAGCGATGGGGCGTATGGCGTCTACGACCTGATGCCCAACGCGGGGGACCACTTCGGCATCTGGGAGAACAACCCGAAGCGAGTTGACCCCGACTACTATATTGCGGAGGACGGCAAGTCCGGCATCATTGTGCGTCGTGTCCAGTCCGGGGCGCCCTACTGTGTCTGGTACTCTCACTGGCAGGGGCTGAACCCGGCGAAGGGCGTCGGCTGGTCGGCGTTCACAAAGGTGGTGGAGCGGATCGGCAAGCATCTGCGCGATCGTGTCGTCTGGATGCGGCCCAGCGAGATCACCGATCTCTATCACGCCGCCGGAGGGTGGGACTTCCTGGAGAACCTGGGGCATCAGAGCTGACCCAAGCTACTTGACTTTGTTTGCCGAGAACTGCAGCCCATTCATGTCCGCGGCGAACCCGCCGATCTCGCCCCCATCCTTTGCGAGGAATGTGAACGTCACCTCGTTATTGAAGTCGATGTGGACGCGACTCGGATTGTAAGCCAAAGGATCGCAATAAACAGAAAGGGACCTGGGTTCATCTCCAGGGGTTAATAGCGGGGGAGCATTTCGAACCTACGACCGCCCCGGACGTTCTGTGTGTGCCCTTGGACGAAGGTTCCGAACGGCTGTCACGAATGAATCTGATATCGCTGGCTAAGGTCGCTACCGTGGCAACATTCTTTCTTTCCAGATCCGACAACAGGCCGCAAAGGAAAAGCCAGTTCTGCGGCGTGAGGTTTGCCTTGTTTAGCTGAGTCAGTATCAGATTTACCTTCCAGCTCGGTGAGACAGCCGATACAACAAGCAGTATCACTTCGAAGGAGAAACGATATGATAGACCTGATATGTATTGTAGCGCTGCTAATACTAGTGGTCGGCTACGTAGCCTTTAGCCAAGCAGAGGCCCGCCGGCAAGCTGATCGGATTATTGCCAGCAGGCAACGTTGGGCTAGCAGGGAGATCAACCGATGCATCACGACCCTGGAGAAAAGAGGCAAGTCCCTGTTCGGATTCGGTCGGTGGGGATCCGAACAGGATCGGCAGCGTGTAGAACGACTGCGTGATATCCGCGACAATCCGGTTGATCAAGTCTGACCGGTTTCAGCACAGATCGCCCTGGTTGTCGAGTCTCGATTCATCTTGATTGAAAGGACAGCAAAATGAAAAAGCTAATTGTGACAATAGTGTTAGTGTTGGTTGAGTTACTGGCAGGATGTGAGTCAAATGCCTTGTTATCAACAAATTTCGAAGGCCATGTAATACGAGCAGGCCAATCCAGTAGTTTAGTCAAAGACCTTTTAGGTCCACCTGATCTGGTTTATTCAATGCGTCCTGATATGATGACTTCCTTTAGTTATACAACAGAGTTTTATCAACGCTCCCAGGCATTCCACATAAACTTTTGGGGTTCCGGGGTAGCGGTTCCTTCTGGCATACAGACAGTTGAATGGACTTATCGGGGTCAGCCAAATTCCTTGATTCTGTGGTTTAATTATGATCAGGTAACGCAGATGTGGGTTACTAAGACTTCTAATCTTAAACGCCATTAACTTTTTACTTGTCCCATCGGCAAGTTTTTGGTCTAAGTGACTGGTCTCTCAACAAAGATAATTGGTTTCACTGGGTAGATGAAAATGGAGACACACCATTGTATCTGGCCCTCTAAAGATTCAGAATTGGTGTGAATTCTACACCTTTATGCCTGTGTCAAGATTACAGATGGCATGGTTCTGCCTCCATCGCCCACCAACACTCGCCTGCATCTACGGCACGCGCTTGAAATCGCTCACACCGCCGACTTTGTGGTTACCGATTGTGCGGTCCAAAAACTACAAGCGGAAACAGAGAGGCAGGGGCGGGGTGAAGCACATTTATTCTCAAGAGGTGCTGAAGAAGTGGTATTCACCACATCCCGCCTACTGTATATTATGGCGTTCGTACGAAGTAATGAGAGTGCTGATAGGTTTATTGCATCTGCTGGTTTTCCGGAGGTTCAATTTCTCCTTAACCTGCTCCCAAGCTCTCTGTTAAGAATCCACGGATCCATCATAAAATGGAGTTATTGGGTGGGAATTACCCAAGTCGTGCCTGTTAAACGCTCCCCCGCCATAAATCCTTTCGCCCAGACACAAAGTCGCATCGATTGAGGAAAGTAAGGGTAAGCCAGCAGCAGCTTTGTGTGTGCTGTTGATACCAGATTCATTAAGGAATCAACGCTTTCCCAAGGCACTCCACTGCCCCCGCAGAATGTATTCACGTCGGACGATGCTGACTGGGCTGGTGGATCACACATATTCAGTCTGCTTCACATTGACTTGTGAAAAAAATGGATCCATTCCAATCTAAGTGTTGTCACCGGTGGGTTGAGCAGTTACAATTGATCATAGCAGGTTTGGTTCACCCTGTGTGGGTACCGGTGTTGCTCACAACTGGCTGTTAGCAGCGGGCAGGGACTAAAATACCCCCGCTACCGGGAACTCGTGCTGTCAAATGTGTTGCGGCGAGCCACCTTACATTTGGCACCAGATCTTTTTCGGATCCGAGATAAGTTGCATTGAGAGAAGCTATGGGGATCATTCGGAATCTAAGGCGTGAGTACGAGAAGCTGAAAGCACTACCGCCTGGCAAGGAACAGGAGCGAGGGTATGGACTTGAGCAGTTGATGTACGCTTTGTTTGCAGACGCAGGTATGGCTTCAAGCGGTCCCTTCAAGCTTAATGGAGATCAGATCGACGGAGCCTTTGTGCATAGGGGTAAGCGGTACTTTCTTGAGGTCAAATGGACTCGAAGGAAGGTTTCGTCGGCTGAGGCCGACCATTTTGCCGCGAAGCTACGAAGGGCTCGTTGTCGAGGCTACTTCATGTGTCTTGCAGGTTTTGAGAAGGGTGTCGAAGGTAAGATCGGCGACGATGTGGTGATGCTCCTGTCCGATAGCCGAGACCTTAATGCTGTTCTGAAACAAAGGATTTCACTCAGGGAGCTACTGGATGTAAAGATTGAGGTGTGGCCAAGCAGAAAGTTCTTGTGGTTCACCAAAAGTTCCAGAGTCTTTCGCGAGACAGAGTGGTTTCAGCTTGTTAGGAATTTGGCTCATATTACCGACCGTGAACTTCGGGCAGTGGGACCTAAGTATTATTCCCATCTTTACGTTGAGCGCGAGGCTGCGGCAGTCATAGAGGAAGTACTAAAGGAAAAGGTGTTGCGGAAGAATCTCGTGTTGGTCGTAGAGCGTGCAGGCTCCGGGAAGACCAATCTGGTATGTCATCTTGCGGAGAAATACTCCAGGGAACATGCGGTACTATTTGTTCGCCAGGGGATCCAGTTGAACCGCACATTGGGGCTTTGTGACTATCTACAAGATCTCTACGGGAGCTGTTACCCTTCGGAGCGAATCTCTCCGGAAACTGCGTTTTTGGACGACGTGGAATATCTCGCCCGTTACCACGGGCGTAAAGTCATCGTTTTGATCGATGGTATCAATGAAAGTCCATCTCCCGACCTCATGAAGACAGAGATACTATCGATGCTTGCCCGGTGGGCATCACACGATGTGGTCTTCGTGGTAACGTGCCGGGATATCTATTGGGCCTTTTTTGAAGGTCCGGATTGGGACAACTATGAGTTTGCCAAAATCCGCAACCGCATGTATAAGTTTACCATACCTGAATATTCCGGGAGAGCCGGAGCGCTACGTAGATACACGGACCACTACAAGATCAAAGGCCGTTTGGAAGGACAGGCACTGGAGAAGTGTCGAAACCCACTCCTTCTTAGGTTCTTCTGTGAGGCTTACGCAGGGAGAGACATCGGCATTGTATCGGACATCCGTCTAGTGGAGCTCTTTGAAGAATACTGGAACCGGAAGATTCTCGATCCGTTTCGAGCATCGCACACTGTTTCGTCCAGACAGGTAGGTCCCGGAGGCACGTACCTTTTCGCCATGGTGCGAGAAATGCTTAAGGCCAACAGTCCGTCGGTTCCGAAGTCAGAGCTACCAGCTGTAACAGGCGACCCAGATACTGACCGGAAGGGTTGCGTGTATCTTCGACTGCGTGATGAAGATGTCATCCTCGAAGAGGTAGTACACAGCTATAGTGGACAGGCTGCGGTCAAATTTGTCTACGAGGAGTTCATGGAATACACCGTTGCACGCTACCTCATGGAAGAGACCAAAAAGTTGGGGAGAAAACAGATAGTGGATCGTATGGCCGAGTTCATGCGTACGGTCCCAGAATTCCTTCGCGGACTTGGGGTCATGATATTCCTTGCAGTCATGTTGAGACTTAAGCGAAGGATATCAATCTGGCACTTGCTGATCGAGCAGAACGACAAGCTTTGGACGGACGTCCTGTTCGAGGCGCTGCGGCGCTTGTCAGAAGATGGATTGGACGAGGCTACCGATGAGCTTTTTGTAGAAGTTCTTTCAGAGACATCTCCTGAGAACATACGCATCAAAGCTCTCGAACTATGTGCCCAATTTCCTTACGCAGGACGACAGCAGCTTGCGCCTCTCATACGCCAGTACGCGAGAGAGGACACACCGGTAGCTGCTGCTGCTGCCCGTGCCATGCTGAAGTGGCCTGGAGCAGTGTTTCGGCAGAGCCTCATAGCAATTGTAGATGCGCAGAGGAGCACAAGCTGCGAGGCAATTGCCGAGGCCCTTGCTGAACGATCGTACCGAAAGGATGCCAAGTTGGTCCGCAGGCTATTGGCAGGGCTGTCACAAATCAAGGCACCGGCAATTCGGGCCAGGACAATCATGGCACTGGCTGCGGTTGGCGACAGGGATGCCTTCCGTCTGATGCAAAAGATGGTCGGTGATTCCAGTCCACAACTCAGAATGCAACTTGCGACGGAGTGCCGCGGGTTTCGTGAAAAGAAGAGTGTGTCGGATGTGGCCTCTCAACTATTGGAGCAATTGGCTATGGACGACGACGCAACAGTAGCTGAGCATGCCCTATCGGTATACGGATCTTATTGGACCGACCGCTCTGTATGTTTCCTTATGCGACTTGTAGCAGAGCATGAAGTGGAGACTTCCGTTCGGAAGACCGCGTTGGTCAACCTCGTACAATATGCACACACGTATTGTGTTGCTAATAGAATAGACATAAATGAGGCTGACTTAGCCCCAAGGATCGAGCGATTGTGCCGCGTTTGCAGCCACTCGACGCCGAGTCCAAGTACGTTTCTGGCCTCGTTGGCTATAGACCCGAGACATCTGGGTTATTCCATTCACTTGGCTGGTATTCACGGTGGAGAGTGGGCGCGTCGCTTTCTCGCCGATATACTCAGCAAGAGGCGCGAGATGTCGATGAAAAAAGTTGCTCTGTGGGAAGTCTGGCGCGTGGCAGACAGAGAGATTGTCGCGTGCCTTCATAAAGTGGCAACTTCGGGGCCATCGCAACTGAGACCTCTTGCTGTCCAGGCATTGGGAAAAGTCAACACACCAGATGCCGTAACAATTCTTATCGAGTGCCTCACAGGCAGCGACCAGCTTCTTGCAAACTGGTCGCTGCAAGAATTGATCAGCTCTCATCCTTCTGTGATAGAGAACGTCCTCATGAAGGTTGTAGAACAGCACAGGTCGGACAAGATCGTACTGGAGCGTCTAGCATTTGAGTTACGGAAACTGAGCCCTAGAGTGGCGCTGCCTTGTCTGATGCGGCTTCAAGCCGATTTCAATCCCCAAGTTTGGAGAACAGCTAAGGAGAGTATTCGGGCACTTGGTGCGTGACCCCCATGTGGAGCACGGATCGACCGGCAATGACGCATGCGATGGGATTCGAGAGAGGGTCGGTCCTGCCAGCAACCGCGGCTGTTAGGATTGCAGCCTTTGCACCGCTATAGGCAGCTAAGGCTAAAGGGCTGCTTATCAGCGAAACTGCTTGGCTGGAGCCTACAAACACAGGTGACCAAGCGGCCTCGCGCCCGCCTTTTTCCTTCATGTTCCTATTTACAAATTGAACGGTGTTGTAGGATACAATGCTACCGGGCTGAAACTCAGTGTCTCTAGGATCAAGTATTTGACAGGACCCTGCTAGAACACGGGCCACAGTCTCAACGTGCCGGGGATCAACATCGACGCCGAGGCTGTCGTAAAGCTTCATCGTGCGAAGGATGAACGACCATGCACATGACATTCGGGAACGGCACGTGGCCACCTCGGTTAGTGACGACTTGCCTGCTGAAAGTGGCTGACCACGATTCACATATTGGCCTTCTCGGACGATAGGCTTCAGGCAGTGGGACAACCTTACGGTGAAGCGCCTGTCATCGTCGGAATGAAGAGCTATGTACCACAGGTATCCGCTTTTTCGCACCGACGAGACATATCCACTCACTGGCGATAGGTGTGCCGACAGACCTTCACTTCGCCCCTGCAGAAGCCCGATGAGTCCTTTGACTATCTTCAGAGTAGCTTCTGGACACTGAAGGGAGCGAAAGCTCACGCTGGTGTGTATGTTGCCTCGATACCATGAGTAGTATCTCAGGCGGAACTGATCATTGGACAGAAGGTTATCCAACAGAACATATAGTGGCTCCGCCAAGGCTAGAGCGCTTCTAATGCCGACGAGCTCTCCGATCATGACTTGCTCAAGTGGCGAGCGAGGTAGCCCCCGGCAACGCATGCAGAGACCGTTCTTGGACAGGCAACTAAACGGCGATCTCAACTGAAGTGATTTCATGCCCATCTTATCAGCGTGACTCAAAGCTTCACGCCAGGAGGTGCAGTTCCCTCTCTGCCCTTTGTCTTTGCGTACGGATTGTTGGACAATGAAGCTACGTCCAGCAAGTGCATGTGCATTCTGGCGGTTAAGGCGCCTGATAAGGCCTTTATGGACCGTCACTCCTTTCTGATCCCCGCAATCTTCTTCGACGATTCTGAGATCGCTCAATGAGGCCACCAACTCTCTGCTCAGAGTATGCACTTTTCTAAGGAGTCGGTCACGCAGATAAATATGTCTTCGTAAGACACTAAACTCGCGAAACATGGTATATGCGGAGAGTGGTATTCTCCTTGCGGAAGGGGACCGGGGCATAGGCAGCCGTCGCCCTCTCCCTTGCCATAGATTCCTAGGGTGGTTCTCCTCTGTACAACTCTCCATGGTGGAAGAAATGGTGTTGGCAGGGGATGAGATTTGCGCAGGTTTGGAATCGACGTTCCCACAAGGGATGCATCCCGGCATTAGGCGACAAGAGGCTTCCTCGCGTGATTCCTTGCTCAACAATAGGTGAACCTGAACCACACTATCCTCATCTCGGCCAGTCAAGAGTTGCCATGCGCTGACAGGGAGGTGAATAGCACGATCGTCTGTTAGAGAGACATCAAAACACTGGATACGCCCAAGGCCAGTTGTGGGGAACCGCTGCACCAAGACCTTGTGGTCTTTCGCTATTGCCGCGAGGACCTCACGAGTGAGCCTGGGCCACTGTTCAAGCATTCGCTGCGCGGATCTGATAGTATCCGCCAAGCCAGTAGTGGTGCGGAGGTATCGAATCATGAAAGGCTCCAGCAGCTTGGTTGCAATACGGACAGGTAACGCACACTGGTTGCACGGAAGACGAGGGTCGGGAACTGCTACTGACCTCCCTGAATAGTCGACGCGTTTGCCGAGCAGATTCTCTCGAATTCGGCCGTACTTACCCTCGATGAGGGTTGTTAGGGACTTAAGCGGTCGATCATTGCTGCCCAGTACCGGCCTGGGAGATCGAGCGTTGTCAAGTAGTGAATCGACTGTTTCCTGCAGCATCCGTTTCTCATTCCAGATGATAACATCTGGGGACTGCTGCTCAATGAGCTTTTTTGTACGGTTGTTTCGATTTATGACGCGCCTGTAATGATCATTCAGGTCGGATGTGGCAAAGGAGTCATTTCTCAGCAATACGAGAGGTCTCAAATCTGGAGGTATTACTGGGATCACATGTAAAACCATCCATCGGGGATCAATCGAGGCCCGATAGAAAGAATCTGCGAGCCCTTGGCGGATGTATGTCTTCTTCAGAAGCCTTCGATCACGGGTGCCTTTGCTTGCCGCACGCATACGTGCGGCAAGTTCTGGCAAATCCAACTTTGCGAGCAACTCCTCTATAGCGGTCGCCCCAATACCCCATCTGAACTTCTCACCGCACCGTAGGGTTAGAAGGATCGCAT
>Ga0315277_10011230_pt1 | contig 11298 bp, 11 predicted proteins | sample YL17G05_15_MG_FD_203695 | JGI IMG/M metagenome (GOLD analysis project Ga0315277, IMG submission 203695) | Sediment microbial communities from Yellowstone Lake, YNP, Wyoming, USA - YL17G05_15 | ecosystem: Environmental > Aquatic > Freshwater > Lake > Sediment | place: USA: Wyoming | collected...
ACGGGCGTCCTGGAAAAGATCGAGGGGGTATGGAAGATCCGGCAGATGCATTTCTCGTATGCCACCGAAGACATGCAGGCCGAGATTCGAAAAGCGGTCGATAGTGTGAAAGCCGGTAAGTGACCTCCTAAATAGACGCCTGATTATGATCAGGCGTCTTCTCATCAGATTACTATACTAACTTGAGCTGTTTATTCTTGTACAGAGATAACTGGGCCGGCCGAACTACGCGTTTCGCCGATCTTAGGAATTGGCTGCAGGCCCCTGCGACCGACGGGTCTATTGCCTCGGCACTCACGCGAGGGAATCGTATCTTGGCCGAAACACGCCCAAAACGAATTTGGGGATAGCACACGGGGAGAATTCTACACAAATAGAGCGCACCCGGCGCACCCGGCGAATATGAGAGACGGCGACAGTTAACCTTGAACAAACTGCCTCCGCTGAACGTTTGTAGGACGAGGACACTGCCGGACCGATAAACATGAATCGCGGGAGGTATTGGAACATGGTGAAGAACAACGCGATCGGGCGGCTGTTCTTGGCAATGAGTGTCTTCAGTTCAATTGCACTGGGATCAGGCACGCCTGTCACGTCGACTATTCCGGATTCGGCGGCATATCTGGGCCAGAAACGCCCCGGCACCACCCCGGAACGATTTCCACTCCCGGTTATCACCGGGTCGTTTACTGCGGAACGAATCGCCATCTCGAATGACGGTCGAAATATCTATTACAGCGAACTTGATGGCTACACGGAGATGGACGAAAAACCCCATACGGTACGAGTGAAACGTCTCACCTATGCCGACGGCAAATGGAACGCGCCGGTCACGCTGTTTGACAGCGTCTTTGCGCCGTCACTGTCACTCAACGGTGATACGATGTACATCGAGGCGGGCGTGAAGAAGGCCTTTGTCTCGGTTCGAGACGGTAACGTCTGGAACCCGCTGACCAGAGTGTTCTCCGAGCTCAAGGTTACCCACTACTTTCAGGCGACCGCCGGCGGCAAGCGCTACATTTCGTCGGTCGCTGCTGGTGGTATCGGTGTAGTCGATCGCTGTCTCATGACCATCAAAGGCGACAGTATCGCGGTGTCCAGCCTCGGCCTGCCCGTGAACGAGACCGGGTACAACTTTGACTATGTCGTTTCGCCGGACGAATCATACATGATCCTGCCTTCCGCCGGACTACTGTGCATCAGCTATGTCAGACCGGACGGCGGATGGACCAACCCCAAGAGCCTGGGGCCGACCATCAGTTTCGGACTCGCCGCATGGGGCCCGTACATCACGGCCGACCAAAAGCATCTGTTCTATACGACCGGGACCAAACCTGATTATTCCGACACCTACGTTTACTGGGTAAGTCTCCCTGGTCTCGTCGACAGTCTGAGACACACCAATTTCACCCCATATGCAATGGAGAAACTGACGTCACAGACCGACTCCGTGGGCAAGCCGATCACGTTCACGATTCCCGACAAGGCGTTTGTCGACGACGACGGGAACGCGACCCTGACCTACTCGGCGTCGCTTGCGGACGGAATCGCGCTGCCGACATGGTTGCGATTTGACCCGATAACGCGCACCTTTTCGGGCGTACCTCCTGAAAAGGGAACCGTGAGCATCAAGGTTACGGCAACCGATCCGAGCGGCGCCGCCGCCTCCGCGAGCTTCGACATACAGGTAATGTAACCCCCAACTCTGACAGCGGGAAAAGAGGAGCATAACGATGGCATAATACGTCCGAGCCCCGGTACATCTTCCGCCACCGACAGTACGTCTGATCGCTAATCTCGTGCCGGCGGAAAACCTCCGACCGGCCTTCCGCTCCACTGCAACAATATGCAGCGGCCATCAAACCAACCACCCCCAAACGAGGGGAGTGTTGAAAAACCCAGCGGAGTGGTTGCGGCGGGCCTTGACTCCGACGAAGTCGGAATTGTGACCTGCCGCCCAACAACGACTTAGGGATGCGTTCATTCTTGGGGAGGCATGACCTTTACATGTTGCGTGGCTTTTTCAACAGGCCCCGAGTTTGGGGGTGGTACACGGGGGATTTAATGCAAATGGAGGGCACCCGGCGATTGATTTGCAATGAGTTATATTAATGGAGGTGGGGGGAATCGAAATGGGCTGTTTTTGTAACCCTTAGTGGTGCATCATATTACGCCGCAATTTCTTGAATTCCTTAAATTTTCAGTTTTTATTTGGTTTTGTTTGGTTGTGTATATTTTTACTTGTTTTGACCTCAATTTGGCACAAATCTGGCACAAACTAATATATCTCGATAATTGTAATTCTCAGAACTAATTTAAAAAACACTAGTAAGTGACACAATGTTCTAAAGCCAATAACTCATTAATTTAAAACACATTTTTATCTGCAACCAGACACCACACTTTCTCGTCCAACTTATATGTCACACAATTTTGAAATTACAAAACGAAAGGACACATTTGTGATACTTTGTGTTTTTGTCATTCTAATGTCAGTTTTGCCTATATCCTCTTTTGCGCAAGACAACTGCAATTGCGAACAGTCGTTGAACCTGTTAATTAAGAAAATGGAAAGCGAATATCCAGGCTTTACAGAAAAAACAACAGATACAATAATGTATCGAGATTTCAAAGAGAGGTTAGTCGAAAAGTCCCCAAGTACATCAGATGCTGATTGCTACGAGCTAATGAAGCACTATTTATCCTATTTTAGAAATGGTCATATCTCTCTAATTCAAACAAATAGCACTCAGGATCCTCAAACCGATAGAACACCCGGTGGTACAGTTGATATGACTCTTGACGAATTCTATAAATATATTTCTGAATCTAACGACGAACTTGAAGGTGTCTGGGCGTCACCAAATTACAAGGTAGGTATTACAAAAGCAAACGATGAATATCAGGGTTTTATTATAGAGGCGAGCAACCCCGGTTGGCATGCCAACGAAATCAAGTTTTGCCTGATGGATAACGGAGAAGCTAAATACTACATGGGCAACCATTCATTAGAAGAAGGATCCTTTGAGCTATATGATGATTGCATCTTGTCTTTTAAAGATGTTAATGCCGTCTTTATAAAAGAGTTGCCAAAACCACAGTTGACGGAAAATGAAATCGCACTGAAATTGGATAAAATACAGGGGTTTTACTTTACCAAGGTAACGGAGAGAACATCGTTACTGTGTATTTCAAGCTTCGAGCATGCGTATGTTGAACGAATCGAGAAAATTGTATCAGATAACCAGCAGGCACTAGAAACCTGCGAGAATTTAATTATTGATGTAAGGAATAATCTGGGCGGTACGTATGATGCCTATGATGAAATACTACCTTACATCCTGACAAACAATATCAGGGGTGTTGGTCAGGAATTCCTGGTTACACAGACCTTAATCGATGGTGTGGAAGCCTGGTTTGACGATGAAGCAGGGAAGGAAAAGGCCCGGAGATGGATTAGCATGTTTGAAGGTAATATTGGCAAATTCATAAATACTGATACTTCCGATGTGTACATAAGTGAAATAATTTTGGCGGAACATAGTCCAAAGCAAATTGCCATATTGGTGAACAAGAGAACAGCCAGTTCCGGTGAGGCTTTTGTTTTAGAGGCTAAACAGAGTAAGAAAGTGAAAATATTGGGTGTTCCCACCTATGGGGCCCTTGATTATGGTTCTGCCAGTTTATTCGATTTTGGATGCCCAAATTACACATTGGTTATGCCAACGTGGAGAGCGATGAGGCTTCCTGATTATCCAATAGACAATATTGGAATTCAACCTGACATTTATTTGGACAAATCCGTAGAAGATTGGGTTCAGTTTACGATGGAGTATTTGGAAAATTAAAAACACCGCTGCCCATATCAATAAAAATACAGTTGATAACACCATAGGATACTTTGTGGGTGGCGGACCCACTTGTGCCCATGTTCGAATTCTGAGTCTGATGACGAGGCACTGATTATGGTCATAATCGCGACAGCCAAAAACTGCATGGATTGCAGTGGAGGTGGGGGGAATCGAACCCCCGACTCGCGTTGTGGGACAAGGAGTTACGGGTCATTGTGACCAAATTGTGACGCTTTTCTAAAGCCCCAACCTCACTCTCCCCAAACTTTTGTCAGCTTCAACTTTTCGGTCCGGTTACACTATGCTCAAATTGATGGAACGCGTTGGAAAGTAATAGCTTAGGATGTCCTTTCGGGCTATACCTGAGGGATTAGCAGGTGGCCAAAAACCCGAAATCAACCGATTCCCATTGACCTCTTGTCGCAGAAGACGTAAAGTATCTGCGATGATACTTAATCAAAGGAGTTGCTGTGGCTGACCCGGAAATGCAGGCCCGTGTTTTCAAGGTCCTTTCAGTCGAAACCCGCGTGCGGATGATCGACCTGCTGAAGCATCGGTCTCTTTGTGTTAACGCGCTCGCCCGGGTTTTGGAGATCACACCCGCGGCGGTGTCACAGCATCTACGTATCTTGCGGGACGCGGACATCGTCGTCGCCGATAAAAAAGGCTATTACGTTCATTACAGGGTGAATAATAAGACGCTGGCCGAATGGTCAAAAATAGCAAAGAGCCTGCTTGAGGTAGATAAGTGAAGGCCCTCTTTACTTATGTGCAGGCAAGCGCCAGCGCCACGATTTGACTGAAGGAGTTCAGACATGTGTGAAAGAGAAAAGTGCTGTCAGAAACCTGAGAAACTCAAAGGCAAACCTCAGGAGTGTACCCCGGAACAGGTCCAAGAATGCCATGGCGACGTCAAAAAGCACCCCTGTGAGCCAAACAAGACGAAGAAATGATCTCTGCCATTGCCGTCAAGGAACTGAGCAAGCGCTTTGAGGACGTTGAAGCCGTCTCTGGGATTTCGTTCGATGTCGGCCAAGGTGAATTATTCGGGTTTCTCGGCCCAAACGGCGCTGGTAAGACCACAACCATTAACATGCTCACCGGCCTAGCGCGACCGGATGCGGGAATAATCCGCATTGGCAGTATTGACTGCACCGGCAAGCCAAGGGCAGCGCAGCATCTTATTGGCGTAGTCCCTGACGAAAGTAATCTCTATCCGGAACTTTCCGGCTTCGATAATCTCTGTTTTTGCGCGGCCCTGTATGGAATGAGCAAAGCCGATCGACAAGCCCGTGCCCGGGGTCTTCTGGACACTTTCGGCTTAGCCGAAGCAGCAGACCGAAGGTTCGGCGGCTATTCCAAAGGCATGAAACGCAAGCTCACCATCGCCGCCGGAATTATTCACAAACCGGAAATCCTGTTTCTGGATGAACCTACTACCGGCATTGACGTAGCCAGCGCCCGGCAGCTGAGGCAACTGATCGCCGACCTGCATCGAGACGGGACCACCATATTCCTGACCACCCACTACATCGCAGAAGCGGAGCGGCTTTGCGACCGCATTGCATTTATCGTGTCTGGTCGAATTATCCAGTTGGACACAGTCGAACACCTGGTCCAGCCAATCCAGGCGAAACATGTAGTGCGGATCACCTGCACAAACTCATTAAACGACATCGAAGGGAAGCTCTCGGCATCTTTTCCCGATCTCAACTTCTCCGTACTCGGACCTGGACAAATTCGAGTGGAAGCCGACGAGCCCGTACGCGTGGGGCCAATCGTCCGCTTATTGGAGGATCAAGGGGGTGAGGTCACCGAGGCCCGAAGAATGCGACCATCTCTCGAAGACATTTTCGTGCAGATAACCGGCATCGAGGCCGACGCCATGCGCAAAGATAAGGAAAAGACAGGAGGCGGCCAATGAAACTCTGGATCGCCTTCTGGAATATTGTGGTCAAGGATATGCGGACCTATTACCTGAAGCCGCCGAACATCAGTTGGGGGCTCATTTTTCCGCTGGCCTGGACCGGGATGTTTTTCATCAAGTCTGGAAGTGGCCTGGGAAGTATCCCGGCGTTGCTTCCCGGCGTAGTGGCCATTTCTATTCTGTTCGGTACCACCTCGATGCTGGCGGTAACGGTAACCTTCGAGAAGAAGAACCGCTCCTTCGAGCGGCTGTTGCTTGCGCCCATTCCGTTCGAACTTTTAATGCTGGCCAAGACCAGCGGGGCTATCCTATTCGGCGTTGCCAACGCCTTCGTGCCTGTCATCATGGCGGCGTTTCTCGTAGACTTGTCCCACGTGGCATGGGGTGTTTTCATCCCGGCCGTATTCATGATTGCTGTGGCCTCGTCCTTTCTGGGCCTTTTCATCGCCGTTGCGGTGAGTGAGGTGTTCGAGGCCCAGACTTTCTCGAACTTCTTCCGTTTCCCCATGATTTTCCTGTGCGGGCTTTTTTTCCCCATTGAAAAACTTCCGATCTTTCTGAAACCGCTCTCCTACGCTTTGCCCTTGACTTACGGCGCCGACGTGCTGCATGGGGCCGTGCATGGAGCGCATTCCATGCCGTTCGCCCTTGATTTGTCGATCCTCGGCGTATTCTGCGTCGGCTTATTTATGGTGAGCCTTCGCAATATCAGGAGGCGTTGGATTGCTTGATATTGATGCCAGCGATGAATCCCTCTTGGAGGCTGTTAACAGAGGTGATCTTGGCGCTTTTGAACAAATCGTTCGGCGGCATCAAGCCTGGGTATGGAGGATCGCCTATCGCTTCCTGGGAGACAAAGAAGAGGCTGAGGACATTGCTCAAGAGGCCTTTCTTCGGCTTCTTGACGCGTCAGGTCGCTACAAGACCACGGCCAAATTCACAACCTACTTTTATCAAGTTATCTCTCGGATTTGTCTAGACCGAGCACGAAAGAAGCGACCCGTATATCTGGAGGAGCTTCCCGACTGTCCGGACCCTCGGCCAGGTCCGCTCGAGGAGATGGAGCGTCAGGAAGTGTCAGCCGGTATACTTGCGGCGCTGGGTGGCCTGCCGCCGGAATACCGCATAGTCATTATTCTAAGGTATTTCGAGGGGTTAAGCGGGCAAGAGATCGCTGACGTCCTGAAGAAGACGCCAAAGGCGACTGAACGGCTCCTGGCACGAGCGCGACAGAGCCTGGAGCCGTTGTTGCGCCCATATTTTGAATAATAATCTGTGATTTGGAGGGGGGATTTGAAGACTCATCCGTTCAATGAAATGAGGAGAACAGATGCGCTGCCGAGATTTTCAGAACAGGTTTACAAGCTACGCTGACGGCCAGTTATCACAAGGCGAACGAGACCAGGTGCAAGCCCACTTGCGCGAATGCCAATCATGTAGGGCATTGCTGGGCGAAGTCGATCACTTGGCTGCCGTTCTATTGCGGGCAGATATCCCCACCGTCCCTTCCGACCTGACGATCAAGATCATGGCAGCTGCGCGAAATCGTGGGTTCCGGGAATCGTGGACATCTTGGAATCCTCTGAGTTGGTGGCGGCTGGCTTCTGCTCCAATGCATGCAGCTGCTCTCGGCGTGCTGATTGTCGGTCTGAGTCTGGGATTCGCGTTAGGTTGGTCATCTGCACCTTCACCGCAGCAACTCGCGACAACTGCACCGCCCGATCCCCTGGAGATCTACCAGCTTGATTACTTGGGCGATGCTCCTTCGGGTTCGCTTGCCGATGGCTATTTGACGCTGATTGCAGCTACTGACGAAGGGAAGCGCTGACCATGTGGAAGAGAATTGGGCCGCTGCTGATAATACTCTCGGTATCTCTTAACATTGCATTCATCGGTAGCTGGGCGGTACAGGCCGCGAAAGGACGCTTAGCTAGCCCTGAGCGATGTGGTCAGATTGGGGGCGGTATCTCGTGTCCATTGCAGAGGAGTCTTAATGTCACGGATGAGCAATGGGGAAGACTGGAACCCCGTCTTACCCAGTTTCGATCGGAGTCAGAAATCCTCTGTCAGGACATTCAACGCCTGAGAGGGCAGCTAATTGACCTGATTGCTTCACCTCGACCCGATAGCGAAGCAATCGCCGCGAAACAGGGTGAGATCCAGGCTGGCCAGCGCAATATGCAGGAACGCGTGATCGCTCACCTGTTGGCGGAGAAGCAGACACTAACTGAAGAGCAGCAGGCTAAGCTCTTTGACATGATAAGAAAAAAGACAGGATGCGCTGGTCGCGATACCATGGGGTGCCCTTCCTCAATTCCGGGAGTTCCGTCTCGGTTCCAGTCAGATTCCGGGACTAGACATTAGTTCAATCTATGACAAGATATATGGTTTACTGAAATCTCAAGACACGTAGGAGGTAAGGTAAGATGTTGAAGAAACTATCACTACTTCTGTTTGTCGCGGTCGTAATAGTGGGCGGCATCTATGCTGTGCAGGCTCTTGCCGACAATGGCAGTGGCGCAGCCGTTACTGCGAAGCCGGCACCCGCGGTCCAGACACCGGGTCAGAGCGCCGGCACGGTGGCTCAATGTCCTGGACATGCCGACCGTCCTCATGATTGCGGTCACACGGGGAAATGTACCCCTGTTTGTCCCAAGTTTAAAGACGAGGACAAGGATGGCAAGTGCGACCAGCAGGGAACATGTCACTCCGCTGACGGGCAGAAGAGCTGTCCCGGCCACGCCACGTCTACTGCTTGCCCCAAATTTACAGACAATGATAAGGATGGCAAGTGCGACCAGCAGGGGAAGTGTCACACCGCTGGTACACACGAGGGCTGCCCGGGTCATACCGGTGGTGGCTGCGGCCAACATCGCTAAGACCAGGCGCTGCCGTAGCGACAAGCACCTGTTGGTAGGATTTCAGGATAGGTTCGGCACACCTTGGCGGTGCCCAAGGTGTGCCGTTCATTTTAACGATCTCGACCGATAGACCGTGCGGTTGTAATGTTCTCTGCGTGACAGATCTGGACGAATGACATATGAGCAAATAAGGACAACAGCATTGAAAAGGACATGGTTAATCATCCTCACCTTACTTGCGGTCGGCGCAGCATCTATTGTGACCATCACAACCCTGCGCAGAAGCGATGACGATGCGGCGGCAATCGAAACGGCGCAAGTCGTAAGGCGAGATATCGGATCTACGGTGCTCGCGACCGGCATCGTCAAGCCAATGGTCGGCGCCGAGGTCAAGGTCGGTTCGCGAATTTCGGGTGTGGTCAAGCGATTGCGCGCTAATATTGGAGACTATGTCAAAGCCGGCCAAGTTATTGCCGAGCTGGAAGATTCTGAGCTTCAGGCAAAAGTCAATCAGAACCTCGCGGCGGTAGAGAAAGCGCGAGCCGATCTCGAGTATGCGCAAACCGCGTTTGGACGGGACCAGTCACTTCTAGAAAAGTCTCTTATTTCTCAGCAGCAAGTTGACCAATCAGAGACCTCACTGAAGGTCGCGGAAGCGCTGCTCAAACAGGCCGAAGCAAACCTGGATTATGCAAGGGTGCAATTGAGTTACGCAACAATCCATAGCCCGATCTCGGGGGTGATCGCGTCTGTTTCTACACAGGAAGGTGAAGCGGTATCGGCCAGTCTCTCCGCACCCACGTTTGTGAGCATTATTGACCTGACTCGGTTAGAGGTGCAGGTGTTTGTGGATGAGACGGATATCGGGAAAATTCAGATCGGACAGGAAGCGCGTTTCACAGTTGATACCTACGCCGATAGCGATTTCAGAGGCGCAGTTACCGCCATTTATCCCAAGGCAGTTATCCAAGATAACGTCGTGAACTACGTCGTTACGCTGACCATCACCGATTTTCAGGAAAAGACGCTCCGACCGGAAATGACCACGAATGTGACTATCCGGCTTGAGACGCGAAAAAACGTATTGGCGGTGCCGACAAATGCGATTCTCCGGGAGCAAGGAGAGCGTTATGTGACTGTCGTGGACGGTGGGAGGAGATCGCAGCGGAAAGTGAAGACGGGATGGAAGGATGGCCCATGGATCGAAATCGTCGGCGGTGTCAAGGAGGGGGAGACGGTTCTCCTAGAGGCTCCGGCCTCGCCGACCGAAAGTGATGTGCGCCGATGATTGGATGGAGAATGAAATGGATAAACCTCGCTTGGCGGGAGCTTTCGCGCCGCAAGACCCGAGCGCTACTGTCCATCCTCGGGATGGGGCTGTGCGTGACCCTGCTGGTCAGCATCCTGACCATTTCCCGTGCCGTCGAGCGCGCCTTCCAAGGCCCTATGTCCCAAGCCGGGGCTGACTTGGTGGTGCAGAAGCCCGGCCCGCCGTGCGCTTGGCAGCCGGTGAAACTGGCTGGCAGCCTTTCCACCCTGGAAACCAGGGTTTTGGCCGGATTGCGTCAGGATCGGGAAGTGATCGCCGCCTCCGGCTCACTCCAACTCTGGGCCTTCCCTGTGGACGAGAGCGGCAAGCCCGATCAGTCCCGCAAGCCGGTGGTCGTCACCGGGATCGATCTCGACGACCTGCGCATCGGTCCCGTCAAGCCCAACAAGGACAAGGGCGCTTGCTGCGAGGTATTTGAAGGCGACCTGCTTTCCCACGACACCTCCAAACGAGAGGCGCTGGTCACCCGTGAATTCGCCCGGATCAACGGGCTGAAAGTCGGGGACGCTGTCCGTCTCTGGAAGCGTGACTTCACAGTGACGGGCCTGATCGACCCCGGCAAGCTTGCCCGGATTGCCGGGGCCGAGGTTTACGTCTCACTTCCCCAAGCACAAGAACTCTACGGCCACGGCCCGGTCATGGACGCCCTCTACCTCAAACTCCGGCCCGAGGCGGATCCTCGGCGCATCGAATCGCTCCTGAAGGAAAAACTGGGCGCGGACCTCACCATCACCACCAGCAGCCAACTTCTAACCCAGGCGGTAGGATTCGAGGTGCTACAGAAGTCAGTTACCCGGGCTTTCGGTCTGGTCGTACTGCTGACGGTGCTGCTCTTGGTGGCCAAGTCCTCCGCCGCGGCAGTGCATGAGCGCACCCGGGAGATCGGCATCCTCAAGACGGTTGGCTGGAAGGATAGCGACGTCCGCCGGCTGCTCCTTACCGAGCATTTCCTGCAGGGGCTCATCGCGGGAATCGGTGGCTTTCTCCTGGGAACTACGGTGAGTTGGATCTACGCCCAGACCGCAGTGATCAAGCTGCCGGAGACATTGAACAAATACCCGGCCTGTGCCGAGACCACGGCGCCGCTCGCAATCGTGGATGTTAGACTCGTATTCGAGCCCGACCTGTTACTGGCCGGTTTGGCTTTATCAGTGGTGATCTCGCTCGCCGCCGCCATGGTCGCGGCGAAAAAAGCATCCTTCCTTTCCCCCAGCGAAGCGTTGAGGCAGTTATGATCCGTATCGAGAATATCTCCAAGACCTACCAAAAGGGAACCCAGACTGTTTCCGCCTTGCGCGAGGTTTCCCTGGACATCCCCGCCGGTTCCTT
>Ga0315277_10011232_pt1 | contig 11297 bp, 9 predicted proteins | sample YL17G05_15_MG_FD_203695 | JGI IMG/M metagenome (GOLD analysis project Ga0315277, IMG submission 203695) | Sediment microbial communities from Yellowstone Lake, YNP, Wyoming, USA - YL17G05_15 | ecosystem: Environmental > Aquatic > Freshwater > Lake > Sediment | place: USA: Wyoming | collected...
TAATCACCCTCAACCGCTGACACTTGAGTGTTTGTGTTGTTTCTCCCGTAAACTAATTGTGATCTGGCATCGTATTCACCCGCGACGCTTGATACGGTTGTGACTCTTGGTGATTGAATAATAGACTGTGCATCGCTGTATTTTAGTGTTGTAACTCCGGCACCTCCCCGTAAAAAACCCTCTTGCTGAGCTCCTGGTCTGACGATCAATAAATTAGATCCCAGGGATTGTATCCTTTGTTTTATAGATGTCTGGCTTGCCTGTCCCAAGGTCATCAGAGTGATTACGGATCCAATGCCAATAATAATCCCAAGGGCCGACAATGCGGTCCTCATTTTGTTTGTTCTTAAAACTAATATGCTTTCTTCAATGATTTCTGAAAGGTTCATTTTATTTATTTGCCTCTTTTATTTAATACATCGCTAACGATTTTTCCATCCACGAGACTAATGACTCTTTTAGCCCGTTTTGCAATATCATCGTTGTGCGTAATTATTACAACTGTATGCCCCTTTTTATTTAAGTCTTCAAAAAGCGAGATTATCTCATTGCTTTGGTTTGTAGGTAAATTTCCTGTTGGCTCATCTGCCAGCAGGATACTTGGTTCCATAGTAAGTGCTCTTGCAATTGCAACTCTTTGCATCTGGCCTCCTGACAACTGGTTTGGAAGACTCTGATTTTTATCTTCAAGCCCAACTGCTTTTAGCATTTCCCTAGCCTTCTCTAACCTTTCTTCCTTTGATACACCTGCGTATGCCATCGGTAACATCACATTTCTTAGAACTGTCATTCTTCCGAGAAGGTTAAAGGATTGGAAAATGAAACCTATTTCTTTGTTTCGTATTTCAGTTAGTTCGTTATCGGTCATACTCTGAACTTTTTTTCCGTTCAGGATATATTCACCGGAGGTTGGGATATCTAATGCCCCGAGTATATGCATAAGAGTTGACTTTCCGGAGCCAGAGGGCCCGACTATTGCCACGAACTCTCCGTCATTTATCTTGAAAGATACACCATCAAGAGCGTGAGTTTCTTCCCCGTCGTTGCCGTAGATTTTTTTTATATTTTTAACCTCGATCATTAACCCTCCGATTCATCTGTTTATAACTTAGAAAAGTCTGAATCCGCCACCACCACCTCTGTTTTGATTAGTTTGGGTTGTAAATCCACTAGTTGGCAGCGCGTTTACTAATACCTGATCTCCCTCTTTTAACCCTGAGACGATCTCAGTATTTGTTCCGTCAGATAGTCCAGTGGTAACATCCGTTACCTGATAAGTATTGCCCTGCACTAGTCTAACTGTGCTTTTTCCATTTTGAGTTGTTATAGCTGCTGTGGGGACATATAAAACATTATCATGTTGTGCAACAACTACCGTTGCGTTCAGCCCCATGTTTGGAAGGACCTTGTCTGATTCAGCGTCAAATTTTACATTTACTGGGTAGTTGGCAACGCCCCCTGAGATTGTTCCTATTTTATCTATCCCTACAACGGTACCTGTAAAAGGCTGATCAGGTAAACTGTTGAGTGTTATATTCACTTTTTGCCCCGATTTGATATTGTCTATATCAAGTTCAGTTACGTTCAAGGTCGCAATTGGTGTTCCAGGCTGTTTGATGGAAGCTACTGTTTGTGTAGATCTGCCAGTTGTTGATACTGTGTTTGAGATGTTAGTGCCTTCAACAGCTACTATGTTCGCTACAACTCCGTTGGCGGGAGCAAGTATCGCTGGAGCTTGTGCTTGGTACTGGCTTAAGGCGTTTGAAAGTGCGATTCGAAGTTGTGTAATATTGCTTTTCTGTAACTCATAATCTTGTTTTGCTTTCTGTAGGTTATAATCGGCAATTTCAAAACTCATCATCTTACTTTTACTATCGTTCATTTTGTCTTGCGCGGTGTTAAAAGTCAGTTGAGCTTGTATAATGGCAGCCTTGAAGGTTGTGTTTAAGGCTTCGTTTGCACCGTCCAAACTTTCTTTTGCCCTAAGGTAATTTGCGTAAGCATTCGATTGGTTTGTTATACCCTCTGAATCAAGAGTTACGGTCATTAAGGTCTGCCCTTTATAAACTTTATCTCCCTCTTTTACCAAAACCTTGTTGACTATTCCGTTAACACTAGTTGTCACAGCAATGTAGTTGGAGGTCTGCACTGCACCTGAAGTCGAAATACCGGATACGATGTTCCCAACTTTGACGTCAGCCACACTCGTTTGCTGATTTGAAGAAGTTGAGCTTCCACTTTTATTCAAAAAGTACTGGCCTGTGAAAATTATTACGATAACCGCTGCAATTGCTATTGCAACCCATTTATTTTTCTTCAAAAATATTTTTATTTTTTTCATACGCCTTTTAGCCTATTTTCAGTTTCCTGAGAGAAAACTGATAATTTGCAATTTAATTATTTAACTGTGGGTAGGATAACCTTAAAGGTTGAGTTTTGTTTGGCCTGCAGTATACTACTCTATTGCTACTGTGATTTTCAACTATTTCCCTGCGTGTTACAAACCCTCGTTTTATATCAGAAGCGATTTCGTGTCCTTCTTCGACAGCCAGAATTTCATGACTACCTATTATATATAGTCTTTCCGCTTAAAAAATATTTCAATGTATTGACTATAAGATATAGTTGTTTTATTTGACCCCGTCTGTATAATCGGCAAATAACAAAAACCTAATCAGGTAAGAATTGCGAGGGCTGGGAATTTTATAAGTGTTGTTACGAAAGAATTTTATTGTTAGCCGCAAGTATACTCTATAATTTAAATATACTAAAAAAAATGAAGTGCATTAAAAAAAACTTTAGTTGGCCCGAGATTATTAGCCTCGCTTTATTTCTCCTCTTCCTTTTTCTTATTTCTAAAGTTAATTTCATGCAAAATGATGATTGGATCCTAACTTCGAGCGTCATGAGATTTCTTGCTGGTAACTTTACGCTTAATGCAAAAACCGCTACGACATTTTATTCTCAAGGCTTTATCGGGATGTTTTTTAGCTTGATATTTGGTTGGAAAAACCTACCGTTTTTAACTTTATTTTTCTCAGTCATAAACTTTTATATTTTGGCAAGAATACTTATTGACCATTTTAATATTAAGAAGCTTACAGCAAGTTTAATTTCTCTAATTTTATTTTTTACCCCACTGTACATTTACTCTGTAATTGGTTTTATGACCGAAAATTACACTCTTTTCTTCATTCTTCTTTCAATTTACTTTTTTCTAAATTACGAAGAAAAATCTAGCTGGAAAGATCTCGTGCTTTTTGATGTAAGCGGTATACTGGCTTTTTTTTCAAAACAAAATGGAATCATTTTTCAGGTGGCGTCTGTACCGTACTTTTTTTTAAAGAAAAAATATAAGCAGGCATTCATCCAGCTCGGTCTATTAGGTGTGACATTTGGTTATTATTATTTGTTTTTTCCAAGAACTCCAGAGATGAGGTCAAAGGACTTTATTTTAAAAAACCTGATGGACACCCGATATTCATACTCACTCGTTTACGAAATGCTTTTAGTGATGACCTCTTATCTTTTGCCTGTCTTGGTTTATTTCGTCGCTTCTACGTATTTTAATTCAAAAGTGAATGCGAAAACCACCATCATTTTACTAGCAACTTCTCTTATCTGTTACTTTTTGATGAATCACTACTTTGAACCAGGGAAGATTTGGAATAGGGAATATCCATATTTTCAAGACACTTTCGAAAGAACGGGCTTTTTACCCCGGTCTCTGATGGGAACAAAATATCAATTTATGGGTAATTTCAAACTCTATTTGATTTGGGATGCTGTATCTAAGATCTTTTTGTCCTTGAGTTTACCGTGTCTTTTTTTCTATAGGAAAAAAATCATAAATATTTACTCAATAGCAATTTGCGGTTACATGTTGCTTATGATTTTCGTCAAAGTTTTCTATGACAGATATCTTTTGCCGTTATTTCCCTTGATAATACTTTCCTTTTTATATATGAAACCAATCAACAAAGAAAGATTATTTTACTTTGTAACTGTTCCTTTTCTAATTTTTACCTCGTTTTTCTCGATGGAACTGGCTATAGACTTTGTTGTTTCGAATAGCTATATCTGGGCCAGAAGCGAGAGATTGGTTCAGGAGCAAGGTGTGATGCCTAGCCAGATTAGAGCAGGTAGGGCATGGGGAAAGCTTTACGATACAACAACCTACGACTTGACTTATTACCAGTATCTTTTTTCTTTCGACTCACCTGAAAAGAATCCGGAGATGATGCAGATTTTTAAAGAGATAGAAATAAAAGATGTGGGTTTTCCCGGCGATATTTTTATTAATCCAAAAGTATATCTTTACCAGAAAAAGTAAATCGTGGCTAGTTATTGGAAATTATATTGTTGCAAATTTGATCTCTGCTCTCCTCTAGGTCGAAAATTCATTCAGGATTGAGCCTACTTTGCTAAAATATTATGCAACTGTTCTTGGATATACTTTTCGTGGTCGGGGTGGCGCGACTCGAACGCGCGACTTCTACGTCCCAAACGTAGCGCTCTAACCAACTGAGCTACACCCCGGAAAACCTTACTATTCTACTATAAAACAGATTTCAGATAAACAAAATCAGAGGTTTCCGATCCAGTCGTTTAGTACAATGTCAAGAGGTTTGGATTCGTAAACATATCTTTTGTTATGGTTCAAATCAACCATGTGAAGTTTTATAGTATACGTACATTTATCGGTTATTGAACAAACAGGTATGGTTTCCTGTTTTTTACTTATGTCCCTTGACCATTCAGTAATTACGAAAACATCGTTATCCATCCAATAAGCCCTGTCAAAGTAGCAATTTCCTCTTACAGAGCAATCCAAAATCCTAGCATCAAGGACCTTGTCTTCCTTTAAACCATATAAATGTACCTGGTTGGTTGTATATCCATCTCTGTTGATATTTCGGTAATCAAGATACATCGTTCCGCTAGGGGCAAAAATAATCTTTTTAATGTCTTTATGGCTTGCAAGGTTTTGATCAAAAGCAGCTTTTTCGTTTGCATCATCTATAGAAGTTATCTTTATCCACTGGCTGTTATAGACCTCATTTTCTTCCGATAGCTTAAAATCATCAGGCAGAATAGTTAATCCTTTGTTTCTAATATTGGTATCCCATCTTTGAAAATCCCTATCGTTTTCCACTTTTAAGGGAAGTCTGGTTCGATCTATTTCGTTTTGTCTTTTTACGTTCAGGTACACCCCAGCTGCTGTAGCTACGAATATCAAGGTGATCAAACCGACGCTGATAAATTTTTTCATGCCTACATAATACCGCGTTTTAACTTGACTGTAATATAATTAACTATATAAACAAGATACTTGGAATAATTCCATCTACACTTAAAGAAAAAAGATTGCCAATCATTGAGGTTGTGTCATTGGTTTTGTTTGGATCGTTTTTTTATATAATTTCTCAAGTAAATTTCATGCAAAATGATGATTGGAACCGAACCACCAGCGTGGTAAGGTTTTTGGCTGGCGATTTTAAACTTCTTTCCGTTACAGCTACAACGTTTTATACACAGGGTCTGATGGGACTTTTGTTTGCAAAATTTTTTGGGTGGCAAAAACTTCCCATTCTGACTTTACTTGTTTCCGTTTTGGACTTCTATGTATTCGCTCGAATTCTCCTTGACCACTTTGGTGTCTCGAGGATAAAAGCAGTTTTTATATCATTGATTCTTTTTTTCACGCCCCTGCACATGTATTCAATAGTGGGATTTATGACAGAAAATTATGTTCTTCTTTTTACTCTTTTAGCTTTGTATTTTTTTCTTTCGTATGAAAAAACATCCAGGGGTAAGGATCTTGTTTTATTTAACTTGATGGGGCTTTTAGCTTTTTTTGCAAAGCAAAGCGGAATTCTAATTAATGCATCAGCATTAGTGTATTTTTTGCTCAAAAGAAAATTTAAGGAGGCTCTTATTCAACTTGGTTTCTTAGTTCTTGTTTTGGGTTATTATTCCTTTTTCTTTCCGAAAACAGATGAAATGGAAGACAAAGTTTTTCTAAGAGGTATTCTTTTGTCGCATCTTTTGGATTTTAAGTATGCTTACTCCATTGTTTATGGAATAATTCTTGTTACTTCATCGTTTATTATTCCCGTGTTGGTTTATTTTGTTTTTTCAACTTACTTTCACTTTCGAAAATCGATAATTATTATAGTTGCGCTTTTGGTGTCATCAGTTACTTGCTACTTTTTTCTTAATAGATGGTTCGACCCCAGTAAAATCTCCTGGTCCGAATATCCTTACTTTGAAAATACATTTGAGAGAACAGGTTTTTTCCCAAGATCTATACTTGGGACAAAATACCAGTTTAAAGGTAACTACAAATTATTCAAATATTGGGATATAGGGGCGAAGGTATCTTTAGCTTTTGCTATCCCCTGTTTATTTCTCTATCTCAAGAAAATTGTAAATATATACTCAATTTCCATTGTTGGATATGTGATCTTAATGATTTTTGTAAAGACGTTTTTTGACAGATATAATCTGCCGCTTATACCTATTTTTATACTCTTTCTTCTTTGCCTTAGAGTACCGGATGCCTTCACTGGAAAGGTGCTTCTTGGATTTTTGGTGCCGTTTGTCCTTATTACAGGGTTTTTATCAACACAAATGGGAATAGATTTTGTGTTATCAAATAATTACATCTGGGAAAGGAGCGTGTCGCTTGTTAGTCAAGGTGCAAAGCCTAATAAAATAAGAGCCACTATGGCTTGGGGAAAGCTTTATGGTCTGTGTTATCCTGACAATTGCCAATATCTTTTTTCTTACGATAATTTTAAGAGGAATTCCGGTCTTCAGGTTAATTACAAATTGGTTGATGAGAATGATTTGAATTTTCCTGGGAGTATATTTATTAACCCGAAAGTTTATCTTTACGCCAAAAAATAATTCATTTAAGTTGTTTTGCTAAAGGGTCTTTTGCTTTATATATAAAAACTACAGTTTCACCGTTGAGATCTATTGTGTGAACGAGTTTTTTGGAAGCGTAGTTCGAGATTTTGTAATCCACGACAAAATTCATCGGTCTTTTTATACCTACCGCATAAAAACTTCCTCCTAAGCCGTACTTCGTATCCATATACCTGTCGCTTATTGATTTGTCTTCATTGGTTATATACTTAAGTTCTTCGTTTAGAGTTGAGTTTTGTGAGTTTACAAAGTCATTAATCTCAATCCAGAATCTCTTGTGAGGGAAGCCGAATAGCGGGATATATGAACCCCTCATATAATCAGGTTTAGGTTCCAGTATTTCGGGCGCAACCAGATTAACTAGATATCCTCCTTTGGCCTTTTCATAAGGTACTTTTAAAACTGTTTTGAACTCGAATGGATACTCTTTACTGTGATCAACAAAAAGTATGTATGTTTGATAATACAAAAAAGCGAAAGCTCCAAGAATTGGAATAATCAATATATACCTGGTAATTTTATGGAGATTAAATAATGTTCCTATTCCTATACCCGCAAGGATAGTAAGCGGAAGAAGAAAATTATAAAAATGTGTCCCTGGGTTTCTGACGAAAAATTCAAAAAAGCCAAAAACCACAATAAACCAAATCAATATAGGTATGCTTTTTTTCATGTTCAAGACACCGATCAGTCCAGCACCTACTAACAAAGGTATAGTTAAAAATGGGTTATAAAGTTCTGTCAAAGATTTGTACAAAGGGATTTTCGAATAACCAATATCGATCCCAATTCTTCTTGAAGCGTAATCCTGGTTTTTTTGAATTTCTTTGAATTTGACCGCGTAAGGGATAAAAAATGGTAGTACAAGTGTCATTCCCAAGACGACACACAGAAGAAGTTTTTTGATTCCCTGTATTTTTTCTTTTCCGCTTAGGATAAATGATTTAACTATAAAATAAATAACTATTGGAGCAATCAAAACAGCATCCCAGTGGGAAAGAACGGATAAACACCAAAACACCGTTCCTAACAAAGTATGCTTTACGCTTTTCTTGTCTGATAATGGATATTTTGCAAGGTACGAGAAAAGCCACAATGAGATAAACGAGAAAAGAAGATTCAGATTTTGATATTGCGATATTCTTCCAAATCCAGAAATAAAACCATTTGTGATATAAAACAACGATGCGAAAAAAGCCATTGCCTTGCTTTTTGTTATGTTCATAACAAAGAGGAAGAAAAAGATAACTGAAAGGCATGAAGCTAAGCTAAACGGAAATCTTTGTGCGAATTGATTTTTAAAATCATGTGTGAATAAGTACGGTATATAGGAGACTAAAAACTGCACGGGCCCTTTTCTCTGACTGAGTAAGAAGTTCCAAATATTTTCTCCTGGTGAAAGGGACAAAAAAGATTTGAACTCGTCACCATGATAATCCGAATAACCTAAATTCGTGAACCTTAAAGGTGTAGATAGGGCGATAAGGATAATTATCAGGAGTAGCACACCTTTATTGTTAGAAATAAAATTCATAAGTTTATTAAATATTTTTTTCATGGACGCCATACGTCAAAACCATCCTGCCACGCCTTCAAATACCAATAACACAAAATCCAGTAAATAATGATAGGGAGATAATAGATGATTTTGTTTTTATGTCTTTCTGAAAGATCGAATAAAGTAATTAGGAAGATTGGAATAAACCAAATAAGGTAAGTCCTGTTCAGAACAGGAGTAAAGAATAAAAAATTGAGAGCTGATAAAGAAGCTAGAAAAAATTTGTCTTTTATTCGAAGTAAAAAATAAGCTCCAATGATTAAAAACCACCCGAAGAAGGCCGCCATATTGCTGTAAAAAGAAAGAGGAATGATTTGAAAGAGTTCTATGTGTCCGTAATAGCTTATAAAAAACAGAAACGGTCTCCCCTGAAGAACTCTTTCTGTCTGTACGAATATCGTTCCCTGCAGATAAGTGAGTGCGGCATCTAAGCTTGTTATGAATGGGATAGAAAAAATCAAAAAGACAATTACACATGATAGAGCGAAATGCCACCATTTCTTTGACTTAATCAAAAAAAGTGGGAGGAATATCAGACCGAAAGGTTTAAACAACACTGAGAGCGTAAAAAAAATGCCTGATAATATATCGTTTTTTTCTAAAAAGATAAGACTAAGGAGAATAAAAAATACCGGCACTGGATCAAGAAGTGAATACCCGCTTCTTGCTGCAATATATGGATTAACAAACCAAATGGTCGCCGCAAATAGCGCAGCGAGGTAATTTTTTTTGTAAATATAATTGAAAAGTAAAATTGCAACACCAATGTCGCAGATCAAAACGGGGATTTTCCACAGGATTATATATGAAATAGATGTTTTTAAAGAAAGTGTGTACAAGAATGTAAAAAGATATAGGAAGGCTGGAAAATATGAATATTCATGCCCACCTATATCGTTTGTGTTTTCATAGGACTTTATAGCGTCTTTATATAAATCCCCGTGGTTTAAAAAAGTGTTTACAGCTTTAACAAATGTATCGGCGTCTCTTCCTGATTCTGAAAAATATTGTGTTCTGTGAGAGACCCCATAAAGTAGCACCAGAAGTAAAGCAGTAATTTTTAGGTATTTTAAAATCATTTCCCTGGAAAATATGATTGGGATCTTCATACAATTGATAATACAATACGTATCGGGTGTTATAAAGCTATTTAAGAGGTAAAAGTTCTTATTTTTTGGTTAGTTTATCTTTTATTCTTGTAAAAAGAGTAATCTTTTTGAGGTCTTTATTTTGGTACCATTCAATTCCGAGATAAATCAACGGGAGAATCCCAAGTGAGTTTATAATAAGTAAAGCTATAAACCAGTATTTTTGGTTCTTCCTGGCTGACTTCCAAAGTGTAATTCCTTTCAAGATCAAATCAACAATTGCTAGAGCAACGATAAGATTTTCATTCTCGAGAAATGTTTGTATTGTCATACCATAAGTATGGGTTCAAATGATATTGCAGTCAAATCAGATTATCTTAAAGCCCAGAGCCGTTTTCGGTTTCGGACGCATTTCCATTTCCGTTTTCACTCATCGTATTCATTATCAGTCTTTTTAAGATATCTGTGAATGAAATGCTGTAAAGATTTTCTATTATGAGGCCCATCGCAGTCTCAAGTTTTTTTGGCCCAAATGCAGGGTTTAAATTTATGTCTATAAAGTAAAACCTTCCGGAAGCATCTAGCCTCACATCCATTTTCCCATAATCCTCCATTCTCGTTACTTCAAAAGCTCTTCTTGCAAGTTCTTTTAAATTATTGTCCTCAAATTTCGCGTAAGTGTAAGCTTGTTCCTCGGGTAGTTTATTGGTTTCCAACCACTGGTCTTCAAATGTTGCGATCTTATATTTCTCTGTTGGTTTGTTAAATATTTTTTCACCCATATAGATTTTTGTGTTTATTCCCTTGAGCATATAGATGGCTATTTCTCTGCCGGCAATGAATTCTTCCACGATTACAGGTTGGTTATAAGTTTTGATGAGATAATCCAAACGATCCCTCAGCTCCTTTTCGTTCTCAGAAATTGAATTATTTGTTATTTCTACAGCTCCGTGAATTTCGTTTAATTTTGAAATGAGTGGGAATCTAAGGTCAGTATTCAAAGGCTCGTTAGATTGATTGAAAAGCTGGAAATTTGGTACAGGAATACCGGAATTTTGTAACAGTTTTTTTGTTAAAAACTTATTGTAACAGAGAGCTAATCCTAAAAGTCCAGCACCTGTATATGGAATATCTAACATGTCCAATATGCCAGGGATAGTTGAGGATAGGTACTCATTTCCTTTTATTGAGTCAACTAAATTAAATATCATAGTTGGCTTATCTTTTTTAATTGATGATACTAATGTTTCGTTTCCGGGGTATAAGAAAACTTCAATGCCTAATTTTTTTATTTCATCGGCAATTATCTTCGCATCTTCTAAAGAATTTTTCTCGGTGATATATTGCTGCTCCGTTGGAAAATATTCTCTTTTGACATCGCTGTATACAACCCCAATTTTTGGTGCGCTAATTAATTTGTCAGAACTTGGTAGTTCTTGTTTTTCATTTGCGTTTATAATCATCAATTAAAAATTATATGCACGGAATAAATTTTTGTTAATACTTTTATTTGAAAATATTCTTATTAAGCAATAATAATTGTAATAATAATTGTTTGTTTAATGATTACCCCATAGCCGATTTTTCAGAACTTGCAAAAAGTACTTGACAAGTTTTAATAAAAGCGTATTCTTTTGTCCACGCTTCTCTTAGTGAAAAGTGATGGGTCTTCGAGAGGAAACTTGCTGAAAGACTCCCAGGTAAGTACGTACGTAAAC
>Ga0315277_10011235_pt1 | contig 11296 bp, 5 predicted proteins | sample YL17G05_15_MG_FD_203695 | JGI IMG/M metagenome (GOLD analysis project Ga0315277, IMG submission 203695) | Sediment microbial communities from Yellowstone Lake, YNP, Wyoming, USA - YL17G05_15 | ecosystem: Environmental > Aquatic > Freshwater > Lake > Sediment | place: USA: Wyoming | collected...
GACCTTCCAGTCGAGGTTCTTCAAGTCGTCGCCGGGGCAGTACTTGCGATATTCCGAGAACTCGACCGAGAAGCCATGAAAGGGACTCTTGTGAAGACCCGCGATCACGCCCTCGACGACCATTCGCGCGATCACCTTCAAATTGGCGACCTTGGCGAACAGGGCTGGATCTAGATATGTATATTGCGTCGGCATCTCATTCTTCTCGTTGTAGCATAGGCTGTCAGCCAATAGCGTCTAATGGTTTTTGGTGCGAAGAGAGCCTTTTGACAGGATGACAGGATCAACGGGATTTTTCGATCCTGTGAATCTCCGGCCATCCTGTTGATCAGAAACATGCACGAACGAAGTGTTTCGCCGCCCGTAGTCCTCCTTATTCAGAGCCGCGCCCCCACGGACCAACGCCGTTGATTCGACCGCTGAGTACGGGTTATTTGGCTCTCCCTCTGGCTCTCGCTACCCGATAGCCCTTCCTGCCGATTCCCAAATGCTTCTTTGCGGCGCGTTGTGGCATGGGTGCGATTCGCCGGATGAACATCCTTTGATTTACTTGATCCCGTGAATCCTGTCATCCTGTCAAACAAGAATTTAAGCCGCAAAAGCCAGTAAACGGTTGTGCAATTCATTGCTGGGAAAACGGTGTCCCACCCGAGGTCAAGTCCCGTAGGGACGGCCGAAGTTGCGCTCAATGTCGCCATTTTCGGTCGTCCCTACGGGACTTGCCCAAGAGATGTGCGGCTCCTTTCCCAGGAATGAATTCCTGGGCTATTCCCATTCTACCCTTCCAGGGTGAAAGACCTTGGGCAAACACTCTGCGAAGCACCCCTGCACAACAACCCGTGATAAACCTCTATTGCTTCTCTTTTCGCTCTTGGATTCCAGCGAACCGGCCAAACCCGCGTGCGCCGTGGTAGAGCAGCTCCAGCGGCAAGAAGCCCACCACGCCGGCGCCGGTCATGACAACCAGAAAACGGATCAGCGAGTCCAGGGCAAGGAGCGCGGCAATCGGCAGGACCCAGGGCGAGGTCTGTCCGACGTGACGCACGGCAAGGGCGTCAAAGACGGTCGAGTAGGAGGCGTACATCGTGGCCATGACGGTCACCCAGGCCATGACGCCGCTATTGAACAGCGCCCAAGCGTCGGAATCGTATCCGTAGGAATCGCCGATCCGCCTCTGAATGGTCGAGGGCAGAAAGGCGATGAAGAACTTCAGGTTCTCGATCGTCGGCCGGCGGCGGCGGCGAAGTTCGTCGAGCCGCCGTTGCTCTTTCAGGTCCTCCCAGAATTGGCGCGCCAGCACGGCACGGCGGTGTACGATCTCGCCCGCCGGCCACGGAACGAGGTCGTATTGCCATCCCGAGGCGTGCTGCACGGACGAGCCGATGGCATAAAGCGCGCCGCGGAATTCGATCGTGGTCGGAATCTCGCGGTTGGCGCGGCGCCGGGGGTCCGGCTCATAGACTTCCCAACCGACAGGCTCGATTCCGGTTCGAACGCGAATGCGAACCGGGAAATTCTCGTCGAAGACGCTCACCTGGACGCCATCGGACTGACAGTCCACGTGGAGGAGATGTTCGGCCTCGATCATCTGCGCGGTTTCGGGCGCGGCGGACAAGGCGCCGCCTTCCGCGGCGGCACCGTGGGCGGTTGCGGCGTCGGGCGCGGCCGGCTCGGCGGCGGCGGTGTACCGCGATGGGCCGATGCGCGTGGCCGCCTCAACGAGGATCGTTTCGACGGACGGAGGCTTCGCCTCGGCCAATCCCAACAGGCGGCCGATCGCGCAGAGGAAGCGATAGACAATCTCCAGCGGCAAGAGGCCCAGCGCGCCTCCGCCGGCCACGGCGGTCCCGAATCGCAGGAAGGAGTCGAGCATGAGATAGGGCGCGGCGAAATAGATCACCCAGCCAATACGGCCGGCGGGCAGACCGGACGAAGGGCCGAATTCCGCGGCCATCGGCATATAGACCTGGTAGATGATCGCCGCGACGGAACTGAGCAATCCGACCACGAGGCTGTTGATCTTCGTCCAGCCGGGGGCGTCGTAGTCGCAGGCCTCGCTGATGCGGTCCTGAATCGGCGCGGGCAGGAACGGGATCACGAGCACGAAAGGGCGAACGAGCCAGTCGAGTCGGCGCTGGCGCCTTTCGATTCTCTCTTCCTGCTCGGCTTCCGCCCAGGCCTCGCGCGAGAGAACGATGCTGCGCCGGAAGATTTCGCTCCGCGGCCAGTCAACCAGATCATATTGCCAGCCGAACGGCCCTTGCTCGCGCCTGACAATGGCATAGAGAGCGCCGCGGTATTGGACGGCCGTTGGGACGGGCGGCTTGGCGTCAGGGAGGGAGTCGGCGGGCAGGGGAATCCAGCCGGGCAGTTCGGCGGCGCTTCGCACGCGCAGGCGAATCGGCGCGGTCGCGTCGAAGACGTTCACGAGGACGCCGGGAACGGGAGACTCCACCGCAATCGGCTGTTCGTCCATTCGTTTCCCCTCCACCGGGACGACTTCAGATTGGGCCGTTGCGATGCGCCCGTCAAGTCTTCGCAAGAGTATTTCGACGGGCGGCGCCAGGCACCTCTCACTTCTCGCCTGTCAGGCAGTAGAGGTGGCCGTCATAGGCGGCGACGTAGATGGAGTTGCCCCAAAGGAGCGGCGTCGAAAGAAGGGGCACGCCGAATTCGATGCGCGCCACGCGGCGGCCCGTCGTAACGTCCAGCGCATAGAGGCAGCCCGCGCCCGAACCGATCCACACGAGGTCGCCCGAGACAACCGGCGATGAGAAATAGCGGCTGACCTCGACGTGGTCGTAACCGCCGGCGGGCGGGTCGGGCGGGAACTCCCACGCCACGTCGCCGGTCTTGCGATCCAGCGCGGCGACCTTGCCCGCCGCCACGATCAACCGGTCGCCGGCGACGGCGGGCGACGCCACGATGCCGGGCGACTGGTAGGGGTTTGGGGCAAGCAGCCGGTCCCAAACCGGCTCGCCGCCGGGGAATTCGCGGCAGAGGATCGCGCCCCGGATGTCGGTGGCGTAAAACCGCCCGTCGGCAATGACGGGCGTCGCCATGCACCCAAACAGGTCTAGCCCCCAGAGCGGCCTGCTGGTGTCCAGGTCGAACGCCGCCAGGCCCGTCTTGGCCCAGTCGGCGCACGCCAGAAGCGTCCCGCTCGATGCGGCATACGAGCCGAACGCCGGCATCCAGTCGCTGTTGAAGGCGCAGCGGCGGAGTTCGCGTCCGGCGGCGCGATCTATGATCGAAATGTGAGCGGCGCTTCCGGCAATCAACTTGTCGCCCAGAACGAGCGGCGACTGATACACCCACCTGACGTAGGCGCTGCCGTGATCCACGTGCCACTTCTCAAGGCCGTCGCGGGCGTCGAACGCGTAGGTGCGCCCGCCGACCGAAGAGGCATAGACCGTGTCGCCCTCGACAACGACCGAGTTGTGAACGGCGGAGGCCGTCGCGGCGAACCATTTGCGCGCCCCGGTCAGAGCATCGAGCGCGAGGACTCCGTTGTCGCCCGGGAAGCCGCGATTCCGAAGCGACACGTAGATCGTTCCGTCCGACAGCACCGGCGCGGAGATTTCCGAAGGAGGACCGATCGGCGCCACCCACGACAGGGCCAGCGGCGGGCGAACAACGGCGGCCGGGCGGCGGTTGCGTTGGGCGTTGCCGAGGAAGGCCGGCCAGTTCTCGGAACCGGCGCGCGGGCGAGGGGCCTCCCTCTCCGACAGCCGGAATGGCTTCGAGGCGGACCAACTCTGTTGGCCGGAATCGCTGACGGTGACGGCGACGTCGTAGGTTCCGGGGCTGAGATTGGCGGGGCGGATCGTGCCCGACCAGGACCAGTCGCCGTCCGAGGAGAGAGTGCCGCTCGTCACGATGCCGCCGGACTGCTTCAGCTCGAACCGCGCGGACTGCGGCGGGCGCGCGGTGTCGTAAGCGTTGGCGACGATCCGAATCGCCGGGCCGGCTTGGACCAGATCGCCGGAGGGCGAGACGATGCTCAGCCGCCGCTCCTGAAAAGTCAGGCGGCGCGTGGCGGAAAGGCGCTCGCCGTCCACCGCGACGACGTGAAAGGACGGCGGGCTGGCGTCTATGCCGCCGAAGAGCGGCGTGGGCGTCGAAAGAACGGTCATGTCCTTGTAGGTTACCACCCGATTGCCGTGCCAGTGGCTGTGGCAGAAGAGGCGCGCGCCCCAGGACGAGAACTCCTCGAACTGCCGGTCGCTCTTGATCTCGTAGTGTTGGAGGAGAATCAGAGGCTTGCTCCGGGCCAGGACGGCGCGGTCGTTCTCGAGCCAACGCTTGTAGCGCGCCGTTTTGTCGAAGGTCGTCATGACGATGAAGTGAAAGCGGCCTTCGTCGAACGAGTAGAATTCGGGGCCGATGAATTCCTGGTAGTTGGCGGCGTCCGCCAGGACGTCGTGATTTCCGGGCACGGGAAGAACCGGCACCGTCGAGGCGCGAACCGCGGCAAGATAGCTCAAGTAGGAGCCGGCGATGCGTCCGTCCTCGGCCAGGTCGCCGGTCTCGACGATGAAGCGGGGCGGCGGATCGAGCCGGCCGATCTCGTCGAGGACCTGCTTCAGCCGCGCCTCGCCGCCGCGCCGGCCGATGTGCGTATCGCCGAGATGAATGAACGAGAAGCGGTCGCCCGTTGGCGCGGCCGGCACAAGCGCGAAGTCATAAGAACGGCGCGTCGCGGCCGGTTCGACGGCGAGCCAATAGCGGCCGCCTTTGCGATAGCCCGCGGGAACGGAGACGAAAACGAATCGGGCTTCGCCGCCGGCGTTGGGAAGCGTGTAGCGGCCGGACGGGTCGGTCCGGACCACGTCGCGGCCGTCGCTGACGCCAACGTCGGCGAGCCGAGGTTCGCCGGCATCGCGCGCGCCGTTGCCGTTGGTGTCGCTGAAAACGACTCCCTGGATGGAACCGGCGCGAGGGACCGCTTCGGCGTGAGCGGTGATCGGTAAGAGAAGCAGAAGGCCGAGCAGAAGCAGCGTGGTCGTTTTACGGCAACATCGAGAGCGTTCATCCGACATCGTTCCAGCCTCACTCGTTGAATCGGGGCGCAGCGTTTCGACAGCCCGACGCAGCCATAGAGAACTGCTCTGAAGTTTTCCAGTGTTTATCTGTGGACGACACGGACGGAATGGACGGAATGGACGAAATGGACGGAATGGACGAAATGGACGGGGTGGACCCGTTGCATGTCGCGCGATTCAAGCAGCCGACAAACCCGAAGGCGGGCTTGACCGAGCGGCCCGGGGCGGGTAAACCGAATTCGTCGGAGTGCATGGGAGACGATGGAGACGGCAGTGGCGAAACCGCGCGTTCTGCAGTTGTGCGCCGTGGACTTCACGGTCAAGAACTTCCTGGCGGACCTCGTCGAGTTCCTCGAGGCCAGGGGCCTCGAGGTTCACGTCGGTTGCCGGCGCGGCGAGTTTTGGACTGATTTGCTCGGGCGCGGCTTTCGGATGGCCGACCTGCCGTTCACGCGCGGCGCCAACCCCGTCGCCAATGCGCGAGCCTTGCTGGCGCTGCGGCGTTATCTCGCGCGCAATCGTTTTGACATCGTTCACGTCCACACGCCCATCGTGGGAGTTCTGGGACGGCTGGCCGCCACGTGGGCGCGCGTGCCGATCCGGCTCTACACGGCGCACGGTTTCTATTTTCACGATGAGATGCGGCCGGCTCTGCGGCGGTTCTGCGTGGCCGTCGAGCGCCGGGCCGCGCGCTGGGGCGATTTCGTTTTCACGCAAAGCGACGAGGACCGCCAGACGGCCATCCGCGAGGGCATTTCGCCGCCCGACAAGATTCTCACGATCGGCAACGGGATAGACACGCAGCGCTTCGATCCCGCGCGCGTCAGGCCCGAAGAGCAGGCGGCGCTGCGCGAGGCGCTCGGCTTGTCCGAAACGGCGCCGGCCATCGGCATCGTCGCGCGCATCGTCCGCGAGAAAGGCGTTTTCGAGCTCGCCGAGGCGATCGCGGCGATGCGGCGCGACGTACCCGACGTCCAAGTCGTTCTGATCGGCGGCGCGCTGCCGAGCGACCGCGACGATTCGACGCGTGCGTTTCGCGAGCGGCTCGACGCGCTCGGCGTGGCCTCGCGCTTTCATTTTACCGGATTCCGCGACGACGTGGCGGCGCTGATGAGCCTCTGCCGCGTCTACACGCTGCCGTCGTATCGCGAGGGAATGCCGCGCTCCATCCTCGAGGCGATGGCGATGTCGCTGCCTGTTGTGGCGACGGCCATTCGCGGCTGCCGCGAGGAAGTGGTGGACGGGAAGACGGGCTTCCTCGTGCCGCCGCGAGACGCGCGCGCCCTAGCCGACCGGCTGGCCTGGCTGCTCACGCACCCCGATGAGGCGCGCGAGATGGGGCGCGCGGGGCGGGAACGGGCCGTCGAGAGTTTCGACTTTCGGCTGGTTCTCGACCGCCAGTGGAAGGTGTACGAGCGGCTGATTGGCGAACGGCTGCGGTGAGGGCGGAAAGCAGGGGGTAGGGTGTGGGGTATAGGGTTCGGGGTTCAGGGTTCGGAGTACGGACTTCAGAGGCTCTTGCAGAACTCAGAGTAGCGCAGGCTGTTAGCCTGTGAATGAACCCCCAGAATGGCGAGTATTCTGCCTATTTCCCCATCTTCGCAGGCTGACAGCCTACGCTACTCTGAGTTCTGCAAGTCCCTCTTCAGTCTGCCTCTTTCTTCGCTCTTCTACCGAGGGGTGGTTTTCGGCCAGCGGGGAGGCGGCGAATAGAACTCGATGGTCGCCGTCGAGGATCGGTCCGACAGGCGCGGCGGACGCGGGGGCGGCGGGATCGGCAGAGTCGCCGAAGAGGGTCCGCCCAAAGGCCGCAGCGGACGAGGCCGCGGAGTGAGCCGCAGCGTGGGCGACGTCGGGCCGCCGGGGGGACGCGGCGACGACTTCGGTTCGCCGAGCGAATTCAAGAAGCGCTGAGCCAGGACGCGGACGCGATAGTCGGGATCGGATTGGGCGGCGGGTCCAAGCGTGTCGCGCAAGCGCTGAACGTCGTCGGCCGTCACCTCGCTGCGCACGCCTTTGCGCGGCCACTGGATTCTTGTTTCGACCTCCTCGCGGCGAATGCGCGCTTTGGTCGGCGTGGTCGCTTGTTCGAGTTTCTCCAGAAGAGAGCCGATATCAATTTCAGGCGTCGGCTTGGCCAGAACCGGCTCGGGGAAGGTCTGCTGCGCGATGTTGATAATCGCCTCGCAACGAAGAACGGCGTAGGAGGAGTCGAGCCACCTCCGATCGGCGGAGAAGCCGCCGCCGGCGGCGACGCGCGCGGTCATGGCTTCCTGGATGAAGTCTTTCGATCCCTTCAGCAACTGCGACATGAGAGACATCTTTGCCGACGTCGCGGCGTCCGCCGTCGGGCCGTAGGCGCGCCGGAAGAGGCCGACGGCCAGGTCCTCGATGACAATCCCCTGGATGTCCTGGCTGAGGACGAAGGCCGAGGCGCGCAGGTGGCGGCCGAACGCCATGAGAGCGCGCGCGGTGGCGAGGGCCTCCTGTTTCTGCTTGTCGGCCATCTCGCGGTCGAAGCGTTTCGAGAGCAGTTTGGCCAGTTGGCTCGTTTCGACCAGGTAGGGGAACTTGCTCGAGCGGCTGAGGTCGTCCGGCAGATAGGGGACGAAGTCGCAGGCCTGGCAGAGCGCGCCCGACGTGATTTGGTCAACGGCTTTGCGGATCAGCGGCCGTTCGAGCAGGACGTCCCACTGCTCGAAGAAACGCGTTCGGTCGCGATCCATGTCGAAGAGTTCGAAGGCGCGGGCGTAAGCGGAAGCCGCGTTGGCTTCGCGAAGCTTCGGAGGGAAAAACATGCTCACGTCGGAATCGGTGACAAGCGGAGCCGTGGTGCGGCCGGCGCTCTTCGCGCGGTCCGCTTTGGTCAGCGTCGGCGACGTGGCCGCAAAAGTACTGGCCGAAAACGCCAGCCAAATGAAGAGAACGACGATTGCGGGAATATGCATGTTGTGACTGGTGCCTTCGCGCTGTCGCATTGCCAACGCCCGGGAGACTCGCCTCTACGACTGCGTTTCTTCGCAGACCGCTCGCGCAAGACGGCTTCGCTGTCAATAGCGAAAGAACGCCGCCTCGCCGATGCAACTTCGCCCATCCTTCCCGTCATTGCGACGAATTCGTCGGTCGAGCGCGCTGGCCGGGCCGCAGGTCGTTGGTCGGTTCGGCCACCACGACGGCGTCGTTCTCGATCCCCTTCACCAGTTCGACCAGTTGGTCGTTGCGCAAGCCGATTTCGATGGGCTTCACGACCAGCCGTCCGTTGGCGATGACCAGAACGGCCCAGTCGTTGCCGTTCTTGAAGACGGCCTGGTCCGGCAGGGTCAGGACGTTCTTGCGCTCGTCGGTGACGATCCTCAAATCCACGCTGACATACGGGCGAAGGCGAAGTGGGCCGTTGTCGAAGGCGACGATGACTTTGACGCGCTGCTGCTCAATGCCCAGCGCCGAAATCTTTTTGAAGCCGCCGGGATAGATGCGCTTGACCTTGCCTTCGACGGTCTGTCCGCCGAGCGCCTTTCCCGAAATCTCGACGCGCTGGCCGGGCTGCACGCGGCCGACCTCCTCGGAAAGAATGTCCGACTCGATCTCGATCGTGCTCATGTCGCCGATCTTGAGCAGGGCCGTGCCGGCCTGAAGCACCTGTTCGTCCTTGGCGTACTTGTCGAGAACGTCGCCGGTGACCGGCGAGCGAATGATCGTCTTGGAGAGCTGATCCTGGATGAGCGCGGTCTGGGCGTCGGTCTGGCGAATCTGGGCCAGATAGACGCCGCGCAGGTATTCGTTGTCGTCCACCGAGCGGCGAAGGCGATCCGAGGCGACCTGCGCAATCTCGAGCGTTTTGCGGGCCGCTTGCGAGCGAATCCGGTCGTTCGCCAGTGCCTCGCGCGCCTTGTCCAGAGCGGCCTTGGCCGTGTCGTACTGCGCGCGTTGGACAACCCCGCCGGCCAGAAGATTCTCCATGCGTCGAAAGTCGCGTTCGGCGTCGCCCAGGGCGATCGTGGCGATCCCGATGGATTTCGACGTGCTGTCGAGCTGGAACCGCGCCTCGGCGACTTTGAGGCGAGCGGATTCGAGGTCTTCGGGCTTGGGTTTGGCGATGTCCACGCCCTCGATCAGCTTCCGGGTTTCCTCCACCTGCGCGCGGAGTTTGTCGAGCTGCCGGCGGAGTTCGAAGTCGTCAATGCGCGCCACGACGTCGCCGCTGGTCACGCCATTGCCCTCTTCGAGTTCGATGCGGCGCACGCGGCCGGCGATTGGCATCGTGACGGTGTACTCCTCGTCGAGGCGAGTCTTGCCGTCTTCGGCGACGTAGGCGGCCACCGCGCCGACCGTCGGCCGGCAGATCCCGAGCAGCACGGGACGGGTTTTCAGATAGGCCCACCCGCCCGCCACCAGCGCGAGGATGAGCGCAAAACCCAGCCATCTTTTGATTCGTGCGGTCATGACTGTTCTCTGATGCGAACGCACAATCGGCTTCCTTCGTTCAGCGTTCAGCATTCATCGTCCAGCAGTCATCGTTCATCATTCAGCGTTCATCGTTCAGCGTTCAGCATTCATCGTTCAGCGTTGTCTTACTCCCGGCTCTTCAGCACCTCGACCATGTCCAGGCTTCGAATGCGCCGGCGGGAGCTGAGATTCGCCGCCGCCACGAACGCGGCGATGCTCAACACCGCAAACACATAGGTTTCGTCGCGGATGAAAAAGGGCAAGCGATAAAGGTCGGTATCAAACAGATGAGCCAGCCACCGGCACAGGCCCCAACCCAGCGGCAAGCCCGCGGCCACGCCCGCCGCCGAGAGCAGCCAGTTCTCGCGGAACACGATGCGCCCCACCTCGTCGAGCGTGAAGCCGAGCACCCGCAGCGACATCAGCTCGCGGCTGCGCTCGGTGATCGTGATGGACGTGGCATTGTAAATGATCGCGAAGGCAATGACGCCGGCGAAGATCAACAGCATCGTGTTCAGGATGCCCATCGAGGCCTTGATCGTCTTCTCGAAGCTGACGAGGGTGTTCTCCTTGATTTCGACGCCGGCCACGCCGGGTATCTCCTTCAGCCGATGAGCCAGCGCCTTCTCCGAACCGCGATCAACGCGGAGCAAGGCAGCGTTGACCGCCAGGTCCTCGTCCATCAGGCGCGACAACGCATCGAGATTCATGTAGGCTCCCATCCCGAGGTACTGTCGGATGGGCGGCCGAACGCTGACCCGGCGTTCCGTCTTGACCTTCCCGATCATCGGCTTGAGGACCGCCTGGTCGCCGGCATGAAGCCCCAGTTCGCGCGCGGTGCGTTCGGTGACGACCAGGCCGCTCGGAGTCAACTCGACGGGGCGGCCTTCGGTGTCCATGAGGCGGAACATGCGGGCGTCGGGCCGCAGGCCGGTGACGAGGAGTTCCTTTTTCCGCCAGCCGGATATCACCTCGAACGGATACTCGAACAGCGGCTCGACCTTTCGAACGTGATCCAGCCGGCGCAGATCGCCGATGGCCTGTTTCCCGCGCTCGCTTTCGAAGGTGACCTTGATGTCCTGGAGCTGCACTTCGCGGAACTGGTGGTGCATCAGTCGGTCCATCGAGTCTATGATGAAGCGGCCCATCAACAGGATGGCCGTTGCCAGAGCGACGCCCAGAATGCTGACGCCCGCGCGCACCTTGTAGCGGGCCGTATTGCGCAGTATCATTTTCCAGGTGAACCCGGCGCGCCGCCAGAACCACCCGATCCGTTCGAGCAGGATGGCCCCGCCCAGGCGCGGCGCTTCGGGTCGCATGGACTCGGCCGGCGAAATGCGCAGCACGCGCACCACGGCCACCGACGCGCCCAGCGATCCGGCCGTCAGGGCGATGGCCAGGCTCAGAGCCATCACGTCGCCATAGAACCGGTACCGCAGGATGGGGTACTGGTAGAACTGCTGATACATGCCGATCATCCATCGCCCCAGCCAGCTGCCGATTGCAATCCCTCCGAGCCAGCCGGCCACGGCCACGAGCAGGGCAAACTTGAGATAGTGGCCCGTGATGGCCAGGTCGCTGTGACCGTAGGCCTTGAGCAGACCGATCTCGGTCCGCTCGCGTTTGACCATGCGCGCCAGCATAAGAGTCAGGATCAAGGCGGCGATGCCCATGAATATGCTCGGATTGATTTTGGAGGCCACGCCGAGGTTGGCAATCTCGTCGGAAATGAAGCGATTCGAAATCTGGTCGCGCTGCTTGATGGTTGCCAGGACGCCGTAGGGCTCGAGGACCTTGCGGGCGCG
>Ga0315277_10011236_pt1 | contig 11296 bp, 13 predicted proteins | sample YL17G05_15_MG_FD_203695 | JGI IMG/M metagenome (GOLD analysis project Ga0315277, IMG submission 203695) | Sediment microbial communities from Yellowstone Lake, YNP, Wyoming, USA - YL17G05_15 | ecosystem: Environmental > Aquatic > Freshwater > Lake > Sediment | place: USA: Wyoming | collected...
GAGCCCGCCCATCTTTCGCTTAAAAAACATTTGGGTTTTGTCAACCAATACCTGCCGGACATAGAGAAAGCCCCGCTTTTTGCTCCCCGCATCATCAGGGATATCCGCTGGGCAGCGGGCCGGGCAAGGGCTAAGCCGCTCAATGTGCTGGACGGCGCTCTTATTGACCGCCTGGGCCACGATCTTTTGCGCCAAACCAAAGAATTGGTGATGGAAAAAGGGGGGAATCATTTCCTGCGCGTGCGTGAGGATCATCAATTGAAGATCTCGGACCGTTTGATGCTTGAAATTGACCCCAAAGATACACCCTGCGGGATCTGCGTAAAGCCGGGGGTAGTGGTCATCTCGCCCTCCGGCGCGCTCGCCGCGGCCGCCGCGGCGGCCCTGGAGAACTTTTCGCTCGAAGAGGGTTTAAAAAAAGCCAAAAAGATCAAGGGTTTGTCAGGCATCCTGATCTATCAGGGAGAGCGGATGGGGATCGTTGGGAAAGTTAAAATATTGTCTATTGATTAGAGACCAGAGCATAAGAAAGCAGAAAAAGAAAAACAGAGAAAAAGAGATCGGAAAATCAGAGAGAGCTCAGAGTTTTTGGATTCCCTTGCGGTTGAAGAATTCCCTCAATTCACAGGTTTTATTTATTAATCCATTAAGCCCTCTTATGACTTCCTCATATTCATCAATTAATGCTTGGGAAAGAGTTGGATTAATGTAAGTCTTGCTTTCCATTTCCCTTATGTGATTTTGGGTTTCTCCGGCTTCCTTCCTAGAATCAAAATAGCTTTTAATCTTATTATTAAAATAATAGGAGGAACATCCTTCGGCGATATTATCCTGAACGGATTTAGAGGATCTTTGAATTTGATCTCCTAGGCGAAATCTTTCTTCTCTGGGCAGCTGCTTGCAAAGATTGAAAATAATAAGCATTAATTTATGCGCCTTTTGCCAAACCCACAATTTCTCATGCCTCGGAATAATCCCTTCTTTCCTGTTTCTCTGTACTTCTCTCTGCTTCTCTGGTTCTTCCGCTCCTCTGTTTTTCTCTTTCTGATCATCTGCTTCTCCGATATTCATGTCGATCCCTCCTAAATTACATACGGCGTGATCATAAACACGATCTCCGTCTTCGCCTTCTCCACTGTCCGGTTCTGAAAGAAAAAGTTTAAAAGCGGAATGTGGCCCAGAACTGGTATCCGTGTGGTATTCACGCGGTCGGTCTCCGACATCAAGCCCCCCACCACGATAGTCTCTCCGTTCTTGACCCGGACCTGGGCGGAAGCGTTGCGGGTACTGATAACCGGGAACTCCCCGGCAGCAGTGGTGCGCCACTCGGAGACACTGGAAACCTCGGGCTGAATGTCCGCGGTGATGTGGTCTTCTTCCCCCAGCTTGGGCAGGATCTTGAGCTTGACCCCGGCATCTATATAATCCACCGTCCACTGGGTGGAAGAGCCGCTCCCTGAGACCGGCACCGCATAGGGAATACGGCTGCCGATATTGATCACCGCTTCGTGATTATCGAGGGTGGCAATGCGGGGGCTGGCCACCACTTGGGCCTTGCCCGCCCCGATCAGGGAATTGATAGTGGTGGTCAAATTCTCGGCCAGCGAGGTTTTGCGGGTATCTTTGTCGGTTAGGAACTTGAAAACTCCGTTGTTGTAATTAATGCCCAGACGGATCGCATCCGATTCGGCGATCTCCACCACCTTGCTTTCAATTAATATCTGCGGGATGGGCTGATCGATCTGTTTGATCATCTTTTCGGCCTCTAGCAGCTCGGCCTCCTTGCCGCGTAAAATTAAAATATTGGCGCGTTCCCCGGGGAGGGAGGCGATCTGGGGATTGATCTTGGCCAAAATCTGGCTGACCTTGTCGGCGAAGAGATATTTAAGCTTGATCACACGGGATTCCCCCTTGTAGGCGGTAGGGGAAAGATCTTGTGGCAGAGTGGAGACCAGAATGACCCGGCCCTTGCGTTCAAAGGTGAAGCCGTTTGATCTTAAAATATAATCGATGGCCTCCTCCGCGGTGGCCTGGTTTAGGTGCACGGTAACGCGTTTGGCGGTGGTCTGCGGATCGGCCGAGGCCACCACATCCAGGCCGGCCTGCTTGGCAAGCACCTGCACCACGTCCATCACCGCCGCGTCCACAAAATCGATCCGGGGGATCGCCTCCTCCGCCAAAGTTGGCCCAAACGGCAGACAAATGAGCAGGAACACGATCATTTTCTTGAACATAGTTTTACCTCGCTTTCGGCAATATTCTGGACCACATATTCTCCGACTTTATCCCCCACCCCAACCTGAGCCCCCCGACCCCCGATCTCGAGCAGGGCGGTTTCAGAGGCCACCACCCCCACCAAACGCACATAACCCACAGCTAAGGCTAAAGGCTCCGCCCCTATACATAATGTTAAGGAGGGGGAATTGGTCTGGTTGTGGGTTTGGTATACATAGAGGGCAGAGCGCTGGGGTTCTGGTTTTTCCTCGGTTACGGCGGCTTCGTGGGGCTGAGCGGGGGAACTGCAGGCCGAAAGGCCCAGGGACATCAGCAATAAGATTGTATAAGCCAGGTTTTTCATCAAAACTGATGAGAGCAATTCTCATGCCAGGGTTTTGGGCCAAAAAGGGGCGGGATTTGTCCGGATTATTGTCGGGCTAGTTAAGAATCGCTACAGGCGGCCCTTGGTGGAGGGGATGCCTCCCTCGCGGGGATTGATGGCGCAGGCCCGGCGCAGGGCCAGGCCAAAGGCCTTGAAGATAGCCTCCATCTTATGGTGGGTGTTCTTGCCGCGGACCAAGTCTATGTGCAGCGAGATCCCGGCTTTATAGACAAAGGATTCAAAGAATTCCCGCAGCATTTCGGCATCCAGGAAAAGCTTGATCTTCTGCCGGCCTAGCTGAGCGTAGATCAGCTCTTTCTCGAAGCGGGCCTTAAAAGTAAAGTGCGGCCGGCCGGAAATGTCGATCGCCGCCCTGACCTCGGCTAAGGATTCGTCCATCGGCAAGAGGGCGTGGCCGTAGCGTTCGATCTTGGCCTTTTTGCCCAGGGCCTTGGCAAAGGCCTCCCCCAGGGCCAACCCGGTATCCTCCACCAGATGGTGGAGATCCACCTCCAGGTCTCCCTGGGCGGATAATTTCAGGTCAAAAAGCCCATGTTTGGAGAACAAGGTGAACATATGCCCCAGGAAAGGAATGGGATACTTGATCCGGCTTTTACCTTTCCCGTCGATATTTAATTCGATCTTGATGTCGGTCTCTTTGGTCTTGCGTAAGATCTTGGCTTTTCTCATTTGAATAGCTGCTCCTGCGGGGCGGCTTTGACCGTGAACTTTTTCCCCAGATGCCGGGCGCCGGCCGGGGTGATCATCCGGCCGCGGGAAGTTCGCTCGATGAAGCCAATCTGCATCAGGTACGGCTCATACACATCCTCGATGGTCTCGATCTCTTCCGAGATCCCGGCCGAGAGCGTCTCCACCCCTACCGGCCCACCACCAAACTTGTCGATGATGGTTATCAGGTATTTGCGGTCCACCTTGTCCAGCCCAAAGTTGTCCACTTCCATGGAATCGAGGCAGGCTTTGGCGATATTTAGATCGATGCGGCCGGAGCCCTTGACCTGGGCGTAATCCCTCACCCTCCGGAGAAAGCGGAGGGCAATGCGGGGGGTTCCCCGGGAGCGTTTGGCGATCTCCTCCGCCCCTTCTTTTTCGATCTCGATCGCTAGGGTGTGCGCGGCGCGGGTTGTGATCTGGATCAGCTCTTTTTGGTCATAGAACTCCAGCCGGTTGACGATGCCGAAGCGGTCGCGCAAAGGCGCAGAGAGCAGGCCGATGCGGGTGGTGGCCCCGATGAGAGTGAATTTGGGAAGCTCCAGGCGGATCGAGCGGGCGCTGGGCCCCTTGCCGATGATGATGTCCAGGCCGAAATCCTCCATGGCGGGGTAAAGTACTTCCTCCACCACGTGATTTAACCGGTGGATCTCATCGATAAAGAGGATGTCGAAAGCCTTGAGGTTGGTCAAAATGGCCGCCAGATCCCCCGGCCGCTCGATGGCCGGGCCCGAGGTCACCTTGATATTGACCCCCATCTCATTGCTTATGATGTTGGCCAAGGTGGTCTTGCCCAACCCCGGCGGGCCGTAAAAAAGCAAATGCTCCAAGGCCTCGCCGCGGCTGCGGGCGGCTTCCATGTGGATCTTTAGGTTCTTGATGATCGTCTGCTGACCGATGAAGGAATCCAGCTTCTTGGGGCGCAGGGAGACGATCTCTTCTTCATTCATATAGTCTTTTGTACTCATAATAGCTGCCCAAAACCTTCTGCACGTAGTAGCGGGTCTCTTTCATGGGGATGAATTCTATGAACTCGTCGAGGTCCAGGTTCCGCATGTCGCCATTATACCAGTTATTCACCAGCTTTTTGATCCTCACCGGCCCGCCGTTGTAGCCGGCCAGGGCCAGGGCGATGTTGCCGTCAAAACGCCGTATCAATTCCGCCAGGTAATAGGTCCCCATCATTATATTGGTGTCCACTTCGTACATCTTGGCCCGGCGGAAAGGGACAATCGACAGTTGCTTGGCCAGGATCTTGCCGGTCGAAGGTATGATCTGCATCAGCCCGTGCGCCCGGGAGCGGGAGGTGGCGCGGGGATTAAAGCGGGACTCCTCCCGGATCACCGCCAGCACCAGGTAGGGGTCCAGGCCGTAATTCCGGGAGTATTGCTCGATCTTTTCAAAATACCCCTTGGGATAAGCCAGCTTCCACACGGCCAAGGATACGCTTTCCGGTTTGCCGGAGAGCACCGCCTGCCTAACTTTGAACTCGGTCAAACGGATGGGGAGGCTGTATTCTCCCACCTGCTGCAGGGCTTTGGCCAAAGAGAGCTGGGCGGATTCTGCCGAGATCCCCCCGGTCAGCTGGATTATGACCCGGGCTTCCCCCAAAGCGTAATCGATGAGATCGAGGTCCAACAAGGCCTTGTACTTCAAAAGACGCAGGTTCAGATCCTCATCGCGCTGCTCCGGCCCGTTCCCGCTTTCCCATTTTTGCATGACGGCCTCGAGCTCTTCGCGGTCGTTATCTTCTTCCCCCTTGATCTCGGCCAGGCTTAAACCGCTGCTCACGAGTAGCTTTTGCGCGGGCCCGCTATAGCCCAGGCCGTTGAGCTTGAGCCGGGCGCGGTAAGAGAAATAGGTATGGTCAAAACGCTCCGCCAGATAATAATAGATCCCCGCAGCCTCAACCGTTTTGCCCAGCCGTTCCGATAATTTCCCCCACCAGAAGAGGCACTTGGGGGTCTCTTCCCCTACCCGGTATCTTTGCGCCTGGGAGAAGACCTTGAGGGCGGACTCAAAATCGGCCCGCTGGTAGAGCAGCAGGCCCGCCCGCCAGATGGCTTCGTCCACATAGGAGCTTTGGGGATATTCATTAAGCAATCCCAGATAAGAGGTAATGGCGGACTGCGGGCTGTCGGTCAATTCGTAATACAAAGCCAGGTAATAACGGGCATCGTCGGCATAGGCGGAGCGGGGATACTTGCTAAGGATGGTCTGCATGTATTTTAGGGCGGTGAAGTAGCGACCCCGCCGCCCGTAAGCTCTTCCCAGATAATACAGCTTGCGGGCGTTGGGGGCTTGCTTTAAGCTTTTTTCCAGGTTGGCGATGGCCGGCTCCAACTTACCTTCTTGATACTCCGCCCTTCCCAAAAGCTCCAGCGAAGCCACCACCAGCTTGTGGCGGGGATACTCCCGCGCCAGCCGGATAAAGAGCTCTTCGGCCCGGTCATATTCTTTTTTCTTGAAATGTTCCTTACCCTGCCGATAAAGCTCCTGCGGAGATACTTTGACCGGTTTGCTTTTTTGGGTCAGTCCCAGTTTCTTGTAGGCTTGGGCGATCCTATGCTTCGCGCGGGGGCAGAGCACGCTTTTCGGGAAGGTCTTAAGCAGCTCATCATATTCATAGGCCGCATAAGCGTGCTCTTCCTTATTAAAATAGGCCTCGGCGATCTCGAAGAGCGCATACTCCTTAAGCAGGAAGGTATCATCGGTCAAGGCCCGGGTAAAATAACTGATGGCTTCTAGCTGGCGGTGATCCCCGAGCAGCCGGCGGCCTTCCCTAAAATCCGCCGTGCCCTCGGCAAAGACCGGGACAGCAAAAAGCAAAAAAAGGGCTGCAAACAGCAGGATTTTTCTCACGGTGTTGTTAATTCTACCACAAAAATCCTTCCTATGCTAGAATAGGCCCATGCCGGAATTGCGCCAGAATCCCGCCACCAAGGAATGGGTGATCATCGCCACCGAGCGCGCCAAGCGACCGGAGGAATTCGCTCCCCCCCGGCCGGAACTGAAGGTGGAAGCATTGAATCACTGTCCCTTTTGTGAGGGCAGCGAGGCGGAAACCCCGCCCGAGATCCTGGCCTACCGCACCTACGGCACCAAGCCCAACACCCCCGGCTGGTGGATCCGTATCATCCCCAATAAGTTCCCGGCTTTGGTCCCGCAAGGCAATATCCGCCGCAGCAAACAGGAGGAATTTTTCCGCTATATGGATGGAGTGGGCGAACATGAGGTCATCATCGAGTCCCCGCGGCACAACGAGACCCTCGCGCTTATGGAACAAAAACAGGTGGAAGAGATCTTTCTGGCCTACCGCGAACGCTTTATCACCTTAAGCCAGGACCCGCGCTTTGAGATGGTGATGCTCTTTAAGAACCACGGCATCTCGGCGGGCACCTCGGTCCTCCATCCGCATTCCCAGGTGATCGCCACTCCCATCACTCCCATGCATGTCCGGCACCGGCTGGAGGAGGCCATGCGCTATTTTGACGACAACGGGGAATGTGTCTTCTGCGCCATGATCCAAAAGGAGCTGGCCTTTAAGGAGCGCATCATCTTTGACACCGATAATTTTGTGGCCTTTGTGCCTTTTGCCGCCAGCTCCCCCTTTGAGACCTGGGTTTTGCCCAAAAAGCACGATTCCTCCTTCCAGTCCATCACCCCGGAGCGGGTCAAGGAATTGGGGTTTATGATGAAGATGACCCTGCTTTCCATCCACAAATCGCTCAAAGGCCCGGATTATAACTATGTCATCCGCACCTCCCCCAGCCACGAGAAGGATGTGGAATATTATCACTGGCACATCCAGATCGTTCCCCGGGTCTCTTCCGTGGCAGGCTTTGAGCTGGGTTCGGGGATATTCATCAATACCGTGATCCCGGAGGATGCCGCGCACTTCCTCCGCACCCTGCCTACCGCATGACCGAAGAAGAAAAACTGCTCCTCAATAACGGCTATCAGGTCTTAGCCCGGGAAAAGAAGCTCCCTTTATTGGTCCGGGCGGACGGCCAGTCCCATCTCTCCCAGATCATCTCAGACTTGATGGTCCAAAAGGACAAGAAGAAATACGCGGTCCTCTCCGGCGCGGTGCTGGACCCGGCCGATACTACCATAAGAAGGCGGCTGGTCGAGACCGCCTATGTCACCCGCTCTTCCGACTTGATCTATCTGGACATGGAAAACCACAAGATCCATAAGATCCACCTGGAGTTGCCCCGGCCGGAGAGCGAGACCTTTTTCCTTTACCTGATCGCCCTGTTCATAATATTAATAATTGCTGGTATAATCTGGCTGTTGATCCAGTTAAAACTCGTCTAACCATGAAAATTTGCATAATTTATAAAGAAGAAGACCGGCTGATCGCCGGCACGGCCCGCAAGTTGATCAAAGACCTGAAAGCGGCCGGGCATAAAGTACTGACCCATCCCGCCAAATGCCGGCTGACCTTGACCCTGGGCGGGGACGGCACCATCCTACGGGCCGCACGCTTAACCTATAAATTAAAAGTCCCCCTCCTCACTGTACACATGGGAGGGCTGGGATTGCTCTCCGAGATAACCTTGGGAGAGATCAATTCTGCGCTCCGGGCGGTCGTCGCGGGCAAGGCCGCGATCGACGAGCGCCGCCTGCTCAAGGTGGAGGTGAAACGGGAAGGAAAAATCATAAAAAGATCCATCGCTTTAAATGATGCGGTCATCTGCAAAAGGGAGATCGCCCGCACCATTAAACTGGAAGCGTTCTTGAGGGGCCACCTAGTGGGGGAATATGTGGCGGACGGCTTGATCGTAGCTACGCCCACCGGCTCCACCGCTTATAATTATGCCGTGGGGGGACCTATTCTCCCCATTCACTCTCCCTCCTTTGTTATCTCCCCCATCGCTCCCCACCGCGGGATCACCCGCTCCATTATTCTTTCTGAGCCGGTGGTGGTACGGGTCAAGAAAGGTGGAGTGCTCTTAACTTTGGATGGGCAGGAGATATTTAAATTGGACGAGGGTGACTTGGTGAGCGCGGTCCTGGGGAAAGAAAGCGTGAAATTTTTGCGGTTAAAAACCTACGACCTCTGGGAAATTCTGCGGACCAAGCTTTACTGGGGTTAGTTGAGCTCGACGGGCGACAGCTTGGTCAGTGAGTTAACATCATCCAACCTGGCCAGATAATGCGGATCGCTTAAATTGGCGGAAGCGGAATAAGGGAAGACCGGAAAGAGGACCAGCTTGCTGAACTTGGTGCCGGCCAGCTTCTGCAGATACTGGAGCATTACATGCTGGCTCAAATATTCCAATACTTTGGTCTGATCCATTTTACCCACCTTACTTATTAAGATCGATCTTCTTTTCGTTCAAATATTCCGTGAACTTGGCTTCCAGGATATCCACGAATTTGCCGGGGGCCTTGGCCTCTATGCTCTGCCAGGTCTTGGGGCCCAGATATACCTCTTTTTTCCAGGTGGTTCCCTGGATGTGGTAGGTATCAAATTCGATCTTTTTATCTGTGTTAGCCATGGTACTCATGTCCTCTCATCTATATATCGTTCACTTTTTCGGGAAATTTCACTTTATTTTGAAGATTTTTTGTGTTAAACTTTCCCCCTGTATGACTACCACCTCCCCCAGCCGGGCAGAGGAGACCTTCAAGGAGATCCAGGCCATCGAGGCCGAAGCCCATAAAATATTGGAGACCGCGGAAAAAGAGCGCGTAAAACACCTCCACGAAGCCAAGCGTTCTACCGAATCGCTGTTGGCTGCAGCCGAAAGCTCGGCCCGGAGCGAAGCCGAAAAACTGCAAAGCGAGGCTCGCCGGCAAGCGGAGGCTGAAAAGCAAAGGATCGAAGCCGCCGCCCGTGCCGAGGTAGGGCAACTGCGAAAGAACACCACCCCTAAGATCAAAAAGGCACAGGAGTTATGTCGGTAGTCCCCATGCAAAAGGTGGTCCTTTTTGGCCACCAGGGACTCAAGGCCCCCCTCCTCCATTACCTGGAAAAGCTCGCAGTGCTGGAGCTCTCCCCCCTCAAGGTAGGCGCCCCGCAGCTAGCAGAAGAAGCCGATCTGGAACTGGAATTGGTGGAGCTTAGATCGGCCATTGATTTTCTGGAGACGGCTTCCGGCCGGAAAAAAGGATTTATTGAAAGCTTCGCCCCCAGCAAGGAAATAATTTCCGAAGAGTTCCTCCTGCAATCGGTCCGGGAATTCGATTATAAGAGCACGGTCAAGACGGTTCGCGACCTGGAGGCGGAACTGCCCAATCTTAAGAACCTGGAGTCCCGCTTGAAGCTTGAGATACTGCAACTTACCCCCTGGCAGGACCTTAAGGTCAAACTGAACGAGCTGACCTGCACCGTGCATATTTGCGTGTACCCGGGGGTCAGCAAAGCCAAGGACTTCAGCGGGTTGCGCTCCAAGCTGGGCCGATTTTCCTCCTATCTGGAACTCAAGGTCGTCCGGCAGACCAAGGAGAGAACCTATTTCCTGCTCTTTTTTCTGGCGGCGGAAGAAAAGACCCTCTTGGATTTTCTGCTCAAGACCGAAGTGGAAAAAGCCCCCCTGCCCAATTCTCCCCGCACGGCAGAGGAGGAGATCGAGCACTTAAAAGGGCTTTTAAGGAGTGCCCAGGAGGAGCAGCATGATCTTATAGATCAAGCCCAGGCTTTGCTCAAACACTTACCCCAGCTTAACCGCGCTTATGACCACCTGCAACTTTTAAACCAAAAGCGAAAAGCGGAGGAGCGCATCGCGGATACCGAAAATGCTTTCTGGCTTACCGGCTGGATCCCCAGGAAAAAGCTCCAGCAATTGCGGGCCGGCCTGGCCAAGCTCTCACCTTTGATCGAGGTTAGGCCTACTCCAGCCGATGAAGGGGAACCCCCCCCCACTTTGATCGAAAATCCGCCGGTCTTTTATCCCTTTGAGATCATAACCCGCATCTTCGGACTGCCCAAAGAGCATGAAATAGATCCCACCGCACCGCTCTCTTTCTTTTACCTGTTCTTTTTCGCCCTGTGCCTTTCGGATGTGGGCTACGGGATCATCCTTTCCCTGGTCTCTTATTATTTAATTAAAAAACTCACCTTGACCGAGGGCGGAAAAAAGATCCTGCTCTTGCTTTTCTGGGGAGGGGTTCTGACGGTGTTGGTGGGAGTGTGTACCGGCAGTTATTTCGGGCTTAACCTTGATACCCTCCCCCCCGCTTTGGGAGGAAGCTTAAAAGCCCTGCAAATCATTGATCCCATCAAAAGCCCGCTAACTGTCTTGATCTTCTCCCTGGCCTGCGGGGTTTTCCAAAACCTTTTCGGGATAGCCCTGGGTATGTACTGGAAAATCAGAAGCCGAGAATATGTTTCCGCGGTGCTGGATCATGGTTTGTGGATATACTTTCTTTCTTGCCTGGTAGGGCTCTTGGTGGCCGGCGCGCTCAAATCGCCGTATTATGATCAAATGGCCTGGTTGTCGATTTCGGGGGCGGTCCTTTTGTTCCTAACCCAGGGCCGTTCCGAACCTACTCTAATAAGAAAAATGATCTTCGGTCTCTTGAGCCTATATAGGACCACTGGTTATTTGGGCGATACCCTTTCCTATTCCCGGCTCCTGGCTTTGATGATGACCACTTCCATCATCGGCATGGTGGTGAACATCATAGCCATGCTTACCAAGGATAGTGTCCCGATTTTGGGGTATGTTATAATGCTCCTGGTCCTGGTTTTGGGGCATGCCTTCAACCTGATAGTTTCGGTCCTGGGAGCGTTCATCCACGCCGCCCGCCTGCAGCTGGTGGAATTTTTCGGCAAGTTCTACGAGGGGGGCGGCCGGGAATTTCGGCCCCTAAGACGCGAGACCAAATACATCTTGATCAAGTAACGGGAGGTAAAATCATGGAAATAGGATTAGGTTTGGCGATAGCGGGCGCCTCATTTGCGGCCTTCCTGGCCGCCTGCGGTTCGGCCTGGGGCATTGCGGTGGCGGCGGAGGC
>Ga0315277_10011237_pt1 | contig 11295 bp, 12 predicted proteins | sample YL17G05_15_MG_FD_203695 | JGI IMG/M metagenome (GOLD analysis project Ga0315277, IMG submission 203695) | Sediment microbial communities from Yellowstone Lake, YNP, Wyoming, USA - YL17G05_15 | ecosystem: Environmental > Aquatic > Freshwater > Lake > Sediment | place: USA: Wyoming | collected...
GTTTCCATACGTTCTATACAATGGAGTTCGGCATTGACAACGATTGCCCAACTCCATTGTATAGAACGTATGGAAACTCCTAACATACCAAAACTTGACAGGAATACCTTCTACAAACTTGTTAAGGATGATATGCTAAGTAACAATCTTCCAAATCACGTTATGTGGGTAAATGAGATATTTGATCCAATGGATAGAGTTACAAGAGAGGAATAAGATATGACAAACTTTTGTGGATTTAGACAATTACCTCTGCTTACATTATGGGAACGATTAACCCATTGGTGGTTTGGTAACAAAATCTATCTATGGATATTTCGTAAAAGGTCCGGAAGATTTTCAAAGTTCACAATGCCCATTATCAAACGAGTATGTCCAGAGTTTATTACCAAAGACTTCGTTTCAGTTCAACCAATGAACGAACCATCCGGCAAAGTATTCTATTTAGATTTCAAACACGGTGAACCAAATACAAAGCATTATCAACAGGTATGAGAAGAGGTTTCCTCCCGCCGGGCACAATTAAAGCAGAATTCGTTTTTTCACAGAAAGAGTGGAATGCAATTCCTGTTGGGGAAAAAGACGGTACATATGAATTTTATTTATATAGAATTCATAAATCTAATGTGCTATATAGTAAATTGTGGCCCACAATAATACCAGATGTTGAAAAATGGATTCATTCTAACGAATATATTGATGGATATAAAAAAGAATCTGTACATGTGGTTGAGATTTCACCTGCACATTTAGAAAAACATAATAAACACAACGCTGAAATATTCGATGAGTTGCTGTCGTTGTGGAACCCATAAATAGACATATGCATAACACCGCACGAAATAAACGCAAAGCATTAGGACTAAAATAAACATATGAATAACATTGTTAAATCAAGAAAAAAGATGATTAGAATAAACGAAGATATGAAAAACGACAACTACAACGAGAAGTATTTTATGGTATCCAAGAGAGCGCAGAAGATGGTGGATCTGGAGAAAGAACGGGTAGAAAGATATCGTAGTCAATTTCCACGCCGGGGAGTATCGGTATCTTATCAAACTGATTTTGAAATATCAAATTTAAAAGTTGGTGATAAAATTAAAATATCAACACTTTTTCGTGGTAAATCCGATTTCACCGTTGTTTCTATCTCAAATGAAGGTATTGCAACGTTGGAAAACGGTGATATTCAAACTAGATTGATTTGGCAACGTGCGGGTGTTTGGAGAAATGCACATTGTACGTGGAATAAAAACATGAAGGTATTTGTAACTACTGTATGAAATATAAAACTTTGAAATTTGGGAAATGCTACATCAACAAAGCCGGTGATTTTGCCATTGGCGTATTGTGTGGTGATAAGAAGCACGGATATCAATTTGCTGGAACACATGCTCACCCGTATGTGTGGTTAGGCCAGTTTCAATTAGAGTCTAGGATTGTACCTAACGATGGAAACTGGAAAGAGATTGAGATGGAAATGTTTAATGCGGTTGCTGCGTTTCATGTGACTGGTAATGTGGTAGAGTTCCCCGAAGATTGCTCTAACGGGGAACTCCCCAAAGTCACTCAGAAATATACTCCGCTTTGAATTGGATTGTTAGACGTTTTTGTTTAGACGATAATACTTATAAAGGGAACTTACATTATGGGACGACATAAAATATATGAAACCGAACAAAAACGACACGATGCAGAAAAGTTGCGAAAACGTAAATGGTATTATAGAAACAGATCTGAACTTAGCGAGCGGAGAATGCGAAAATATTACGAGGGTAAGCGGAAAAATATGCAATAAATGTAAAATAGAAAAACAATTTTCAGAATTCCATAAATCTTCTAAAGATAAAGATGGTAGAAAAGGAATGTGTAAATTGTGTAAAAAAGAAGACCACCATAGACATTATCTTAAAAATAAAGATTCATATCTAAAGCAGAATAAGAAATGGGTATTTAAACATAAGGAACATCTTAAAGCGTATCACAAACAATATAATCTTGGGAGGAAGAAATATTTTAAGGATTATAGAATACGGAATCGTGAAAAAAGAACTCAATACCAACGTGATTTAATGAGTTCTAATATGGATTACAGAATATCTTCTCAATTGCGACACCGAATTAATATGGCAGTCAAATCACAAAAGACATCAAAGATAAATCGGACAATGGATTTATTAGGATGTACTGTAGATGACTTTAGAAAGTATTTGGAATCTAAATTTCGGGTAGGAATGATGTGGTCGAATTATGGAAAAATGGGGTGGCATATTGATCATATAAAATCATGTGCCTCGTTTAATCTTTCTGATTCAGAGGAACAAAGAAAATGTTTTCATTACACCAATATGCAACCCCTATGGGCTATGGACAACTTCCGAAAGGGAAAGACTTAATCTTCCCATCCTTCGGGGGGGGTCGAGTATTTGGATTTTTTAAACGGAGATGGAAAACTCACTTGTTTTTCATTACCAAATGGTACGCCCATATCTATCAACGATTGCCTACTTGCATAGTAAATGTTTGTAGAAAAAGTAAGAATTCCTTTCTCAAACTCAACTTCAATTACTTTACTCTCTTTAGATTTTCCAAACTTGGTTCCCATGTCAAACGATGCCTTCTTGGTTTCTGCTGGCAAACCACACATATTCATAGAACGAATACTGCTATTGACAGATCGTCCTTTGATTCCTTTTTGGAAACTATCAGAACTCAATGTTCTCGGTGGACCACTGGAACCACCTTTAGTTGGAATGTTATTACAATCATACTCACACATATCCGACATAGCACCCAATGGTTCGTCGGTCATATCAAGAGTAGAACCCCTTGTAGTGGAACCATAAGTTCCTGTGGTATCACCATAAGTGGTTTTCCAAATGGTTTCGTCCCAAATGGTCGGAGGATAGATAGGATCATATGGATTGCGATATGGTCTATTATTCCAATGATTGTGGTGGTGATGAACTTCGGTTATTGGAGGAAGTGGTTTAACCTTTTCCTCAAACAAGCGAATGCCAATGACACCGACATTTCTCTCAGAACCATCTTCTTTGGAAGAGGCATAAGAAGCACCTTTGGTACTAAAAACGAATTTAGCAACCTTTTCGTTGGAGACACGGAATCCATCAAACTTACCGGAGTTGTATCCACTGATGACATAACCCGGACCTTCTTCGATGGCGGTTTTACCATTGAGAATATCAAGACCATCGACAGAACATACCGCAAGAATGCGAGTCCAAGTATTGTTTTTGATTTCAATGGTGTATTCAGATCCATGCTTGGCTTCAATGAAAGTTTTGCCGTCGTGGATATGCTGTTTGCAACGGGAGCCGTTGACTAGAATTTGTACGTCATAATTTGACATAATTTTATTTACCTTTTTTTAGTTGTTGTTGTTCTAAAACTTTGGCCGATCATACATCGGATTTCGTTTTATGTTACGCCAATATATAGCATAACCGAAAAGGATTAGCAACTTATTTTACGATATAAAAAGTATGGTCACAATTGCCGGTTATTATAAATTTACATCAATGGAGAAGTCAGGTAGAATGGTCAAACTATAAAACAAAGAACTATGGAAAAAGAACAGAACGAAGTCAATAACCTCAAGAAATTCGGTAACGTATTCCAATCAAAATGTCTCGGCATTTTGCTATCAGATCGTGCATTTTTGGAGAGAATCATGGACATTTTGTCCCCGGATTATTTTGAGACGGACTCGCATAAGTGGATCGTCAATATGGTGATGAACTACTTTCCGAAGTACAGAGCAATCCCAACGATGGAAGTTTTCTCAGCGGAGATAATGAAGGTCGGAGACACGCTTTTACAAACATCTCTGAAAGAGCAAGCAAAGGCGGCATACAATCATGTATCGTCTTCTGATACGGAATATATCAAGGAGCAATTCCTTGAATTTTGCAGAAATCAAAAGTTGAAGAATGCAATACACGAAGCAGGACAGTTTTTGAGAACTGGTGATTACGAAGGCATATGGCACGTAATCAATGAGGCATCCAAGGCGGGCGTTGAACGTAATCTGGGTCACGATTATTTTGCAGATATGGAACAGCGCATGAGCGAGGAAGCAAGAGAGACTATCAAGACGAATTGGGAACTTATTGATTCACATTTGGACGGCGGTTTGGGTAAAGGCGAACTTGGATTTATTGTTGCTCCTGCGGGAAGCGGTAAATCTTGGTTTTTGACTCGTATTGGAGTTGAAGCAATGCGACAGGGAAAGAATGTGATGCATTTTACGATGGAGTTGAATGAGAAGTATGTCGGGCTTCGGTATGATGCTTGTATTACAGGGACAGCATTCCAAGAGATACGAAAGAATAAGGATGCTGTTCTAATAGAACTCGAAAAATTCAAGCAGACAAGTGGCAAGTTGTTCGTTAAGTACTTCCCACTCAAGACTGCATCGGCGGCGACTCTCAAGATGCATATAGATAGATTGCAGTTGATAACCGGAGTCAAGATTGATATGGTTATTGTTGATTATGCCGATATTCTACGTCCATTCACTATTGACAAAAATTCCAACTCTTATAATGAATCCGGTGGAGTATATGAAGAACTTCGTCAGATGTTGGGTGAATTGCAAGTTCCCGGTTGGACTGCATCACAATCAAACCGTGGAGCACACGAGAAGGAAGTTACCGAAGCAGGTGATGTAGCAGATAGTTACAGAAAGATTATGACTGGTGATTTTATCTTCTCACTCTCTCGTGGAAAAGAGGACAAAGTTGTAGGCACCGCCCGTATTCATATCATGAAGAGTCGTTTCGGCGGTGATGGAATGACTTATCCGGCATCGTTTGATGCAAGCAATGGCAAAATCATCATTTTCGACTCTAAATCGGTAGAGGGTATGGAGATTCTGAATAAAGCAAAGTCTGCTCAAGAAGGCATCAAAGACATTCTCAAAAAGCGATGGGATAAGACCCACAACGACGGAGAGTAAATATCACACTTAGCAATTATAACTCGTCCAAGAGAGAAATTTCTTGGGCGTGTTTAAGAATAAAATAATCTACTTATACATTACCTACAAAAAGAAATTATGGATACAATTACAACGAAGTTCGAAGATGTCAAAAAGTTATCGACAGAGGAATATTTCCAAGGAAATCAGTTTAGCATAGATGCATTCAAAAAGAAGTATGCATTACAGCCAGAAGAGACTTACGTACAAGCAGTAAAGCGTGTATGTGACTTCGTTGCATCGGTGGAGTCAACACAAGAATTGCGTGAGTATTGGAGTACCAGATGGTTTGATGAAATCTACAATGACTGGTGGCATCCTGCGGGGTCTATCATGCAAGGTGCTGGCAGCGGCAGGAAGATTTCTCTTGCAAATTGCACTACTATCTCACTTGGGGCAAAGCGAGAAGATGAAGAATGGGATAATCTTGAGTCTATTATCAAAAATACTGCTTATACTATTGCTAAATGTGCGGCATATCGTCAGGGTCTTGGTGTTGATTTCTCTCGTCTCCGTCCAAACGGAACCAAGGTTCTAAATTCTGCCAATCAATCCACAGGTGCGGTGCATTGGATGGAGTTTGAAGACAAAATTGGATATTTCGTCGGACAAAAAGGCAGGATTCCTGCCATGTTATTTTCTATATCTTGTGATCATCCTGACGTTGAAGAGTTTATCAAGGTTAAGAGCGATTATACCAAGATTCAGAATGCAAATATCAGTGTTCAATGCACGGAAAAGTTTTACAAAGCAGTTGATGATGATGCTGATTGGGAACTTCGGTTTGATGTTCCCGGTATAAAGAAAGGAGACAAAATTTATGTCGATGTTCATAGCATTGATTTCAATTGTGTTAAAGAGAAGGAAACTGGACGTTATTATAAAGTGGCTACACATGATCGCAAAAAAGAGATATTCACGAAAAACTTAAAAGCACGCAAATTGATGGAATTGATTGCCAAGAATATGCATACCAATGCAGAACCCGGCATTCAGAACATTGATCTTGCTCGTAAGTACAGTAACTCGGATGCGCTCTATGATCCGAATGATGAATATGATTCCAGAATTTTGTCAACCAACGCTTGTTCGGAGCAATATCTATCTCGTGAGTCGCTTTGCGTATTGGCGTCAATGAATTGTGGTCGGTTCTCTACTGTAAAAGAGATTTTCATCAAACAGCTTGAGAAGATTGGAAGATCGGTCAATCGCTTCCTTGATAACATCAACGAATGTGAACTTGTTCATCAAACATTTGCTACACCGCATCAAGAACTTGCTATTCAGAAACTTCGTAGAACTGGCGCTGGTATTACTAACGTGGCGGCGTGGTTATTCAAAAAAGGAATGGCTTACGGAACCAAAGAAAGCAACGATGCCGTGGAAGAGTTCATGAAATGGTATAACTACTGGCTTTATGTATCTACAGAAGACCTTGGAAAAGAAAAGGGCGACTTCGGATTGTTTAACAAGGAAAAATGGCAGAATGCTCCTTTTGTTTCAAGAATGATGGAAGAGTCAGTGAAACTTAATGCAGAGTACAAGGTACCTATTATCAAAGGTACACATGCTCGTAATGTAACCGTAAGTTCGATTGCTCCCACAGGAACACTTTCATTGATGTTTCGTGACTCAGTATTGAGTTATGGTATTGAACCGGCGTTTTTCCTCTATTACTGGAAGCGTACTCGTATGAGTGGCAAGTATGAATACTATTTTGTTGTTCCTCGGGTGGTTCGTGAAATGTTTGTCGAGATGGGATTTCCTATTCCAATTGAATCGGATACTATTCGTGACACTTGGGATGGTAGTAAGGGTAAAGTTGTTGCTGAATTCATTGAACAGCACCGTCATAAGTTCAAATTCAAAGACTCCACGGAAATCGAACCTATGGATAAGTTGAACCTTATGTCACAGGTCATGAAATGGGTTGATAGTTCTATTTCGGTCACGTACATGCTTCCGATAGGATCGACATGGAAAGATGTCTATAACTTCATCCTAGAAGCTTATAAAAAAGAAGTGAAGAGTATTGCGGCATTCCCCGACAAAAAGATGTATGGGATTGTATCGAGTATGGCATTTAAAGACCTTGCATTCAAGTTGAAGGATGAGAATGTCGAAATGCATCATCAAAACTTCTCCGATGTTGAACTTAAAGATTTGAACCTTTCTCGTGAAAGCATTCCAGTTCGTCAGGGGTTTGTACCTAAACGATTGGAAACGCTTGAAGCAGACATTTATGTTGTTACCGTCAAAGGAGTTAAGTATTGTATTGTTGTCGGGTTGCAAAATAATGAACCATATGAGATATTTGGTGGACATTTGAATGGACTCGGTTTGAAATCAACATATAAGCGTGGAAAACTTACTAAAATCTCAAGTGGACAGTATTCTCTTGATTTTGATGACATAACCATTGAAGATTTCTCCAAACAATTTACTCCTACGGAGCAGATATTGTTCAGAATGGCTTCGCTTAGTTTGAGACACGGAATCCCAATAGAATTTTTAGTACAGCAGCTTCAAAAGGCTACCGATGATATTACGAGCATGTCATCCGCTGCTGCGAGGGTATTAAAAAAATATATCAAAGATGGTACGTCTATTTCTGGACAAAAATGCCCAACTTGCGGTAAAGCAATCATTTATATGGAAGGGTGTTGCACTTGCCCCGGGTGTGGATGGTCTAAATGCAGTTAAAAGTGTGCCCGTATCTTGTTTTTTTAATGTTTGTATATTGGTTGGTATATTTATAAGCAGACGACCACGTTCATATCTATATCTATGTCAAACAACAGCACATCTACATTTCTACAGAAGTACGGGGAATGGCTTTTCCGAACAGCAATAATGCTCGGTTTAGTTGCTAATTTATGGATGACTCAAAACTTCATTACACAAACTACTTTCAAACAGACTATTGAAATAATGGAAACTCGGTATGAATCTGATGCCAAAGCCAATTTGTCGGCTCACTTATTGATTCAAACGTCTGTGGCAGATATTGCTACAACAATGAAACTCATTGCTGCAAATCAAATGAGAGTAGATGATCATGAAGCACGTATTAGGATTGTAGAAGGTCGTCAGATTGATGTTATTAGCCGACTATCTGCAATGGAACGAGCACATCCAATAGTAGATAGTCACAAACCATAACGTAGATAAGTAATCTATCGTTTTACCATTTCTGGACGATATTTATAGATACTATGACGCCACAAGAAAATGTAGAACAATTTAGGAAAATGATTCGTCGAGTTCTCAAAGAAGAAGTTGAGAAATCCGAGTCTGGTGAGAAAACCTCCAAGAGAGTTCCTGAAATCCCAGAAATTACTCACGGTGAGGATTTGAAGAAAATCACCCCACATCAACGAGATACCCGTTCCAAAGACGAATTGCTTGATGATATGTGTAAGTTAGTTCAAGGCGTTGATAAGTCAGCTTCTTGCGTATGGGATGACCACGACGACATTTCGATTTCACTTAGAGATTTATTCCGTATCCGAATTATTCCAAAATGGGAAAATAATTACTGCATTGAAGCATTTACTCGTAACGAAGACCGCATTTTCATCACTGGTCAAAATTGGGACCAAGTTAAAGAATTTGTTAAGAATAACTTAAAAGATGCTACCACTTATACTGATAAAGCCGCTGAAAAAGTAGTTAAGAATCGTAAAGATCAACCCGATTCACCCGATAAAGGATTACCTCAGAAAGATAAACCAAAACTTTTACCAACTACAGATGAAGCTCCAAAAGAGACTAAGACTAAGGATAAGAATTATACCGAGAAGCAAGTTAAAAAGGGAGAAGACTTACCATATAGGCATATGAAAGAAGTTGGAGATATTAAGAAACAAGTTGACCATAAAGTTAGTGATCCAGTTAAACTCAGAAAACGTAAACCAGATACCAAGTTAGTAGTTAAACAGACCTAATTTCATATTTCATCGCTAAACTAAGGCAATCTGAAAGGGTTGCCTTTTTTGTTGACATCATTCGCCAAATCTGCCATAATGTGGGTATGAACGACGCAGAAATTGACGATATTTTACGTACATGCTCCAAACTCAAACCCGTGGAGTTGATAATCAGCGACCTAAAGTGGAAGTACCTTGTACGAGCAGTTTTACGGGCAAAGAACATCATGATTGTCGGCCCTTCGGGGTGTGCTAAAACGATGGCGGCAAGATGCGTAGCTAAAGCGTTAAACAGACCATTTTCAATATTCAATATTGGTTCAACCCAAGATGCTCGGGCAACTCTTATTGGAAATACCACTTACAAGAAAGAATTCGGTACAATGTTTCATAAATCCGCATTTATCCGAGCAATTACGACTCCAAAAACAATTGTTTTATTGGATGAGTTTTCCCGTGGAACTCACGACGCACATAATATACTTATGCCGACATTAGACCCTACACAGCGTTCTATTAGGTTGGATGAAGATGAAGAGAGTTCTGTTGTTGAAGTTGCAGACGGTGTTAGTTTTATTGCTACTGCCAACATTGGTAATGAATATACCGCAACCAAGGTGTTGGATAAAGCAAGTGCCAGACGTTTCCCAATCAAACTGGAAATGGAGCCATTGAATGGAAAAGAACTGCGAGATTTGTTTGGTTATCTATTTCATGGACGGACTAAAGAAGAAGAAGACTTGATGAAGACTCTTTGCAAGGTATCGGACGATTTACTTGCTCAATGTCAACTTGAAGATGCGTCTATTTCCACATTTATTTCCCCGGCAAATATGGTTGAAATGGCAGAGTTGGTGATGGACGGATTTACTCTTGAAGAAATCGCAGAGGCATCTATTTATACGGAGTATCCTGATGATGGTGGAGCGGGTAGTGAACGCACTTCTGTAAAACAGATTCTTCAAAAATATATTGTCAAAGGAAACGTGAAGAATCCAATCAATGATCCTTTGAAAAACAAAAAAACGGCTGACTTCTAATATATGAAAACTAAAAAGAAAACCTATAATTGGCATTTTTGGATTCCTTCCTATGAAATGCAGATTGTCATTGAAAAAACCAGTTATTGTGGTGCCGTGCTTCATCTAAAAGAAGCGTTGCATTACTATAATAGACCATGCCCTAAATTTGAGTTTCAATTTGGTGAAAAAATATTCTAAGAATGAAGGGCAAATCATTATCACCTGCCGAAGTTGATTTCTGGTTAGATACAGAAAAGTACTCCGACCTGTTTGATTTTTCAGAAGACGGCGAGGAAAAGTCGTTGGTGTTCAACATAGATATGGTGCGGTTGTCGTCTATTCGCAAAGCAGTTTCTAATTTCGTCCGCATATTGACCCGTAAGAATATCCCCGTGTACTTCAATGACGGTGGTGCCAACGTAAATTTTGGCGGTAAGACCATTTATCTATCTGCCAAAATAAATAACAAACTAGATTTTGATGTTGCGGTTGGGCAGGCACTTCATGAAGGTGCTCATACTCTCAAGACAGATTTTGACATCATTAAAATTGCTTGGGCAAACATCCCTCCTAAAATTCTCAAACTATCTGATGCGAAAAACATACGTCGTTCATCGCTGGAGAAGTTTATCCATACGATGTGGAATGTGATTGAAGACCGATACATTGATAACTATGTCTTCAATGAAGCGCCGGGATACCGTGGGTATTATGTTGCTCTATATGACAGGTTTTGGCACAATCCGAAGATAGACGAGTACCTTGTTAGCGATTTGTTTAGACATCCAAGTTTGGATTCCTACAATTTTCGCATTACGAATCTTACCAATGAGAATACCGACTTGACTGCACTTCCCAGATTGGATGATGTGGCTAGGGAGATAGATTTGTCTAACATAGGCAGACTTAAAAAGACAAAAGATAGGGTGAAGACAGCGTTCAATGTGGTGGAGATAGTGTTGAATGCCTTGGATATTCAACCAACTGCAAATCCTGGTGGTTCTGGTGAAGGTGGAAAAGATGGAGATAAACCCGACTTGGCCGATCCTTCCGATTATTTTGATTTTGGAGATAAACCTACCGAAGCAGACCCAACTCCCGATAAATCAAAGAAACCCGAAAAGGAGGAAAAAGGCGACCCGAGTGATAGTGATGGGGATGCTTCGGGGGATTCTGAGGATGGCGAAGGAGTTGATGTCGGTAAGAAAATGGTGAACGAGATTTCCGATATTTTGAGCGGGCGCAATGGAAGTCCAGAGACATTGCCCGAAAATTCAGATGCGGTGAATAAGATTAGTGAAGATGAAGTAGATAAAGAAGTAGAAAAGAGTATAAAGGGTGT
>Ga0315277_10011240_pt1 | contig 11293 bp, 8 predicted proteins | sample YL17G05_15_MG_FD_203695 | JGI IMG/M metagenome (GOLD analysis project Ga0315277, IMG submission 203695) | Sediment microbial communities from Yellowstone Lake, YNP, Wyoming, USA - YL17G05_15 | ecosystem: Environmental > Aquatic > Freshwater > Lake > Sediment | place: USA: Wyoming | collected...
CTGGATTATCATGTCCCTGAGTTCATAGACCTCGCCCGAAGGCGAGACCAGGTCCATGAGCAGGTTCTCTGATCCCCGCAACCACTGCATGCGCTCGAACAGCCTCCCGCCGTAGGCGCTCACCCATTTGGTGTGACGCTCGGAGGAGAGAGCCTCCGGCACATCGGAGAAGTCCCCATGCAGTGTCTTTGGAACGCGGTACGATCTGAGCGCATTCCAGTCCGCGAGCGGATGGCCCACCGGTATCCCCATGAGGCCGGACTGCGGCTCCCGCCAGCGGACCCCCCACTCGTCAGTCCATTCCGTATCGCAGTGGCGGACCGGCTCGGGCGAGTCCAGGCCCGGTTTCCAGCCGCTCGATCCGAAGTCCGACTCGAACTGGGACATGAGATCGCGGAGGCGATCTCCGTACTGCCCGATGGTCGCCTGTGGGATCCCCATAGAGAGCGGGATGCGGTCCGGTCCGCCGAATGTGATGGCTCGTCTGACACGCTCTCGGCTCGTCACGAGAAGACCTGTTCTCCGTACAGAAGATGGGGAAGACGCGCTATGGAAGTTCGTCCAATGAAGTACCATTGGGCGAACGTCTTTCTTTGGGAGCTGTTTGATAACCTCAAGGGGAGGCTATCAAACAGCATTGGAAGGGCACCAGGCTTCAGCAGGAGCATTCCATGCCAACGTCTGGACCGGCCGGCCAGCCGGGCTAGGACTATGGACCGGAATTCCCCATATCAACCGGCTTTTCATTCCTTGGAGTGAAGATTTCTCTGTAGTTGACCAGATTCCCTGCCACCGGCACGGTGTTGCGTAACTCTCAAGATGCTCCATTCTTGTAACTGCAAAATGCTACAGTCTGGGATCGAACTTGAGAGGAACGAAAGTGAGGAATCGGAGACGAGAAGCAGCAGCATTGGCACGCTGGCATGTGGTGGAGACGGCACGAGAGCAAGGAGTCAGTGCGGCGGCGCGGGGGCACGGCGTGGCCCGCAGCACGATGCAGCGGCTGATCCGCCGCTACAAGGTGGGCGGGCTTGAGGCGCTGTGTACCAAGCCCCGGGGCGCACGGCCAGCCATCAGCCAGGAAGTCAGGGAGCTGATCGTGGACCTGAAGCTGGCGCTGCCCAGCCGCTCTGGGGAGAAGATCCGGCGGCTGATGGAAGAGCTGGATCAACCGGTGTCCCGGCAAACGGTGTGGCGCACGCTGTCGGAGAGGGGCCTGGCCCGCCGGCAGGAGAGGGAGCCACTGCGCCGCTTTGTACGCAGCCAGCCCAATGAGCTGTGGCAGTTGGACCTGATGGAAGACGAGAAGACCGGCTGCGGCAAGGTGCACCTGGTGGCTGCCATTGATGATCACAGCCGCTTCTGTGTGGGGGCGCGCTTTGTGCGGCGCAAGGGCGAGGCTGACATGCTGGGGGCGCTTGCGAGCTTCCTGAGCCGGTGGGGTTTGCCGGTGGCGACCCTGACAGACCGGGCGGTGCTGCGCAGGAGGACGGCAACGGGATCGGCAGGGCGCGGATGCGCCGCGTCGCCGACGCCTCGGCGAGGAGTCGGCATGGCTTCGTCAAGGAAGCGGTTGAGCCAGGCAGCGTGGTCCACACGGACGGCTGGGAGGGCTACGTCGGCCTCGAGAGGAAGGGGTACAAGCACGAAGTCACCCCGCTCCATGGACGCAGGAAGGCCGCCTCTAAACTCCTTCCGCGGGTGCATCGGGTGGCGGCGCTGCTCGACCGTTGGCTGCTGGGAACGCACCAGGGCGCACCCAGCCCCGACCACCTGGACTACTACCTCGACGAGTTCACGTTCCGCTTCAACCGGCGAACCTCGCGTCACAGGGGGAAGCTCTTCTACCGGCTACTCCAGCAGGCGGTCATGGTCGGCCCGGCTCCCTACCATTCGCTCATCAAGCACGTCAAAGGCCCGGCGCCCCCATCCCACAAGCGGTAGTAGCCGGGCGCATCAAGGAGATACCCCATTGCCGCTATTATCACGCGTGGTTCAGCTTATCTAACGTAGTAATTCTAAGCCTTTGGGCCTTCGATTGTACAAGAAGAGATATGATCTGTCCAATGACAGATGGCACCCCGGGCACCCATAATGCGTATACTCGATAGGGCGGCTCCGTATGCCCTGCCGCGAAGAAAAGAGGTGATGGACCGCTGAGTCAGAGCGTTGGTCGGGAGAACAGTAACCGGAAGCTTGCCCTGTCCTCGAGTTCCCTACGGCGCAAACTAAATGTGCAAATGTACAGTTGAGGAGGTCACTCAAAATGAGCAAGCGAAGAGAAGGGTTCACGCTGATCGAACTGCTGGTCGTCATCGCGATCATCGGAATACTGGCGGCGATGGTGTTCCCGGTGTTCGCACGGGCGCGCGAATCGGCCCGGAAGTCGGTGTGTCTGTCGAATGTGAAGAATATCACTTTGGCCATGCAGATGTACCTGGCTGACAACAACGACACGTGCCCGCCGGATGAGCATCGGCAAGAAGTAGTAGACTACCTCTACCTGTTAAACGCAACTAAACATGGCTGCAATCCACCGGTAATGGCTTATTGGTGGAATCCGTACCTGAAGTGGCAGGTTCTTCTCGATGAGTATGTGAAGAACCGTGAGGTCTGGAGCTGCCCGAGCTCCAAGTTCCAGAGTGGCGCCACCTTCATCATTCCAGTGCCGGACTTTCTGGGCTACCTCAAGAGCACTGAGGGAGTATGGCCTAGCGATGTTGGTCCGTGTCAAGGGAACTGGCCCAACGGCTGGGGCGGTCAGGTAACAGATTCCCTGGTTCAGGAGCGCTTAGCGACCGACGCTCGCTACCTTGCCGCCGATGCGGGGGGGCAAAAGGAAAGTGTCGTGAAGGCCTTCCTGTTTGGGATCGGAAGCAACCTTGATCTCATGGACGTCAAGCTGGCGGCGGTCAATGACCCGGTGCGCGTTCCTGTTTTCGCGGACTCCGGACTGACCGGTGGACAGATCAGCCACCATTACATGCTGGCCTACCCCGAGATTTGCTGTGTGCGTTGCCCGTGGATTAAGGATGCGTGTCTAGCCGCCTGCGACGACCCCGTGACGAAAGTTTGTAGATCGACACGCGCGACGGTGGAGGCGACAAAGGATCCTGAACGTATGAAGGAATACACGCGCCATTTGGGAGGTGTCAACGTTGGGTATCTGGACGGACATGCCAAGTGGGAGAACTCTGTGAGCCTGGTCAACAGATGGAATGACGGCGAGCTCGAGTTTATCTCCAAGTAGTCCCGCGAGGTCGACGACGGCGGCGTCCTTCCCCTCTAATAGGGGTGTTCGCCAACAGTAGACCTATCTCGGAGACAGTACACTAGCGATCTGGCGACAAGACTGAGACACCCGGAGTGCCCATCTGATCGGGCACTCCGGGACCAACATAGCAGGTGGTATCATTTATGGGGGCAGGTCAATCAGACACGTCATCTAAAGAACGACTTCTTGCAGCCATTGACGGGGATCCAGGAGCGCCAGTACCGTGCTCCTTCATGATGTTCCGGGCGCTGAGGGGCCAGTGTCGAGACGAGTACGAATTCGCTACTCGCCAGCTCCAGATGGGGCTCGATACGCGAATGCGTCTCGATGATCTTCCCGTTCGGTTCGGAACGGATGTTCGGATCTCAGAAGAGGTCACGCAGATGGGCGACGGAGAACCGCCTTTGCTGACGAGGAAGTACGAAACACCAGCCGGCACCCTTACCTCCACAATCAGGAGAGTTGATGGCTGGCCATACGGCGATCACCTTCCGATCTTCAGTGACTACATCACTCCACGCGCGGTAAGGTATCCCATCGCAGGCCTCGAGGACCTTGCGCCACTGCGACACCTACTCGTGCCGCCCGCGGACGAGGATATCCGGGTGTTCCTCGAGGAGGCTACGAAACGGCGGGGATTTGCTCGCAATCATGGTCTTCTGTTTGCGGGGGGCTGGCGGGGGGAGCGGGAGGCGGCTGGCGAGGACGTCCTCCTGGCCGGACGGGAGTTCGGCACGGTATCCGTGATAGACACCTTGATGTGGCTGTGCGGTGGCACTCAGCCACTACTGTGGGCCTACGACCAGCCAGAACTCCTCAGGGAGCTGGTCGGGTTCGTGGAGGAGTGGAATCGCGTCCGCCTCGCGATTCATCTCGATGCTGAGGTCGACATCGTCTTCCGCCGCGCCTGGTATGAAGGCACAGACTTCTGGTCTCCCTCCCTGTACCGTGAGTTCATCCTGCCGACCGTGCGCCGAGACGTCGAACTCACACACCAGGCAGGTGCCCGGTATGCCTACATCATCACCAGCGGCATGATGCCAGTGGTAGACATGATCATCGAGGCCGGTGTGGACGTCATCGTTGGCATAGACCCAGGTCAGGGCAAAGGCACAGACCTGCAGGCGGTGCGTGACTCCCTGGGCGGGAAGGTCGGGCTCTGGGGCGGATTGAGCGGACCCCTTGTCGTCGAGGAGGGAACTGAGGACGAAGTGCGGTCGGCCGTCGAGGAGGCGATGTCCATCTTGGGCGTGACCGGCCGCTTCATACTTTCCCCGGTGGACAACTTACGCGCCGACACAGAGCAGTCCTGGAGGAACGTCCAGGTCCTCACAAGCACATGGGGGTCCCTGAGCCAGTGCGCCGCCTGATCGAGCATCAAATGGGTCTGCTTCTTGGCATTGACGGCGGCAGCACGAAGACCGCAGCGGTGCTCATCACCGATGAGGGCGATGTGCTGGCATATGCACAGTTGCCCGGCTCCGCCACTGGGAGCCCCGTCAGCCCCCAAACCGCCTCCGTGCTTGCCTCGGCGGTTCAACTGCTGTGCAGCCAGGCCGGCGTGTCACAGGAAGAGATACGGGTATGTGGCATCGGACTCTGTGGGATTGACTTCGAAGACGAGCTTCCCGTACAGCGCGAGGGAATCGCCGCCGCGCTCACCCTCCCTCAGGAGCGTGTTGTCCTCGTGAACGATGGCATCGTCGCTCTGTGGGGTGCGACCGCGAAGCCGGCCGCTACTATCCTCCAGCACGGCTCTGGATTCACAGGAGCCTACCGCGTCAAGCACGGTGACGAGGTGCTCTTCGACCACCTCTCAATCGCCAACACCTTCGACATGCGCCGGGCATTGGTGGCACTGGTCGCTCGCATGATAAATGGCATGGCAGAGGCCACGCCACTCAAGGACAAAGCACTCGCGCACTTCGGCATAGAGGACGAGCAGCAATACTGCGAGGCCGTGTACCGGCGCCGCATCCCCCATGAATGCATGCGGAGCACGCCTCCCCTTATCTTCTCGTCCTGGCTCGCAGGTGACCCGGGCGCGGGCCAGCTCGTCGAAAGCGCAATCCGCGACTATGCCCTCGTAGCCCAGGCTATGGTCGCGGCAACCAGAATCCCAGATCCCGATGTCACCTTCGGCGGCGGCTTACTGGCCCAGGCCCCCGACGAGTTCTGGGAGTCGCTTGCATGCGCGGTCCGGGAATCGCACCCGGATGTCACGGTCAAGCCCCCAGACCTTCCCCCGGAGTATGGTGGTGCAATCATGGCGGGACACCGCGTTGGGCTCGATCCGGTCCAGCTATTCAGCCGGCTCGGCACAAGTGCGAAAAAGAAGGAAGCATGAAGCGCGCTCTGTCTGTCTGCATTGTCGGCGCGGGAAGCTCGTACACACCTGAGCTCATAGAAGGGTTCATGGAGCAGAACCCCGATGAGCTGCCCGTCTGCGATCTGCGGCTCACCGACATCAACCCAGACCGCCTGGGGATCATGGCCGGCTTCGCCCAGCGCATGGTCCGCCATCTCGGACGTGAAGTCGCGATCTCTAGCGATGTGCGCCCGGAGCCCATGCTCGAAGGCGTGGACTTCGTCATCACGCAGATCCGTGTCGGAGGCATGAAGGCCAGGCACCTCGACGAGAGCATCCCACTGAAGTACGGCGTCATCGGCCAGGAGACCACTGGCCCGGGCGGAATGTGCAAGGCGTTGCGCACCATCCCCCCGATGCTCGACATCGCCAGGGAGGTGGCATCCCTGGCGCCTCAAGCGTTCATCCTGAACTACACCAACCCCAGTGGCATCGTCACGGAAGCAGTGAGCAAGTACACCGAGGCCAGGATCATCGGCCTGTGCGCCGGCATTCCCAATAGGCAGCATCGCATCGCGGCCCGCTTCTCATCCCGTTACCCCAACCTCCGAGTGTACACCGTCGGCCTCAACCACTTCGGCCATATACACCGCATCCTCTCCGGCGAGCGGGATGTGACAGCCGAGATCATGGCGGAGCTTGCACAGGAGGAAGCGGACGAGATTTCAGCGCAGCCCGGCCGCTCCCGGATCGGTATCATCCGATTGCTCCATGCCTATCCTATTAGCTATGTGGACTACTTTTACCATCGCGGGAGAGCAGTCGAGTATCACCGATCGAGTCCCCGCACGCGCGCCCAAGAGATCGAGAGCATCGAGCAGGAAGTGCTCGCAGAAGCGGCAAGCCCAGACACTGTCGAGAAGCCGAAGGCGCTCAGCCGGCGTGGCGGCGGAGGCTACGCCAGCATCACCTTCTCGGTGATGAAGGCGATCGTGAATGACACCGGCGAGGAGATCACCGCCAATGTCCCCAATCGTGGAAGCATCGCCGGCATCGAAGACGACGCCTTGGTCGAGGTGGTCTGCCGCGTCGACCGCAGCGGCGCCCACCCCCTGCCCGTCGGCCCCATTCCCCTCGCCTTCCGCGGCGTGATGCTGGCCCTGAAAGCCTACGAGACCCTGACGGTCGAGGCGGCCGTGCAGCGCAGCAAGAAGCTGGCTACGCTGGCCCTGCTCAATCATCCCCTCGTGGGCGATCTCGACATCATCGAGCCGCTGCTCGATGAAATGCTCGCGGCCCACGGCCTCAAGTTCACGTGAGTGAGGGGCCAGCCTACGGAGAGCGGATGGGTTCGTACGGGCACTGGCGGGTTAGGGCGGACTCATCTGCTCGGTGCAACAGGGCAAGCCTTGGGGTTTGGCTGACGCTGCGTGATCGGCAGCATCTGGGCCCTGCTTAGCCTGCTCTTCGGCATCCGCACCTTCAGTGTCTGGATCTGAGATTAGTGCTGAGAGACTACCGTTATGACAGCCAGAGAACGTATGCGCACCGCGCTCGCTCGTGGGAAGCCCGACCGGGTACCGATCGCGTTCATTGGGGACCCGGACTTCTACGCCAAGGCTGCCGGCCGGCCGCTGTGGGAGCTGGAGTACGGGGACAACGAGGCGGTGACCCAGATCAAGCGGGACGCTTTCCTGCGCTTCCCGCACAACGATTACCTTCACGTCCGGGGCCACACCCGGAACAGGGTCGCCTCGCGGCGGCTAGTGATGGTGGATGGGAAGCCCTACGTGGAGCACACGTGCACCGGTGACCTCACTGCCATACGGCCGCGCAAGACGGCAACTTACTGGGGAGAACCAGGCCATCAGGAGCCGACCTCCCGGGGTTGGGATCCGCCGGTGCGCTCCGAGGCCGACTTCGCGTGGGCGTTGGGTCCCAAGCCTACCCCAGACGAGCTCCTGGCCAGCGGCGAATTTGAGCCCATGATCGCGCTGCGCCGCTACTTCGGCGATGACGCCTACATGACTGCGGGAATAGGCGCATGGATCTACTCGTCCGCGCTGGCGATGATGGGCGGGTTCGAGTGCGGCCTGGTGGCCCTGCATGAGCGGCCGGGCGTATTCCGCGCCCTAGTGGAGCAGCTGGCCGAGCGCCACTGCGTCCACTTAGAGGCCTCGGCCAGCATCGGCGCTGACGCCGCGCTCCTGGGCGCGGAGCTGCAGGGGGCGGATATTATCTCGCCGCAGGCATGGCGGGAGGTCGTACTGCCTGGGCACCGCGTCTTGGTCGAGCGCGCCCACTCCCTGGGCCTGCAGGTGCTGCTGTGGTTCCTGGGTGATTGCATGCCACTGCTGGATGATCTGGTGGAGCTGGGCGTTGACGGCCTGTGGTTGGAGCAGGATCGCCGCGGCTACTGCGCCGACCCAGTAGCGGTGCGCAAACGCGTGGAGAACGAGATCTGCGTGTGGGGCTGGAACTGGGAGCTGGACCTGATCAACGACGACCGGGGGAGCATCACCCGCAACGTGGAGCGACAGATCCGCGGGGCAGGGGCCGACGGAGCCTTCATCATGGGCACGACTTACCTTACCTCCGAAGCACACCTGGAGGCGCTAGACCACTACTGCGCGGAGGTCCTCAGGGTGAGCCGGGAGGTGGGATACTGAGCGCGGACCTCGTCCTGTACCGAGGCTAATCTGAGGCCGTTTTTGCAGGATCGTAACCGCCGCCACGGTGGCGAAGACTGCTATCAGTGCAGAAACGTCAGCCAGCTAACTTGGATAGAAGTGCGGCGCCCGGTGGGGCCCCCTGCCCCGGAACCGGGCCGACTCGCTGGCCCTGGAGAGGCTTCGTCGTCGCTCTGGTCCTGTTGCCCTTCAACTGCTTGTGGGTGCTGTTCATGGAGTCGATGACCGCGAAGGGCCCCTTCGTATCCACAGTGTCGTTGATGTTCAACGTCGTCTTCATCCTCTTCCTCGTCGCACTGGGAAATCTGCTGGTCCGTAGGGTCCGTCCCAGCTTCGCGCTCACGCAGGCCGAGCTAATCGTCATCTACGTGATGCTCACCATCGCCACGTCTATCGCCGGCCACGACATGTTCCAGGTGCTCATGTCGATCATGACCACAGGGACTTGGTATGCCTCTCGGCCGGATGCTTCCGCCCAGGTTCTGGCCCATACCATGATCAACACCACACCTTACTGGCTTGTGGTGACCAGTCCCGAGGTGCTCTACGGGTTCTATAACGGCGACGCGACCATGTATTCCGGCCCGGTCATCGCCGCCTGGGCGACGCCCCTTCTCTGGTGGACCGGCTTCACAGTTGTGCTCGTCTTCGTGATGGTGTGTCTGTCCGTCGTACTCCGGCCGCTCTGGGGCGACCGAGAGCGGATGACGTTCCCGATCATCCGGCTCCCCTTCGAGCTGACCGAGCCCGAGCTGCCCATTGTACGGAAGGGCGCCTTCTGGGTCGGTTTCGCACTGGCAGGCGCCGTCGATCTGCTCAACGGGCTGAGCTACATCCAGCCCGCCGTGCCTGCGCTTCCGATGTACGTGGACGTCGGACAGTACGTCCACACCAGCCCCTGGACTGCGATCGGCTGGTTGCCGGTAACCTTCTATCCGGCTATCATTGGGTTAGGGTTCCTGATTCCTGTGGATATCATCCTCTCGTCCACCTTCTTCTTCTTCTGGTGGAGGCTGCTCTACATCCTTGCGGCGACAGTAGGGACCCAGACGGATCCGGGGCCCTGGTCTGAGTCTGTATTCCCGTACACGATGAACCAGGTGTTTGGAGCGGCGATGGCGATCGCCTTCGCTTCCATCTTGAGCGGGAGAAGGTACTTGACACAGGTCCTGCGCCGGGTCTTCGGCCAGCCCTCGGAGGTTGAGGATGCCCACGAGGGAATGCGATTCCGCTCCGCCTTCGTAGGTATCTTGGTGGGAAGCGCTCTGCTCGTCGCCTTCAGTCTTCGAGCCGGGATGAGCGTGGGCGCAAGCGTCACGTTCTTTCTCCTCTACTACGCGCTAGCCGTGGCGATTGCCCGCATCCGGGCGCAGTTTGGGTCGCCGGTGCACGACTTCAATGGGGTAGGGCCCGAGAGCGCGATCACTCGGGTCTTCGGGACCGCAAACCTGGGGGTACGGGATCTCGGGATGTTGACCCAGTACTGGTGGTTCAACCGGTCCTATCGCGCTCACCCGATCGCGAACTCGCTGGAGGGCCTTCAAATGGCGGCCTGGGGCGGCACGCGGGCCCGACTTGTGGTGGCGGCGATCCTGATCTCGGCCCCCGTTGCGATGATCGCATCGGCCTGGTGGTGGCTCCACATAGGCTATAGCCTCGGCACGGCGACCCACTGGACGGCGATGGACTGGTACGGAAGCGTGGCCTACACCCGCCTTCAGTCATGGGTAGAGACACCGAAGGCGGCGAATCCGGTCGCGCTGTTCGCGATGGCAGCCGGCTTCCTAACGACGCTCGCTGTGAGCCTGGCCCGCCTGCGGTATCCAGGATTCCCCCTGCTCCCGGTCACGCTGCCGATCGCGGCAAGCTATGCTATCAACCTGTACTGGACGCCGCTGCTGATCGCTGGGATCGTGAAGCTTCTCGTGCTCAGGTATGGCGGCTTGCGCCTCTATCAGAGGGCACTCCCCTTCTTCTTCGGGGTGATCGTAGGCGGGGCAATCGTGAGTTGCATCTGGCCTCTCCTGTGCGCCGCACTCGGGCTTCCGATCTACGACGCACACGGCACCTAGAGTATACTCCGGCCATTTTCAGGTCAAGATGGCCTCCACCGGCTGAGGCGAAAAGCTCGTAGACGGTGATCCGCTGCTCGCGGAAGTGCCGCAGCCTGATCAGGTTTGCCACCCGCTTCGCGGACCGGTCTGGCTTCTGCTAAACACCTTCGCGCTCTGGATTGGAATAGATTCGCGATCGGAGGCATATGGGAGTCGAAGTTGAATCTGTGCGGAGGTGACTCCCGATGCTGCGAAAAGACTGGGTGCGGTTGAGCAAGGGACAGCGCAGGGCGATCCAACATCGACTGCGCCGGGCGGAGTCGGCGGCGGAGCGGCGGCGGTTGAATGCGGTCGCCCTGTACGACGCCGGGCAGAACATGGAGAAGATTGCGGAGACGCTGGGTTGCTCGGTGGGGAGCATCAGCCTGGACTTGGCGCGCTGGCGGGCGGAGCGCTTTGCGGGGATGGCGCCCAAGCCCCGCGGGGGTAGCGAGTCGAAGCTCTCGGAGGCGCAACTGGAGTCCCTGGAGCGAGTCTTGGAGTCGCCGCCGAACGCGGCGGGGTATCGGGCGGGGACCTGGAGCCTGGCGCTGATGGTGCGGTTCCTGACGGAGCAAGCGGGTGCGCCCCAGGTGCACCTGGGCACCGTCGGGCGACGGCTGGTGGCGCGGGGGTGGCGGAGGCTGAGACCGCGGCTGGCGCGCTGTCCAAAAACTCATCTGGCCCCAGGATGCTCGTAGAGCCACTCTCGTGGTATTCTCTCCCCTCGTGCATACCCCTGTGTTAAGAGGTGCCGAGGATGGAGCGTGGCGTCGAACGACGACTTGAGTGGGCAGGCCGGCCGGTGATCGCGACCGTGGCCCGGCTGCTCTGCCGGGAACTCACTCTCCAGAACGAGTATCTCCGTCTGGAGAACGGCATTCTCAAGGAGAAGGTGTCAGGTCGCATCCGCTTCACCGACGACGAG
>Ga0315277_10011241_pt1 | contig 11293 bp, 9 predicted proteins | sample YL17G05_15_MG_FD_203695 | JGI IMG/M metagenome (GOLD analysis project Ga0315277, IMG submission 203695) | Sediment microbial communities from Yellowstone Lake, YNP, Wyoming, USA - YL17G05_15 | ecosystem: Environmental > Aquatic > Freshwater > Lake > Sediment | place: USA: Wyoming | collected...
CGCAAGGCGAAGAACCGCTTCACAAGCTGGTAGAATCCGGCCAACACTATCTGCCCGCCTTTACGCCTGATGGGGCATCGGTCGTCTTCATATTCGATAATCCCCGTCACCCTTGCGACCTTTGGAAGTGGTCGCTCCAGGATGGGCAGCTCGACCAGTTGTCCGATTCGATGCCCGTTGAATTGAAGGCAGCCAGTTTCGTGATGCCGGTGGAGGTTACTTACCCTGGAATGGATGGGGTTTCCGTCCCTGCCTTGCTGTACCGGCCGCCCCACGCCACCCCGCAGAAACCGGCCGTGATCCTCATCCACGGCGGGCCGGACTGGCATTTCTCCTTCTTGTGGTATCCCTTTATCGCACATCTTTCCAGCCGGGGCTGGACAGTGCTCGCTCCCAATTACCGCGGCTCCACCGGCTACGGGCGGGACTGGCAACTGGCCAACCGCTTCGACTTAGGCGGCGTGGACACGGACGACGTGGCGGCTGGGGCGCAGTACATGGTCCGCGCTGGCCTGGCAGACTCGAAGCACATTGCCCTGACCGGTCGCAGCCACGGCGGTTACCTGACCATGAGCTGCCTGACGCGCTATCCTGAACTGTGGGCGGCTGGGTCAGCGGTCGTCCCTTTTCTCAACTGGTTCACCGCCCACGCCAACGCGCGCGCCGATTTACAGCACTGGGATATCGAGAACCTGGGTGACCCTGTGGAAAACCACGACCTGTGGTACGAGCGCTCGCCATTCTTCTTCCTCGACCGGGTGTGCGCCCCGGTGCAGTTGATCTGCGGCGCCAACGACCCGCGCTGCCCGGCCAGCGAATCCGTCCAGGCGCGCGATATACTCCAGACCCTGGGCAAGGAAGTGGAGCTGGTGCTTTATCATGACGAGGGGCATGGTTTCTTGAAGATCGAAAATGTGATCAATGCCGAGGTCCGCCGTCTGGCTTTCCTAGCGAGGGCATTAGAAGAGAAATGTGTAGCGTCTAATTCCGGTGGATGAATCCACCGGCTATGGATTACAAACCCGCTGAAGCGGGCTGAACGACCGGAAAGCTGAACTATCTGGTTCGAAGGAGAACTTCATGCACTTCACCGTTCTTTCCCCTGAAGAAGTCGAGGCAGTCCATCGCGCCACGCTGCGTATTTTAAGCGAGGTCGGAGTGACGCTGACCAACGCTGAAGCCCGCGAGGTACTGACCGGCGCAGGCGCGGTCATCCGAGACGAACGAGTGCTACTGCCTCCTGACCTGGTCGACGCCTGTATTGCCCGATGCCCGCGCCAAGTCACATTGAGAGGGCGGGGCGGGGCGGTCAAGACCCTCGGTGACGGCTCGCTAAACTTCCATAACCTGGGCGGGGCGCGCGATATCTATAATCCCAGCACCGGCGAGCATCGTTTTGCTACGGTGCAAGACCTGCGCGACGCGACCCGCCTGCTCGACGCGTTAGAGAACTGCACCACCATCACGCCGTTCTTTACGCCGCAGGATGTGCCGGGTGCGTTGATGTCGTTGGCGATGTATCGGCACGCGCTGCCCTGCACGAGCAAGCCTCTACAAGGCCCAGGCGTGCAATATGCTGCCGAGGCGCGCTACGCCGTGCAAATGGCTGAGGTGATTGGGAAACCTGGTGAGATGCTCAGCTTGAGCCTTTCGCCGGTCAGCCCGCTGAACCTGCCGGAGCATGAAGCCGAAGCGATAATGGAGATCGCCCGTCTGGGGATCGCCTTTGGGCCGCTGCCCTGTCCCACCGCCGGCACGACCGCGCTGTTCTCAATTGCTGGCGCGCTCGCCCAGCAAAACGCCGAGGTGTTGATCGCCCTCGTGCTGGCTGAATTGGTCAATCCGGGGCTACCAATCATTTACTGCGGGCGGCTGGCGATGATGGAGCCGCGCACCGGCATTTCAGTCTGGGGCGGGGTGGAGCTGGGCCTGGCCTCCGCCGGGACGGTGCAGATTGGTCACCGCTACGGGCTGCCGGTCAACGTGTACGGCTTTTCGACCAATTCACATACGTTGGATATTCAAAACGGCTTCGAGCGGGCGCTCAACGCGGCGATCCCAGCCCTGGCCGGCGCGGACGAACTCAGCGGTATCGGCGAGATGGAAGCCGGCGTGATGGGTTCTTTTACCCAGATGGTGGCCGATAACGAACTGGCCAGCAGCATTCGCCGCCTGCGGCGCGGCTTCGTCGCCGACGACGATTCCCTGGCAGTCGAGGTCATCGCGGCGGCCATGAACGGGACACATAACTTCCTCGGGCAGAAGCACACCAGCCGCTATCTAAGAAGTGGTGAAGTGTACTTGACCCGCCTGGCTGAGCGCGGCACCTGGGAGATGTGGGATAATTGCGGACGGAAAGGCATGGCCGAGCGCGCCCAGGCCGAAGCCGAGCGGATTTTACGCGAGCACCAGGTTCCTCCGCTGAATGAAGCACAGGAAAAAGAACTGGATGCGCTGATGGCGGCTGCCGAGGGCGAATTGGTGTAATAACAACACTAAGGACACAAAGGTATTCCTTTGTGTACTTTGGTGTAAAAAAAGGAGACTTATGCTCGATAAAGCGCGTAAAATGCAGCAACAACTCATCAAATGGCGGCGCGACTTCCACATGCACCCGGAACTTGGGTTTCAAGAAACGCGTACTTCTGCCATTGTGGCAAACACGTTGGAAAACTTGGGATACCGAGTGCGACGCAACGTAGGCAGCACCGGCGTAGTCGCAGACCTCGGCAGCGGTGAGCCGATGATCGCTATCCGCGCCGATATGGACGCTCTTCCAATTCAAGAAACCAATGATGTGCCTTATGTTTCCCAAAATCCGGGTGTGATGCACGCTTGCGGCCACGATGCCCATACCGCCATGGCGCTGGGCACGGCGACCTTGCTGGCCGAGGAGAAATTCCCCGGTACGGTGCGCTTCCTTTTTCAGCCAGCCGAGGAGACTGGGGATAAAGAGGGAATCAGCGGTGCGCCGCACATGATCCGGGATGGAGCAATGGAAGGCGTGAACATGATCGTCGCCTTACATGTGGATCCGCTCACGCCAGTCGGCGACATTTGCAACGAAGCCGGTCCTGCTTCGGGAGGAGCGGATTCGTGGTTTGGGAGCGTTATAGGAAAGGGCGGACATGGCGCGAGTCCGCACGACACCATTGATCCAATCTTTATCAGCGCGCATATCATCTTCGCAATGAATGGGATCGTCTCGCGCCGATTGAATCCCTTCAACCCGGCGGCAGTCAGCATTGGTGCAATCCATGCCGGCCAGGCTGAAAACGTCATTCCGACTCAGGTGGATTTCAAAGGGACGCTGCGATATACTGAGCACAATGTGCAAGAACAGATTCACGCAGAAATCGAGCGCGCTTTTTCTCTTGCGCGCACCCTGGGTGGTGACTATGAATTGCGTTTTGAAATCGGCACACCGCCGATGCAAAATCATCCAGCGGCTGTCGAACTGATCCAAAAAACAGCGGTGGACCTGCTTGGCGAGGAGCACATTGTGCCGTTCAGGAAGGGGCTGGGAGCGGAAGATTTTAGCTGTTTTACGGAAATGGCTCCCGGCGCGATGTTTGCCTTGGGTGCGCGCATCGAAGGCGACCAGCGTTATGCTCACAACCCGCGTTTTGATATTGACGAGGGCGCGCTGCAAGTCGGCGCGGCGCTTTTGGCAGAGAGTGCTTTGCGGTTCTTGCAGAAAAAATAAAACACAAAGGGCACAAAGAGCCACAAAGAAAACCTTTGAACACTTTGTGTCTCTGTACTGATAAGCAAGGAACCATTGTTCTAAAAAGACATCAACCTGCGCATAGCCAATGCAGCTGATGAATTTTTTCAGTATAGAAATTCGATATTCCTCTTTGGGAGATTCTGATGGCCTACACCTTCCTAGAACGTTTGCATGCCGGTGAAACCCTGGTCGCGGACGGCGCGACCGGCACGAATCTCCAGAAGGTCGGGTTGAGGGCTGGTATGCCGCCGGAAGCCTGGGTCATGGAGCAGCCAGAGAAGATATTGGCGCTCGAAAAAGCCTTCATGGAGGCTGGCTCGGACATTGTCTTAACCTGCACCTTCGGGGGCACACGTCTGCGTCTGAAAGATTCACCCTATGCCGGGCGTGCAGTGGAAGTCAACCAGCGCGCGGTCGAGATTGCCCGGCAAGCGGTGCACGCGTGCCCGGAGGTGTTGGTGGCTGGTTCGATGGGGCCAGTTGGTGGACTACTCAAGCCTTACGGCCTGCTGACATTCGAAGAAGTGGGAGCAGCTTATCTGGAGCAGGCGCAAGCCCTGACCGGGGCGGGCGTGGACCTTCTGGTGATCGAAACGCAGTTCTCGCTCGAGGAGGCCAAGGCTGCCCTCGAAGGTGCACACCAGGCTGGCGATCTGCCGGTAGTTGTGAGCTTTAGTTTTGACCGCGGCATGCGCACCATGATGGGCGTCAAACCTTCCCAGGTGGTGCAGACATTCCAGCGAATGGGCGTGACCGCCATCGGCGCCAACTGCGGCACAACGCTCGAAAACATGGAAGCCATCGTCAGGGAATATTCCGCGATGGCTGCGGGTTTGGTCATCTGGGCCAAGCCCAATACCGGGTTGCCGATAATGGGCGACAACGGCGCGGCAATTTATGATGTCACACCGGAACAGATGGGAGAATTTGCCAATCGCTACATTCAAGCCGGAGCGCGGATCGTCGGCGGCTGCTGCGGCTCCACGCCTGCGCACGTGGCTGCGATTGCGCACACGGTCAAGAAAGCAAAGTAAGTAGAAAGCGGGGTTGACGTTGGGCTAAACAGCCGCGCCCTGTGGGCCATACAGGTCGTCGCCATGCTCATCCTGGGCGCGGCAGCCTATTGGATCGTTCGCCCTGAAAAAGGCGAGCCGGTCGAGTAAGAACAGACCTCCTGGCGTCTCCATGACACCGGGAGGTTGCTTCTCGTAACATTATTGTCTGTCTGCGCGTTACAACAGCATAGTCAATTCGATGAACTACCCAACGGTTTGCGTTAGTGGCGTGTGGGCGGGTGTGGGCTCTGTTTGGGAGCAGAAAAAACTCGAAGCCAGAAAAATGCTTGTAAACCGCGCAAACTCCCACACGTCCACTGCACGCGGTGTTGGGCAGGCAGCCTTCTACTGAAACCAATATTGGATTATTCCTCGGAACCCTTGCGGGCTAATTCATCAACAAATTTCGGTGCGATAAGCCTTAACCATAATCCAACCTTGCCTTGAAATGTCATCACAACCTCGCGTTTGCGATCAGCGACAGCTTCAAGAATCATTCGAGCACAAACATCAACTGGCATTGCATTTTTTTCATGTTTTGATAGTTTACCCGTTAGAGTGCCATCTGCCCACAGTGCGCGGCTACTTATACCTGTGCTTACCCATCCTGGGTATATCATTGTCACACTGACTCCACTATTGGCTAATTCAATCCGAAGGGAGTCGAAGAAGCCAGACATTGCATGCTTGCTGGGCGTATATGCATCTGCTGTGGCTGATGGATATTTCCCGCGGAGGCTGGAAATACCTACCAATCTCCCACGGGTTTTCTTCAAGTAGGGTAATGCATAATGTGTGCAATAGACACTGCCGAAAAAATTCACTCGGAATACTCTTTCAAATAATTCGAGATCTTGCAACTCGTCAAATCTTGACGCCATACCGATCCCTGCATTGTTGATCACTGTATCAATCCGTCCATACTCTGTCACGGCACGCTTGATCAAGTTCTGACACTGTGTTGGATCGGCAACATCAGTAGGTATACCAATAACCCTGCCTCCCTGCTGGTGACATTGCTTTGATACATCTTCTAACTTCTCAACGTTACGCGCTGCAAGGACAAGCCATGCTCCATAGCCTGCAAGCTGCAATGCCAATTGCTGGCCAATTCCAAAGGATGCACCTGTAATAATCACAACGTTTTTTTGAAAAGTTGTTTCCTTCATTTCTATAACTCCTTACTTTGCCTAGTGGGTAAGGGAGAGGGGTTTCCTCTCCCTCCCCGTTGTCGCAATAGGGTCAATTCCCTATATTATACCGGCGTGCGGCTTTCCCGCACCGGGCGACCCCCGATGCCTTGCCCTGAATAAGGGAACACAGCCTTACTCTATGCCAGTTGACCAGTGAGAGACAGCAGCCCGATATGGGACAGTTGTCTATTCGACCAGCGTCTGTTATCGCCTTTGCTGATGTGTTTGAATTTCATGGAACGCAGGCGCATGCGTATCCAGTGGTCGAGGAGGGCGAACTGATCCCTGACGGTACTCCATTGCGTAGCGAAATAATGGGCGAACCCCAAGAGAACGCGATTGAGTTTTCGGATGGCGTTTTGGTCGAGATTATGGCAGCGGACGGTGAGTTTACGCACCTTATCCTTGAGTTTCTCGATGGACTTGAGGCGGACAGAAGCGCGACGGCGGGTGAGGTGGAAGCCTAGAAAATCGAAACCCTCAACAAAGCTGGAAATCCTTGTCTTGTTGGGGGACAGGCTGAGACCCAAATCTTGCCGAAGCACGTTGTCCACGAAGTCCAGGGCTTGTTTGGCTCGGGCATGGTTGTGGCACAAGACCACGAAATCATCAGCATAGCGGACGAAACGGTAGCCAGCCTGCGTCAGTCGTTGGTCGAGAACATTGAGGACGATGTTCGCCAGAAGAGGCGAGATGACACCGCCCTGGGGAGTGCCGGAGAGTGTAGGAAGGAGAGCGAAATCTTCCATCACACCAGCCGAGAGAAACTCGCGGAGGATATTGAGGATACTACCGTCGGCCACCTGTTCGGCCACCAAGTTGATGATGAGGTCATGTGGGATGGCATCAAAGAAAGATTGGATGTCCGCATCCACGACCCAGCAGTAACGGCGCTTCTGTGCAGCGGTGACGGCTTGAATAGCCTGATGCGCATTGCGCCCTGGTCGGAAGCCAAACGATGACTCGGAGAAGTGCGGTTCGAAGATAGGCTCAAGAAGTGAACGAACCACTTCCTGGGCAACTCGATCCCGCACAGTGGGGATGCCCAACGGGCGCAGTTTGCCTTCTCCTTTGGGAATGTAGACCCGGCGGAGCGGGGAGGCGTGGTAGCGGTTAGGATATTTCAGGTCGAACATCAAAGCAGCCAGGTTTTGCTCAAGGTTAGCTTCGAAAGCTCGTATATCCACCTTATCCACGCCAGCCGCGCCGCGATTGCGCTTGACGGCCTTGAAGGCGCGGCGCATACGGGGCATATCAATTCGACCAGTGAGAGAATGGACTTTGTGCTGGTTGGACAACAGGCACTCCTTGCAGAGAGGGAGTGTTGTGAGTTGGTGACCGTCCACACATCGGGGCATTCTCGACACAGGGGGCGTCTTTTCCAGGCCATTGGGGTTGTCCGCTTGTCCTGACGAACAAACCAGGAAGCAAGCCGGGCTGATGCGAACAGGCATCCTCCGTTGGGGAAACATACCAACCTGAGCGAGTATCAGCCTTTGACAGTGAAGCAGAAACCTCCTCACGGCATACAGGTACAGCCCTTCGTCTAAATGACAGACTACTATGGCTGTGCTGACTACCCCAAACTGACCCGCCAGAAGGAATGGCGAAATCAGACCGCAGCATCGGGAGTGCATTTCGAATGTCTTATAGCACTCCGTTACCCGAGCCTTCGACTGAAACAGTACAGGAGGCAGGGGACTGCGTGGGTTCTCAGTTGGTTAGCACATTACCCATTTGTTTCCGTGAAGACACCAACCACGTTTCAGGTAGGGCGACCCTAACCGTATATGGGACAACCTGACGGAAAACTACCCGCCAATGCTTCAGCCTTAGGCGCAGCTTGGCACACCTGACGCCGCCGAAACGTGCTTCCCCAGAAACCCCTGGCTTGCCCACTTCGCGAACGTCCCTTGCGGGGCGCACCTGGGTACTTTGAGGCCTACGGTACTGCACCGCTACGGAGCGGCACAGACCAGATTTTCACTGGTTTGGTAATGTACTTTTCAACTCACGCGCCCAACGGTTTGGCTCAACGGCAGCGGCAGTGCGAGTAATCCCGCTTTCATTTTTATCGCGACTGCACGCAATGGGTGCCGCCTTTAGCAGGCTGGTTTATGGCGCGCTAGCTGTCCATTGAAACGGGCCATAGGTACAGGGTTCAAGTGGCTTGCTGTCGTCTAAGTACTTGAAGGTCCCGCTTGCGCTGGTGGCTGAGTCGAACTGCCCGATTAGCTCCATTCCATAGCCATGTCTAAACATGTTGTCGCTTCCGTATTTGAACGTCAGATTCTCTATGGGAAGACTGTCGGGGAGGGTTATTTTCATACTAAGCACACTAAAATCGCCCCCGCCCTCGGCGCAGCCAACGTCCTTTAGTGACAATAGCAAACCCGGCTCGACCACCGCACCATCGGCATAGACCTTAAAGGCGATTGTGCCGCTGTCGAGCGGACCCGTGAAGGTCTTCCCAGCATAACTGACTATAGTGGGAGTGGGCGACTCGGAAGTTTGGGTAGGCGGTAAGGGTGTATCCGTGGGTGGGACAGATGTGCCGGTTGGTGGGGGAGTTGCTTGTGGACTGCATCCAAATAGAAATAACAGAGTCAACCCAATCCCCCAAACATTCTTTAGTAGATCTTTGCGTTTCATCAGAACCTCCTACATTTTATAACTGCCGGTTGATGGCGAGCGGGCTAATGTTTTACTGAGTGGCCTGGCGTTTTGGCTCCTGACGCTACTTTAATTGTAACCTGATCAAGCAAATCACGCCGCTTACCACCCTGGCGTAGTATAGAGCACCTAAAGGGCGCACAGCATTTTGGCCATCTGAATGAAGGATTATGGTTGGCGGCTATCCCATATAGTGATGTAAAAGAAATCAGCCGGAGACGGGCCCAAATAGCGATCAATGTGATCGATCATATCGTTTGGTAACAGCGGTTCCGCGACCAACTTGCCCTCTTCAGAGTGAATAGCTGTAAAAAGAACCCAAAAATGATTGATATCCAGAAGCATCCCGTCCTGCACGCCCGCGGCCAGTATGGCATTTGCCAGGACGGACATGCTCAGGCTCGGACCGGCGAAATAGTACAGGGTCTTGGCTTCGCGATCGAGGCCCAGGCTGGAACGCCGGGTGACGATCTGATTACTAATTGATCCGCCCCAATCTGTGATCGAATTGTTGTACACTCTGGGCGATATCTCCCCATCCTGAATGATTAACCGGCAGTTCTGGCGCCAGGCTTGTAGATCTGGGGTATCGTTAATCTCCTCTCCCCAAATTCCGATGCGGACCTCTCCGCTTCGGTAGATCCCAACGGTTGCCATTTCGCTCTTCGGCGGCAGGGCTACGATCCCATCCGCCATGGCACCAAACTGGCCGTTCGCCGCTCTGAATCCACCGTTGAAAGCGGCCAGAAGGACGCCCGCCTCTCGGTCCTCTTCAGGGATCAAGCCGTCACCCTTAGGCCCGTCAGGCAGCGAAGGCTCGTTAAATCCTAAAACGAAGTGCAGTTGAGTGCGGGTCAAATCAAACGCCACAACTGCCACGATTGCATAGGGACGCTCTGGATCCGGCTGCAGAAATGTGCGCATAGCCACCACATGACCTTCCCGGTCATTCAGGTAGGGCAGCCAGACCCCTTCGCCCTCCATTGAGCCAAACGGGATCAGTGTGGAAAGTTGCCATACATATGGAGTAGGCGTCGGTGTGGGGCTACCTGCCTTTACAGGGAGCTGATCCTGAGGCTCCTTTGACTGCTCCATGTAGGCAGGTGTTTCGATAGTAGCAGGGGGCGTTGGTGTATGTCTCGCGGATTCTGGGGTAAGAGATGACTTCTCGATAGAGACTTGAGAAAAAGGCGTCAGTTCCAATGGAATTGCACTGCTTCCCCAAGGAGCTTCGGCCTGTTCGACGCCATATTGGTACTGCCAATGTTTCACTGTGTCCTGCACCTGGAATACGATGGCTTCGATTTGGGCCACCGCCTGGGGTCCTATAAGATTCCGCATATGGTTGGCGACTTGGGCTCCGAAATAAGGCCAGATTTCCGGAACAACCATGGTGCCCACGCAACTAAACAGGATGGCGAGTAGAACCAGGGCCAAAATTCGTTTGAAAAAACGGCGGCGTTTTACCCCATTCTTAGGGAAAATTATCTCATCGGCTTTCAGGGAGCTTTTCAACGGTCTACTCATGGGAAAATATCTCGTTTTGCGAAGAATGTCACAGATGAAGACACGGTATTTGATCCAATTGGCAACACGTTGGGGGAAGGGATAAGCTGTGTCTTTCATTGGATCACTTCGTGACTGCGCGCAAGTTGCTGGAATTATGGGCTCAGCGGTAGTAGCGGGACTGGCGAGACTCCTTCTCGATTATTGCTCATTTCTGTAAAAACGCTGCGCGCGAGCGGCGTCGCGTAAGCATCCCTGTAGCTTAGCGCAGGGAGCGGTCTCGTGCCTCGAAATCCATCGTCTATATGCTAACTACCTCATGAACGCCTGAAGATGCCCGGTCTTAGGCAGAATCCCATGCACCTTGGCCTTCTCCTTCGCCACTGTCTAACTTTCGAGTGCGGTATCCCTCATAATCGGGTACCAGACGATCATACTCTCCATCCATTAGCGGAGATGAGATCATGAAATCAGCGGAAGCCCGATTACAGGCAATGGGGATATTCCATACCACTGCCATTCGCAAGAGCGCCTTGACATCGGGGTCATGCGGCATTGGTTCGAGGGGATCCCAGAAGAAGATAAGAAAATCTATCTCGTTATTGACAATCTTGGCACCGATTTGCTGATCACCGCCCAAGGGCCCACTTTGGAGTTTAGTAATTCGGAAGCCAAGTTCGCGTTCCAGGATCTCGCCGGTGGTGCCTGTCGCATACACTTCATGGTGCGCCAAGAGATCGCGGTTATATTTAGCCCATTCCAACAAGTCCCGTTTCTTATTATCATGCGCGACAAGAGCAATCTTCTTATCGTGTTCCATAGCAATCCTTCTATGAGTCATCAGCCTTCCTTGGCCCTTTCTGCACTGTGGCGAAAAGAACACTAAGCTGCTTGGTGAATGAAGTCAACTGGGGTGTTAGCAATTGCTTGCAGCATTGAAGTGGCTATTTTCCAAATCACTGCTACCTCCTTGAAATATTCGGGGAGACCAGGGCGGACCCTGATGCTGCCCAACGGTTTGTGTTACCCGCCCGGCGGTTAAGTAAAGACTCCTTTGGGTGGAAGACTCGTTGAAACTACACGGAACTCTACGAGGGCGAGGAGCAGCTGAGTCGGGTGCAAACGGTTGTTCGGTG
>Ga0315277_10011242_pt1 | contig 11291 bp, 9 predicted proteins | sample YL17G05_15_MG_FD_203695 | JGI IMG/M metagenome (GOLD analysis project Ga0315277, IMG submission 203695) | Sediment microbial communities from Yellowstone Lake, YNP, Wyoming, USA - YL17G05_15 | ecosystem: Environmental > Aquatic > Freshwater > Lake > Sediment | place: USA: Wyoming | collected...
GTATCTTGGATAAGAAAATATGAAAAATGATTTCGCCGCTATTTCTCCCAATTCTAAATGGTCAGGAGTGATATTAATGGAAGAGGGGGCAATGAAGTCCTTTAAATCCACTATCTTCGTGGTTAGGACCTCTTCCTGTTTTGGTTTGAAAAATGGTATTTTCATGTTTATCTGCTCAGTTCCGGGGGAACTTCAGGATAATATCCGACCTCAGATTCTGCCGGATGGTAGACGCTCCAGAATAATTCAATGAGCTGAGGGCTATCAAGTAGAGCTGAATCAAGCCCGCATCTCCTTAAGCCCAGCGATACAAATTCTACCCTTTGGAATAATTGAAACTTGTATCTTTTAAACTGCTCAATAGTATAGATAACTTTTTCTTCTCCTTGTTTAGGAGCTGGCGGCGCTCCTTTTAAGCCCAGCTCAACTGGAGTAAAGGGGATGACGGCAAAGAACTGCTTGCTCATTATCGCTTGCTCTGAAATGAGCTGAGTGACGAAATTCCTGTATTCAGTTGTCTGTATCTTTAACAACTCATTTGTCTGTTTTGCTTCCAATTGTTTTAACTTTTCAATGTATCCGGCAATATTTAATTTTCTTGATTGGGCAATAACCTGCAAAGAAAAATCAAGGGAATTTAAGAAATCCTGAAACTGATAAAGAGTTGCTTCCTGTTCTTCTTGGGATTTTAAGGCAAAATTAATGGAAGAAACCATAAGGATGGCCCTTAAGGATCTGTCCTTTAGGATAACCACTCCTTCTTTAATTTGTTCTACCTCTAGAAAGCTTTGAGTTGTTAGGGCTTTTGCCATTATTGTCTATTTTTAACCTCCAGTTTGTTTTTTAAAGATTTTAGCTTGCTTCCCGATGATATTCTTAACGGAGATTCCTCCTTCTTTGTTTCTTTTCTTCTTTCTGTTTTGAATATTTCTATGGGTATTTCTTTTTTATGCCAGAGGAATATTTTAGGAGACAGGAAGAATTTAAAGAAATTTACGATTAGGGTCGGTAATCCTCTTCCGTTTATCTTCAGGAATCCGAGAGCCAGGGCCAATCCTCCGAAAAAGAAAAGAGAGAGAACGAAAACAGCGATGGGAGCGGAAAAGTAGACGATAAAACAAAGAACTCCGGCAATGATTAAATAGGCAAACTGTTTGAATGTGAAAGGTCCGGCTATTTTAGGTTCATGTTCAATAAATTGGGGGACATTGAAACGCATGTTATTTATGAGACTGGCTCTCTGTAGGTATCAGAACCTCTATCTTCTCTAGATTGAGGTGGCGGCAGGGGAGCAGAGGGAATAGATCTTATCGGAGCCTTAGGAGGAGTGAATTTGCTTTCAATCTTTGGGGTGTAGAGTGTTTCTAATACGCTTTCTGAAGAATGAAACACAAACCGGTAAGCTTCATCTGAAATCTTTTTAGCTGTGTTTTCGTCTAGTCCCAGTTCTTCTTCAAGCGTCTTATTAAAATCGGAAGGTTTAACAAGCCCCAAATGCACATAAGCGGAAACCCTTACCAGTTCTTCGCATTTCTTATCGTCAAACCCGTATCTTTTTCCAATATCAAACAAAGCGTCAGAATTTTCCTCAGAGCCCATTTCTTCCTTTAATTCCTGGGGAAGTTTTCTGTAAAGCTTAAATAAGTCTTCCTTTGAATACCTTGTCATATTAGTAATTCTAATATATTTCCTTTGAATTTTAAATCCCTACCTGTACGTATTATATCATAGAGAAAGCCGCTAACAATAAACAAGGTATTCGTGTTTGACAAATAAAACTTTTTATTCTATAATACCAGCACTGTTCTTAACAAACTACATACTGAAGGGAGAAGAGACATGAACCAAGCAGAGTGGCAGAAGAATTTAGCAGAATTGAAAAGGAATTGGTTAATCTTTTTAGACTGGTGGGGTAAAAACCACATAGCGATTTCCGTTTTCTTTTGGATCATCTGGTTGCTTATCGCCCTGATTTGCATTATTTCTACCTTAAAGACCAGGAAAGAAAATCCGAAAGTTCCTTGGGCTCCGATAATCTTTATGGAGCTCTTGATCATCTTTAAGGAGTTTGCAGTAAAGAAAGGCTGGTTTGAATCAGTACTTTTGATCGTGCTTTTCGTTGGGCTGCTCTCAGCTGGAATCATTCTGACTTGCTACTGGATTCTGGCTCCGAACAACCGCTTCTTTACTTTTGTCAAAGAAGGAACGGCCAAAATCGTGGTAAAAGGAGATAAGTTTGCAAGATGCCTGATGCAAAGAGAAGGTAAGACCTTTGCTCCTAAGGCTAAAGGAGAAAACGCCTCCTGGAATATCATTGATGGGAAAGGCGCTGGTACCTTTTTTGGGCTTAGGTGGGTGGGGATATGGCCATTTAGAAACATATACACCTACAAATTCCAGTGGACTGGAGTAGACGAAGATGGAAGTATTGCCCGCCATCCAAACGAGGTGCTTGACTACATTTTGCTTAAATCGGACATGTTCTATGCAACAGTAGAAAATGCCGAGGATAAAGATGGTTTGAACCTGAAAGTTGAAATCCTCCTTACCATAAGAGTGGTCAATCCTTACAAGGCCCTGTTCGCTATTCAGAACTGGCTTGAGTCAGTTATAAACACCATTGAGGCTGTAACGCGGACAGTGATGACTGGCGGTGCCTATAAAGAAATTAACGCCAGCAAGGAAAAGGCGGCACAAGACATTGAGGCCGGGGCGGTGCAAGCAATTCATGATATGGAGTTAAACTGGGGGGTCCTTGTTGAAAGAATCCAAATCAAGAACATAGACCCGCCAGATGTTTACAGGCAGACGATACTGGCTCCTCTTACAGCCGAGCTCGAAAAAACGTCTGCAATTACGAAAGCAGAAGCCGAAGCAAAGTCTACAGTTTTGAGGGCAGAAGCTGAAGCAGAAAGGATAAAAAGAAAGCTTTCGGCCATCAAAGAGTTTGGCGATCTTGGACAACTTGTAGCAATGCTGGAGGCAATGGAAAAAAGCACGCTAGCTGCAAGCGTGGTGGTTCAATCAATACCAGGCATACAAGAGGCTTTACGAAGAATTCTCGACAATAGGGGAGGCGAGAAGGGTAGGATTGGCTTCCCTGAGTAATCCAGGAGAAAGACGCTAGTAAAGCAAAAGAGACTGTATAAATACAGCCTCTTTTTTTATGGATTCCCTCCTACGCCCGGTCTTCCCTGAGGACGCTGAGGACCGATACCAGGTCCTCCTGGTCCTCCTGGAACAGGTCCTACTCCAGGCACAGCAGGACCCCTTGCTCTCACCGCAGCAATTGTCGCTCTTCTATTTGCCGCTTCTCTTTTTTGTTCAATGACTCTTTGCCTGCAGTCGTCTTTAGAGTCATATTTATCTGCCTGCGCTATTATTCTATCTTTTTGCTCCTGCGTAAAGTTTTTTATTGCATCGGTCTTTTCAATAATATCTTTCCATTTATTCATTAATATCCCTCTTTCCGTATGCAGCTCTTTCAGTAATTTATCATTAGTCACGGCAATCTTATCAAGACCGACTGAGACTGCTTTCTTCTGAATGTCTGTCATAAAGTTGGGATGGAATTTATTTACCTCAAAGATGAATGAAGGACTCTTAAATTTCGCTACAGCTTCTTTTACTGTTTCATTTGAAACCTGTTCTTTTGTTAAATTTACCGCATCTTCATCTTTTAATTTCTTTACTGCTCTTTCAATAGCCACTTTCTTTATCGCTTCATCTTCTGGTATATTTTCCTCATTCACATAATTTCTGACATCATCATCTTCTTTGCCTTTCGGAACTAACGTTTTGTAGACATTTTCTTTGAATAATCCTTCATCTGCAAGAAGATCAGGCTTGAATTTCGCAACATCCATCAATTTTTGCGGTGCGGTACTGGAAAGATAAACCATACTCTTTTTTATGTCTTCTTCTTTTCCGAATTTTGCAAGACCTTCTGCTCCTTTTTTCTTTGCGGCATAGAGCATTATAGCTGCCTGTTTATTCTGGCTCATCGTAGGAATTCTGTTGCCGTAGTAAGCTTTCGCTCCATCGATATTATCTCCGAATTTCTTTTCAATCTTTTCTATCTCACTATCAAGCTCTTTTCCTCTTGAAGCTTCTGGGCTTGTTCCCTGTAGTCTTCGTGTCCACCTGATAACCCCGGCGGTAGCTGCTCCTGGCGTTGCAACAGAGCCTAAAACTGCTGCCGCTTTGCCAAGCCCTTTGGCCTCACTAATTCTTTGAGTAAGCTGTTCTGTTTGTTTTGATCTTGATGAGGCAAACCTATCCATTCCCGACTTAACTCTGCCCCATAGAGGCTTTAACCCCCTGCCCATAATAAATCCTCCTGCTCCTATGGCTGCTTTTTCAAGGAAATCAGAGAATTCCGGTTTGATTTTTTTCGTTATCTCGTTCGCGATAACTAAATAGATTGTTAAGAATAAGTAGTAAACAAAAAATGGACTTATCGTCAACCAATCAGAAAACTCCCATTGGCTATAGCCTCTAAGATTTGTAACATCAAGTATGGCATTGGTTGCTTTTAGTCCTAAAAGAAGGAAGAAAAAGAATGCCACTCCCCAAAAGAGCCAGCCCGCCAAAATCTTCCACCATTTTTGAAACCAACTCTTTGTCTGTTTAAAAGTTAAAGCAACAAAGGCAAGAGGAGAAACAACTGCCAGTATCTGAATCATGAATATTCTTACGATAAACCTAAAGGCAACGACGAAAAAGACTCCTCCTATAAGGAGAGAGCTGGCAATTTGGAATATCGAAGTAACGAGCTGGGGAAGGAATTCTCCAATGCCGTATGTCACAATAGTGAACTGGGCAACAGGAGCGATAAAAGGCAGTAAAAACTGAGCCGCATAAGCCCCAATCATGAGCGCAAATCCGGATATCATAGTAAGCATGCCCATTCTTAAGTTTTGGGTAATTGCAGTTGGAAGACTCTCATTTCCGCTAAAGAAAGTATTATAGACAACATTAGAAACATCAACCGCCATTTTCACAAAGAGAAGGCTGAAGTTAACAAGAAGAGCGACAACAATTAATCTTGGCAAGGTTTTCTTAACTTCAAATGTTTCAATTTTGAGTATTGTGGAAAAAGCGATGACAAGAAGAGCAATAATGATGAATATATTTGCAAGGTTTGAAGTAAATTGCCAGCCTACCTCAACCATTGGTCTCCCAGCTTCATTAAGATTAAGAAAATTGGGATCCATGGCCGTTTCCAGCCCCCAAACAGAAAGCCCTAAAAATAATGTCGAACCAACATAGATAAAGAAAAGACTGACCAGCCATTTTGCGATAGGTCCCGCAAATTCCTCAATTCCGTTCAGGGCAGACTCAAAGAAATCAAAAACACCGGTTCCTATAAAAGCATGAGTAGGCTTCGGGATAAGGATACCTATGATTAAGACTATGACTATTAAATATCTAAATTTCATTTAAATGTTTTTAAAATGGAAATCCTGGTATTGTTGGCATTCCCGGTATTGTTGGTATTCCCGGTATTGTTGGTATTCCCGGTATTGTTGGTATTCCCGGTATTGTTGGCATTCCCGGGATTGTTGGCATTCCCGGGATGAGAGAGGACGATCCTTCTGGAGCGTCAAGAGAAATGCACGAGACAGACCTGTCTACATTAAGAATTAAATAATTAGGGGTTGATGCTGAAGTTTTTGCAATTAAATCTCCGCATCCACTAAAAAACTTGCCTGCATATAATGCAATAGTGCATCCTCCGCCAAAGTCTAATTTTTTTGTTCCATGATAAGCTTCAGAATGGGCAGGAATTCCAATCAGGCTTTTTGTTTCGCCTACATGTAAAACAATATCCATTGGCATTCCTGGTCCTGATGCATGGGTTTGAGCTGAGTTGTAATGGACTTTTGCTGAATCACAGAACTCTATAACTGGTGGTGTAAAATCCACATCGCTTTCCGGAATATTTTCCGTATCGATACCGATTTGCTGAATTTCGGCTATCTGGGGATTAATCGCGTTTAAAATAATGTAGGAGCCGAGAAGCAGAGCAAGCCCCAAAAAGGCATTCTGGATTCTTTTTCTTGCATCTTTCATCTGTTCCGGATTGCCAAAGGAAGTGAGATATTTGAATCCGGAAAAAACAAGAACTCCGAATACAGCAAGTCCTCCCAAAGCTATAGCCCATTCATAGAAATATCTAAGAAGGTCAGCAAAGGTGCTCTCGTCTCCTAAATCAGTTCCGGCTGGAGATGTCGGCCAGCTGACCTCAAGCGCCAGGACCTTAAGAGAATAAAGAAGAGAAGAAAAAACAGATAAAAGGAAAACTGCAATTCTCTTTTTACTTTTCAGAATCTTCTTCATTAGTATATTTTAACCGATTCCAGGATTTTATCAAATATATTTTTCGATTTATCCCAAGTATTTGATTGGGCAAAGAAGCTTAAAAGATAAACCTCGCTCTCAAAGAAATAGATTCTTTCTTTGGAGTGAAAATCATAACTGTCTTTTTGGTATAATGCTTCAAATGTAGTTTCATTATTGTTGTCTTCCCTGTTTAATATTTTTATCTTTTCCTGTTTTGTTTCAGAGCTTTGTTTGATTTTTTCTATTACCGAAGTGGCATTGGAACCAGTCGCATTTATTTTCTCTAAAGTGAAGAAAGAAAAGGAAAGATCGGGAAAGCCCATCTTATACGCATAGAACAAAACTTCTATGCTTGTTGTCGCTGTTTCATTCAACCCGGTCAGAATATTTTGGTTTGTTTCTTTGAAATCTGACGGGTATATAAAACTTACCCTTTTATCCTCACTGGTAAATTTCTTTTCTGAAACAGTTGAAGTGTCTAAATTGAAATTCGGCTTAGGGATATTAAAAGAAGGTTTTTGGATTTTACTTATCGATTCTCCGAATTTCTGAAACTGGGAATAGACCCTTAACCCCAAAAGAGCAACAGCAACAACGATTACAAGGAGAATGATTTTTTTATTCTTCATCAGAATGTAAAGCTAAACCAGGCACCAAAGGATTCAAATTTAAATCCGGCAAGGAGAAGCAATACATTGACAAAAGTCCAGGCAAAGAAAGCAATGAGGTATCCTATTCCCGCTGCCCTCCACATGGCTTTAACCTGGTCAACCGTTGCAATGTTTCCCATAGACAGGAAATACATAACAGCTGTTATGATTACAAGAAGGACTAAAAGAACGGGGAAGATTTTCCAGAAGATGAAGTCTACAATAATCTTAATCATTATGAAAATATGTTTCACAGAACATCTGTCTCTTTCATTCCAGGATGTTTCCGGATTGTCATAGTATTGGTTGCAGGGGATAAGCCCAAGAAGCGACGGTTCGCCCTGCACAAAGCTGAAATGGAATTCTGGACTGAAATCCCCTGATTCAATACAGTCTTTATCAAGGCAGGCCTGTATTTTCCAAGTATATTCTCCGAGGCATGATAAAGAAACAAAATCAGAAGGACTCATTACTATTTTTTCCGTATTAGTTCCTATAACGCAGGAAGCTTCTGATTCTTCCGGTGATTTCAAAATATAAGTCATGACGTATTTGTAGTAATTCGCCCCGTCTACCGGGCTCCAGGAAAATGTTCTATTCGCTTCAAAAGTAAAAACCTTACTGTTATTAGGAGGAACGGGATTTGACGGAATTCCTAACTTTGCAGTTTTAAACACCTGAGGGGTGGAGGGTAACCCGCATAAAATGGCATCAGGGTCAGCACAGGTTCTAACCGTCATGGTATAAGTTTTATCTTGTCCCAGTTGCGGATAGCCCAAAGTCAAGGTGTTATTCGGTGTTGTTGTTGTGAAGAGAAGCCCAGGGCCTATTATGCTTAAAATATAAGCCTTTGCTCCTCCAACCTTGTCCCATTCAAACGTTACGGGCAGAGGAACATTCATTCCCTGAGGGTTTTTAATCTGCGGGGATTTGCCGGTGGTAGTAAATGAAAAGGATTGCGATTGCGTTCCGCAGTCAGTTCCGTTTTCTCCAAAACAGGACTGAACAGTCCAGGAATATTTTGAGTTAAGCTGAAGAATAGGAAAGCTTAAAGAAACACTGTTAGTTTCTGTTACTTGTCTGATTGCCCCCATTTGGAAAACATATGACTTTGCTCCAAAACTGCCAACCCAGCTAAAAGTTAAGGGAATTGAAACAGGATTTGCCCCTGTCGGATCATCAGGAGGATAAGCTCCTGACGGAGCATCAAGAGTTCCTTTAATTTGGAATCTCCATTTTTGGCTGTAATCTGTACAATCATAACCTCCTTTGTCTTTGCAGGCGGCAACGCTCCAAGCGTAAACACCTTCATTTTCTAATTTAGTAAATAAATTAAATCTTTCGTTTGGGAATTTTGGTTCAGGATAAAGAAGGTTGAGTTGTTCTGGCTGAACAACAAAGAACTTGGGATGGCATTCAGTCATTGAAATTCTAAGCTGGGCGGGGCAGCTTTGATTCCCGCTGTTCTTAGTCGAAGTGCATACCGATATTTTATAAGCAAGAGGAGGGACTATGATAGGAGTTATACTTTCCCCTTCGTCTTTGTACCAGAGCTGGCACCATTTCAATTCCACGGTTAATGGAATATCTTTGGTTAGCTTTTCCGTTGTCTCTGACTGCTGCATAGAACAGCTTTCATCATTTTTATTGAAGTTCTTTGCCGCATACGGGGAAAGCCAATCCTCATCGTAGGGAGATAAGAGTTCCGGAGCTTTGCTGGCTGTAAAGGTAAAAGTGCTTTCCTGTCCGCATTTACTTTCCTGGGAACAGCAGCCTTTGACGTGCCAGGTATGAGTTGCTCCGGACCTGAAGAAACAGGAATACCCGCCTACACTTGTATCAAGAGGATTAAATTCAGATTTATCCAGGATTTTTTTGAATTCATTCTTAGGATCAACGCTTCCTATCATATTGTCAGTTCCATCGCGGGGGACATCTATGTCATCCTTCTTTTTCGTTGAGGGCTCTTTGTTTATATTCTCAATGCGCAGAACGTATGACTGGACGCATTCTGAACTGCAGGATCCTCCGCTCCATCCGTCTTTCCAGCCCTCTACATCGAGCCAGTCAAGTTTTACCGGCAAAAGAACATTGCTACTTCCGACATCTTTGTCTGTGTCCCCGGACTTTTTATTCTTAGGAAGGTTTGGATCATTGTAGTAAAAAGGGCTTGCTGGAGTTTTAATGCAATTCCCGTCGCACTTGCAGGTTCCTGACGAGGAGTCGCATTTCTGCCAGGATTTGCATCTCGTTGTTTTAAAAGTGAATTCGTTCTGTGTGCAGCAAGTGTCTTTATAAATGTCCTTTACGGTTCCTCCGCACCCGCCTTGGCATTCATATCTGTTGTGAGCAAAGCAAGGAACGCAGACAGCTGAGGATGATTTTGGGGAAATAGCAAAGCTTAAAACAAGGAAAAAAAAGATCCCTAATATTTTCCAAAATCTTCTCATAGAATGAATTATAACATTTTCGCAATCTGAACCCAATCTTCCAATCTTAAATCTTCTGCTCTTAATTTAGGATTGATGTTTAATCTTTGAAGCAAAGATTCAATTTCTTGTTTCTGAAGGTTCAATCCCCTTAAATTGTTCAGAATCTGTTTTCTCGGACTGGAAAACCCTGCTCTTAACACTTTAAGAAACAGATTATAATCTAATTCTTCAGTTTCTTTCTTTAAAATAATCCTCAAGATGACGCTGTCTACCTTTGGCGTAGGGAAAAAAGAATCCTTTTTCACTTTCATCATGATCTTAGGGAACGAAGAAAATTGAATTAGAACGGCGAGGAAGTTTGTCTTGGGAGGTTTTGCGCAAATGCGTTCCCCTACTTCTTTCTGGATCATTAAAACCATCAGCTCCGGTTTATTCTTTGAGTTCAGGAATTTTCTTATTAGGGGAACAGTCAAATAATAGGGGATATTGCCCAATACTTTATATCTTCCCTGCGGTTCTTTCATCTTCAAGGCATCTTCTCTTAGTATTTCAAGATTGTCGAACCCATTGAGTTTTTGTTTTAATATTTCAGCTAATCTTCCGTCTTTTTCTACCGCAATGAGACTTTTTACTCCTTTCTTTAATATTTCTTCAGTTATCACTCCGGTTCCAGAACCAACTTCAACAACAGCATCGTTTTCATTAAGATTTGCCGCCTCGATAAGCTTAAAGACAGGAGCTTTAGAGATAAGAAAATGCTGGCCCAGTTTTTTTGAAGGTCTTAACCCCTTTTCATTAAAGATTCTTTTTAACTCTCCTTTTAGGCTCAAATCCATAAATTCATTCTATCACATGTAGATAACCTGTGGAAAACCTTCTTGACTTAATGCCTCTTTAGGGTAAACTAATATAACAATGAGTATAGACGATACAGGGAAAAGTAATATCCCTGCAACAAAGAAAGGCAAGATTTTCCTAAAAAATCTTCCTATTTATTTAGGAGTATTTTTAATAATTTTGGCGATAAGCGCCTTTTTTCTTTTTAAAGCTAAGAATTCAAAAGGATTAACAATAACAGGAGAGCCGAAATCCCCTTTTCTTTCATCTCCTATTTCTCATTTTGAGTCCCCAGAGTTTCTTTTTGTCGAGAAAACCAGTCTGGCTGCTGCCGTATCTCCGATAACAATAAAACCTCAGGTTTTAGGCTCTTTAATAGGGGAAGATGTAATAGGGGCGAAAAGAGAAATAATTGAATACACCGTAGAAGACGGAGATACTATTAAATCTCTGGCTTTGAAGTTCAATATTTCCGAAAATACCATTCTTTACGCCAATGATTTAAGAAAAGGAGTGAGCTTGAAACAGGGCGATAAGCTTGTAATCCTTCCTGTTTCCGGAGTTATCCATCTAGTGGAAAAAGGAGAAACTCTGTCAGACATTGCTAAAATATATAAGGCGGATGAGGATAGGATTATTGCCTTTAATAATTTAAATGAACAAGGAAATATTTACAGGGGAGACCTCGTTGTTGTTCCTGATGGAGTTATGCCTTCGATCCCTATTCCAGTTACTCCTATAAATATTGTTGATACTTACTTTATTGCACCAACAACGGGAACGATAACCCAAGGGGTGCATTTATATAATGCTGTTGACGTTGCCAATAAATGCGGAACGCCTATATTTGCCGCTGCCGGAGGAAGAGTAATCCAGGTAGGATACGATTCTTGGCCAGCCGGGAATTTCGTAAAGATTGAGCATTATAACGAGGTTATTACAATGTACGGTCATCTTTCTTCTATTTCTGTTGAGCCAAATCAGACCATTTCTCAAGGAGAAAAGATCGGGACAATGGGAACAACCG
>Ga0315277_10011244_pt1 | contig 11289 bp, 9 predicted proteins | sample YL17G05_15_MG_FD_203695 | JGI IMG/M metagenome (GOLD analysis project Ga0315277, IMG submission 203695) | Sediment microbial communities from Yellowstone Lake, YNP, Wyoming, USA - YL17G05_15 | ecosystem: Environmental > Aquatic > Freshwater > Lake > Sediment | place: USA: Wyoming | collected...
TTGCCCGGCGGAGGGCGCCTCTGGTGCGGTTTTCGGTGCGCCTAGCTGTTGTATCCCGTATCGAAATTGATGATGGAGGTGAAGGAATCGTCCGCGAATTGGAAGTTGTAGTATTCGTTCTTGGCGATGGCGCAGTTGATGTTCAAGGCGCAGACGTTCAGACAGATTTTGTCGTTCCGGTCGAATTCGCCAAAGCAGTTCAGCCGCCCTTCCAATTCCTGGTTGGTCATAATTCTTTTCATCCACCATCCTCCCCTTCGGTCGGAAGGCCTTTTCGGTCAGGCCCTCCTTGGCCGAAATCAAAAGTCTGTTCTAATTATAAGGACTCGCAGGGAAAAGGCAAGTGGATTTCACCTGTCCCTCTGCGCCCGCCCCAAAGGCCGGCGATGCGCCTAATTGACGAAGACCTTCCTGTACCTTTCCGGGTTCTCCATGGCGATACCCGTGCCCAGGGCCACGCTCTTGAGCGGGTCGTCGGCCATGTGAACCTTGAGCCGCGTGTATTTGGCGACGAGCTTATCCAGCCCTTGCAGCAAGGCTCCGCCTCCGGCCAAGGTGAGGCCGGATTCAGCGATGTCCGCGGCCAGTTCCGGCGGCGTGCCTTCGAGGGCCCGGCGAATGGCCTGGACAATGGCGTGGATGGGCTCGGCCAGGGCGATGCGCATCTCCTTTTCGGTCACGGTGACCATCTTGGGCCGCCCGGAAACGATCTCCTTGCCGGCGATGTTATAGGTCGGGGGCGCTATGCCGGGGAAGGCGTTGCCGATGACGATCTTGGCTTGCTCGGCCGTATTTTCGCCGATGAGGAGTTGGTGCTTACGCTGCATGTGACGGATGATGGCCTCGTTGGCCTCGTCCCCGGCCACGCGGATCGACTCGGCATAGGCGATGGCCGACAGGCTGATGACGGCCACCTCGGTCGTGCCTCCCCCGATGTCCACGATCATGTGGCCGTAGGGTTTCTCGATGTCCATGCCGGTTCCGATGGCCGCGGCCATGGGCTCGTCGATGAGGTGCACGGCGCGGGCTCCGGCCGATTCCGCGGCTTCGACCACGGCCCGTTTCTCCACCTGGGTGATCCCGGTGGGCACCCCGATGACGATACGGGGCTTGACCAGGCGGGAGCGCTGTACCTTGGTCAGGAAGTACCGGATCATCTCCTGGGTGATCTTGAAATCGGCGATCACCCCGTCCTTCATCGGGCGCACCGCCTCGATCTTCTTCGGCGTCCGGCCGAGAAACTCCTTGGCTTCCTGGCCCACGGCCAGGAGCTTGCCCGTGTCTCGGGCCAAGGCCACGACCGAGGGCTCATCCAGGACGATGCCGCTGCCCTTCATGTAAATCAGGGTGTTGGCCGTACCCAGGTCCATGGCCAGGTCTTTGGAAAAAAGCCCAAACAGTTTGTCCAGGAACATCCGTAATTACCCCCCGCTCGTACCGGCCGCGGCCGGCCGCTCTTGGACGGCGGTCAGGCCCCGGGTGACGAGTTCCTCGGCCCGAGGCGCGCCCGTTGAGGAAAAGGTGGCGTGAATCTTGATGTCCAGACGCACGCGATCGTTCTTCGGATCGGGGTTCAGCTTCTGGAGCGCCTCCAGCAGCTTGCGGCCGATCTGCCGCACCTCGGCCTCCCCACGGCCGGTCACCAGCAGGCCGAAGGTGTCGTAGCTCAGGCGTCCGAGCTCGATGTCGTCGGCGGTATGGGCGTGCAGGACCTGGGCGGCCTGTTTCATCATCTCGTCCGAGGCGTCCTGGCCCAAGGAGAGAAGGATGTCCTCGAGGTTGCGCAGCCGGACGACGAGCAGAAACAAGGGGGCCGGAAACGCGGAAATGATCTCCGCGATTCTCTGGCAGAAGCCGCTGCGGTGAAGCAGCCCGGTCTGGGGGTCCAGCCGGCTGTACTCGGCCAGGCGGTGGATCAGGTATTCGCTCTCCAGGGCGGCCGCCAGGCGGTCGGCGGCCATTTCCAGGCCCTGGGCCAGGATCTCCTCGAGGTCGAACGCATCCCGGCCGGCAAAACAGACCGCCCCTTGCAGCCTTCCGCTGCGAATGAGGGGCAGGCCGGCAAAGGCGGTGAACTCCTTGAAGGGTTCGTCCGGATAAAAAATATAGGATTTGTCCGTGTCCAAGCGGGCCCGCTGCAGAAACAAGGCCTTCTTCTCGCGCATGACCCAGCCCATCAGGCCCTCATCCGCGCTGAAAAGCTCGCGCTGGAGCCGGTAGGGCCGGTGCAGGTCGTGGGCGACGAGCTGGTAGCGGTCCCGCTCCTCGGGCAGGACCCTGGCCACAAAGCAGGCGTCGGACCGGACGTAGCCGCGCAGCAAGGCGGCGGACTGCTGCAAATACTGCCCGGCTTGGTCCCGCTTGAACAGGATGCCTTCCAACTGGTTCAGGAAGGTCAGGGTCTCGGCGCGGCGACGGCCTTTCTCCACCTCCTGCATCCGGTGCACGGCCTGTTCGATGACCTGCGCGAACTGGAAGAAAATTTTTTGGAGCTTGTCGGTGAAGATATAGCGCTGCTTGCTGTCGGCGACCAGGACGCCCGGCGTGTCGGACAGGGGCACGGCCAGGAAGGACTTGATATCCTCGTCGCTGCCGTAGAAGAAGAGGCGGCGCGTGTCTTGATCGAATTTAGTGATATTGATGGATTTCTTGTTCTTGTAGGCCCATCCGACCAGTCCTTCGCCTGAGGCGATGCGCACCTGGGGCAGGATGTTCTGACTCAAGGACAGATGGGCCACCATCTCCAGTGGCTGACCCGGTTGGGGCGCCAGGAAAAGGGCGGTGGTGTAAGCCTCGAGGGTGTTGCTGATCAGCTCGATCAGACCCTGGATTTCTTTATCCGCGCGGTATGAACTGGGCATCGTCCCTCACGATGTCCTTCCGGACAGTGTCAGCCTTTTTGCCTTTTATGGGAGGGCAGGTGCTCGTCGCCCGCACCTCCTCATCCCAGGTGTCGTGACCGATCTTTTCACGGCATTGGCCCCTTGATAGAATATTCCCTTAAGGCGTGTCAAATAGTTTTTCGCAAGATGTTTGGGCTGGCCCAACCGGTCCCCTCAATAGGCTGTGTAAGCAGCGTCAAGGTGTTCCTCTTCAGAGCAGGCTAAAAAGGCTCCCTCCAGGGGTTTTGGATACATCGTCCGATCGGCCCCTGGGTCAAGGTAAAGTCCTTGGGACGACCGCCGTTCCAGGGAGACATTTTCATGTGGCGCACACCCCGTCACACAGCGGCGTTGACCTGGGCGGCAGGATCGGGTAAAGTGAAAACTCATCAAAGAAAGGACCGGCTGGGGATGGAGCGTGATCCCAGATTCGTCGGCCCGTATCTCGCAGACGGGCGGCGGCCGGCCGAAACCTAAGGAGACAGAAATGAGCGGAAAAAAACGAGGAGTGAGATGGGTGACGGCGCTGTCCCTGGCTGTGATTCTGGGCCTCGGTCTGACTTTGGGCGGGTGCGCCGCCGCCACCGTCGGCGAAGTCAAACAGAAGGGGCCGATCGTTCTCCAGCCGGTTCAACCTCAGCCCGACGCCTCCAAGATAAAGAGCGGGCTGGCCGTCTACTACTTCAGGAACCTCTACAAGTCGATCTACGAGATACCCAAGGGCAAGTACATGCTGATGGAAGGCAAGCCCGGCCCTCCGCTCGCCCAACTGAACCGTAAGTTTAAGCTGGATGAGCCGGTCTTCGACAGCGGCCGCAGCGAGGGAGTGGGCATGTATATTTACGGGTATATACGCTTTCCCAAGCCGGGCGAATATCTTTTCCGCGCCATGGCCAACGACGGCGTGCGCCTCATCCTCAGCGGGCAGTTGATCCTCAACGATCCCACCGTGCACGGCGACCGGATCACCGGTCCCACCACGGTCACGATACCCGAGGCGGGCCTGTACGAATTTCAGATGTTCTACTACCAGCGCCATGCAACGGCCCGCCTCGAGCTGCACTGGCGGACCCCGGACCTCCAGGATTTCCAGCCCGTGCCGGCCGAGGCTTACGCGCATCTGCCGGGTAAGCCGCCCGTGGAGTAAAAGAAGCCCGCCTGACGCGACTCAGCGAAAACGGGAAAAATCCGGCGGGCGTTTTTCCGCGAAGGCGCTCACGCCCTCCCGGGCCTCCTCGGTCCTGACGAAGAGGTCCAGGCTGTCGAAGGACAAGGCGCCGATGCCGGCGATGGCGTCGCTGTCCGCATTGAAGGAATGCTTGAGCACCTTGAGGGCGGTGGGGCTTTTGTCCAGCATCTCGTCGGCCCAGCGCCGGACTTCGGCCTTGAGCTCGGACAGCGGCACGACCCGGTTGACCAGGCCCCAGCGCTCCATGGTGGCCGCGTCATACTGGCGGCAGAGATACCAGACCTCCCGGGCGCGCTTGTCGCCCAGGATGCGGGCCAGGTAGGCCGAGCCGAAGCCGGCGTCAAAGGATCCTACCCGAGGGCCGGCCTGGCCGAAGCGGGCGTGGTCCGCGGCGATGGTCAGATCGCACAGGACGTGCAGCACGTGGCCGCCGCCGATGGCCGCGCCGTTGACCACGGCGATGACCGGCTTGGGCACGTCCCGGATCAGGCGGTGGAAGGTCTCCACCTCGAACAGGCCGCTTTCCGTGGGCCCGTAGTTCCCGGTCTCCTGCCGCTGCTTCTGGTCGCCGCCAGCGCAAAAGGCCTTGTCCCCGGCCCCGGTCAGGGCGATGACCCCCACCCCGCGATCGGCCCAGGCCGCCTTGAAACAGGCGATCAACTCGTCCACGGTCCGGCCCCGAAAAGCGTTGTACCGCTCCGGCCGGTTGATGGTGACCCAGGCCAGCCCACGCTCCACCTCGTACAGGACATCGGTCAGTTCGTCCAGCTTCATCTCTTCTCTCCTTCCCTTGTAGCTCCCGGCCTCCCGGTGCGCCTTGCCGCCGGCCGCGGTCGGCTTTTTTGAGACCATGGCAGAACACAGGATTCCGAGACGAAATCGAGGAGGGCGAGGATCGAAGTCATTCGACAAGCTCATGACCCCGAGCGAAGTCGAGGGGCCGCAGGAATATTACTATATTTCGAGGACTTCGAGCCGAAGCCCGACAAAGAGTTCGGCCGGAAGCCGAAGCCTTGTCATGGTCTCTATTTGGTGGTCATAGTCCAAACGCCCTGCCAGTCCGCCGGCCGGGACTCGAGCAGTTCCCGGCACTTGGCCGCATAGGCCGAGGCGGCCGGATCGTCCGCGGCCAGGGCCGAAAAGATGGCCGTTGCCCGGGTGAAATCGCCTTGGTAAAACAGGCCGAGGCCATGGCCGAAGTTTTCATAAACCTGCGCGCGTCCCTGAAAGGCCGCATGGCTCATGGGTTCGAAGACGATCACCGGCTCCCGGCGGCCGACCACGGCCACCCGGCCCAACTCGCGCACGGCAAAAATATCCCCCGCCTGGTCCCGCGTGGCCTTCGAGATCATGGTGTACGTCCCGAACTGCTTGTTCACCCCCTCGAGGCGGGAGGCCAGGTTCACGCTGTCGCCCAGAATGGTGTAGTTGAACCGGGTGTGGCTGCCGAAATTGCCGACCACGGCCGGCCCGGTGTGGATGCCGATGCGCATGTACAAGTCCCGGCGGGTGCGCGGCCTCAGGCCCGGCCGCATCCGGGCCAGGGTTTCCTGGCAAGCGAGCGCGGCCCGGACGGCCCGTTCCGCGTGCCGGTCCACCGCAAGCGGCGCGTTCCAGAAGGCCATGATGGCGTCGCCCTCATACTTGTCCACGGTCCCGCCCTCGGCCTGGATGATCTCCGTCATGGCCGAGAGGTACTCGTTGAGGAGGGTGGTCAGGTCCTCGGCCGCGAGGTTTTCGGAGATCGAGGTGAACCCCTCGAGGTCGGAGAAAAAGATGGACAGCTCCCGCCGCTCTCCGCCCAGCTTCAAACGGTCCGGCTGCCGAATGAGCTGCTCGATCACGGCCGGGCTCAGATACTGGCTGAAGGCGCCTTTGATAAACCTCTTCTGCCTGCCTTCAATGGCGTAGTTCACGATGAGGGTCAACCCTAGGGCCGAGGCTGCGCCGAGTTCCTGGACCACCACCGGAAGCCAAAAGCCCGCCGTATAAAGTCCAACGGACAGCCCCACGGGAATCAGCAGAAACAGGACGCTCGCGCCGAGATTCGCTGTCGCGCCGCCGAGCAGGGAGACGGTCAGGCCGGCGGCCAGGGTCAGCGCGGCGGCCAGGGCCGCAGTCAGGCCGGCCGGCACCGCCCGCATGAAGTCGCCGGACAGGAGGTTGTCCAGGGCCGTGGCGTGGATTTCCAGGCCCGAAAAGACGCCGCCGACCGGCGCGGGGCGGAGATCGTAAAGCCCAGGCGCGGAAAAACCGAAGAAGACGTACTTGTCCTTGAAGGCCTTTTCGCCGTCGATGACCGAAGGCTCGCCGGCGGCCAGGCGGATTTCGGACTGGATGACCGCGGCCGCGCTATACGCCTTGTGCGTGCCGGCCGGGCCGCGATACCGAAGCAGGGTTTTTCCAGAGGCATTCAGCGGCGCGCTTTGCCCGTCCAACTCGAGCCGGCCGGTCTCAAGCCGGATTTTTTGGCCGGGGTGCGCGGCCAGAAAGGCCGCCGGCCCCAGGCTGGGGACGAAGCGGCCGTCAAAGACACTGAAAAGCGCCAGGCGTCGGTAGACGCCGTCCTCGTCCGGCTGGAGAGCCACGTCGGCCAGAACCGCCGCGCTCCGCGCCAGCTCGTCGATGGGCATGGCCGCCTGCGGGCGACTCACCGCCGCCCTTCCCTGGCCGGCCAGCCAGGACTCGAGCCCGGCCACCTGAAAATTCTGGGCTCGGGCCGAGGCCGGCCACCGGGCCAGGCTCCCGGACTCCTGCCCCAGAAAAACCGATGCGGCCAACCGCCCGAACGAAGCCGCGGCCTCGCCCAACAGGCGGTCGTCCTCGACCCCATTAGGCGACGGTTCGGTGAAAAGGACGTCGAAAGCCAGGGCTCTGGCCCCGGACCGCTGACAGAACCGAATGATCGCCGCGTACATCTCCCGCGGCCAGGGCCAGGAGAGCCCGTTCTCCCGGCTGCCCCAGTCCAGGCTGGGCTGATCCAAGAGGATCAGCCTGATCCGGTCCGTGGCCGGACCCGGCCGGGCCAGAAGCCCGACCCGCCAGTCCCAGGTCTTGGCCTCCCAAAGATCGAGCAGGCCCGAGGCCCAGAGGCCGAGCGCCGCCGCTGCCGCGACCAGACTGAGCGCCAGAGACCGTGCCAGTTTCCTCTGCATGAAGAACGTCCTGGAATAAAAAAAGGGCCGGCTCCACTCAGACCGATTTCATGGCTTCCTCAAACCGAACCTGACGCGCCGGGTGGCTCCGCACCGGGCCCGGCCGGCCGACCTGCTTCTGCACCTCGACCATCCTGGCCTCCGGAGACGGGTGAGTCTTGGCGAAATCCAGCCGACCGGGTTTGAGCCGGCTTTTCATTTCCCCGAGCATGTCCAAAAGGCCGGCCGGCGGATAGCCCACCCGGCCCAGAATCACCAACGCGGCCTGGTCCGCCTCGAACTCCTGGCCCTGGGAGTAGCCGTTGACCACGAGGGTCTTGACGATATCGCTGATGGAACCCTCGAAATTTCGGGTAAGCGACGCGAGTTGCTCGCCGCCATAGGTCTTGGCCGTCTCCATGCCGATGGTGGTCAAGGCCTCGGTCAGCCGGGCGTTCTGAATGGCCATGAGCCCGTGGCGAAGCTCGACGTGCCCGATTTCGTGGGCCAGGACCGCGGCCAGGGACTCCTCGTTCCGACAGCACTTCAAAAGACCGCGGGAGACGAAAATCAGCCCGCCCGGAGCGGCAAAAGCATTGATTTCGTCCGTGTCCAGGACCATGAAGTGGTAGCCGTCATAGGTCTCGGGCAGGTCCGAACTCTGGGCCAGGGTCTGGCCGACCAGATTCAGGTAGGCCGTCAGCCGTGGCTCGTAATAGGGCCGGTATTGGCCCAGGAGGGTCGCGCCGACCGCGCGGCCGATATAATGCTCCTGCTCGGGCGTGATCTCTTTGAACGACCTGGACATGGCCGTCACGCCCGTTTTCAGCAGGTTGGCCTCGGCCGGCTTCAGCGTGCCGGTCTGGACGGCCACGTTCGCGCCGATCTCGGCCGCCGTATCCAGGGTCTCGCAGCCGGACAGGAGAAACGGCAGAGACACAAGGAAAATGAAGCCGGCAGCCGCTCCCAGGCCGCCGATGGCCCAGGCGAAACGCCGCGTCGCCATGCTCATGGCCGACCTCCCGCCTCCGCGAGTTCGCCTTCCTTGACGAACCGCTCCATCTGCTCCGGGGTGACCACCCACTGCTCCATGCGGTCCACATCGGCGTAGTCCAGGTTCCGGTTCCGGGCCCGGTAGGCGTCCTCCACCTGCTTGTTGAACCCCTTGCCGGCCAGGGCCACCTCGCCGGTGGCGGCGGCCTGTTTCACGTCCTCGGCCCCGGCCCTCAGCACGATCCGCTTGCTGCTCAAGGCGGAGACGTGCATCCAGCCCAGGGCCGGGCCTTGAGGCCGGGCCACCCGGCGCCAGGCCTCTTTCTCCTCGACCACAGTGACCGGGTCCGCGTAGGACAGGGTGGCCACGACGCGACCCAGAAACGAAGGCGTGGCGCGAACCTGCCCCTGCTTCACTTGCACGCTCCACAGCTTCTGGCCGGCCGCCCAGGCGGTGGCAGCGGCAAGGAGGATCAACACCAGCGCCACGAGCACGGCCTTTCCTCTAACCATGAGCCCGCCTCCTTCTCCGTCCGGGCCGGGCGGCCAAACCCCCTCGCCCCGGCGGATCGTGGTAAAATTTCTTCTTCGATCTCGCCTACATGATACCATTGGGTGGAAATTGAGTTCAACCCCTTAAGGCGGAGCCAGGACCTCCCCACGGCAAACTCCTGCACCTTGCAGCCGGTCAGGGTCCAATCTATAATCGTGATAGAAAGAAAGGCAAGCGGAAGGAGGCCTGTGCGTCGTCGGGTTCCCATTGAGCCATTCCTTTTTCAGTCGTTGCCAGGAGTTACTGCAAAACCGGACCTCGCTAGAGGAAAACGTCAGTCCTCGGGATGGAGAGGAGGTCAAGGAACATGAAGCTATTGCTCGTCTATTATTCCATGTACGGCCATATCTATCGCATGATTGAGGCCGCGGCCGAAGGGGCTCGGGAGGTGGAAGGTGTGGAAGCTATGATCCGCCGCGTGCCCGAGACTCTCACTCCGGAAATTCTCGGCAAGATGGGGGCGCTCGAGGCGCAAAAAAGCATGGCCCATATCCCGGTCTGCACGGTCGAGGAGCTGGGCGCGGCCGACGCGGTCATTTTCGGCACGCCCACGCGGTTCGGGAACATGTGCGGCCAGATGCGCCAGTTCATGGACGCCACGGGCGGTCTGTGGGGGCAGGCCGCGCTGATGGGCAAGGTCGGCAGCGTCATCAGTAGCTCCAACACCCAGCACGGGGGCCAGGAATCCACCATTTTGACCTTTCACGTGACCCTGCTGCACCAGGGGATGGTCATCGTCGGCCTGCCTTACACCTTCGAAGGGCAGACGAGAATGGACGAGATCACCGGATGCTCGCCTTATGGCGCCTCGACCATCGCTGGTCAGGGGGGCGCGCGGATGCCCAGCGAGAACGAATTGGCCGCGGCCCGGTATCAAGGCAAGCACGTGGCCACGATCGCCAAGAAGTTGTCAGCCTGATTCTCGGCCACGGCTAGCTGAAGATTCCCCCGATCCAGGCCGACCCATCCGCCGGCCGCATCGAAAGATGGGCCTGGGCTGGGAAAAGATTTCGACAGGTCCGACCGAAACCACTATAATGGCGGTCCGGCCTAAGCCGCGCAGGAGACCAAGGCCCTCGCGCGCCGGGCGAGACCCATCGCTCCCCTGCCAGGAGGCCCGGGCGAGCGCCGAAAACCGTCTGGGGCGGCGCTCTTCCGCTTGAGGCCGCGGCGGCCGGTCCGGTCGGACCGGGATCAGGAGGCGTTTAAGGAGACAGACCGCATGAGCGATTTGAAGAAGGCGTCGACCTTGGAACACCAGGCCATCACCACCATCCGCCTGCTGGCCGCGGACATGGTGGAAAAGGCCAAGAGCGGCCATCCGGGCCTGCCGCTGGGCGCCGCGCCCCTGGCTTACCTGCTCTGGATGCGCATCATGCGTTACAACCCGGCCGACCCGGCCTGGTTCGACCGGGACAGGTTCGTGCTCTCGGCCGGGCACGGTTCGGCCTTGCTGTATGCCATGCTGCACCTCACCGGCTACGACCTGCCCATGGAAGAGCTGAAGCGCTTTCGCCAGTGGGGCAGCATGACGCCCGGCCACCCGGAGCATGGGCTGACTCCGGGCGTCGAGGCCACCACCGGCCCGCTGGGCCAAGGGATCGGCAACAGCGTGGGCATGGCCCTGGCCGAGCGCGCCCTGGCCGCCCAATTCAACCGGGACGGCTTCCCCATGGTGGACCATTACACTTACGCCCTGGTCAGCGACGGCGACCTGATGGAGGGCGTGGCCAGCGAGGCCGCCTCCCTGGCCGGCACGCTGGGGCTGGGCAAGCTCATCTTGCTATACGACGATAACCACGTCACCATCGAGGGTCCGACGGACCTGGCTTTCACCGAGGACCGGGTGAAACGGTTCGAGGCCTACCACTGGCACACCGACATCGTGGACGACGGCGAAGACCTGGTCGCCCTGGAGCAGGCCATCCGCAAGGCTAAGACCGAAACCGAACGCCCCAGCCTCATCGCGGTCCGCACCCACATCGGCTACGGCAGCCCCAAGCAGGACCAGGCCGTGGTCCACGGCGAGCCCCTGGGCGCCGAGGCTCTAGCCGCGACCCGAACCTTTTTTAGCTGGCCGGAGGAACCTTTCCATCTGCCTGGCGGCGTTCTGGACCATTTCAGAGAGGCCCTCGAAGTCGGCAAAAAACACCAGGAAGCGTGGCAACAGCGGCTGGCGGCTTACGAAAAGGCTTACCCGGACCTGGCCGCCCGGTTGAAGGCCCAGATTCACGGCGAGCTGCCCGCCGGCTGGGACGACGGTCTGCCCACCTTCCTCCCGACCGATCCCCCGCTGGCCACGCGGGTCGCCAGCGGCAAAGTGCTCAACGCCCTGGCTAAAAAAATCCCGAATCTGCTCGGCGGCAGCGCGGACCTGGCCCCGTCCACCAAGACCCTCATCGACGGCAGCGGCGACATGCGGCCGGGCAAAGACGGCATCGGCCGCAACATCCACTTCGGCGTGCGCGAGCATGGCATGGGCGCGGTGGTCAACGGCCTGGCCCTGCACGGCGGCGTCATCCCTTACGGCGCCACCTT
>Ga0315277_10011245_pt1 | contig 11289 bp, 7 predicted proteins | sample YL17G05_15_MG_FD_203695 | JGI IMG/M metagenome (GOLD analysis project Ga0315277, IMG submission 203695) | Sediment microbial communities from Yellowstone Lake, YNP, Wyoming, USA - YL17G05_15 | ecosystem: Environmental > Aquatic > Freshwater > Lake > Sediment | place: USA: Wyoming | collected...
CTCGGGGAAATGGCGCTCGTCGCTGAGCACGTTGCCGAGGTTGTTGAGGGTCATTGCGACGTCGCGCGTGTAAATACGCGGCTCTGTCCGGGCAAGTTCGCGGTAAATAGCAAGGGCCTCGTCGAAAGCCTTGCGCGCCTCGGGGAAATTGCGCTCCTCACGAAGCACGTTGCCGAGGTTGTTGAGGGTCATTGCGACGTCGGGGCTATAGATATGCGGCTCGCTTTGGGCAAGCCCGCGGTAGATCTTAAGCGCCTCCTCGAAAGCCTCCCTTGCCTTTGCGAAGCTGCGCTCATCAGAGAGCACGGTCCCGAGGTTGTGAAGACTCTCGGCGAGATCCTTATGTCCCCCCGGAAGGTGCTCGCGCCTTATGTCAAGTGCTTCTTGCCACGCCGCGCGACCTTCCGGATAGCGACGGACCCGCAACCACATCCCCCCTGCGTCATTAAGATACGTTGCCCGGATAAGAGGGCTGCTTCGGGGGACAGTGTCCGCTGCCTTTTGGTAGTACGCGGCAGCATCTCTGAAACTTAGGGTCATCTCCTTGACCGTGCCGACTTGTCCAAACGCTGATGCCGCCGAGATGAATAACTCGTCAGCGCGCCCCGCGGCCTTCCTCGCCGCCGCAGCCTCGCATTCAGCCGCCTTCCTGAGAAAGTCCTCCGCTTCGGCAAAGTCGCCTTTCTTGAGGGCGTCCTCGGCCTTTTTCCTCAGCGCCGCGGCCTCGGGCACGCTGAGAACCTGCTGACTTATTTCCTGCTGAAGTTTCGCGTAGTTCTCCGCGATTTCGCGGACCTTTGCCGGCTGCTCGCTTCGAGGGATACCGGCCAATTGGGGTATAGTCTCAAACTTGGTCAGGAGTTCCTCGGCGCTCTTCTTGTCTCCTGTGACTTTCTCTAATTCCTGGCGCAGGTCGTCGCGTTCCTTCTCGGCAAGCGTCCTGCGCTCAACTTCTGTGCCGTAGGCATCAGGCACTTCCTGGATATTGATGACCACCGACTGGCCGGTTCCCTGCTGAACTATTGCCTGCCCGGTCAGAGACCCGGCTGTGTTGGCCACGTTGATTGCCGCCGACCCTCCCTGCGCGTCCGTCCCCCCCGCGCCGACTTTCTTTTTCCCCTGTCTCAACGCCAGGTATGCGATGAGCACCCCCAGGGCCGTCAACCCAGCAGTGACTTCCCACTCCAATTTGCGAATAACCCAATCGATGACAGAATCTAACATCGCGCGCCTCTCTTGCTCAGAGATTGGATGCGGTTAGTTACCGGGCTTCTCGCGGGTGACAGACGTGTAGCCGAGCGTATAGAAGGTTAGCAGGAATCGTTCGGTACCGCAAGCCCTCACGGCGCCCAATCGCAATGGAACTTGAAATAGTCACACATCCCCGCGGCCCCCGCCCCTTCCGCGCGCATCTGCGCAAACCCGCGGCTGAAGATTCTTCCGTTCTTGTGCCCCTTGGTGCCTTCGTGTCCTCGTGGTGAACGGATCAAGGTCTGTCTTTCTTGGTGCCCTTGGCCCTCTTGGTGGTGATCTGCTTCCTCTCCTTTCCTAAGCCTGAATGACTAAGGTTTGCTTTCTTGGTGCCCTTGGTGAACTTGGTGGTGAGACGCCTTCTCTCTGCGCAATCTGCGTCATCTGCGGACAAGAAGGTCCTGGGACTTCTTCCCTTCCCTACCCGCGTTCATCTGCGTTGATCCGCGGCTGAACAGTTTCTCTCTGCGCAATCTGCGTAATCTGCGGATACCTACTTCTCATTGTGAGACTCGATTCTCTTTATCGCCGTCGCTAAGGACTAAGGTCTGCCTCTCTTGGTGCCCTTGGTGAACTTGGTGGTGAGACAGTTCTTCTCTGCGGCCCCCGCCCCTCGCATTTCCGTAGCCAACCAAGCCTGCCTCTCCCCCATCGTCACAATCTGCGTCATCTGCGTAATCTGCGGATGACTTGAGTCTCGGTGCCCCTCTTGACCCAGGCGAGGGCGCGCCTGTAAAATCATCTGCGGGAACGGGAAGTACTTTTCCTCTACGGGACCTGCGAAAGGAGGCCCAGATGAGAGACTCCGCGAGGGGCAACGAGTTTACCCGGAGGGATTTTGCGAAGGCCGCGGCAATTGGCGCCGCGGGGGTGGGCATCGGTCTTTCAAATGTGTCGCGCAAGTTCGCATCCGCCGCCGAGGCTAAGCCCGAGGCCGAGGCTAAGCCGGAAGGACAGACTAAGTCTGGTGAGGCTAAGCCTTCGAAGATTCCGCTTCGCAAATTCGGCAAGACCGGCCTTGAGGTCACCGAGATTTCGCTCGGCGCGATGGAGGTGTCCGACCCCGCGGTCGTTGAAAAGTCTATCGACGACGGCTGCAACTACATCGACACCGCCGCGTCCTATCAGAAGGGGCGCAACGAAACCATGATCGGCGAAATCATGGCCCGCCGCCGCAAGGAGGTCTTCCTCGCCACGAAGTTCTCCGAGGATGACAAGGAAGGCGTTTTCAAAAGCGTCGACCGGAGTCTCCAGCGCCTTCAGACCGACCACGTGGACATTATCCAGTATCACGGCGCCACGAAGGCCGACGAAGTGAAAAAGCCCTACGTCAAGGAAGCCTTCGACGAGTTGAAGAAACAGGGCAAGGTGAGGTTTCTCGGCTACACGACTCACGGCGGACAGATAGACGTTCTCAACGCCTGCATTGAAGTCGGTTACGTCGATACCGTGCTCGTCGGCTACAGTTTCACGTGCCCCGAGGAGCTAACGGAGGCCGTGAAGAAGGCGCGCGAAGCGGGCATCGGCATCGCCGTGATGAAGGGCATCCGCGGCGCCAAGGACATCAAGGAAACGGCTTCCGGAATGACGAAGTACCAGCAGGCCTTGAGGTGGCTCCTCGACAAACCGTTCGTCGACACGGTGCCCGCGGGCATGACGAGCCTCCAGCACGTCGATGAGGATTTGAAGGCCTCGCAGCTGAAGCTCACTGCGTTCGAGAAGTTGAACCTGAAGCGCGTCGCGATCGCGACCGCCTCCAAGCACTGCTCAGGCTGCAACAACTGCGACGGCTGTCCGCGCGGCGTGAAGCCCATGGAAATAATGCGCGCGCACATGTACGCATATACTTACGGAAACGTCCCGAAGGCGCGCGAGGAGTTCGCGGCGATGGGCGGACCCGCGATGCTTGCCGCCTGCACGGCCTGCGGCCAGTGCGAAAAGAAGTGTTCGAGGAACTTAAAGATTCGCGAACGCTACAGGGAAGTCGCGAGCCTCATGGCCTGAAAAACCGGCGGTCACGGGGGGCGGCGAAAATGCGCCGCCCTCTTTTTTTGGAGGGAGTCGAAGATGCGGATGCGCGCGCTTGCGGGCGTGGCCGTTTTCCTCGGGGTAGTCGCTCTGGCGACGGCGTCGGGCGTCGCCCGGATCGCCTGGACGGTAAGTGAGTCCACGGAAAAGACGCTTGCCGCCGCGGGGGCCGACGCACCGTCGACCGCTCGCCAGGCGTCCCCCAACGCCATCCCTGCCACGGACTCGACGGTACCCACCGCGGAGACGAAACTTCTCACTTCGTCTCTCCCGGATGACGGCTTTGCCGACAAATTCAAACGCGCCGAGGTGAAATTCTACACGCCCGCGGACCTCTTCGAGTACATCGACGGCCAGGCCGAAGGTTACATCGCGTACAACTTTCAGGCCCTCGCGTCCGCGACTTTCAAAGCCGGCGCAAACGCTGTCGTGATCGACGTTTACGACATGGAGAAGCCGATACAGGCGTTCGGGCTATATAGCACCTTTCGCGCGCCGACAAACGAGTTCGTGGCTATCGGCGGACAAGGATTCACGTCCGAAGAAGGCGTGATGTTGTGGAAGGGGCGCATGGTCGTGAGGGTCTCGACCGAGTTTGCGACCGAAGGCGAAGGGGCGCAGGGCACGCAAACCATTGCGGCTGTTGCACTTGCGGCGGCGAAGGCGACAGCGGCCAAGATCGCGGACGAGAAAAGGAGCCTTGAGATTCTGGCGATCCTTCCTGAAGAGGGGAAGACGAAAGACAGCGACAAATATGTTTTGCACGCGCTCCTCGGGCAGAGTTTTCTCGAAAACGGCGTAACGGCGGAATATCCGCTGGGCACAGGAGTTGCGCGCTTGTTCGTGTGCGACTTCGGCAAGCCAGAAGCGGCGGCGAAGGCTTACGGCGAATACCTGAAGTTTGCGACCGCGCACGGAAAGGTTACTGAAACCCAAGGCGGAAAAGAAGGTGTGGGGCAGGCCAAGACGGCGCAGGGGAAGGTGCCACAAGGTCTGTCCAGTAAAGAGTTTAAGGGTGAGATCAAGTATTACGGCATGACGGACGTTTTCCTCAACGGGAGATTCCTCGCCGGCGGCGTGAATCTTCCCGCAGGCTCCGAGCAACTCGTTGAGAAGTTGAAGAAGAGCGTGAATTCAGCCTCAGCCAAATAACAAGGGGCTATTCACATATTCGCCGCACCGGCACAAGTTCCGCAGATTGCGCGGAAAGCGCCTTACCAGCAAGACACTAAGGGCAGGAAGAACGCGAACCTCCTGATTCACAGATCCTCCCCGCCTACGGCGGGTGAACTTCGCTGAAGCTTCCTCCCCCGCCTACGGCGGGTGAACTTCGCTGAAGCTTCCTCCCACGCCGTAGGCGGGTAAACTTCGCTGAAGCTTCGGAGGGCAGGACGGAGGACGGGTGGCGCAGATCCTGCTTCGCTGAAGCTTCCTACTTCGCTGAAGCTTCGGAGGACAGGTGGGGCAGATTTGGGCAATGAGGAAGAACGGTATCCGTCTCTAGTTTCGTGTCCCCGGTTTCGTCCCGCGGTTTCGTCGCACAGTCATACCTGGATATTCACATTCGAGGTGGTACAAGTTACGGGAGGGCAGGTCCGTCACGTGTTGTCTTTCGTGTCGGTCAGAGGGAGGCTCTCAGGCGGCTTTCCGGAAGGCGCGCCCGCTCCGCGGTCAAGTACCACCATCGGGCTGTAGCCCCTCGTTATCAAGGCCAGCTTCATCGACGTGCGGTCAAGTATGACTATCTGGTCGTCCAGCTGAAATAACACTTCGTCGTTGGGGAGCACCGTTACGTTCGAAACGCGCCAAGTCAAAAATGGCGATTCCACGACAAGACTGAGCGACTCACCTTTGCTCTTGCCAAATGCCACCAACGGCGCCTGAAAGGCGTCATACGTCAGAAACTCCCACTCCCGGTCCTTCTCCGGGCGCAGGTCGAGTGCGGGAACGCGATACAAGTGGTCCCGTGTCTGGTAGTCCTCGTCTTCGGCGACCGCGGCGGTAGGTGCGAAGGCGGGCAGTACGACCTTCTCGTCGCGACTTCCGATGGGGCCCTTGACGAGGCACAGGTCGCTCATGCCGCTGTCCTGCGCCTTCCGCGTGAAAAGCTGGAAATAGCCGGGATCGATAGCCATGAGGGTCTCACCGCTCGATCCGTCAAGACGCATACGCGCAAGTGCGCCCCCCTCCGGCACGATATAGTAGACGACGGCATCCTTGTTTTTCACGAATGCAAGCGACCTTTCGAGATGCGTCTTCGCGCAAAGGCTCACATCGCTTGTGGAGTAGTACAATGGAACGATGACCGCATATGACGCGGTCTGCGCGATGAGCGACGCAAGGAGCGCGGCCTTGCTCCTGTGCGTCCTGCCCTTGAGGGCCAGCCATATGAACGGCCACTCGAGCAAAATCGTCGCAGTGAACGACGCGACAATCGCCCAGCCAAGAAGGGTTTGCACGCTGTAGATATCGGGCCGGAGGGCGGAGCCGGCGCCCAGCAGGCCGGCCCAACCAATCCAGGCGGAGAAATAGTTGGCGGCAACCATCCAGAGAATCGCGCGAAGTATGCGTGCCTTGAAAATGAACGCGATAAGAATCCCCTCGCCGATGCCGATGAGGGCGTTGCCTATGAAAAGATGAAGCGACGTGGCCATCATAAGCGGCGTTACCACGTCCGCATGAGCCAGGGCCGGCATCAACACAGCCGCCAGCGCAAGCACGAATATCCTGACCCTTCGGATATTCACCATAATGCATCCCCCTTTCCTGTGTCTTTTCCCTACCCTTACTACGTTCAAGCCCGCGTTCCAGCTGCAGCAAAACCCTTTTCAGCGCCTACTTTTTGTGCCCGTTTTCTGATGAAGCATATTGCGCAACCGCGCCGCAGTGTCCCTGATGCGCTCGTCCGCATACTGGAGAGAAGCTAAAACCGGAACGCCTGTTCTCACGCAGAGCGCGCAAAGAAAACCGGAAAGTCCGCATTTCTACGCGGGGAGAGAAGGGGCGAGAAGGAGAGAAAGAATACCAATTTCCCGATCCGCAGATCCTCCCCGCCTACGGCGGGTGAACTTCGCTTAAGCTTCCTCCCACGCCATAGGCGGGTAAACTTCGCTGAAGCTTCGGAGGACAGGTGGGGCAGATTTGGGCAATGAAGAAAAACAGTTTTTGTCCCTAGTTTCTGACCTAGTTTTTCAAGAGGAGATTTCGCGCGGCGTCCTCGAAACCAGAGCCGCAGTCGACGCAGCCTATGCGTACTTCTCCCACGCTAAGGCCCCAAGTATTGCTCGGCTGTCCATACGCCGGAACCGCGTATAAATAGCTCATATGGCGCTTCGCGGGACCAAGTTCCGCTGCCAGTACGGGTGCCGTCTGAAGATACGGACAATGTGCCGCTCCAGGTCCATATCTTGGGGTAGGCGGCACTTCCCACATTGCAGGTTGTGCTGAAAGAACCATCCGACGAGACCACTCCTGTGCCGCCATTTTGAAATTGGACTTCTATCACACCGCGACTAACCTCACAATTGAAGCTCGCTAGATCAAAGGGGTAAATGTACCCGTCGGCGTCCTCCCAGATTCCCTCGTAAAATCCCCAATACAGGCCGTCGAATCTATTGACGGGGCCGGTTGAGAGCTTAAAGGTGGCCGTAACCGACTTATTCGCGGTCATCGTTACGGCAGCATCGCCCTTGCCCGATGCCGCTCCACTCCACCCCGCGAACGTGGAATCGGAGTCCGCGGCGGCTGTAAGGGTGACCACCGTTCCTTTTGGGTAAGCCGGCCCGGGAGGATTCGCCGTCACCGTGCCGGTGCCGGTGCCGGCGTGTGCAATCGAGAGGACGTAGTAGCCGCCGGGGCTGTCCAATATCGCCTTTACATCGTTGACGGACGGCAACTGGTAATTGTTGTTGAGGGCCGCCAGCATGAAAGCATGCGTGACCTGAGCGGCGGTTGAGTCCGGATTGGCCGACAGGACCTGCGCGATCACGCCGCTTACCGCCGGGGCGGCGAACGAGGTCCCATCTACTTTGCAACCACTGGCACACACGGGGACCTGGCGGGCCGGAGCGTAGACCATTAGAGGGTTTCCATTGGCATCAGCTTTTACAGAGGAATAATTCATGCCATTGTCGTAGATACCGTCGGTGGTTCCCTCTCCCCCGACGATGATCAGGTGGGGCCCCCCGCCCAGTGTGAACACCGCCGGGTATTTCTTGTGCAGCCTGGCGATTGCCTCGGAGAGGTCTATGCCATTTTCTCCGGTATTGCCAACCCCGTTTCCGGCGGATACTACGTACACTATCTTTAGAGCGGCATCACGCATGGACTTGTCCGGGCTTGAAAGAAGGTTGTTTAAATCAGTTGCCATTTTCTCGAGAAAGCTCTCTTGATCCTGTCGGTACAGTTGCTCTGTGGCGGCATTCGCGCCTATCGACATATTAACCACAGCACGACCTCCGGAGGTCCAGGGCGCGTCCTTGAGCAAAATAGCCTCTGCGGACGTAAGGTCATTTGGTGTAACGGTCGCGCCGTCAAGCGGTATGTCCAACTGTTGACCAGTTCCCGAGAGGGCTTTCGACGCGACGAAATCAACGGCGACGCCATGTGGCTTAGGGGGGTTACACTCGTCTATCCAGTTTTGGGGGTTCAACTGAAAGCCGTCAACAACGTAAAGATACGTGTTGTCGCCCACCTGGGCTGTTAGGTTGGGGACGGCGGGCAGTTCTCCACTCGGCCCCAGAATGTCGTGCACGTCAACAACGGCCGACGAGAGTGCGAGCGGCCCACTGGGTATGGCGAGCAGCACATTAGGCTTAGCATTCGCGGCGGCAATAAAATCACCTTCGCCGCCGGGAGGGACGCTCACGAGGTAGTAACCCCAGTAAGGAATTTGAGCGATAACCTTCCCGCCCTTCGAGTTCACAAAGGTTTGCGCGGTCAAGACACTCGTCTTGTTCTTAAAGATAAGCTGTACCTGTCCGGGAAAGCCGCTCGCCTGCACTGTCTGCTTTGACTTATCGGTGTATGTAATGATCTGCGATGTTAAATAGGGGCCGATGTAATCAAAAGCATAAGTGACGACGTAAAGCAACTTCACAGTCTTCGTCGCCGACACATTCCCGGTGCTGTCCACGGCGTATGCGCGTACCACGTTGGGTCCAGGCGCCAAGGTCACGTTGGCCGTCCAGTTGGCGCCGCCGTTGGTGGTTGACGCCTTGGTCCAGGCATCGGCGTTCAGTTGGTAGAACACGTTCGACACTTGCACATTGTCGCTTGCCGTTCCCGTTACGCTTGTTGCAGCGGCAGTGAGGTGCTGCCCGGTCTTGGGGGTGAGAATTGCAACGGTTGGCCTTTGTACGTCCACGAAGTTCGCCGTAAAGGCGAGATTCGCCTGCATGACAAACGTCAACGTGGCCGGACGACTGGTGACGCTGCCTGTCCAACCGGCGAAGGCGCACCCCGGCCCGGGGATGGCTTTCATCTTGTAGGTCTTCCCGATTTCCAATAGGACACCGTTGTACTCGGGCGTGACCTTACCCTTGCCGTTGATTTTCACGACCAAAGGCGCGCTGCCGGCGAGGCCGATGTTGTCTATGACACGGACACGCTGCCCAAGCGTGCCTTCGACGGGAAGATTTGACGACCTGTCGGCGGCATTCGACATTTCGGCCTTGGATGCTGATGAGTGGACCGATATGAAGAAGACCAAGAGAAAGGCGAATACTTTCGCAGGGGCCTTCATGATAATCACTCCTTGTCCGTGGTTCTTGGTCCTTCAGTCATGGATTAATATCAGCACGCGCAGCGCAGCACAACGATTTTGTGGCCATTGGCAAACCATGGCTCATTTCTCTTACACGGTTTCATGCGACGAAGAGTCTGTAACGTACTTTCGTGCCCGGAATCTCACGAACTGATTCGGCTGCCCATGTCCGCCATGGTGCCGCAGAAACCGGCGCGCAGACATCCCTGGTCGTTGACGAGGGGCCATCGCCGGGGGGCAGTAGCCGCTCTCGAGCGACTGGGGGGATTCCTTCCGAGGCGGTCGTACGCAGAGAGCGGCGGTATTAGTATCAGGTTCCCGCACTTGAGTCAAGGGAAAACCTGGAGGGCGCTGGAAGGGCGAGAAGACTTCCGGGAGCGGGTGGAGCTCGCCGTTGCTCCGGGCGCGCAGCCGTGCGCCCCAACAACGTACAACAGGCTTCAGGGCAAGCCGTCGGCTCGCGCCTATGCATTGGCGGTCGCGGCGAGGGCAGGCACGCAGGCCTGCCCCTACAAGAAGCGCGAGGAATCTGGAGCCTATTTCCTGAAGGCGTGGGTGGCGGTGACGAGGCCGGGGAGACCGGCGCAGTAAAGGGCCATGCGGACCGTCTCGGCGATTTCGGCCTCGGTCGCGCCCTGGGCGCGGGCGCGCTCGGCAATCGCCTTCACGCCGTCGCCGTGGCCGAGGATGGCGTCGCCTAACATGCTCATGAGCGTCTTCACCTTCGCGGGAAGCGCGCCGTCCTTGGTCGCAAGATCCTGAAGCGAGGACATCTCTTTCAAGAGTTCGGGATCGTTCTTTTCCAAAGCCTCGACGAAAAAGGGTTTTGCCATTGGATACTCCTTTCCGGAAAAGCTGGGGACAGGCACGAGTCTCCTACAAATCGCGGAGATTCAAGCCAGTCCCCATTTTTCCATCGCTTTCTCCTTTCCGCAACGCGGTTCATCAGGCACCGTCCGAAGCGCTCCAGGTCTACGCGGGCCCGGCACGGCGCATCATCAGCACGTGCCAGAAACCTTCGTGGCGTCCTTTCTCCTTCACGATTTTCATTATCTCGAAGTCGCGTCCAAAAAGGTCAGAGATTTCGCGGCGCGTGAACGAGCGCCGGTACGCGCCGTAGGCGATGTGCCAAGGGCGGCGGCTGCCGCGAAAGAGAGGGAACTCGCGGCTGAACGCCGAAAGGACGAAGAAGCCGCCGGGCGCGAGGACGCGCAGGATGGCGGCTTTGTAGGCCGGCCAGTCGGACTTTTTCTGATGGTGGAGGCATCCATAGTCGAGCACGATATCAAAGGAGGATTTCGGAAACGGCAGGCGGAGAACGTTCGCCCGCATGAACGTGATGCGCCGGCTCCACGCCGCGCCGGCGAAGCGGCGGGCGCGCTTCAGGGCAAGGGGCTCGAAGTCGACTCCCGTGACCTTGAAACCCATTCGCGCGGCCGCAATGGAGTGGCGCCCCTCTCCGCAGCCGACGTCGAGAAGCCTCGCGCCGGGGACGAGGCGCCTGAGGCGCTTCAGGAAACTCACGGCGTAGGCGGAGGGCTCCTGGGCTTCCCAGCCGTGGTCGCCGGAGGCGTATGCTTCTCGGAAGTATCTGCGATTGGCTTCGAGGGCGGTCTTCATCGGAACGAGAAGCCCTTTCGGATTAGGGGCGCTGGGCGCGTCGTGCATGACGGGCGACCTGCCAGTCGCCCCTACGACCCTCTCCCTACCCTCCCCCCCATGGGGGAGGGGACGAATCGCCTCCCCGCCTCGGTCATTTCGGCGAACTTGTCCTCCCGCCATGGGGGAGGGGACGAATCGCCTCCCCGCCTCGGTCATTTCGGCGAACTTGTCCTCCCCCCATGGGGGAGGGGACGAATCCCATGCGGGGCAAGCCTCGCCATACGACCGCAAACGTATCACTGGTGGACAAGCGACCACTGGCACAGAGCCGGGGAGGCGAATCCTCGCCGGGACTCAGTATAATGGTTCGGGGCGCGGATTAGAAGTGACCTTGAACACAGGGCAGGCACGAATTTCGTACAGGGGAAGCGAGGACGGGCACGAATTGGGAAAAGCGGGGACAGGCACGAATTTCCTACAAGTCGCGGAAATTCAAGCCAGTCCTGCTCTGTTGAAAACATGGAAAATCGGTGACAGGCACTCCGCGGCCAGGGGCCTTGCGTCAGAGCCTGTCACCGCTTTTCTGCGCGGTTACGCCGGGCCTCTCGGCCTTCGTTACGTCTCCAGGGGCGCCTGCGCACGCA
>Ga0315277_10011246_pt1 | contig 11289 bp, 7 predicted proteins | sample YL17G05_15_MG_FD_203695 | JGI IMG/M metagenome (GOLD analysis project Ga0315277, IMG submission 203695) | Sediment microbial communities from Yellowstone Lake, YNP, Wyoming, USA - YL17G05_15 | ecosystem: Environmental > Aquatic > Freshwater > Lake > Sediment | place: USA: Wyoming | collected...
CAGGTTCCTTGGAAGACATCACCATCACGAACATCGTTGCCAAGGATGCCATTTTACCGTGCTTGATTGTTGGTATTCCTGATCGCGCGGTCAAGCACGTTACCATCTCGAATGTGACCATTGAATTCGGCCAAGCGAGTACAGATGCGATGAAGAAGATGGATTTGAACGTTCCCGAGTGCATCCCCGATTACCCCGAAGCAAGCGCGTTCAAGCCACTCCCGGCATGGGGTTGTTATTGCCGCCATGTCGAGGATCTCTTGCTTGCCGGCGTCAGCATGCGCCAGCGCAAGCATGATCCACGTACTGGCGTCGTGCTGGATGACGTGCGCAATGCAATCATCGATCTAAAGTTAGCATGGAACGCGAATGACGAGACGCAACTTGTCGCGACACGACCATCGGCATGGTTCCATCAAACGAGGAACGCCACCATCCGGGGCTGCGACGTGCTTGGAATGCCGCAAGCATTCAAGATATCCGGAAAATCGAGCAAGAACCTGCAATTCTTGACAGGCGTAGTGAAGCTCAAGAGCACGTGCCTCCAGCTGGACAAGGATGTTGATGAAAAGGAAATTACCGTAAAATGACACGCGCCATCACGGGTAGATCTTTTTACCCCGTTGGTAGGTCGCAAGCAATTTGATTTTTTCGACTGCGTCAGACGGAACCTTTGCCGGATTCTTGTCGAGGACAATGAAATCGGCGATCTTGCCCGGCTCGATACTTCCTTTACTTTTTTCCTGGTTCAAGGCATACGCTGCATTCCACGTGAAGACGCGTATCGCATCCATGACACCGATGCATTCGCCTTTCACGAGCCCGTGCCGGGTGACGCAAGCTTGCAGCGCTTTGAGCACGTTCGCGGACTCCACGGGTGCGTCGGATGCACCTGCCAGCACGATTCCAGCGTCAATGATCGACTTGAAAGGATAGGTCTGCTTGACGCGATCTGGACCAAGCCTTCGTTCAAGCCACGTGAACTCGCTGTTGATGAATGCCGGCTGCGACGCGATGATGATGCCGAGCCGCGCGGCGTCCGCCATCGTATCCGTCGTGAGCGTCGACGCGTGCTCAATCCGGTACCGGTGGGGCTTGTTATGCTCGGCAAGTACTTCTTTATACACGTCAACGACCAACCGGTTTGCCTTATCACCGATTGCATGGGTGATGACTTGATAACCAAGCTCGTTCGTTTCCTTGACCAGCGCATATAATGTATCATGATCCTTGACCATAAACCCGCATTCGCCGGACAAAGAATCAGAATATGGTTCGTTCATTGCAGCGGTCCTCGCGCCGAAGCTACCATCGGAATACAGCTTGATGCCCCCGAGGACGAAGCGGCCGGAGTCCCCGGACAGTCTTTGTAGCGTCCGCTCCACACGTTTCAATTGCTTAGGCTTGCCGGTAACCATATAGAATACAATGTCCTGATCAATGACATTATCCTTGATGAGAAGTTCCATAAGAGCCATTTCCACCGCTCCAGCCTCACCAGCAATTCCTTCCGCCCCGAGCTGGAAGATCCCGCCCACCGTGGTGATGCCGAATGCCGCAAGGTCCCGGGAAAAATTCCCTCCAGCATCTTTTAACCGGTCCATGTTGGGCATCGGCACGTTTGCTAATGGAAAGTTCGTCGCCCCCTCAGTGAATATTCCAGTCGGTTCCCCGGCGGCGTCGACCCGAATCTCGCCGGTGCCGGTCTTGAATTGCACGGCCTTGGCACGATCGATCCCCATGGCCGCGAGCGCTGGTGAATTTGTGCTGCAAATGTGGCCGTCGTGGCGGATGACGACGACGGGCCTAGCCGGGCAAGCTTTGTCGAGATCCCAGCGGGTCGGAAAATGCCGCTCGGCCGGGTCCTCGAATAAATCTTCCATGAGATCCACCCCGAGGATCCATTCACCTTCCTTTCGTTTTTTATCCTCGGCCTGCAAGATACGATTCAAGACAGCGTAACCCCTCACGCCGGACACGTCGAGCTGTGTTTTGAAGTAGATGTACATGCCCGGGTGCATATGCGCATCGATGAACCCGGGAACGATGCACGCGCCCTTCATATCTACCTTGATGGGAGCATCGCCGCGTAATTTGGCCTGGACATCGCTCAATGTCCCGACCGCGAGGATCTTGCCTTCTGAAATGGCCATCGCCTCGGCGATGGTGTTTTTCTTGTCGATGCAAAGGATCGTGCAGTTTTTGAAGAGCTGGATTGGTGACTTTTGCATGATCATCACGTTAACGAGCCTTGATCAAGACGGGGGGACCCGTCGCGTATTTTTCCAGCGCGTCGAGATCGAGATCGACGCCCCAGCCAGGACCGACCGGGACTTTAGCTTTTCCCTTGACATACTTGATCGGCTTGGTGATGAGGTCATCTTCAAGCATAAACGTGCCGAAGACTTCCGGATCGTGGCCTAGATCGGAGTAATTAGCAGCGGCCAAGTGCAAGTGCATGGCAGATGCGATCCCTAGCGGCTGGTTGTGGATCACGATGCCCATGCCGCGCTTTTTCGCGTGATCGATGGCTTCCAGTGCCCTCGTGACGCCGCCAGGCCGCTCAGAGTTGATGCCGAGCACCTTGACGGCGCCAAGCTCGGCGAGGGACAAGAAGTCCCGCAGCGAGAAACAGCCCTCGTGTGCCATGAGCGGGACCTTGACAGCGTGCTGAACAAAGCTCATGCCAAGATAATCGTCCAGGGCTACGGGTTGCTCTGCAACATCGATCTTGTAGGGTTCAATGGCCCGGATAGCGGCCACCGCATCGTTTGGCGTGTACGCCTGGTTATAGTCCACTCGAACCCGCGTTTCATAACCAACCGCGTCGCGGACAGCTTTCATGATTGCTTGGTCCTTGCTTGGCCCCTTGCCGAGCTTGACCCGGATCGTGCGATGCCCCATGCTCACGTACATCTTGGACAGGGCAATCATGGTTTCCAGGTCGGCGAGCGGGACGAGGGTAGTCAAGTGCACCTCGGACACCGTTTTGTTGCCGAGGAACTCGCTCGCCGAGCAACCCTTGATCCTGCTCGCCAGGTCATAACAAGCCATATCGAGCAAACCCTTTGCGACCTCGTTGCGCGCGACGTTATTGTCCATTTTATGACAGATTTCTCGGACATCGATAGGGTCCGCCCCGATCACGTATTTGTACAACGCTTTTTGAATGACGTCGATGACTTGCGATGGCAAAACCCCGGTCTCGGGCAACCACATAAAGACTTCACCGATGCCCGCGTGGCCGTCATCGCTTTGGAGGCGACAGATGACGAAGTCCTCCCCGAGCCAGGGATCTTCCGCCTTGATCGCCATGCCAAGGCCGCCCTCGCCGGCTTGCATGATTTGCCGCACCGTCGCCTTGAACGGCACGTGGACTGGCCACAGCTCGATGCTTTCGATCTTCGATGCCATAGATATACTTGCCACCGCCATGTTATAATAAGCCCCTCCAGCGAGTTGCATCGCATCGGGGAATGCTATGAGCATGATGACAGAGGCTTCTTTCACATTGGTGGACTCGTTGTCTTGGAAACTTGGTCAATCTTAGTGTTGTAGAATGAAAGCACGGCGACCCCGACGACCAGCAGCAAAAAGGCAATCGACTTCAAAACGAGAATTTCAGCGGAATAAAAACCCCATTCCGAGAAAATAACGATGCCAGCGATGGAAGGATAAACTATAACGCTCACGGTAACGATTGGACTGATGATCACAGCTTTTCCTTTTTGATAGCCGACCTGTTGCAAGATCATGGCGCAAAAATTGAAAGTAACAAGCAATGCCAGGAAAAGATAAAATTGCCATTGCCCAAGCGCATTCCCGGAACTAAACGAGGCCGTCATATACTTCGAGAACAGGTTCCCCAGCGATTGGGAAAACCCGGCAGCAACACCGAAATAGATATCCGCGTGCTTGTATTTTATGGATATGCAAAAAAGAGCCGAGATGATGATGCCGGAAAAAAGCACGGCTAAAAAAATGATGGATTGCGGCGATGCGATGATCGTCAAGGTTTCAGCCCACGAGTAGGCCGTGCCTTCCGTGTTTATCGCCCCGATGATGACGATCCCGGCGGCCGTGATGATGATGCCGAGATACATGGGGACGATGATCCTTTCCTTGAGATAATACACGGAACAGGCGACAAGCACCAAAATACCGACGCCGGCCATCGGACTGACCAGGGATATAGGACCATATGCCAATGCTAACCAGAAAAAAACGATTTGGAAGTTGCCGATCATAAAACCGGCAAACCATTTCCGGTTCTTCATAAAATTCTTGACGTTATTCTTCGCACCAGCAACCTCGATTGCAGGCAATTCCGATGCGCCTTTTTTCTGGAGCACTTGGCCGATTGATAAGAGGCAATATGAAACACATCCGAAAAAAATCGTGAGAAATGCGTCCATGGAGGAACACTAACAAAGTGATGGTATTATTTCAAGCATTCGATGATCGCCGCGCGCAATTTCTTGCCCACTTCATCGACTTCTTGAAGCGTGCTCTTCACGTTCACTCCAAAACTGGACCCGAGCCCTGCATCGACAACACCGATGGATATGTTGATCGCGCGCTTTAAGATGTCATCCGTGCGGGGAAGCATGCCTTTTGTATATTTGACCTCGCCACCTTTATAATACGGGCAGGTAAACGGGCAACCTTCCTTGGTCACGGTCATTTTCCCCAACAAATGCTCCATATTATTGTAAACGTGCCATCCAGACTGGGCCACCACGCCGCACCCGAGTTTTTTACCCAGTTTCGCGGCGGACTCCACGGTGGGCATAATAAAGGTTAGTAGCGAACCGGTCTCCCCATCGGGATCGGGAAGCTTGCGGAAGGTGATATCTTTGATATTTGATATGATGCTTTTCAAGCGCTTCTTGTTATCCTTCATTTTTTGAATGATGGTGGGCATTTTTTTCAATTGCGCTCCGAGCACGGCACCAGTAAACTCGGTCATCCGGAAATCCACGCCAAGCACGGTTCGATTACCTTGTTCAACGCCTTGCCGCAAGGGTAAATGGCCCTGGTCATGGACGGCGAAAGCCCGCTTGTAAGTGTCTTCCTTGTCGGTGATGAGCATGCCACCATCACCACCGGTGATCGTCTTGTAGACGTTGAAGCTGAAAGCGCCGAAATCCCCGTATGTTCCCACAGGCCTTCCTTTATACGTTGCGCCCATTGCTTGGCAAGCATCCTCGATGAAATAAATGTTCTTTTCTTTCGCGATCTTTTGAATCTCCGAAATCCACCCGGGATTGCCGAGCATGTGCACTTGCATGATGGCTTTTGTCCGCGGGGTAATTTTTTTCTTGACATCGGCCGGATCCAGCGTGAGGGACTCGTCAATCTCAGCAAGAATCGGTATAGCACGAGCATAGATGATGGCAGACATGCTTGCAACAAAAGTGTAACCCGGAACGATCACTTCATCACCCGGGCCAACGCCGAGTGCCCACAATCCCGCCATCAATGCCGAAGTCCCAGAATTAACTGCCACGGCATATTTTGCACCAGAGTATTTCATAAAATCCTGTTCAAATTGCCATACCTTTCGCTTGAATCGCGGATCTTTCGGATCCCCGTACCGGTAGATGTAACCACTTTCAATGACTTCGAGAAGAGCTTTTTTCTCTTCTTCTCCAATCATTTCCATTCCAGGGCCTGGCATAAAGCATCCATCCTTTACAACGAAGCTGAGTACAATTAACGATAAAGAACCTATAAAACTGATTTCATCGATCATTCTATTATGAAAAAAGCTGCAAAAACTGTTTCAAAGGATAGTGAAACGATTAACCTCGCAGGAAAAATGGACGATTGGGGGCCATGGGGAAAGAAAGAAGGGCAATGGCTCATCTTTTCAGTGGGAAATCCAGAGGAAGGACACGGGTATGCTCTCCCGAGGAGCATGGACGATCTCTCCGCGGCGCATATCGCTCACATGGTTCAGCTGAAGTCCGGCCAACGATACGTGGCACATATTCCGTACACGACAGACCATCAAGGAGCGGTTGCCAAGGATTGGGCACCTAGGTACATCCCTCTAGATGAATTTAAAACTAAAATGGTCGAATTTATCAAGTATTTCGTGAAAATTTACAAGGGCATGGGCCTACCCGCGTCGAAAGCGGTCGTTATTTCTACACATGGCGGTAACGATGATATAGTCAATTACCAGGAGGAGATGCGGAAGGAAATAGGGCTCGAGAAGTTCTACATTCTCACCGGGAACATGATGGCCAAGGAGCAGAACAAGGTAATCCTAGAAATTGAAAAATTATCGAAGGTTATCGCGAAACCAGGAGAAGACCCCGATGATGTAGCTTTCAAGATCACGCAAATTTTAACAACGGCAGGGCATGCAGATCATTTTGAACATTCATTCGCGGCCGCAATCAATGTTCTTGATTGGGAAAAATTAAAGGTGATGAATGCTGCTCTAGAAAAATCGGTCGATGCTGCTCTGGAAAAATGGCCTGTATTGGGCGGCCTCGGCGGGTTCCTCCTCCGAGGAGGAAAATACACGGATGCGGCGGGAACTAAAGACCACGACAAATACGGGTTGTGGAATGCACTTCGAGGATTGCGCGAGCTTGACAACGGACGGCTAGTCGTGATGAAAGAGGTCGGGGAACTGGTCATTACCCTCGCGGTAGATTATATCTCCCAACTCCTTTTGAATGAATGACCTTCAAGATTTTTAATTTTTCATCATAACGACCATAAGAACGATGATAATAGCACGTGAATTCGGCATGCCCCGAAAAATCTTTGACCAGATAAAGACTCATGGCGGTACGGCGATAGCCTTCCTTGCTTTGGCTGTATATACCATCCTTGTCATTACTTGCATTATTTTCGTGAGTTCGATGTTGCTGCTTGGCCTTATAGTGGTCGTTCCGCCAATCATCGCTGCCCTTGCTAAAAAAAACAAGAACCTGACATTCAAGCGTATAAGGGCAGCGTGCTGGGGATTAGGATTCCTCGTGCTTCTATTTTTCCCTGCATTTTGGCTCATTCCGGACCAGGTTTACCGGCGCGTGAATCGAATGGCAACGCTCGTCACGCCTCAAGACCCTGCGGTTATTACTTTCACGGATGATTTCCTTGCTATGCATCCTACTTTCGAGAGCATGACGTTTGAGGACCGGATGAAAAACGCCACTGCTTTCATGCTGGAACGCATCGAATGGAGATCTGATTTCGATACGTACGGGCTTCTGGGCCACGTCGCGACTCCCGCGGAATGCATCGCCCTGGGTGCGGATGACTGCCAAGGTCAAGCCGTGGTCCTCGCGTCTATGTTGCTGCAGCTTAACGTATCAGCATGGGCCGTCGAAACACCTTTCCACTGGTACGTGCTCGCGAGGGACCCGGCCTTGCCTCCGATGGCCGCGGGCTGGGAAAAAAACGTCGAAACGTACCAGGACTCCGGCGAGGTGATGCCGTTAAACCGCGACGGCGGGGGCTTGATGCAGAGCTGGCGCTGGGAACCCGTCATCCTCATCTTCAACGACCGGGAGACGCTTTTTCCCGTGGATTTCTGGCAAGGTGCCTGGATCTCGTGGACATCCACAGGATTCTTTTACGACGCTATTTTTCCCGTGTTCCGTGGCCCGGGAATAATCGGCGTCCTCGGCGCCATGTATCTCCTGGCAATCCCGGTTTCAGCCTGGCTCATTTACATGTCCGGGGAAGAACCCGATTGGACGAGAGCCGCGCGCCGCAAGACAGCCAAGGTGTTTTTCTTGAAGGTCCTCGTCCTGGGCACGTGCCTTTTTGGGGTCATGATCGCGTGGTATTTCTTGCAGCCAGTCATCTGGGACTACACGCTGGTTCTCGCCATCAGCATGATCAGCACGATCTGCACCATCATAGCCGAGCCCTGGTTTTGGAAAAAGATAAAGGTTGCTTGATGGTATTCGCAGCCCATTTTTTAAAGATCTTAGAATTCGGTAAAGATTCAATGCTGGCTCAGGTGAGCTGGGGTCATCACTGAAAAAATCCTTCTCAAATAGAATTTGAGAAGAAAATTCTTCTCAATTAAAAGAAGATTCATCATCGCCGATCGATAGAATGTGGCCATCCCCAAAAGATTCTGGTCATTGCAGATTGCGGATTCATACCAAAAAAAGCGTTTTTTTCTGCTTTCGGGACAAGATCAACAACATCAAGGCCACTAGCGACGTGATCACCGACACCGTCCCGACCATAATGAATGCTGCCTCGTACACTCGGAACAATCCGAGCGCGATGCCGGAAAAAACCGGGCTCAATAGCCCACCGAGGCTCAAACCACTCTCGAACAACCCCGCTGCTTGGCCGCGTCCCGCGGGGAGGTGTAGCATGGACTGCAAGGTCATGGAATACACGAGCGCTGACAGCACGCCCGTGATCGCAAAAAAGAGACAAAACAAGGCAAGATCCTGGGTCGTGATGAACAAGAAGCTGCACAAGGAGAGCAACAAGGAAAGCACGACCCGCGCGGACAGGGCATCGTTCTTGATGCGGTTCTGGATCACGAACGTTACCGAGCGAGCGGCGCCAAAGCAAAAGAGCACGATGCCGGTCTCTAGACCGGTCCAGCCGAAATACGCGGGACTCTTCGCGATGTCGGGGAAAACGCCCACGATGAATGCCCGGGCAAAGTTATAGGTGAATATCGACAAGGCGAGCACCAGCACCATGAGGATGACCCCGCGGTCCATTTTTTGATTGGGAGTTTTAGATTCGTCATGCTTTGTAACATTAATCCTTGCCGTTCTCTTGGGAACGAACATCGCAGTGTTGACGATGTTGATCGACGAGAGAATCGCGAGGATCATGAAGGAATACAAGGGCCCGATATCATCGAGGACCGGTGCGATGAATGGCCCGATCATATACCCGATCGACCAGGAGAGGCAGAACTTGTTCACGTTTCCCTGGTGCTCGGATTCAGACGCCGCATTTTCGGAGATATACGCTTCGATGTTGGGCCAATAAAACCCGTTGAGAAAACCGACGCAGAGCTCACCGATGAACAGCGCCAGGATGTTTTCCGAGCCTAGCATGAACAAGAACGACACGCAGAAAAAACCCGTCGACGTGATCATGATGCTCGTGCGGCGACCGATCCTGTCTCCTATGCGACCAAGGATCGCCGCGGATGGCGTGTAGGAGATGTAAAACGCACTGCCGAGAAGACCAATTGCCCATTCAGGAGCATCGGCCACGAGCGAGCATGCAACGATCATCGTGGAAAGCAAGAAATCCCCGGTAAACGCGAGGAAATAGAGGGGGAACAACTTGATCCGTGGCGCTTGATCGTGCTTGACTTGTTCTGCGTTCACGATCTGGATGATTCTTTCGTTCTTAAAAGCTTTACATTACATAAAGGCATTTTTACCTCCATTTTAGAGGATCGATGTTTCGACATCTTTCCAGACTAATAGATTAAAAAAAAAGATCGAAGTGAAAGAAAAAAAATGGTACATTGTGCGAGTTTTCTAGCAATGAATCATTCTTCTAGCTATCCGGGAACGATTATACCTTTATTTTGACGTTTCCAGTATCTTTTTTGGTAAAGGTGTGTTGCAATTCCAGCAAGATTCATTCGTTTCTGCGAGATGGCGTGCACAGTCGATGCAATACGTCGCCCCGCAAGCGTCGCACTTGTAATTCAAGCCGGATATTTCACCCTTGTGAACCAGGCAACGAGCAACAATTGGTTGAACCGAAACTTCAGATTGCATCTCCGCGGCGTTTTTTACCCGCCGATCAAGATCAACCACTTCAGCCTGATTCGCTCCATTCTTTTTCATTGCTTTTTGCCCAGCAGTTTCATCCGGCATTTTCGGGAGATTAGATATCCTTGATTCTGCGCCCGATCTATCACTGATAGTCATCAACCGTTGCCGTTTTTTCAGCGATTCTAGTTTCGCTTTATCATTCTGGTCGACTGCGTTCGCATAAGGAAGAGATGAGTTGGATTTCTTTCGAGGCACCTTTCCTTGTACCTTAATTTTCTTTGAATGCTGACGGTATGAAATCGAGACAACGACACCGGCGGATATAATGATGGTGATGACAATCACAAAGATATCGACCTGCGGCGGGCTTGATGTCACTATGAATACTACACTTTTCAAGCCTAGGTTACCAGCAGTGTCATTTGCATACACGGTTAACGCGTGGTTTCCATTTGCAGCAGAAAAAGATGCGTTTGACGGCATATTCACGGCGGGACCGTTATCCAACTTGTACCATACGTGATCGAGGTGTGCATCGACCACGTTCACATTCAAGCTTACCATGTTCGACCCGAGAACAACTGCATTCGCCGGGCTATTGATCGTGATGGTGGGTGGAGAAAAATCAGGTGCCGACACGGTTCCCAGCGTAAAATTGTCCCAATTCGACCACATGTAGTATGATGTCGATGATGTGTCGATCCGCTGCGAATTCGCCAACACGACCGCGAGATTGGTTTTATTCATTGCCCATCCCATGTAATGGCTCCAATCATCGGATATGTTGGATTGAACATCGTACCACGTACTACCATCCCAATCTGTCGAAATCGGTACCCACGCGTCGACGATCTTGTTGGACTTGAAATGATCAATAATGCCCTCTGAATCGACAATGCCATCGAAATCCATAACGTACGCGAGCAGGAAATCGCTGCCCCCAATTTCAAACAAGCCATCGTTGTTTGTATCTTCGATGACATAAATAGCTGCGGCACTGTTATCCGAGCTTCCATCGTTGCGATTACCCTGGACTTTACATGATAAGATCAAGTTATTTAGAAAGGCGTGCGCGTCGATGAGCACTTGTACCTGGCTGTGATGGAAGCCAGATGAAGAATCATCGTGGTTCTCCATATGCAAAACGGTGGAATCGCCGCTCAACATCGTGTTCACGAAGTTATTTGCAAGCAACAACCCCCCGCTTGAACTATACTCCTTCGCATCCCAGCCTGCGTACATTAAACTCGCATCCTTGATTCGTTCAAAGGTATTTGAAATGGTATTCACGGCGGGAATATTCCCCCATTCGAAGCCCTCTGAAAATGGCAACCCATAAACGACCGGTACCACGACAGGAGGAGTGGATTGAAGATTGAGCGTGGCAATAGGTTCATTCGAAGTACACTTTCGAACGAAACACCAATCAACCTTGACCTGCGCATATACTCCATATGCCGAATAATCATAATCTGCCCATGAAAGGTAGCGGAACGCGTACCCGGCCTGGCCGAGGGTGCTATCTTTCGACCGAAGATATCCCGCA
>Ga0315277_10011248_pt1 | contig 11288 bp, 10 predicted proteins | sample YL17G05_15_MG_FD_203695 | JGI IMG/M metagenome (GOLD analysis project Ga0315277, IMG submission 203695) | Sediment microbial communities from Yellowstone Lake, YNP, Wyoming, USA - YL17G05_15 | ecosystem: Environmental > Aquatic > Freshwater > Lake > Sediment | place: USA: Wyoming | collected...
CCATGGATCCGAAATATGCCCGAAAGCTGGGAGTGGATATAAATAATCTGCTCATTTCCCAGCCGGATTACGGAGAGCAGGCACTGGAAATTGCGGAAACCTTGATCCGTTCCGGAGCCATCGACGTTATTGTCGTCGATTCGGTTGCCGCGCTGGTTCCCAAGTCCGAGGTTGAAGGGGAGATGGGAGACGCCCAGATGGGCCTGCAGGCAAGATTGATGTCGCAAGCCCTCAGAAAACTTACGGCCGTTATTTCAAAATCCAAAACCGTCATGATCTTCATCAACCAGCTGCGGGAAAAGATCGGCATCATGTTCGGCAATCCGGAAACCACCCCGGGCGGACGCGCTCTCAAATTTTATTCTTCGGTCCGGCTGGATGTCCGCGCCGCGGAAAAAATCAAAGAAGCGGATAAGATCATCGGGACCCGGGTTAAAGTGAAAGTGGTGAAAAATAAGGTCGCCCCACCCTTCCGGGAAGCAAGCTTTGTTCTCATCCACGGAGAAGGAGTCCTGCGCGAGGCTGATATTCTGGATCAAGGAGTTAATTTAAATATCATCGAAAAAAGCGGCTCCTGGTACACTTATGGCAGCGAAAAAATCGGTCAGGGCTTTGACGGAGCTATCAAATTCATGAAGGAAAACAGCAAATTGACCAATAAGATCGAAAATGAGGTAAGAAAAGCTATCGTTTCCGAATCGCAAAAATAATTAGGAGGGATTGTCATGTCATTTGAGGTTGTAATTTATATCATTATCGCCGCCGTCGTTGTCTTCGGGCTGGCGGTAGCTTATTTGATAATCAGGAGACAGTTGGCGGAACAAAAGGTGCGCATCGCGGAAGAGACCGCCAAGCGCATCCTGGAAGACGCCAAGAAAGAATCAGAAAGAATCAGAAAGGAGGCTTTGCTCGAAGCCAAAGATGAAGCTCTAAAGCAGAGGGCTGAATTAGAGCGGGATAATAAAGAAAGAAAAGCCGAGTTTGCTGCTCTGGAGAGAAGGCTGCAGTCGCGGGAAGATCATCTGGAAAATAAAGAGAAGAACATCGAAAACCGCGAAAAAACGACCAAAAAGGCGGAAGAAGATCTCCTAAAATTAAGAGATATGCTGCAAAAATCCAGGGACCAATTAATTGTTGAGTTGGAAAAAGTTGCTGCTCTGTCACGGGAAGAAGCCAAACAGGAATTGCTGAGCAGATTGGACAAAGAGCTGGAAGTCGAGGCCGCCAAAAGGATCAAGGCCAAGGAAGAAGATGTCAAAAAAGAAGCGGATAAACGAGCCCGGGAAATCCTGGCCACCGCGATCCAGCGCTGCGCGGTCGATCACGTGGTGGAAACCACCACTTCGGTGGTTGAACTGCCCAGCGACGAGATGAAAGGACGGATCATCGGCCGCGAAGGAAGGAATATCCGCGCCTTTGAAACCCTGACCGGAGTTGACTTGATCGTTGACGATACGCCGGAAGCGGTGATCCTTTCGAGCTTCAATCCTCTGCGCCGTGAAACTGCCCGGCTGACCCTGCAAAAACTGATCGCTGACGGCAGGATCCATCCGGCGCGGGTGGAAGAGATGTACGAAAAGGCCAAGCAGGATCTGAAAACCGCCATGTGGGAACACGGCGAACGCGCCGCCATGGAAACCGGCGTTCACGGCCTCCCTCCTGTAATCATTCAATTGCTGGGAAGACTGCATTATCGGACTTCTTACGGTCAGAACGTCCTTCAGCATTCGGTTGAGATGGCTCATCTGGCAGGCATGCTGGCTTCGGAGCTTGGAGTTAACGTCAACCTTGCCAAGCGTGCAGCCCTCTTGCATGACCTTGGAAAAGGGATTGATCAGGAAGTTGAAGGCACGCACGTTCGCCTGGGAGTTATGTTTGCAGAAAAAGCGGGAGAATCTCCGGAAGTATTGCATGCCATGGAAGCGCACCACGGCGATGTGGAACCCAAAACCATCGAAGCAGTGATCGTGCAGGTTTGCGATGCCATCTCCAGCGCGCGTCCCGGCGCCCGCCGCGATACGCTGGAAGCCTACGTCAAGCGATTAGAAAAGCTAGAATTAGTCGCTAAAGGGTTTGAAGGGGTGGAAAAAAGTTATGCCATCTCCGCCGGGCGGGAGATCAGGGTCATCGTCCAGCCGGAAAAGATCGATGATCTCATGGCCGCCAAGCTGGCGCATGATATCGCCAAAAAGGTGGAGGCCGAACTCGAATATCCCGGCGAAGTAAAAGTGACCGTTATTCGAGAAACTCGAGCCACCGACGTGGCAAAGTAAATGAATATCTTATTTATTGGGGATATAGTTGGATCTTACGGGCGGGCGATCGTAAAGCATCTTCTGGCTGACATTAAAAAAGAATACGCCATTGATTTCACCATTGCCAACGGGGAAAACTCCGCCCATGGCTACAGTATTACGGAAAAGATCTATAACGAACTGCTAGCCATGGGCGTGGACGCCATCACCATGGGCAACCACATGTGGGAGAAGAAGGAGATGGTTCAAAAGATTTCCGCCCTGGAAAGAATGGTGCGCCCGGCCAACTATCCCCCGGGAGTTCCCGGAAAGGATCATTTGATCATTGATTTTAAAGGGACTAAGATTGGAATTGTTAATTTATTAGGCCGGGTTTTTATGCAATGCATGGATTGCCCCTTCCAGGCCGCTGAAAAGTTAATACCAAAATTAAAAGAGCAGGCCAAGATCATCATCGTCGATATTCACGCCGAGGCCACTTCGGAGAAGAACGCAATGGGCTATTTCCTCGACGGCAAAGCCTCGGCGGTCATTGGAACGCACACTCACGTGATCACCGCTGATGAAAGGATCCTGCCTAGAGGAACGGCTTACATCTCGGATATCGGCATGGTCGGCGCACAGGACTCGATTATCGGCATGAATAAAGAGCAGATCCTCAAAAGGTTCACCACCCAGATGCCGGAAAAGTTTGAGCCGACTGAAGAAGGACCCTGTCTTTTTAACGCCGTATTGTTGAAAATCGACACCTCCACCGGGAAAGCCTTGGAAATCAAGCGCATTATTCGAGTAATTGAACCGCTGCCCATGCCGAAGGATGAGAAGAAATAATCAGCTTAAGTCTTTGAGGCGTTCCTGAATAACATTTATCTTGGTAGAGAACTCAGCCTCCCGCTCTTTTTCTTTCTGCACTGATTCGGGATTGGCGCGGGTGAGGAAGTTCTGATCGCTGAGGCGGTTCCTGATCTTATTTAATTCAACTTCAAGCTTTTCCTTTTCTTTAGTTAGCCGTTCTTTTTCCTTTTCAAAATCTATCAAACCTTTTAGCGGGACATAGCCTTTTGAATCAAAAGCAATAAAGGTCGCAGATTGCTTTGGCGGCTCATCGCCTGATCGAGCGATCTTTATATCCGATGCTTTTGTAAGCAGTTTTATATATGAGGAAGCCTGCTGGATGATCCTTGTTTCATCTTTCCCGGGGATAATAACTACTTCAACTTCCTTGGTCTGCACTCCGTAATTAGCCTTAATATTCCTTATGGCCGAAATAATGCGCTTAAGATATTCAAAATCGGAGATCAGCGGCATATCAATTAATTTATCATCCGCCTTAGGATATTGGGCTAATGAAATGCTTGATTTCTGTTCCGTGCCGTCGGTTTTCTCTTTCAATTTCTGCCAGATCTCTTCGCTGATAAAGGGCATGAAAGGATGCAGAAGCCGCATGGTGTTTTCCAGTACATAAAACAGGATCCTTAAGGTTCGGCCCTTCCTGGCTGGATCGTTAGAATAAAGCTCGATCTTTGAAATCTCAATAAACCAATCGCAGAACTCAGCCCAGATAAAATTGTAAAGTTCAAAGGCGGCCCGACCAAACTCATAATTATCGATACTAACGGTCACTTCCTGGATGGTGCGGTTAAGGCGGCTGATTATCCACCTCTCTGCCAGATTAAGCTCTTTCGGCAATCCCGCTTCAACTTTGTTTTCCGCGTTCATCAGAACAAAGCGGCTCGCGTTCCAGATCTTATTAGCAAAATTCCTAGCCTCGGTAATCTTATCCTCCGAAAGCTTCACGTCCTGACCCTGACCAGCAATCAAAGAGATAAAAGCGAAACGGAGCGCGTCGGCCCCTGCCCGGTCGATCACTTCCAGCGGATCGATCACGTTGCCCCACGATTTGCTCATCTTTTTGCCGTGGATATCTTTTACCAAGCCGTGAATATAAACGGTATGGAAAGGTTCCTTTTTCATAAAATGGATCCCGGCCATGATCATCCGCGCCACCCAGAAGAAAATGATGTCGTAGCTCGTCACCAGAACATCGGTCGGATAGAAAGTTTTTAAATCCTCTGTCTCGTCCGGCCAGCCCAGCGTTGAGAACGGCCAAAGCGCCGAAGAGAACCAAGTATCAAAAACGTCCGGATCCTGGACCCACCCCTCCCCTTTCTGCGGTTCTTCACCAACATAAATCTCATCTCCGCGGTACCACGCAGGTATTTGGTGCCCCCACCAAAGCTGGCGGGAAATACACCAATCCTTGAGGTTGGTCATCCACTGGAGATAAAGCTTTGTCCAGCGCTCGGGGACAAACTTGATCTTCCCCTCTTCCACTGCCGCAATTGCCTTTTCCGCCAGAGGTTTCACTTTAACGAACCACTGATCAGAAAGATAGGGTTCAATAACTGTATTGCAACGATAACAATGACCGATCGAGGTTTCATAATCCTCCACCTTGACCAAATAGCCCTTTTCTTCCAACAGCCTTATAATTTCTTCTCTGCCCTTAAACCTTTCCATGCCTTCAAGGCCCGTAAGGCCTTTCTTCTCTTCTTCCGAAAATTCAGCCAAGGTTATATGTCCATCGGGCGTTAATATATTAATGAAAGGAAGGTTGTGCCGCATCCCCATTTCGTAATCGTTGGGATCGTGCGCGGGAGTGACTTTGACCGCTCCGGTTCCAAAGGAAGGATCAACAAAGTCATCTTTGATGATTGGAATATGTCGGCCAACTAACGGAAGTTCAATCGTCTTTCCCCACATGTGCTTATAACGTTCATCTTTGGGATTAACGGCGATTGCCGTGTCACCTAACATGGTTTCTGGTCGAGTGGTGGCAACTGTCAGCGGGCCGTATTTAATATACCAGAGCTTGCCCTTAATAGTTTCGTGTTCGACTTCGATATCAGAGATAGCGGTTCTGTCTTTCGGGCACCAGTTAATGATTCTTTTCCCTCGGTAAATCAAACCCTCGTGGTAAAGCTGAACGAAATGGCGTTGAACCGCTCGAGACCTTTGCTCATCCAGGGTGAAACATTCCCGCGACCAATCGCAGGAAGCGCCCAGCCGGCGGAGCTGCTGCGTGATCCTTCCCCCGTATTCTTTCTTCCATTCCCAGACCTTTTCGACAAACTTCACGCGGCCAAGATCATCTTTTTTCAATCCCTGCTTTTTCAGCTCCCTTTCTACCACGTTCTGGGTGGCAATTCCCGCATGGTCGGTCCCTGGAAGCCAGAGTGTTTTAAACCCGCACATCCGCTTATAACGGATAAGCAGGTCCTGGATGGAATTATTCAAAGCATGACCCATATGGAGAGAACCGGTTATGTTTGGAGGAGGAATTACAATGGTGAACGGCGTTTTAGCTTCAGGATTCGGCTTAAATAGACCGTTTTCTTCCCAGAATTTGTACCACTTCTGTTCAACTTCGGATGGATTATAGACTTTGGATAGTTCCAAGGTCATAAATAGTTATCGAGGATCAAATTTTCATTCAGATTTTTCAGCTTTAAATGTTCACGCATACCCGGGAATGCCGCTGAAGCGGGAATTAACCCAACAATCTCCGAATCGATCAGTTTGACCTGATATTCTTTCGCCCATTTGCTGACTTCATCAAAAACTTTTTTTAGCGAAGTTTCCCGGTGATCGACAATATTAACCGTGACCTGCGTCATCCCCTGGCTCGGCAGCTCCACTCCCAGGGCCCTCACTCCGGGCAAGCCGCCGTCTTTTTCTCGAATATTTTTCGCGATCGATTTTACGATATCTCTGTCCATGGTTCCCAAATTGACGTTAAAAGCGATCAGATAGTTGCGCGCTCCTACTGCGGCAGCTCCGGCAGTAATATGTAAACCCTCACCCATATCCGGTTTGCGATGCGGATCGTCAATCTCCTGCTTCAAAATAGAATAACCGCCTCTCCTGATATAGCTAAGATCTTTCCTCTCCTGTATTTTTGCGGCCTCACCATAGAAATATACCGGCAGCTTAAGCTGGTTCCATAGCTCTTTTCCCAGTTGATGGGACAGGGTAACCGTTTCCCGCATCGAAACGCCTTGCAGCGGAACAAACGGAATCACGTCCACCACCCCAATGAAAGGGTGCACGCCACTATGTTCACGGACATCCAGCAACTGCATTGCCCGCTCGGTCATATCGAAGGCGGCTTTCCTCACCGCCTCAGGTTCACCAATAAAAGTTATAACCGATCGATTGTGGTCCGGGTCAGAATGAACGTCCAGGACCTTGACGCCCTTGAGGGTCGCAACGATTTCGTTGATGATCGACTCGTCCGATCCTTCAGAAAAATTGGGGACACACTCAACTAACTTACTCACCCTGCAGCCCCTTTACAGCTTTCTCCAGATCGCTGTTCTCCAGCGATTCTTTTTCGATTAAAACCTTGGCGATCTCTTCCAGTTTGATACGATTTTTGGTCAGTATATTTTTGGCTCGCACATAGCAATCATTAATGATTTTTTCAATCTCACGATCAATTGCATCTGCTGTCTGCTCGCTGTAATCCTTCATCTCGGCAATATCCCTTCCCAAAAAGATCTGCCGGTCTTTGCGCCCAAAAGTGCGCGGGCCGAGCCCGCTCATTCCAAACTCCGTTACCATTCTTTTACCAAGTTCGGTCGCCCGCTCCAGATCATTATGCGCTCCCGAGGTAACGGTGTTAAATATTATCTCCTCCGCTACCCTACCCCCCATCATCACCGTTATCTGATCCAGCGCCTGATCCTTGGTAACCAGGTATTTGTCCTCTAACGGAAGTTGAAGGGTGTAACCGAGAGCCATCCCGCGGGGAAGAATTGAGATCTTGTGAACTTTATCAGCGTTGGGGAGAACCTGAGAAAGGATGGCGTGCCCCACTTCGTGGTGCGCCACAATTTGTTTTTCGCGGTCGGAGATGACGCGGCTTTTCTTCTCCGGCCCCGCCATCACCCTGTCCACCGCCTCTTCCACTTCTTCCATCATGACTTCGGATTTATTGACGCGGGCGGCAAGAATCGCGGCTTCGTTTAAAACATTTTCGAGATCGGCCCCGGTGAAGCCCGGCGTCCTTCTCGCCACTATGTTAAGATCTACGTCTTTCGCCAGCGGTTTTCCGCGGGCGTGGATCTTCAAAATCGCTTCTCTTCCTTTTAAGTCAGGTTTATCCAGCACGATCTGGCGGTCAAATCTTCCGGGCCGCAGCAGCGCCGGGTCGAGAATATCGGGGCGATTGGTCGCCGCAATGACAATAATATTGGTTTTGGGGTCAAAGCCGTCCATCTCGACCAGGAGCTGATTGAGCGTCTGTTCTCTTTCATCGTGACCTCCCCCCAATCCCGCTCCACGCTGCCTTCCAACCGCGTCGACTTCATCCATAAAAATTATGGAAGGGGTTTGCTTTTTGGCCTGTTCAAAAACCGAACGCACCCGCGCGGCGCCAACTCCCACAAACATCTCTACAAAGTCTGATCCCGCGATAGAAAAGAAAGGAACATTTGCTTCACCTGCGATGGCGCGCGCCAGAAGCGTCTTGCCGGTTCCGGGAGCTCCCATCAGCAAAAGACCTTTGGGGATCTTCGCTCCGAGTGATTGGAACTTTTGCGGAGTTTTTAGGAAATCAACAATCTCTTTTAGTTCTTCTTTCGCCTCATCCACTCCCGCAACGTCCGCAAAGGTAACGTCGACTTTTCCCACCAGCGGCCGGACATTGGCCCTTCCGAACTGCATCGCCTGCGTATTTACCCCCTGCGCCTGGCGCACCATCAGCCACCAGAGCAGGCCAAAGAAAGCTACCGGAGCTAAAAGCTGGATAAAGAGGTTCCAAAACCAATTAGTTTCCATGGGAGCTTCAACCTTGATGGCAACCCCTTTTTGCCGGAGCAAAGAGACCAGATTCGGATAATTTACCGCGCGCGTGCGAAAGCGGGATTTGTCTGCCAGGATCCCCGAGATCATATCCCCGGCAATAGTGACCTCTTTAATTCCCCCCTTGTCCGCCAGGTCCAAAAAGCTCGAAAAGGGGATCTCTTTGATCTTCCCTTCAGTTGAAAAAAGAGGGGCTATGAACGCAATCCCGATCAGGAGTAATAGCAAGTATATTAAAATATTCCGCCAATTGGCTTTCATAATTTTTCCCTAATGCCCTCACCCAACTTTTTGTCAACGAAAGTCCTTCTTTACAACCCTCTCCCAGAGGGAGAGGGATTTGGCAACTTATCAACTAACCACCCCACCCCCTCTCCCCCTGGGAGAGGGCCGAAAGGATTAAACATCCGTTAACGACAATCCGGGTGAGGGCTGGATGAGAACTTCCATAATTATATCACTTTTCGGCAGCTTTAACCTTATCCCAGAGGGCATCCATCTGCTCGAGGGTCATCTTCTTTTTGTGGAGTTTTTTCTCAATTTGCGAGAATCGGCGCATAAATTTGCTGTTCGCCTGCTGCAGCGCTTCTTCGGCATCGATATTTAACTTTCTCGCCACATTCACAATCGCAAACAATAAATCGCCTATCTCCTCTTTTAGTTTTGGGATTTTGGACTTTGAAATTGTTTCGGATTTAGGATTTAGGATTTCGGATTTTATTTCGTCCATCTCCTCGTGCACCTTCTCCCACGCTCCCGCCACCCTATCCCAGTCGAATCCAACCCGCGCCGCCCTTCGCTGAACCTTATCCGCCCGATATAAAGCCGGCAGAGATTGGGGGATACTTTCCAAAATCCCTTTGTATTCCTTTGCCTCCACTTGTTTTATCTTTTCCCACCTCATCCACACCTCTTCCTTGGTCTTGGCCTTACCCTTTGCAAATACATGGGGGTGGCGTCTAACCATTTTAGAGGAGATTGAATTGATGACCTCCTCTATCCCAAATTTCTTGGTTTCTGCCGCAAAGACCGAAAGCATCACCACATGCAGCAGCATATCCCCCAGCTCTTCGGTAAGGCGGTGGTAATCCTTATCATTAATAGCCTCAATGGCTTCGTAAACCTCTTCTACCAGGTAGGGCTTGAGGGTCTCCATCGTCTGCTCCCGGTCCCAAGGACACTCCCGGCGAAGTTTCTTCACTATTTCAACAAAAGCTTCGAATTTATTGCCCGTTTTCCCCATGGCCTTAATTATAGCATCAGCATGCAAGTTTTTTGCCCCGAAACCCGATATATTTAGTGGTTAGGGAAGCATAAAATATGGCAATAGAAAATAAGGCTACAGGGAATCAGTCGGGGATCAATCTCCAGGCGCTGGGGCTCAACTCACCCATGGAGGTTATTGATCTTCTCGGGATGTTAAAGATCGACGGCGATCCAGTGATCAAAGACGATAAAGCCTTTCTGGATCCCAAGGTAAAGGTTCAGGAAGTCATGGATTATTTCAGCAAGAATTTTGGTGTAACCGCTCAGGAGCTGCCTTACGTAGCTTCGACTGTGAAGCAAGAATTAAAGAAGGGGTTTAAAGTTTAATGAGTTATGTAACCACTGATAAAAATAAAGTTGATTCTCCAAGCTTAAAGAATCCCATCGGCAGGCCTTCGGTTAATCCCAACGATCCGAGGCTTAACTTGCCCAAAGACAAGATGGGCGAAATTTTAAACATTTCAAGATTAAAAATGGATCCGCACCGGTCTATATATTCGAAAGTTGAAAGACGTGATACCGCCAAAGAAAAGCCAACTGACAAATTAATCACCTTCATTGATACTCCTCAAGTATTGAAAAGCGAGCAGCAGACTGGTGTCAAAAAGATTGGTGTTAAGTCGGCATGCAAACAATGCAAGGGAGCAAAAATTGAGGAGCTTGGTTATTATCTGCTTGGAGAGATAAAGAATTTTGAAGAAGCAAAACCAGTCAGTGCCAGTGCGAGTAATGAAAGAAAGGTCTTGGCGGGAGTATCATGAGCAAAGAAAAAAGTTCGTTGGAGAAGTTAGAAGAGCTGTTTAAAGAATTCTGGAGGGAACGCGGCAATTCTTCTATTATTGCTGCCAAGCATACCGAGTTTATGGTAGAGCCTAAAGTTTTTATTGGCGATCAGTTAAATCCCGAAATATTAAAGCTTTTAGTTATCAATTACCTCGCGCAGTCTTCAAAACAGGATTCGGGGATCGGAAACATTGAGGCTACTCCGGAAAAGCTGGTCATAAAAAGCCCGAAAGGAAAACCCCTGGTTATCGTCCGCGACCAGAAGATTATTCAGCAATACCTCGCTTCGAAAGTTTAATTTTACCGCAAAACGACATTCTTAATTTCGATCTTGGACCTGGCAGGCCCCACCACCATAAACTGAACCCGGTGAGGAACTTTCACGATCCCTAAGATCGGCAGAGAGAAATGGCGGAAATGGTGGGGGTCAAGCTCAACCGTCAAATATTCATCTTCAAATGAAGTCGCCGGCTCATCCAGATTCTTTAGATCAAAAATCTCTATGCGCAGCCGCGCCCAGGGCTCTTTCTTTTCAATCTTGCCGCGAATGTCCAATTCCAAGAGCGAGGGCTTTTCTAATTCCTCTCTGATAACCAGGTTGCAACCCAGGTCGGCTCCCTCGCCTTCCAGAGTGTAAACCCCGTTTTTCTCTGAAACTTTTTCGCCCGGCTTGCCGAAGCCGGAAAATATAGGCATCAGCTTCTGCATGCTTTAATTTTAACACATTTTGAAAATAATTTGAAATTCAACCAACAACCTATCGATATCTATTCAAATGAGCACGAGTCTCTTGATCCAAACTCACGCCGCGAACCTGCTCAGGAGAGCCATGAAAGCTTTGCCTGAACGAGCCCTGCCAAATTATTCTGCCCATGAAAAGGTCAGTGGACGATTGATCCATCAATTAATGCAGCGGTCTTCTTCTGCCGGAATTTGCCAGAAAAACTACTCCGCTGACTGGAACGAAGCCAGAGAAGCCACTGCCAATGGCTTGCCAAAGACAATGTATGTAGATGGCCGGGGCAGGATGCTTCCATCTTATAGTTTGGGAGGGGTCTTTTATCTCCCTGAAGGCCGCGCAAAAGAGAGATGCATCAGAGCAATGGACGAATTGGCAAC
>Ga0315277_10011249_pt1 | contig 11288 bp, 6 predicted proteins | sample YL17G05_15_MG_FD_203695 | JGI IMG/M metagenome (GOLD analysis project Ga0315277, IMG submission 203695) | Sediment microbial communities from Yellowstone Lake, YNP, Wyoming, USA - YL17G05_15 | ecosystem: Environmental > Aquatic > Freshwater > Lake > Sediment | place: USA: Wyoming | collected...
AGGCCCTGGTATCCCGCCTGATTGCGTACCTAATCCGGTTCTGCCATAACTATGGGTGGATTCTTAGTGAATTGAGCTGTCAGATTGCTTCTGGAACAAAAGGGGCCGGTTATTGACCGGCCCCTTTTTCTTGCGCTGCGGAGGGATCTTGCGGGAGTGCCTCAGATGACCAAAGGACCGCGAAAAGAGAAAGGGGGTCCCGACCACGAATTCCACGAATTTGCACGAAAAATCGGGTGCGGGGCGCTCTGTAGCGGCGGGCTTATTGATTATTGACGATTGATTCCGCCGCGGGCGGATTTTCTTGAAAATAGAAGATGGTTTTTCGGACTTTTCCCTTGACAACGGCGGGGGACTCTATACAATTCTGGCGGTTAATAACGGGCTGCAGATAGAGCGATACAGCAGCCGCCGCAAGGCGTCCCTTGCGGGACTTGCGGTTTTGGTGTTTTTCTAATGTTATTACTGAAATTAGATCGCAGGCGGCCGCGGCGTAGCGGGGCCTGTTGAAGTAACGGCGGTGTGAATGAATTGAGTCTTTTAGGAGGATTTTGAAATGAAAAAGGCACTTCCGATGATTCTGTTGGTTGTTGGCGCTTCGGCCCAAGGTGTGTTTGGAGGGGGTCCTACGCTGAACCTTGTGGCCCCCCCGTGGCAGGAGATGACACCGGTCAATTGTGTGGCGGTGCGCGGCGACTACGCGTATGTCGGGGGAACCGGGCAGTTTGCTGTACTGGAACTGCGCAGTGGGGTAGAGCCAAGCAAGCTCTCACAAATTAACCTAAGCCAGGGAGGCGAAACTCGTGACATAGTTGTGTCAAACGACTATGCCTTTGTCGCGGCTACGATGAGCGGCCTCTACATTATCGACATCCGGGACCCCAACAATCCGTTTGAGTGTAAACGAATTGAGCGTATGGGGATTCATGGACCGTACGGCGTGGCTGTAGATCCTCCGTACGGGGGATTGTTCACAGCAGAACTTAGCGCCGGCGCAAGGGGATTTTACATCGACAGGCCAAGTCCATGCTCACCGCAAGAGAACTGGCGGCAGCCGGGGACTGACATCCCGCATATTGCCTTGTGCGGAAACTATGTCTATATGGCACTGTGTCGCGGTGACAGCGCCGGCGGGATACTGGTCCTGGACCGGCGCGACAACCACCTATGTGATGATACGCCGGACGAAGGTGGATATCCGTACGGGCTTGCTATCAGAGGGGGATTCCTTTATGCCGCCGGGCGGGATCTGCGCATCTATGACATATCTACAAACCCTTGTTCACCGACGCGGTGTGGACCTCCTCTCGACATAGGCCTTCCTCAAGGCTCGTATCGAATTGCCGTATGCGATGACTGCGACTACGCGGCTGTGGCTGACGCCGAAGACGGAGTCGTCTTAGTAGATATCTCAAATCCGTGTGCTCCTGCAGTCGTTGATCGCTATCACACCAACGATAGTGTGGCAAGCGTGGCTATGACATGCGGGTATGTTTATGCAGCGGACCAGGATGGGGGTTTGGTTATTCTGAGGATATCGCCGAGGATTCTCTTTGTTGACGATGATGCACCTGGTTGTGGCGATGGGGAGAGTTGGGGGACGGCGTACAAGTATTTGCAAGATGCGCTCGGTGCTGCGGCGCCCGGCAATGAAATATGGGTGGCTGGCGGGACGTACCAGGCGGACCGCAACTGTGCTAGTCCAACCGGTACCGGAGACAGGGCAGCCACGTTCCAGCTCAAGAATGGGGTAGTGGTTTACGGAGGTTTCGCGGGCAATGAAGACCCGACCATTTTTAATCTTGATGATAGGGATTTTGTCGCAAGCGAGACGATTTTGAGCGGCGACCTTGCGAGGAATGACGGAGCCCAATTTGCCAACAATGGCGAGAACAGCTTTCACGTTGTGACTGGGAGCGGCACGGATGCGCGTACTTCTATAGACGGCTTTACCATTACAGGCGGAAATGCAGACGCCCAGACGGGACCGAATCGCGAGGGGGGCGGGATGTGGGTCTCAGGTTGCAACGTGAGCATACTGAATTGCCGCTTCGCTGCAAACTCAGCTTTTGCCGCTGGCGGTGGGATGTACGCGTTTGGGGGAGCTGTAGAAACCATCAGGTGCGTATTTGAGCGTAACGCCGCTCAACACGGGGGCGGTGGCATGTTTGCCGAGAAAGAGCTCGAAAGTGACGTCGATAGTAATACAGTCAACTGCATATTCAAGAACAACTTCGCCGGACGAGGTGGCGCCGGAATGTATAACTACCGCGCGAAGCACTCAGTGAGGAACTGCATCTTCGAACACAACGAGGCCACAGACGAATACGGTGGCGCGGTCACGAACTTTGAAGTCCAGGCCGGGGTGTCCTTCACTAACTGCGTGTTCCTTGACAACAAGGGTCGCATGGGTGGGGGAATGCATAGTTCGGGCGGTAAGCAAACTCTGTGCGGTTGCACATTCAACGGGAACTACGCTACCAACCAAGGAGGCGGGATATACAGCGTTGGCACCTTGACTCTGACCAATTCCATTCTTTGGGGTAATACGCCGGATGAAATATCCTGGGATGGCTATGGGAATATAACCTACAGTGATATAAAGGGTGGTTGTCAGGGCGAAGGGAATATAAATGCCGACCCGCTCTTTGTGAATCCGGAATATCCGTATGGGGATGACGGGATCATTGGCACTGAGGACGACGGCCTGCGTTTGCGCGCCGGATCACCGTGTATCGATGCGGGTAACAACGATCCCGTGCCACCAGGAACAACGAAAGACCTCAGTGGGATGCCGAGGTTTATGGATGATCCCAGAACACCTGATACCGGCAGTGATGTGCCGCCCATTGTGGATATCGGCGCATATGAATTTCCGGCCAACTTGCCGATGTATGTCGATAACGACGCGCCGGGCGACCCTGGCCCGGGCAATCCTACAATCAGCGACCCGAATGAAAATGGTTCTGCCGACCATCCGTTTGACAGTATTCAGGAGGCTATCGATGCGGCTTTTGACGGGGACTTGGTGATGGTTCTTGATGGTTCATATACGGGGGATGGAAACTGGGGTATAAATTTAAGCGGCAAGAGACTCTGGGTATGCAGCGAGAACGGACCTGACGATTGTATTATCGACTGTGAGGGCCTTGGTCAAGGTTTTAGGTTTGTCAGCGGCGAAGACCGTGATAGTATCGTCGATGGATTTACGATTATCAACGGCCTTGCCGACAACGGTGGGGGCATCTATTGCGAGAATTCATCACCTACGATCAAACGATGTAAGATTGTTGACTGCAATGCGAATTACGAAGGTGGTGGGATTTACGTTCAGCATGGTAGCCCTACTCTTGAGAATTGCGTTTTTATAGGGAACGAAGCCAAACGTAATGGCGGAGCGATGGAGAATATACTCAACTCGTATCCTACTTTGATTAACTGTACGTTCTTTGAGAACGGCCCCGGCAGCGGGATCGACAGCTTCAACAGCGAGCCTAAGCTGGTCAACTGTATTCTCTGGGGGAATGAGCCTCAGCAGATTGTTGGGCCGAATGACACTTCGTATAGCGATGTTCAAGGCGGCTGTCCGGGCACGAACAATATTGATGTTGATCCGTTATTCGTTGATCCGGATGGGTGCGATGATGTGCTCGGAACTGCGGATGATAACCTTAGGCTGAGCGTTGATTCACCGTGTATTGATGCGGGGTATTCAAGCGCTGTGCCCGGGCCGAATGATATTGAGGGCAGCCCCCGCATCGTCGGCCCTGGCGGCATCGATATGGGGGCTTACGAATACCATACGATGATTGGGTACTCATCGCAGGATTGGGAAGACTGCAACCATTTTGAATTTGAGTGGGCGCCGTACAATCATGCGTCGCCGCAATCCCTGTATATCGTCAATGCCGGGCCGGGTACTTTGGCCTGGCAAATCACAACTCAAGACTGTAATTGGCTGACAGTGAACCCTAGCAGCGGCCGCACCGAAAGTTGCAAATGCGATTGTCCCGAAATTGACCCCAACGACTGCAATCGTATTCCCAGCGAGCCGAACGCCGTCGTCGAGCTGACTGTGGACGGAAGTCTCCTCGAAGAGGGTTCTTATGAATGCAACTTGACTATTTCCGACCCCTACGCGCTCAATAATCCTCAGACCATTCCAGTCAAACTGTCCGTACTGGGTTGCTTCCCCAAGATGTACACGACATATCCTGATTGGGTGGCGTTCGGCAAGCCGAATTGCTGGTGCGGCATCTATGGCGATCCTCCATGCCCATTTCAGTGCCACGGCGACGCCGACTGCCAGAAACAGGGCAGTGCGTTCGCGGGCTACATGTATGTATCCACCGACGATCTGGACGTGGTTATCGCTGCCTGGCAGGTCAAGGAGCCGCCGAAAGGCCTCGGTATCGCCACAATACCCAACGGGATTTGTGCCGACTTTGACCATAAGAGGCAGGGCAGTGAATTCGCGGGTTATATGCGAGTCTCTACCAACGACTTGGCTGTCCTAATCGGATCCTGGCAGGTCAAAGAGCCTCCGAAAGGTCCGGGCCTGCCTGCTAATTGCCCGACGCCCGAATAGTTGCGCTGCTTGTGTCTATAGTCGTTGTGAAAGACAACGCGTAATCAAAGAGGCCGGTCTTATGACCGGCCTCTTTTCTTGAGAACAATCGTTTATATTAGACGAGGCGGCGAGTTTTGCCAGGAGGTCTGTTTTCCGCCGCCTCAAGACCCGGCAGAAACTGAGCTTTCCCTTCGATCGCAGCCAGCGCGGAGCCCGCTATGATCAAGCCCGCTCCGACCCACAACCAGAACATAAAGGGTTTGATCCTTGCCGTAATTCTAACCTTGCCGTCCTGCGTCAGCCCTTCAAACGAAACACAAACATCTTCAAATACCCCGGTTTCAATGGCAGCGCGCGATTTGGCGCCTATTTGCGGCTGGGCGGGGTGAGTGCTTCGATACGGCCAAAGGCTTTTGTGCCGCTGATCTCCCTTCCAAAGGCCGATAGAAGGCCCTGCTTTCTCTTCCCCGTTGGAGTCTTTCACTTCAAACGAATCGTAAACAAACTTCCACTCGCCGAGCATCAGTTTGTCGCCTTTTTCCAGCAATATCTGAACGCTTTTGTCTGCGCCCGACAGCCCCGCGGAAACCAGAACGATGACGACGCCGAAATGAGCCGCGTATCCGCCGATCTTTTCGCGATTCGCCAGGGCCACAAACAGCCTCAATGCTATTGCGACAATACTGAAGACGCCCGCCGCACAGCCCAGGCTCAATAAGAGTGAAAAACCAGCCACCCTGTACAATACGCCGAACGATATTATCGCAGGCGCGCAGCAGGCCAGCGTAGGAAGCCAGGAACTGCCTCGTCGCTGCCGCAAATCAGCCAGCCTGTAGAAGCCCACAAGAAAAATAAGGCCGATACCGCCTATCGGAATCACTTTCCTGTAAAAGAATTCCGTCGAAATCTGTATCGACGTGGAATTCATCATGGTCCGCAGAATGACCGGCAGAAACGTGGCCAGCCCCACCGCCGCCGCGGTGCCGACAAATCCGACGTTCGCCCATAGAAGTATCTTAGCCTTTGCAAAATGAAACACGCTCGGCTGTTCCCGTGCTACGGAGACGGCGCTAAGCGCTCGCACAAAACAAAACAGCCAGAGGAGAAAACACACACAAGCAAAGCTCAGCAGCCCCCAGCCCATGCCGCTCCTGCCAAATGTGTGCGCCGTATTCAAAATCCCGCTCGAACCGACAAACGCCAGAAGAAGACATAATACAAAAGGCACGGGCGCCAGCGCCAGCGTCCAGCGCCTGAACTTGTCGGCAAGCTGTATCGCGTTTATGCTGTGCAAGGCCGCCAATGCCCCCAGAAGCGGCAGCAGCGACAGATTCTGGATAGGATCCCATGCCCAGTAGCCGCCCCAGTTCAATTCGAGGTATGCCCAGCGTGCGCCTGCCGCAATACCCGCCGAAAGAAAACATACGCCGACCAGCAGCCACCGCCGCAATTGCAGATATAGCTCCGCAGTCTCTGTGTCGCCCCCAAAAACTGATGCAACAACGACAATAAAGGGAATCAAGAATGAAGAATACGCCAAAATAAACGCGGGCGGATGAACAAGAATCCAGAAGTTTCGCAGCAGCGGACTGAGACCCGCCCTTGCGACGACCCCCGTCTGACTACCGGCAAACGGCTTTGCGACCAGCAGCGCCACCAACGAGAAACCCAGGCAAACCACAGCACCGACTATCATCGCAGTTGCATTGAAGACCGAGCCGTCCGTCTTCAAGGTCACAAGCCAAAGCGCAAACAGCACAACGGCGGCACAAGCCAGCAGAAGCAGCGATCCCGCAGGCGCCGCCCACGCCGCCCCCAGCTTATAGACAAAAGGCATATCCGACGAGCTGTACTTTGCAACGGCCTCTATCGAAAAATCGTCGCTGATGAATGCCTTTATGAATAAGTCCACAGCCGCAAGGGCCAGCGCCGCAGCGATAAATACAGCTGCTTTGGCCGCCAACAGTACTCTCCTTGCGCGCTCCTTCTCGGATTTCAGCGCCCAGGCGCCCAGCACCGCACCTGCGGCGCAGCAAAGGCACACGCCCGCAAGAAAGTAATCGCCGGATGCATTCATCTCGAACAACAATACACCTTGTCAAGAAAAACTCAACTATCTCTAACCCTCATCCTGGAAAAGTATTATACTACTGCCCGAACATATTATCGGCCATTGATATGGAATTCTTAAATGAGGAATGAAACCGGCTGCCGACAAAGCATCCACAGGAGACCAAAATGAACGCACAAAAACCAAAGTTTATCTTCGCACTTCTGGCCATTGCGCTTGGCCTGCCCACCCCTAAAGCCCTCTCGCTGACCATTTCCCGGGATGGCCGGCCCCAGGCCGTAATAGTCCTCGCCGCGGACGCCACTGAACCCGAGCAGCACGCAGCGGCGGAGCTATCCGAATTCCTGGCTCAAATCACCGGCGCCAAGTTTGAAACGGCCGCCTCCGCCTCCACACGGAACGCCGCCCACATATTCGTCGGCCCCGGCGCTGCAAAGCAGGCTGACCCCGATTTCACCGCCGACGGCCTCGGCGCCGACGGCATAGTCATCCGAACCGTCGGAGGCAATCTGATATTAGCCGGCGGCAGACCCCGTGGCACGCTCTACGCCGTCTATACCTTCCTCGAAGACCACCTCGGCTGCCGATGGTGGTCCTCAAAGGTAAGCACAATCCCGAAAAAGCCGACTATTGACGTCCCCGAGCTTAACATCCGCTACGTTCCCGCGCTCGAATACCGCGAGCCTTTCTGGTTCGATGCCTTCGACGGCGACTGGGCCGCCCGCAACAAGTCTAACGGCAACTCCGAACGCATAGACGCCAAGCGAGGCGGCAAGCACATTTACCAGGGCTTTGTGCACACCTTCTACCCGCTTATCCCGCCGCAGACCTACTTCAACGAACACCCCGATTGGTTCAGCTTGATCAACGGCAAACGAACGACGGACTACGCCCAGCTTTGCCTGACTAATGAAGAAATGCGAAAGGAGCTGGTCAAGAACCTCGCGGCACAGCTTCGTGCAAACCCGGGCGCCACGATTGCATCTGTCTCGCAGAATGACTGGCACGGCAACTGCCAATGCCTCCAATGCGCTGCCATTGAAAAAGAAGAGGAAAGCCCCGCCGGCCTGCTCCTGCGCTTCGTTAATGCCGTCGCGGAGGACATCGAAGGGGAATTTCCGAACGTGGCCATAGACACGCTCGCCTACCAATACACACGCAAGCCGCCCAAGCTCACCAAGCCGCGCCGCAACGTCATAGTCCGCCTCTGCAGCATCGAATGTTCGTTCAGCAAACCGCTGGCCGACGAACGCAATAAAACCTTCCGCGACGATATCGTCGGCTGGTCCAAAATCGCCGACCGGCTTTACATCTGGGACTACACCACGAACTTCCGTCACTACGTGATGCCTCATCCCAATCTGCGAGTCCTCGGCCCGAACGTCAGGTTCTTCGCCGACCACAACGTCAAAGGCATCTTCGAGCAGGGCGCCTACACGAGCAACGGCGCCGAGATGGCCGAGCTGCGGGCCTGGGTCCTCGCAAAGCTGCTCTGGAACCCTAACCTCGACGGGCAGAAGCTCATCGACGAATTTGTTGAGGGTTACTACGGCCCAGCCGCTCCGCACATCAAGGCATACCTGAATGTCACCCACGATGCGGTCGAGGCCGCCGGCGACCACCTCGGATGCTTCTCCGAGCACACCGCTAAATTCCTCTCCTTCGAGACTCTGAGCAAAGGCTGGACGCATCTAAAGGCCGCGGAACAGGCGGTCCAAAACGATACCGACCTGAAATTCCGCGTCCAGGTGGCGCAACTGCCCGTCATCTACACGTTTCTTGTGCGCTGGGACGAAATGCGAGCAGCCGCACAAACCGCCGGCGCAGATTGGCCGATGCCCGAATCCGCAAAGGCCGCCTACGACCAATTCACGAATATCGCCAACCAGAATAGTGTCACGGGCCTGAGAGAGGGCCAGCAAGGCTACGGCCCTCTCGACGAAGCCCTCAAACGCGCAAAGAAATAGCGCCGGCCTGATGAAAACGCTTCTCGGATGTTCCGGAGCAGATGCGGCGTCTGAGCGGAACAATGCAATAATATCCGGACAAATCAGATTTTTCGCGCACATTTCCAGATTCCAATTACACTTTATATACGAGACCCCCAAAGGCCTTTGATCGTGATTGGGGGTCTTGGAAGCTAATATCAGTGTTTTTTGACAAATAGGCAGGAAAAGATGACGCTAAAACAGCAGGAACCATCTGAGCCAATGCTGGTCCAGGCCGCTCAAAACGGCGATTTGGAGAGCTTCGCGGCCTTATACAACCGCTATCACAGCCCTATGGTCGCGCTGGGCTTCTCGATGCTGGGCGACCGTGATATGGCCGACGATGCGGCTGGGGAGGCCTTCGCGATAGCCTGTCGCGACCTGTCGAGATTGAAAAGTGAAGAAAAGTTCGCCGCCTGGCTCGCCGGCATCTGCAGAAACGTTGCAAGGCAGATGCTAAGGATCGGGAAAGGCAAAAATATTGCTCCGACCAACTACCGGACAGACCTGAGCCGAGATGAGACCGAAGATCGCCGCGATGCGATTCGCCGGGCACTGGCGAAGCTTCGAAAGCCGGAAAGAGAATTGATCGTCTTGCGCTACTTCGACGGCTTCTCACAGGCCAGGATCTCCGAGGTACTCGACATCTCGCCGCAGGCTGTCAACGGTCGCCTCGTTCGAGCAAAACGAAAAATTGCAAATCACTTAAAGAATAACGGTTTCGCGGGAGGTACTCATGAAACGGACTGATGATAATAATTGGCTTGACGAAGCCCTTACCGAAGCCATTGGCTCGGAAAGATCGACCACAGATTTCGACAAGTGGAAAAACGAACATCCTGACGCCGTGAAAATGTTAACCTCGCGGGCAAAAGGACGCCTTTCGGCGTCTGAACGCCCGCCTTCTGTATGGAGAACGATTATGAACACTAAAAGATTCAAACTTGCCGCCGCCGCGGCCGTTGTACTTGGCATACTTGCGGTCTCTTACTTCCTCCCCGACAACAGCCTTGCCCCCAGGGCGTTTGGCGACGTTGTCCGGAACGTCATCAACGCCGAATCCATCAGCTTCCTCAACAAGCAGAAGTTGGGCGCGCAGCCTGTCATGGTCCTTAAGATGTACATACAAGGGGAAAAAATGCGGGGGGACATGGTGAAGGTCGAAGGAAACGCCGAAGGGGTAAAGAAACTCGAAGAAGAGATGCAAAAGCAGAATCTGCCCGCCATTATGAGCTACGTCGCGGACTTCCGGCTCAAGGACGGGATCCAGCTCGACCATTTCCGCAAGACCTATAAGAAGATCAGCATCGACGAGAGAATCGTGATGCAATTCACGAAATCGAATCCCATCGAGCAGTTCCGCGGCATCAAGGCCGACAACGCCGAACGAATCGCCGAGGAATCGCAGGATGGCCGTAAGATCGACGTGTATTTGATCAAGAAGGTCAACCTTATGGGCATCGAGGGCGAACTGTCCGGCAGGGAAGGCGACAGAATGACAGTCTGTGTGGACCGCGCAAACGGCCTGCCTGTCCGAATCCTTCTCCAGACATCGTTCCACGTCGAAGGAAAGAGCGAGGATTCAATCGAGTTCTGTGAATTCGCCTGGAACGAGCCGCTTGACCAGGGCCTCTTCGACATCAATCCTCCGGAAGGTTATACGCCAAGCACAGGCCCCGACTTTCCGGCTGAGTAATCGTAAGTCAACGTTGTTTCTTCATAAAAGGCCGGGTCAATTCAGCCCGGCCTTTTCTCTGCGCCCACCCAGAAGAAGTCGCCCCCTCTACAATGTATACTCTGCAATGACAAATCTTCTCGGAAACACGATTTTCTCAAAAGCAAAACGAGCCTTTGCTGCGTTATATTGATGACAATCGATTGTTCTGACGTCAGATACATGAGTTACGAATGCTCGAAGACAGACTGCTACTCTGGAGATTCAAGCACGGCGGCAGAGACGCCTTCCGGCTTATTTACGAGAAGTACGCGGCCGACCTGCTGACGCTGGCCGCCAATCTCCTCGGCGATGCGAGTTCGGCGGAAGACGTTGTTCAGGATGTATTCATCTCCTTCGTGAAATCCGCGGAGCAATTGCGCTTCAGAAGCAGTCTCAAAGGCTATTTGACAACATGTGTGGCAAACCAGGCCCGCGACTATCTGCGAAGGACGAAAAGCCGGCAAAATACCGCCGCGAACAATCCGGCCCGAGCCGCCGCCTATCCAACAGGCCCGCTACAGTCGGCGATACAGGGCGAACAGTTGGAAAAGCTCAGCGGCGCAATGGCGCTGCTGCCCTACGAGCAACGGGAAGCCGTCCTGCTGCGTCTGCAGGCCGATTTGAGATTCAGGCAGATAGCCGAGTTGCAGAAAACGTCAACAAAGACCGCTCAGAGCCGATACCGCTACGGACTGGACAAATTGCGGTCAACATTAAATGGTGAGGTCGAGAAATGAGACCTGCTGAGAGTATCGAAGAACTTATCAAGGCCCTGCGCTATGAAGGCGACGCCGAGACACACAAACGCATTCTTGCCAAGGCCCTGCAGGCACTTGATGAATCCCAAGAACAAAAACTTGGTCCCATCGGACCGGAAAGAAGGAAGACAATCATGAATAGTCGAATAACAAGAACCGCCGCAGCTATCGTCATCGTTGTTGG
>Ga0315277_10011252_pt1 | contig 11286 bp, 7 predicted proteins | sample YL17G05_15_MG_FD_203695 | JGI IMG/M metagenome (GOLD analysis project Ga0315277, IMG submission 203695) | Sediment microbial communities from Yellowstone Lake, YNP, Wyoming, USA - YL17G05_15 | ecosystem: Environmental > Aquatic > Freshwater > Lake > Sediment | place: USA: Wyoming | collected...
TGAGACGAATATCGGAGAAAAACTATGCTGGGGCCTTCTCAACAATTCGAGAGACAAATGCCCTCCCCGGTGTAACGGCTTATGTGTGTCACCATCCGTGTGAAGCTCAATGTATCAGGAATTTCATAGATGAGCCACTTGCTATCAGGACTCTAAAGCAATTCCTCCTAGGCCAACGAATGGACAACGGGAGGAATCTTCCCAAGGTCCTCCAAGCAAAGAGCAAGAGGGTTGTTATAGTGGGATCAGGACCTGCAGGGTTTGCTGCCGCGTATGAGCTAATTAGGGATGGCTATGCGGTCGAAATGATTGAAGCCTTATCCGAACCGGGCGGCATGTTGAGATGGGCACTTCCGTCCTTCAGATTGCCTCGGGAGGTGCTAAACCGCGACATCCAGTATCTTCAAAACCTGGGTGTAAGGATAAGAACAAGAATTACTTTTGGTGTAGATATAACATTGGCTGATTTGAAAGCGGAGGGAGCGGGGGCCATCCTGCTAGCAATAGGAACTCATCGTAGCGAAGAGATGGATTTAGGGTGCAAAGATGCGGCTAAGGGATTTGTGGATTGTCTTACATTTCTCAAGCAATATGCAGATGGGAAGCTGATGGATATAGGAAGCCGTGTGGTCGTTATCGGGGGCGGCAACGCAGCGATTGATTCTGCAAGAGTAGCAAGGCGTTGTGGTGTGAAGGAGGTCAGCGTTATTTACCGTCGGGGGCATAAAGAAATGCCGGCGGATAAGGCTGAATTAGCCCATGCTGAAGCAGAGGGAATTATGGTTCGTTATTTAACGTTGCCAGTTAGAATTATCCTGAAAGACGGTGCAGTTCATGGGGTAGAGTGTGTGAAGACAAAACTATGTGAACTGGATGAGTCCGGAAGGGGAACGCCTATACCCAAAGAAGGATCCGAGTTCGTCATTCACGCAAGCGGGGTTATTTCTGCGGTAGGGCAAAAACCCGATATGATGTGGAATCAAACTGGAGAACCCTTCAGACTTTCTGCTCATAACACCTTTGTAACTGATGGAGAGTTGGCAACGAACCTGCAGGGAGTATTTGCAGCAGGTGATTGCGTAACCGGTCCTTCCACTGTCGTAGGCGCAATGGCTTCTGGCAGAAGAGCGGCGTGTTCTATAAGGAATTATTTGAGGGGGTAATGGTACGCCATGGAGATACGAGAATGTAAGTTAGAAGTGATCGGGCGTCAAATCGTCAAGACGTTTGACATTCCCACAAGATTGAGAGAAGAGGTGCCAGTATGGGTGGGATTGGATGAGCAGGCTGCGATCAAGGAGGCGCAGCGCTGTTTGGGTACACACCGGTGCGACGGTTGCGGTATTTGTCTCACCTTTTGTCCCGATTCCTGTATAGCCCTGAAGAAACCCAATGGCATTGAGATAAATTATGATACCTGTAAGGGATGTGGGATCTGTGCCGCGATCTGCCCAAAAGGGGCCATTGAGATGATGTTTGAGGAGGTTGAATTGTGAAGGGATATGCCGGTCAAATTTTACATGTTGATTTGACTACTGGCATGGTCGAGAAAGAATCCCTGGATCTGGATAGAGCGGAGCTATTTATCGGTGCTCAGGGACTCGATTTGAGGACAGCTTACTCCATGATCAAACCTAATATTGATCCGTTATCGGTAGATAATGTGCTCTTCTTTAGTGCTGGACCTCTCGTGGGCACACAATTGGGTACGCGTTGCTCATCCCTCACTAAAAATCCGCTCACGGGTGCTATCGCTTTTGGTAGTGGAGGAATGGGGTTCGGCCCGAGGCTTAAGTGGGCCGGGTATGATCAGATTATCATTACAGGGCGTGCTTCAGAACCAGTATTTCTCAGGATTAGCGATAAAGAGACGGAGATTTGCAGCATAGGTAAGCTGTGGGGAAGAGATATCTATGAAACGACTGATAAATTATGGGAAAAGTTAGGTAGGTTATACAGTGTAATAGCCATTGGGAAGACTGGGGAGAATTTGGTCCCCATCTCAATTGCACTAATTGATAGAACTTCATCCATTGGCAAAGGCGGATTGCCTGCGGTCATGGGATCCAAGAATCTGAAAGCCGTGGCAGTGAGAGGATCTACACCAATAAATCTGGCAGACCCCGAGAAGTTTAAACGGATTCTAGACAAGGTTTTCAAAAAATGTGAGGAGGGCGGAGTAAGAACAGGGATCAAACTCGGTAAAATGTGGATGGCAATTAAAGGTACTGCAACTGTTGGTTATAAGAATTATGAGGAGATTTTTCCAAGAGAGATGTTCAAGAAGCTTTATGGGGAAGAGGTGTACTTTAAAGAGATTATGGGCAAGAGACTTGGATGCGTTGGTTGTCCGTATCCCTGTAAGGATTTAGTGAACATTGAAAATGGTGAAGGTAAATGTATCTCGACAAATGTCTCGAGCCTTGTCGGGCGTGTATATAACCTCGGCATTCAGGCTGCTGGAGGTGCCTCTTTCAAAGAAACCATTAAACTGATCGACGTAGCAAATCGACTGGGTGTCGATACTCAAACTTTTGCTCCGACGATGATGCTCGCAGTAGAGTTGCATGAGAAGGGTATCATCACAAAGAAAGATACTGAAGGAATTGAATTGAGAGCAGATTTCAAGACAGCGCTTACGCTCCTTGAAAAAGTCGCTGCACGGGAGGGAATTGGAGACATTCTGGCTGAAGGATCTCTTGGAATTATTAGAAAGTTTGGTAAGGAGTGGGAGGGGCACTCATTTCATATAAAAGGTCTTGAACAGCAACAAGACGCCCGTGTTTTGGACTTCAACATGAAAGCCTTTTGTCAAGTGACCAATCCCGAAGGGGGAAGCTTAGAGCCAGGACAGATCGGGGGGAACTGGTTTCCCCGCTTTAGTAAAGGATTTTCTGTAGAGGATGTAAAAAAATTCTGCGAGCGTATGGATATGCCGGAAAAGACTAAAGAACGTACGTTTGCTTTTCCTAATGGGTGCTATAATATCCCTCTAACCACAAGATTGGCAGAGGACTTTTACGTGGCCTTGACTGCCCTTGGCATATGCGAATATAGGACTGAGTTTCTTGACTGGTCGACACTTGCTGAGCTACTTTCCTCGGGAACAGGGATTGAGACAACAGCGGATCGCATGAAAAACGCAGGAGAGCGCATTTGGAACTTATTCAAAGCGATCAATGCCAGGGAGGGATTCAATAGGGGAGATGATAGATTTCCACCTCGATGGTTAGAGCCTTTGAAAGATGCGAAAGGGAGCGAGCTTGAACTCGGGACATGTCAAGGAAGACCGGTCTGTATCGAGACCTTTAGTAAGATGCTTGATGAGTATTACGAGGAACGTGGATGGAGCATTCAAACGTCCTTACCTACTAAGGCAAAGCTTGAACAACTCGGGCTCGTAGACATAGCCGAAGATTTACAGAAGAGAGGCTTAATGCTATAGCACTGTAAATGCTTTTGATAAAACAATATTCGTTTAACGGGGTAGTAATCACAGCTTTTTTTGATTCCTGTTTTTTGACATCACTACTTCGTTGTAGGATCATTACCCACGATGTCGAACAAGAGATTTTTAATAAATTTAATTTCCAGTGGAAGGCTTGAGCCTTTTTAGAAAAAGGTTTCGCCAAAGTTGATGAGTTAGAGCGATGATAAAATATACATATTTTCTATGGCTGCTTTCTCTCCAGAGGAAGTTTAATATGAACTTGGGGACCTTTTGGCCGGGAAAAGGGTGAGGTGGACTTCTGTGCTTGGGATAGGCGATATTCAGAATCTCTATCAATTACCAACGATGAGAGGGTGAGGGAATGAAGGAGATCAACATCATTATTTCTGGCGTTGGTGGTCAGGGGAATGTTCTTCTCGAGAGAGTAATTGGAATGAGTGCGATCAAGGAGGGTTACCCCGTCAGAGCAGCAGATACTTTCGGTGCTTCCCAACGGGGCGGATCTGTATTGAGTCATCTCCGTCTTGGCTCCGAGGTAAGATCAAGTTTGATTCCTCAAGGGAGGTCCCATATCATTTTGGGTTTGGAACCTGGAGAAGCCTTAGGTGCAGCGATCAAATTTCTTTCAACGAATGGTCTTATTATTGTTAATATGTACCCGACCCTCCCTGCCAAAGTAAAGGTCGGTGAGTGGATTTATCCCTCTGCTGAAAAGATCTCAAAACTGCTTAGCAAACTGACCCCGAATATGATCAAATTAGATGCAACGGCTTTGGCCCGCCAAGTCACAGGGAGCGAAAGGCCCATGAACCTTCTCATGGCCGGAGTGTTAATAGCTTTGGATGTCATTCCAATAAGTGTTGGCACCGTGAAAAAGGTGATAGAGCAAATGGCCGGAAGTTTTGCGCAAGAGAGTATTCTGGCGTTTGAGACCGGTTTTAAATTTGGAAGAGAGAAGCAAACGACTCAACAGCTCGATATATCCTTTGCGTAAGTGAAGCAAAAATTTTATAGGAGAGGCCTTTGAGTTCTGATAAAGATTTTCTTTTAGGTAATGAAGCCATAGCTTGGGGAGCAATTGAAGCAAACGTAGATTTTGTCGCTGGCTATCCTGGCACCCCTTCCTCGGAAGTCTTGGAAACCCTTGCTCGCTATGCAGACCAATACGGGATATATGTGGAATGGTCCACAAACGAGATGGTAGCGTTTGAGAATGCCCTTGGGGCATCCTTGGCCGGCCTAAGAGCAATGGTTACAATGAAGCATGCTGGATTCAACTGGATCATTGACCCCCTATCGGTTGCAGTTTTGAGTGGTGTACGGGGTGGACTAGTTATTCTCACCGCTGACGACCCCAACTGTCACAGTTCAGCCAATGAGCAGGACAATCGTTTCTACGGCCTTTTCCTTAGGATCTTAACCTTGGAGCCATCAGACCCTCAAGAGGCTAAAGATATGACATTAGAAGCCTTTACACTAAGCGAAAAGGCGCAACTCCCTGTGATCTTAAGAAGTGTGACCCGTGTGGGGCACAGTCGGTCCGATGTACTTTTGAAGAAAATTCCACCGAAAGATAGACAGGCTCATTTTGAAAGAGATCCGGAGAGGTTCTTTGTTACCGGGTCACGGGCGCTTCAGCGACACCGATGGCAGCTTCAGCAGCAACCGCTCTTGATCAATCAGGCTGAAAATTTGAGGTTCAACAAGCTTCGTCAAAAAGGGGGAGAAAAGAACTGCATTGTTACATCAGGGGTCGCATACACTTACATCGAGGATGCCCTGCGCATGCTGGAAATAGATGAGGTGGCTATTCTCAAGATAGGAAGTGCCTATCCCCTGCCAAAATCTTTGATCAAAGAGGCTCTTTCGGGGAGGGAGACCCTTCTTGTAGTGGAAGAAGGGGGACCCTTTATAGAGCTTCAGCTCAAGGCCTTCGCCTCCGATTTGTCCCTGCCTGTTCATATCTTTGGGAAGATGTCGGGTCACATCCCAGAGGCTGGAGAGCTGAATGTAGATATCGTCGCTAGAGCTATTGCCAAGTGGCTGGGTCGAGAAGAACCTCCAATGACCTTTAGAAAAGACGTATCCGAAGAAGTGAATAAGATTTTACCTCCACGAACCATGGTCTTTTGCGCCGGATGTCCTCATACTGGAACGATGTATGCGATGAAGAAGGTGATCAATAAGCGTAAGGATAGACCATTTGTGGCTGGGGATATCGGATGTTATACCCTCATGTGCTTCCCTCCCCACGAGTTGGGTGATGCGAAGTTCAGTATGGGGACTTCGATCGGGGTGGCCTCTGGACTTTCTAGAGCTTTAAAGGAGAAGACGATTGCTGTAATCGGGGATTCGACATTCATTCATGCCGGGGTCCCCGGATTAATCAATTGTGTTTATAACAAGAGCAATGTCACGCTGGTCATCTGCGATAATCGAACAACGGCCATGACGGGAGGGCAACCTCACGCTGGAACGGGCTTTACAGCAATGAAGGAACCTACAAAACAGTTAGATATCGAGAAGCTCGTCATGGGGTGCGGCGTCGAATTTCTTGAGGTTACTGATCCGTACGACATCCAGAAGACAGAGGGAGCCTTGGAGAGAGCTTTAAACTATGAAGGAGTGAGTGTCGTTATCTCTCGAAAGGAGTGTGCTCTTCAAGCTACCCGTGAATCTCTCCGTTTAGGAAAGAAATTACCTTCATATAAAGTGGACCTCGAGAAGTGCATCGCAACAGACATGCCTTCCTGTCAAGCCACCTGTCCAGTCCACGTCGATGTGAAAAGCTATATTGGTTTCGTTCGTGAAGGTAAATACGAGGAGGCATTGAGGGTTATCCAAAAGACCCTTCCCTTTCCTGGAATAGTCGGAAGGATCTGCAATCATCCATGTGAGGTGAGTTGTAAAAGGCAAGAAGTGGACGAAGCAATCGCCATCAACGCTATCAAGAGAGCAGCAACCGAATATAGCAAAGAGAAAGAAGAGGGAGGTTCCAATCCTTTTAGAGAGAAGAATGAGAAGGTAGCCATTGTCGGTGGAGGACCAGCTGGATTGATGGCAGCCCATGACTTGCGAAGGATAGGTTACAGCGTCACCATCTTCGAATCTATGCCAATGCTGGGAGGTATGCTTTCTGTAGGTATTCCGGAATACCGACTGCCAAGGGAAGTTCTCCAAAATGAACTTAAGATTGTGGAGAGATTGGGGGTGGAGATAAGACTGAATACAAAAGTGGGCCTCAGCGTGAAGCTCTCAGATCTGAGAAAAAACTTCAATGTGATCTTCCTTGCGATTGGTGCCCATCAAGGGAAGAGTATGGGGATTGAAAATGAAGAGATTGAGGATCTTATTGATGGCGTCGAATTCTTGCGCAAGGTGAACTTGGGCGAGAAGATGGAGGCCAAAGATAAAGTAGTTATTGTAGGCGGTGGCAATGTGGCAATTGATTCTGCTCGAACTTGTTTAAGGCTCGGTTTCAAGGAGGTTTGGATCCTTTATCGTCGCTCTCGAGAAGAAATGCCAGCCATAAGGGAAGAGATTCAGAGGGCGGAAGAAGAAGGGGTAAAGATCAATTTCTTAACCGCTCCCAAGGGAATAGTGGTCGAAAAGGGACGGATGAAAGGCATCGAATGCATAAAAACGAGGCTTGGGGAGTTAGATGTGGATGGTCGTAAGCACCCCCTCTTGATTGAGGGTTCTGAATTTATTATTGAGACGGATCTTATCATCACTGCTGTTGGTGAAAAACCTGAATTGTCGATTTTTGATATGAAAGAGATTCCGTTGCCTGTCAAAGACGGACTTCTTGTAGCCGACCCCGTAACATTAGAAACCGGTATCCCAGGAATATTTGCTGGTGGAGATGGCGTGACTGGACCCGCTTATGTCATTGATGCCCTAGCTGCTCGAAGGAAGGCAGCTATCTCGATTGATCGCTATATGAGAGGTGAAGATCTCCGAGCAAACAGAGACAAAGAATGTCATCTGGAAAGTCATTTCGTAATCGATACCGAGGGGGTAAAGAAGAAACCTAGGCAGCCACAATCAATCCTCTCCGTGGAGAAAAGGGAGAAAAATTTCAAGGAGGTCGAACAGGGCTTCCCCATGGACGTGGCGGGGGAAGAAGCAGATCGCTGCCTTGCTTGTGAATGCTGGGAGTGTATCAGCCGCTTGGCTTGCCCGGCCATGATAAGAAAAAGCGGGAAAGTCTTCATTGACAATTCCCTTTGTCCGGGCTGCGGGATCTGCGCTCAAATCTGTCCAACAAAAGCCATCGTCCAAGACAACGCCTAACATGTATTTAAAGAAACCCGTTGTCGGAAACTTTCTCCTTTGGGATCAGGGTGTAGTTTAAAGTCGTTTTGACGTGATTGCTCTTAAGAATATTTAGAAGATGGAGAAAGTTGCGTCCGTTCACTTTTTCTGCCCGTGCAGTTTTTCTTCATCTATTAAGAAGACAGAATGGATGAAGGAAAGCCGAAGGGATATTCATTTGATTAAATTAGAAAGGGTTTGACGGATATGTCGTCCAGATGGGTTAAGACCCTTTTCCCAAAGGGTCTCCACTATCTTTCCGGAAATGAGGCCGCTGCCGAAGGGGCTATCGCCGCGGGGTGCCGATTCTACGGCGGGTATCCTATTACTCCTTCGAGTGAAATCATGGAGCGAATGGCTGTGCGGCTGAAAGAAGTGGGAGGGGTCTTTATCCAAATGGAGGATGAACTTGCTTCCATTGCTGCTGTCATTGGAGCCTCCTGGGCTGGAGCAAAGGCAATGACCGCCACCTCAGGGCCTGGATTCAGCTTGATGCAAGAGTCGATCGGATATGCTGCTTTCACAGAGACACCCTGTGTTATCATCGATGTCCAGAGGGCAGGTCCGAGCAGTGGGCAGATCAAGGTTGGCAGTGCAGATATTATGCAGGCAAAGTGGGGGTCCCATGGAGACTATCAGGTAATCGCTCTCTCACCCTGGTCGGTCCAGGAGATGTATGATCTCACTATCCGGGCTTTCAATTTGAGCGAACGATATAGAGTCCCAGCGATGTTGATGACAGAGAGAACCATTGGACAGCTGAGAGAGAACATGTTTATCAATGCTAAGGTGGAGGTCTGGGATCGGAAAAAACGAAAGGGAGCTCCTCCATTTGGCACCGAAGAGGAGGATGGTGTTCCACCGATGCCTTCCTTTGGAGAAGGAGAGAAACTTTTGGTCACAGGTTCAACCCATGATGCTTATGGATTTCGAAAGACCGACGATCCGAGGGCTCATGGGGCATTAGTTGAACGGATTAACGAGAAGGTACTGAAGAGTAGAGCATCCATCGTTGAGACGGAAGGGTATTTTTTGGAGGATTGTGAAGTCTGCGCGATCGCCTATGGATTCACAGCCAGAACAAGCCTCTATGTTGTAAAACAATTGAGGCAGGAAGGGCTGAAAGCCGGTTTGCTTAGAATAAAAACCCTTTGGCCCTTCCCGGTCGAGACGGTTGCAGAGGTGGGTAAGAGGGCAAGGAAAGTGTTAGTTCCGGAGATGAATCGAGGGCAGGTGGCTGGTGAGGTGAAAAAGTTTTGTCCCTGCGAGGTGATTCCTCTTGGCCAAAGCAATGGGGAGATCATCCGGCCTGAGAGAATCAGGGAGGCTATGAGGAGAATCTGATAATGGCTAGGGCCTTGGAGAAATATATTCGGGATGGCATCAAGGCAACACCTTTCTGTCCAGGTTGTGGCCATGGTATTTTGATGAATTCTATATTGAGGGCCATCGATGAATTGAAAATGGATATGAAGAATATGGTCTTTGTCTCAGGCATTGGTTGTGCGGGATGGATCCCAAGTCCCCACTTCAACGGAGATACTCTCCATACTCTCCATGGAAGGGCATTGGCCTTTGCCACTGGTGCCAAACTCTATAATCCTGATATGTGTGTGATGGTGATCAGTGGTGATGGAGACCTCTCATCAATTGGTGGAAACCATTTAATTCATGCAGCAAGGAGGAATATCGATATCAAGGTCATCTGCGCGAATAACATGGTTTATGGAATGACAGGAGGACAGGTAGCATCGACGACACCTATTGGAGCAAAGACCGCCACTACAGTGGAAGGGAATCCTTACCGTCCCTTCGATCTGTGTAAACTGGTTGAGGCAGCCGGAGCAACCTATGTGGCACGATACGCTGTCTCCCAACCGATCTCTCTCACCAACGCTATAAAAAAGGTACTCCTTCAGATTGGATTCTCCTTCATTGAAGTCCTTTCCCCCTGTCCGACTCAGTTCGGAAGGAGGAATCGACTTGATCGGCCAGAAGAGATGATCCAAGATCTCTTTCGACATTGTATTCTGAAGGAAGAGGCGGAGGGTTTGACAGAGGAGGAACTGAGAGAGAAGATCATCACTGGAGAGTTCTTAACATGCCAAAAATAATCCAGATTCGGTTGAGTGGCTTAGGAGGCCAGGGGATCATCTTGGCTGGTATGCTTCTGGGACTGGCTGGGGTTATCGACAAGAAGTATGTGGCTGAATCGAGTTCCTATGGTGCCCAGGCTAGGGGTTCAGGTTGCAAATCAGAGGTTGTCTTTTCGGATGGCCCCATCGATTTCCCCCACCTGACGATCGCAGACATTCTGGTGGCAATGTCCCAGGGAGCTTACGATGACTATTACGGAGATGTTAAGGCTGAATCAGGGGTCATCTTCTATGACCAAGGCCAAGTGGTTCCAAAAGATGAACTGAGGGTCAAACAGATCGGGATACCTGCTACGGAGCATGCCGTTAGGATATTAAAGAATGGCCAGGTGGCCAACATCGTCCTCTTAGGTGCCATTATTGAGAAGACAAAAATTGTTTCCCTAAAGGCGATCCAAAAGGCCATCCGTACACAGGTGAGTGAACGCTTCCGAGGCCTCAATCTAAAAGCTTTAAAAATCGGAACAGAGTTGGGGAGGCAAGTCCGTGGTTGAAGGAAGGACCTATAGACCCGTTATCCAGTCTGAAAGGTGTCAAATTTGCAGCGTTTGTATCCGGGAATGTCCTGCTGAACTCATTCCAGAATATAGGAAGGAAAAGGAGAGCCTCCGAGGGGTCCTCTATAGTAACAAGATTGTGATCAAGCCAAACGACAAGGTCCCTCTCTCCCCATGTCAAAAGGTCTGTCCTATTCATCAGGACGCAAGAGGGTATGTAACTCTGATCGCTAAGGGAAAATTTAAAGAGGCTTTGGAATTGATCCGCGAGGTCAATCCGCTCCCTGTTGTATGTGGATTTATCTGTCATCACCCATGTGAGGAGGCCTGTTTGAGAGAAGGAGTAGATTATCCAATACCGATAAGACTTCTGAAACGTTTTGTCACGGAATATGGAATGACCAGAGAGAAGACTGGCATGGTGAAGGCTAAAAAGAGGCGCGAGAAAGTCCTGGTTATTGGCAGTGGGCCAGCCGGTCTGACGGCTGCCAACGATTTGAGCCTTCTCGGTTTTAGGGTGACGATTTATGAAGCCCTTCCTGTCCTAGGAGGAATGCTAAGCGTCGGCATCCCGGAGTTTCGATTGCCCAAGAATGCCCTTAAGATGGAGATCGAAGAGATAAAGGCCTTAGGCGTTGAGATGAGGGTAAACCATCGCTTTCAATTCGATGGCAATGGGAAGACCTTTCAGAGGCTTGGCTTTCAGGCTGCCTTCCTTTCGATCGGAGCCCATAGAAGTGTGAAGTTGAATATCTCGGGTGAAAGGCTTAAGGGCGTTCTACCGGGAGTGGAATTTTTAAGGGATATCAATTTGGGGAAGGAAACAAAGATCAGTGATAAGGTCGCTGTCATAGGCGGAGGGAAT
>Ga0315277_10011253_pt1 | contig 11285 bp, 10 predicted proteins | sample YL17G05_15_MG_FD_203695 | JGI IMG/M metagenome (GOLD analysis project Ga0315277, IMG submission 203695) | Sediment microbial communities from Yellowstone Lake, YNP, Wyoming, USA - YL17G05_15 | ecosystem: Environmental > Aquatic > Freshwater > Lake > Sediment | place: USA: Wyoming | collected...
GATAATCGATCCGGACTTCAAATAATTGATGTAGAGCCACCGGAGTCAGCATATATTGCGAAAACTATCTACACTGCAGGCTGGGCTAATGGTGTTTATGTATCCAGTGGTTACGCATATATTGCGAACATATCACAAGGACTTCAAATATTCGACATAAATCCTTTAGATTCCGCATTTCTCGCAAAAGAGGTTCAAATATCTCATGCAGTTGATGTTTATTTATCCCACGGTTACGCATATGTCGCAGATAATGACGATGGCCTTGTGATAATCGACATAGAACCTTTGGATTTGGCATATGTTGTGAAGAAAGTAACCGCACCTTATGCAGCGAGTGTTCATGTTTCCGACGGTTATGCTTATATTGCATGTTCTCTGGGCACATACGACGATCTGATAATTATCGACATTGATCCTCCGGAATCAGCGAATATAGTGAAAACAGTCTACACCCCCGGGCATGCGCAGGATGTTCAAGTATCCGGTAATTACGCGTATGTTGCGGATGAAGATGGCGGTTTGTGCATTATCAAGCTCTGGTGATATATCTCAAACCGCAAACCGCGCAAACCGGCGCAAACCGGGGACTGACCCCGGATCTGACCCTTTGAAAGCCTGGTCAATACTGGTTTTGCGATGAAATTTTACCGGGGTCTGACCCCGATAAATGGTATTTAATTCTTATAAAATATACCAAAGACTCATATATCAAAACTCATCAAATCGCTTAAACCATCATTAATACTGAGATTACTCGGGGAATTTTTTCAGGAGACAATCTTGCGGGAATCTCCTCGATGTGGTATAATTTCCATCGTACGCGAGAGTTTTTCCCGATAAAGGCAAAACCACGGTGACGTGGTGGCGCAAAGCCAAGGGTCTTCCAGTCAGAAGACAGCCAGGCCGCCGAAGGAAGAACGATTTTTTTTAGACTCTTCCGATGGTTTTGCCAAGAAGTAGCGAAATTATCGGAAGAGTTTTTTTTTGAGTATGTTTTTTAATTAAATAAATTTTTTTCTACTCCAAACGGAGGTGACTTCTATGACGTTCGATATCATTCGCAATGAAAGTGGACAGGGTCTTACCGAGTACGCCCTGATTATCGCTTTAGTCGCAATCGTGGCGGTTGCTGCCCTTACATTGCTTGGTGGGCAGATCAGCGCGATTTTCAACGACATTAATGGCGATCTTGGTGGTGCGTAGTCTGCGCGGTTTATCCGCGTTGTTGTTGGAGGTTTTTTATTTAGATGATATGTACAGGTACTTTACACAGGCACGGGACCAGGTCGGAGTGAGGCTGAAATAAGGGGGTTGTACCGCCGGCGAGCCGGGCGGCACCCACACGGGGAACGGTTCTGTTCAATTATGGTCTCACCCGTCCTGGTTCCAAATTATTTCAAAGGGGGAGTGATTTATGAGGGGGCTTGATTTTGAAAGTAAATTTTTTCCGTATTTCTTTAGAAATAAAAGGAGCATCACTATGACGGTATTTAACATTCTCAGAAACGAGTCAGGACAGGGTCTTACCGAGTACGCCCTGATCATAGCGTTGGTTGCTATTGTCGCTGTTGCCGCATTAACACTGCTTGGTGGACAGATTAGCGCGATCTTCAACGACATTAATGGCGATCTTGGCGGTGCGTAGTCTGTTGCGATTTAATCGCCGTGTCAGGGGGACGGTACGGGAGGTTTTGCCATGAGATTATGCCCTCGGTCGCGTATATGCGACCGTCGAGCTGGGGAAGGGAGATCATGAATATATCGTGGGGTTTCGCTGGTCTCCCTTCCCGATTTTTTTTCTTCGACAGATAGCTCAACCTGAAATCATCGATAGTTTTATCGTCGGATATACAACAAACTCATGGATGAGTTTTTTTTCTTCAATCCAAACAAGGAGGTGTCACTATGACGAACCTAACCAAAAGAGAATACAGGAATTTTGAAGCACTTAGAGCGTTAATAGCATTCGTGTGCATGCTGTTTATTATAGCTGCATGTCTTGATGTCGGTTACTACAACGCGAAGAAGTACAACATACAGAAGGGTCTTGAGGCGTCCGTGCTTACCGGTGTAATGGGTCTTCCAAATGTACCCCTCGCAAGACATCTTACACTGAACGTGGCAAACTCGCAGGGACTTGCGCTTGAACCTTATGAAATCATGATAGACCCGAACGGTCGGTGGATACAGGTGGACAAACTGGATTATTACGACACTATATTCCTATGCAATGTGGGAATCAAGCGGATACCTATAAATGCGCATGTTTTTGAATATTAAAACACACTGGGATCGCGGACATCCTTGTCCGCTATTTACAGAAAGCCAGTGTTTATGCGGACAGAAATTTCCGGGATCCCTGTGAAAAAATAGTTCATGATTGATATAAATGGAGGTTTTGTATATCGAGTTTTGATACTTTAAACAGGAGGGATTTAAAAGGAGGTTTTGATTCCTAAAAGGGAGGTAGTTTAAGTAAAAGCGTATTTGTAGAAAGGGGAGTTTGGGTTCATCCGCCATAGCTTTATCGAAGGCGGACAGTAATTTCGAAAGGAGCCGGTCCGATGCGATACCGAGCCGGTAACCTGAAATCACCAGGGGGAGCTTGGTGAGCCTCCGGAGCAGTACACCCTCCGGAGGTTTTTTATGGCTTTTATGGGGACTGTTTTATGGGGACTGACCCCAACTTTAACCTCCGCAAATCCCCATCAATACAGGCTTTGCGATGAAATTTTACCGGGGACTGACCCCGGATTTCAACAAAGCTCCCTAATGGTCGGGGATAGTGGCAGTACGCTGATACTTGCTGTTCAACTCCCTCACCGTCGCTGTTATGAGCGGGGCGCTAAAGCTCCTCGTTCGGTGCTATTTCTCCTTGATCAGAAGGACATTGATGGCTTTTACAACCACTCTGACCTTGTCGCCTTTCTTGAGCTTTAGATCGCTGATTGAATCCAGAGTCATCACGGATGAAAGTATGGAATCGGCATGAATCTTGACCTTCGCCAGGCCCATAATCGTTCCTTTCTTGATTTCGATAACCTCCCCAACAAAATCATTTCTTGCACCTGTTTTCATGAGTACACCTCATTTGGTTATTATGTTTAAAATAATTCGACACAATTATACAGTACTATCCAAGGGTGCCGCCCACAAGCGCCTGAGACATAATTATTAAATAACATTTGACTACCCCTCGGGAAATCATAAATTAGTAATATCGCGCTTGTGGGTGGAACTGACATGCTCCTCATCGACCAATCACGGCTTTACAGCTACCAGATATAAATCATCCTGACCCTCTCCCGTAGGTGGAATAATCTCCCAATGCCGGACTTTGAAATCCGCTTTGACAACCTCTGCGATTATATCCTCCGGCAGCCCGAAATAGCGCCCGGCAATTCCATTAACAACCATGCATCTCGATTCAGGATCGTAAAACTTCAGCACCGGCTCCTCAATCGGATCGTTGCACATCGACATGATTGTTAATAATCCGCCTTTCTTAAGCACGCGATTCGCATTGCTGAGAAAAAGCTTTCTATCATCACCAATGATGCAGTGAAGACATCGATCATCAATTACTACATCGAACGAATTATCCGGAAACGGAAGATTGCAGACATCGCCCTCGACAAAATCAATATCAAGATTCTGTTCATGAGCCTTTTCTTTCGCCCATTGTATAGCGGTCGTGGAGATATCGATACCGGTTATTTGATATCCCACTTTAGCGAGAGAAATAGTGAGAAACCCATTGCCACATCCAAGATCGAGTATCCTATGATTTGTATTAATTTTTTCCGATTTGAATGTTCTCTCAATTGTTTCGAGCAAAATCTGATTATCTATACTCGAGCTCCATCCCAATGCACCCTCGGCTTTAAGTTTCCGATATCTGTTTTCGTGTATTCCATAGTAATCGGTTTTATGCATGTATTGGATGATAGCATTTCAGCTGCAGCTGGGGACAGTCCCCGGGGACTGTCCCCGGTAGGAAAGGGTTTACCGGATTTGGTATGGAACCTTATTAGTTCGATCTCATCATCACGAAGGAACCATCCGAGTATTTCTCTCCAGCTAATACTGTCAATATGCCAATGCTCATGGTCAAGGATATGACTCGTATCCAATCCATTCACATGTGCCGACGCGCTTGACCAGGGGTACTCCCACGCGAAGTTGACAAGCCGGGTTCGCATCGGATTCTGCTCGATATATCTCATGGCAGCGAGCAGGTGGATGTCATTTAGAGGAACTGAATAAAAGCGACTATGCCACAAGTGACCGCATCGATCATACTTCTCATTTATTCTTCGAGTGTAGTACATGTGCCCGATTTTGATTACTTTCGCCAATGAATCCTCATTCATGGGAATTCCGATTATGTGGATATGATTGCTCATAAGGCAATATCCAAGGATTTTAAGGTCATACATGTCGGAGTATTTTTTCAAAATACTCAAATAGAGTTCCTTATCCGCATCTGACCTGAAGATATTCTCCCTGTTGTTGCCTCTATGAGTTATATGATGCGGCACACCTGGGTAAACGATTCTTGATATTCGTGGCATATTTGCCTCACCTCAATTTTGTTTTATTCATATGGTTAGACGTCACCGAATCGAAAATCTTTGCGTGAAGAAAGAAAAAAATGAAAATGGGGACAGTCCCTGGGGTCAGTCCCCGGGGTCAGTCCCTGGGGTCAGTCCCCAAAAAATAAAAATCTACAAAAAATGATATAATCGCGGGTCTAAATTCGACTATGAGAATCGCGATTCTTTCAGATATACATTCAAACCAGCACGCATTCGAGGCGGTGCTGGCGGATGCCAAAGAAAAGGCACCCGATGCATATTATTGCCTCGGCGATATTGTCGGCTACGGCGCATTCCCGAGGAAGTGTCTCGAAATAGCGAAAGCCACATTTGAGAAAATCGTGTACGGCAACCACGAACAGGCGATTACATACCCCGGAGTTGCCGGTAATTTCAGCCCCGCCGCGCAATCGGCTATCAAATACACGGACAGCGCGCTCGACAAACCGGACAAGGAATTTATCAAAAAACTCGAACCGTATCTTGTTCTCGATGGTTTAACAATCGCGCATGGCTCGTTGAGAGACTACAACGAATATATTCGCGACACGGAAATCGCCGGTTACAGCCTCGCGAGACTCACGACCAAAGTACTTTTTGTCGGTCACACCCATATCCCCGAGGGCTATTGGTTTGATATCGACTCGACAGAAACTCATTCGATTGATTTGTCTATCGAGGGTCAGGCTGATTTATCCGGTAACATGAAGTACCTGATAAATGCGGGCTCGGTCGGTCAACCTCGTGATGGCGATACGCGCGCAGCGTATGTGATTTACGATACAGAAACCTTCAAAGTTGATTTGATACGGGTTAAATACGATAACCTTGCGGCATCGAGAGCTATCCGCAAAGCTTTTCTCCCGGAGTCTCTCGCCAAGCGCCTCTTAACCGGAAAATAGACATTCCGTTAAGCAAGTTCCATTAAAACAAGCGTGATTCCAAAAACACATCCGAGGAGATATTTCCTCTTTGAACAATTTGACGACCTTATCGTTAAATAATTGTATAAAGAGGTTCTGAAAACGTATAATTAAACCTTAATCATCGAACAGCAGGAGAAAAGATGAATAAACCGAAGTTGATCCATGCACTCTTGATTTTTCTCGTTTTATTCTGCGGTTGTATCGATCCTTTTCTGAGACCTGGATCGCGTCATGATCTATATCGCGAAAATCCTGCATCCTTTAAAAGACAATATGAACTAAATCTCAATCTTGCATCAAATGCATCCGAATTCAGTAAATCGCTCGCGTATATCCATTACATGCTCGCAAGACGCTATTCAATAATTTATGACACATCCGACAAGCGCCCTACTGATTCAATTAAGGATGCTGAAGCTTTTGTATCAAAGCTTTACAAAATGGAGGATGAAATAATTTATCCTGCAAGAGCAAAAGCGATTGATGAATCGGCAAACGATCTTCTCAGCCTCGCTATTTACATGTATGGAAAGGGATATGAGTACAACATAAATGCCAATCCCGAGATGCTAATCGATATCGCCATGGCGTATGAGAATCAGGATAAAAAAGATATTGCTGATAAATTCATTGAGCATTTCATAAAATGGAATGATGGTTCAGAACACGCTCATGCCAAAGCGAGTGGATGCATCAGATTAGCTAAATATTATTATCAAAAGGGCGATTTGAGCCGTACTATAAGCTTTCTCCAAGATGGGATTAAGCTTATAAGCAAAGCCGATCACACGTACTTGAAACCGGAATGTGTTTGCGATGCTACATATCTAGCTGTAGTAACCGGAGATAAAGAACTTGCATTAAAAGCCTTTAGTCTTCTATTTGAGCAATTTCGATATAAGAAACATGAAAATCCCTTCATCGAATTGTTCGCAAAGCTGAAATCGAAAAGTGAGTTTGATTTGATTATTTCTGCGTCTGACGAGATTGAGGAGCTTGATGCTCGTTACATGATTCTCAGAGCATTTTATGACAATCTCAAAGAACGAACCGTTGAACCGAATCTTATGACCTATATTGATGAAATAACGCGAATTGCAAAAAAGAAAATCGTCACCCATGAAAACGCAGTGCTTCTCCTTGAACTTGCATCGGAATATCATCGCAACGGTCAGATAGAAAAAGCGAATTCAATTGTCGATTTTGTTTTTGACTCGAAGAAATCCGGAATCACCGTCAATGTTTTTTATTTCTATCCTATTGAGGTAACAAAGTCACTTATCGAATCAGGACATAAAGAAAAGGCTTTGGAACTTATTAAAAAGGAAAATGAAAAAATAATAACAACCAGCAATATCCATGGAGGCCTTGCAATTGATTACCTGAAAGTTCCATCCTGTTACGCCATTGTGAACGATGATGCAAATGTTGAAAAATCCCTAAATGATGTTCTCATCTATGCTAAAAAAGCCAGCTATGATGCTAACAACCTGTGGCCCGGTTATATGATGATTGCCGCATGTTATTCAATATCGGGAAACAAAACAAAAGCTGAGGAAATCCTCGATAAAGCTTTCGAAATGCTGAAAGCACGCAATCCTGAAAGAAATGATGTAATCCGAATCAGCGATGAATTCAGTTTCGGATTAAAAGAACTTACCGAGTTTAATGAGACAAAAGAGATAATTCAATATCTTGATACAAAAGATGTAAATTATATATATACAGCTGCGATTATTAATTTATTCGTCAAGGAGAATAAGCTCGATGAAGCCTTTGATATGGTTACCAAAATTCATGAAGCATCAATGAGACAAACTGTTGTTCTTAAACTCGCGGATTGTTATTTAACAAATGGTGATTATGAAAAAGTAATTGCTCTATCCGAAATGCTGACAGAGAGCAACCAGCTGGATGAGAAAAATCAGTTGATAGAAAAAGCGTGCGCAAAGGCCTCCGAGAGCGGAAAGTTCGATTACGCGTATGGCATCCTATGGCACGAAAATGAGATTGTCGAGGAACCCCAGCGATTATCATCATGCATAATCGGTTATCTGAAATACAATACGCTGCCCTTGAATAAAATGAGCAGCCTTCAGAATCGAATTTACATCAGAATGAGAAGGATGGAATACATTCGAAGCCTTGCCGGTGTGAAGGATTTTGAACTCGCTCAGAAAGCTGAAAGTACTCTGGATGGATTCGCTGATTATATATACGCTTCAAAAGATACAAAAGAATTATCATCAAAGTTGCATATCGTACCGAGAATTCCGGAAAGCGAATTAAATAAAGCGACAAAACTTTTCGATGAAGGTAAATATGATGAGTGTTTCAAACGAATTAAAAAGGCAAATGAGACCGATTGGTCTCCCAAAATATTTATAGGAGATCCAATATATGATATTGCATATCAATCACATTACTGGTTCAATGATTTCCCGGAAAAATTCGCGAGTGTTAAAAGATTCGATCTGGCAATAAAAACTTTTCGATATGTTGAGCTTGCAAAATTGCCGGATTCTATAAGAAAAGTGAATCATCTTATTATCGAATCAAGTTACAAGCTAACTGATGATGATTGGTTCGAGCTTCGAAGCATTATCCATGAAGATCGATTTTTCTGGAAATATCCTTATCTGGAGGTTGAAATAAATTGGAACTTTTTCTTTCCATAGAATCAATGAAAGTATTACAACCAAGTATTAGATATAAAGAGGAAGAGACATTTTGGCAGTTGCTTGCAGCTAATTTTCATTTAAAGGTATTCTTGATCGGATTCCTGATTTCTCTCCTGTTCGCTTTAGTTTCACATTTCATGTTAAAAGTGGTTAATTTATGGGGTACGGTCCTTATTGTCCTGTTTGGTTCGTTTATCTTTCTGATGATCGGTTTAACAGGGCTTGAGATATATATACTTTTTCTCACATTTGATTTTCTTCTTGTAATGTACCGTCGATGGAAATTCAAAAAATCCGGCATTGCTACGGACAAGTACTCTTTAATTGATGGTCTTCACGTGTTATCAGTCAGTCTGTTTCCGAGTTTCATGGCTTTATTTTATTTCCTCGAGGTCAGCAGACCACGAGATTGCATGGGTATGGAGACAATATATCCTACAGCTACAGCAGCATCGCTGATTACATTAACGACGTACCTTACATCTGTGGATATCAGCATCTCCTCGAATATTAAAAGAAAATTATCCACATTTGGAATTATCATCAGCCTGATAATCGGGGTATATATTTCTTATTTATATTTGACAAGTAAAGGGCTTCCAAATATCAATAGATATACTGATCCGTATATACTCATATGGATATCGATACCCTTCGTTATATCCATGATAGTTCATGTCATTGCATCAATAACACATCTTAATCCAAGGCATTTCTTTCTCGTCCTTTTGGCGGCGATTGGCGGCGGTTTTCTGTCGGTCTCATCACCATTATTTTTTACCATAAAACAAGCACCACCGTGGGAAACAGGACATATGGCATTGGTAATTGGTTTTTTATTAATCAGTTTCATGGTTCAGAAAATGCCGCGATTTGCCTTGATTGTCTCATTAATGTACGTTGTATTGGCTTTAAGTGTGCCGGGATTGCCGTGTTTGATACCTTTTATTATGTTTATTATAATCGATACAATAAGCAGGAAAATACTATATGCCAAAGAGAAGAAATCAGGAATTTCCATCGAATATTCGGAAAAACTGCAATCAAAATACATTTCCGTAACAGTAATAATCTCGGGGATATTTTCGTTTCTTTTTGGTGCTCTAATGCCCGACAGTGAATTATTTTATCTTGGCATCGTAATTGCCTTTGCATCCGGCGCTATTTATTCAATATTAATTCATTATGATTTCAAAACTGATACCGGTTTAATATCAATTCTGATTCAAGCATTTATCTTCTCCGGATTAATCGCATTCATAAGCTATTTAACCTATCAACCGATGTTGCTGGGTGTTAATTCAATGTCGTTATTCCTGATGCCTTTAACGACCGTAATCGTATCTTTTGTTATTGTATTATCGTTTCCATCTATATGGAAACCTCTGTATTCACGAGCAAGGGACATTCAAGGCGAAGAGAATATTTTAAAAATAGAAGAAGTAAAATCTATTTTTCGTTCAATAACTGGTGCTGGCATTGTCATTATTCTATTGATATTGATATCCACGTTTATGGGTCCCGGAATTGGATTCAGGTAATTTATGCTTATCGGGGACTGTCCCCATTTTTAATACAAGGGACAAAAACACCCGCCTTTTGAAAGACGGGGGTTTGAATAGTTAACCGGTAAAAGCATTAAGTTAAGTCATCCAAAACAGGCCTGTTCTCCCTGTAGTCGTGAATAGTCTCGATTAAATCGCCGGTGGTGATTTCAATATCGATGTGCAGATTGATATGTGAAAGAATTTTCTGCGTTAATGTATGTTCAACCACATGACGTATCTCATCACCGACAAAACCATCGGAATGTGCCGCGAGTTCAGTATAGTCAATAGGGTCAACAAAGAGAGGCTCATCGGTATTTCGTGCGATTCGCTCCACATGAATCCTGAACATACTTGCTCTGGCATCCGGTTCCGGGAAACCGATCTCGATGATTTCCGCGAATCGTCCGGGCCTGTTAATCAAAGCGGTGTCGATAAGGTCGAGCTTGTTTGTTGCAGCGAGGAAAAATATATTCTTGTATTTTTCCTTTTCGAAACCATCCATCGCCTGCAAAAGGACATTAAGGATATTTCTTTCAGCGCGGCATATTTCCGGTGAATCGATTCGCTTGGCCGCGATTGAATCGAACTCATCAAAAAAGATAACCGAGAAATCGTTTTTTGCCGCGATGTCGAGAAGTTTCGCCATGTTCTTCTCGGAATTGCCAAGCCACATATTGAGAATTTGCGCAAGGTTTACATTGTAGAACGTTGCGCCACACTCATTCGCGAAGATGCGCGCGAAGTAGGATTTGCCGGAACCCGGAGGTCCGAAAAGAAGTAATCCCCTGGGGATCATTTGGTTGTACTTGTAAAATATTTTTCTCGATTTGATCATCTGGGTATAATCCTGAAGCTTATACTTTGCCGGCGTGTCATCAGCATAATCATCCAGGGTGAGGTCGCTTTTCTCTTTGAGAAATTCGAAATCCGAAAGAGCTTCATCGCTCGAATATGTGCGTCCGAAAGTTTTCGGCTGATTGGAATTGGATGAGTTTTGCAGGCATTTCTGAATCAGAATTTCCAACTGGCTCTTTGCCTTCAAGTATGATGGATTTAACCTGTACGATTCAAGGTAGCACATTGCCGATTGCGGGTAATCATACATGTACTCCAGTATGAGCCCTTTGGTGTAAAACGCTTCCTCGTGTTTGGGATTCACCTCAATGTAGCGATTAATCTGCTCAAGCGCGTATGGGTAAGCGCCTTTGCGGGTGAACGCAAGCGAGAGATTGAATCTGGTTTCCAGCATATTGGGATCGATTCGCAATGCGGTAAAGTAGCATTTTATAGCATTGATGAAATCCCCTTTCTTATAAAAATCATTACCCGCGTTGTGAATTTCATGCTTGGGCTCAAGGAACAAATAATCATCACTGATAGACTTTTTGCCCTTTTCCAGATTGCGAGTCTGATCCTCGATAATCAGCCTTTCCTCATCCGATTGCTTGATCTTCTCAATATCCTCGAGAATTTTCTTTTCATCGAATGGAAGCCAATTCTCGTTTTGCGGATCAAACAGACTCCTGC
>Ga0315277_10011254_pt1 | contig 11285 bp, 8 predicted proteins | sample YL17G05_15_MG_FD_203695 | JGI IMG/M metagenome (GOLD analysis project Ga0315277, IMG submission 203695) | Sediment microbial communities from Yellowstone Lake, YNP, Wyoming, USA - YL17G05_15 | ecosystem: Environmental > Aquatic > Freshwater > Lake > Sediment | place: USA: Wyoming | collected...
TGGTAAAATTAGTCATATACTTAGGCCAGGAGGCCATGAGAAAAACCCTGCCGACCAATGCCGGATTGAAGATATTTTGGCCTAAGCCGCCAAAGACCTGTTTGCCGATACTAACGGCAAAGAATGAGCCGACAATCGGCAGCCAAAAAGGAACCTCCGGCGGCAGATTATAGGCAAGCAATAAACCGGTAAGCACGGCACTCCCGTCTAAGACGGTTATTTTCCTATTGGTTAGCTTCTGTAACACTACCTCGGCTGCCAGCGCAGAAATGACTCCTAAGGTAATCACCCAAAGGGCGCTTGCCCCAAAAATAAATACGCCGGCTAAGCCTGCAGGGATTAAACTTACTACTACCATCCACATGATTTTACTTACCGATTCATCTTTATGCAGATGGGGCGAAACAGAAACAATTAGTCTATCATTCATTTTTTATCAATACCTTAATTTCTTCTGCTTTCTTTTTTACCGAATCTATAACCGCCCGGGAAGAGATGGTTGCCCCGGTAATCGCCTCTACCTGGTTTAAATTTTGCAGGCCCCTGTTGCTGAACCGGCTGGCAAAAGAATCCTCGGCAACGCGCGCGCCTAAGCCCGGCGTTTCGTTCTGGCTTAATATCTTTATCGCCTTAATTGTGCCGTCCTTCAGCATGCCTACCATGGTCTCAATGGTGCTGGAATAACCCTTGCCGGATGCCCTAAAGGCCGCGCCGAGCAATCTTTTGTCCTTATCATGCGCCTTATAATAAATAATTTCCTCGCCGGATTTTACCGCCTCAAAATGCGCAGCTTCGGGGAAGACCTCTTTTAAGCTGCTATCTTCTTCCGCTTGCGCCTGGGCAACGATTCTGGTTTTAGTTAAAACATTTACTCCCGCCAAAAGGCCGCTGGCGACAATACAAATTACTGCCAAGATAAAGCCGTAACGCAGCATTTCTTTCACTTTACCGCCTCCAATTTCGCTCTCTTTATAGACTGAACTAACCTCCTATTCGCGGGACAGACATAATTGCAGAGGCCGCATTCAATACAATCCAATACCCCGTACTTCTTGGCCTCTTTCCACATCTCTTTTTCCGATGCCAGGTTTATCAAACAGGGCATAAGCCCTGCTGGGCAGTGCCTGACACAAGAACCGCAGCGGATACAGGACAGCTCTTCGATAACCGCGGATTCTTTTTTATTGAATAATAAAATACCGGTGGTTGATTTGATTACCGGTACATCGGTGGTAAACTGCGCAATGCCCATCATCGGCCCGCCGATAATTATCTTAGCCGGCTCTTCTGTCAGGGGACCGCAAAAATCAATCAAGTCCTTAATCGGCGTGCCTATCCTAACCAGAAGGTTCTTAGGGTTAGACAGGCAGCTGCCGCTAACCGTAACCACGCGTTCATAGAGGGGTTTGTTTTGATAAACCGCCTCATAGATGCCTAAGACAGTAGCGACGTTCTGCACAACGATACCGATATCAAAGGGAAGTTTGCCCGAAGGTACCTCTTTGCCTAACAAATTTTTTATCAGCTGCTTCTCCCCTCCCTGGGGATACTGCGATTTTAGTACGCGTATTGCGTATTGCGTATTGCGTATTGCGCCAAATGCTTCTATTGCCTCGGGCTTGTTATCCTCAATAGCAATATAAACGTTCTTAACCCCCAGGCACCTGGCAACCAATTCTACGCCGAGTGTAATTTCTTTTGTCTTCTCAACCATCAGGCGGAAATCGCCGGTTAAATAGGGTTCGCACTCCGCGGCGTTAATAATCAAGGTATCCACCGGTTTGGGCGGGTTAAGTTTTATATGCGTAGGAAAGCTGGCGCCGCCCATGCCGACGATGCCCGCTTCAAAAACAATACCGCGTATCTGCTCTGGTGTCAATTTATCTATATTCTGTGGACTGTGGACTGTGGACTGTGGACTATCTAATCCATCGTTTTCAATAATTACCGCCTTGGCCCTTCCGGAAACCGGATGCGGCCAATCGCTGATAGCTGTGACCTTGCCGGATATTGAGGCGTGAACCGGCGCGTATACATGAGCCTGAGCAACGGCTATCTTCTGGCCGGTAAAAACGTAATCATTTACCCCTACCAGCGGGCTACATACCTTACCTATATGCTGGCTTAAGGGTATATATGCCTTTGCCGGGGCGGGACATCTTTCAATCGCCTTGGCCTCGCTTTGGCTCTTATGCTCTTCTAATTTAACCATGGCATCTTCCTGTAATAAATAAGGTTTAGTAAACCCAAAATGCCGAATACTACACCCACGATGACCAAAATATAACCTTCATAGACTCTCTCGGCTAAAATACTGCTTAAGAACATAAACAGGATAAATCCCAGATGCATTACCATCTCCATGGAACTGAATATCTTGCCCATCATCTGGCTCTCGCTGATATTATGGATTATCGTATTGGAGGCAATCATAATCGGGGATATCACAATCCCTAAGGCCAATGAAAGAGCTGCCGCCGTTAAAAAATAAGGATACCTCTGCAAAGTAAAGGCAAAAACAACCAGCATTATGCCACTTAGTATCAGGGAGAGGAATATTATTTTATAATGGGACAGCCGGTGGCCGAAACGCCCGTAAATCACCGACCCCAAAAACAGGCCGCTGCCCAAAAACATAATCAAAAGCCCCAAATCCTTGGTTGCCGAGTGCAGGGTATTCTGGACAAACACGATAAATACCACGTATACAGCGCCCAACGCCGACCAGAGCAGGAACATGATGCTGGCGGTAAACCTGATCTCCTTTTGTTTAATAAAATAGATTATGCCTTCTTTTATCTCCTGGAACACAGACTTGCCGATAACCCCTACTATCTCCTTGCCGAACTGGCCGAACTCGCCGATTCTTACCTTGGCGGTTGCCTTTATGGCGATGAAAAAAATCAATCCCCCGGAAACCAGGAAACTTAGCGCGTCCAAATAAAACCCGCCTTTAGCGCCCAGCCACTCCACTAAAACGCCGCCGATTCCGAATCCCAATACCGCCGCAATCATCCCCGTAATGTTTACCAATGAATTGGCCATAAGCAAATATTCTTTTTTTACCAGGTCGGGGATGATGGATAACTTTGCCGGGATAAAAAAACGGCCGATGGAAAATATCAGGAATATCAAAATATATATCACCGAAAGGGAGCGGGTATAAAACAGGAATAAAGGGATGACTGCCACCAGAGCCGCCCTTAAGAAATCGCAGATAAACATCGTACGGCGGCGGTCCCACCTGTCAACATAGACACCGGCTAACGGGCCGATGAGGAATACGGGGATTATCGTAAAGGAGAGTATCTTGGCTATCTCTACCGCGGAGCCGGGCGCCCTTAAATAGACGAAACCGATAAGCGCCATTTGCCCCAGCCTATCCCCTAATTGAGAGAGTATTTGGCCTACCCATAGAAAAAAGAAGTTTCTGTTTTTCAGGACTTCCCTGTATTTAGGCATATTTACGGCTTTGGCGGTTAATTATAACAAGCTGGTGATCCCGACAAAAAATAAAAGCTGGCGAGAGGAGTTGAACCTCCGACCCGCTCATTACGAATGAGCTGCTCTACCAACTGAGCTACGCCAGCAAAATAAAAAAGAACGTTTTTTGTCGGGACAACCCGCGCTTTACGAAAGTGCTGCTCTACCATTGAGCCACGCCAGCAAAAATAGTTTGAGGAACGCCCAAAAGGCTATTTATCAATTAACTTCAGTATTCCAGATTACTACAACAATAATCACAAGTCAATTGAATAATAGACGCTGCCTTTGACATCGCGGATGTCGCGGTATGCCGAGCCTCTGGCGTAGAGGGTTTTCGAACCAATAAATAATTTTGGCTGAGAAATACAAAAAAAAATCAATGTTAGATTTTACCTCTCCATACGTCTATTATTGTAGAAGGGAGGAATGTAATATGCCTAATTTAATTTCGGCTGAGGTAATTACTAGCAAGATCTTCTTTATTAGAGGCAAGAAAGTAATAAAATAGGGGACGGTTCTATTTTTTGGGAGTGGAAAGGTCGCTAAAAAAATAGAACCGTCCCCTATTTTACTATTTTAGAACCGTCCCCTATTTTATTTAACTTTTTTTCTTCAAAGGTAAAACTATCCGGAAAATAGTGCCCTCACCGGCCTTGCTTTGAAATTCTATTTTCCCCTGATGATTCTCTATAATACGGTAGGTTATAGACAAACCCAACCCCATCCCTCCACCCGGAGACTTGGTAGTAAAGAAGGGGCTGAAGATGTGCTGAAGGCTTCCCTCGGGAATACCGCAGCCTGTATCCTGGAAATTGATTTCAACATGGTTTTTATCTTGGCTTAATGAGGTCCGAATGCGGATTTCTCCGCCTTCAGGCCGGTTGAGGCTAAGAATGGCATCCCGGGCATTGTTAATGATATTAATAAATGCCTGCTGGAGTTGGTTGGGGTCGCCTTTAATTTTGGGAATACCTAAGCCAAGCTCCTGGATGACTTTGATATTGTGCACTTTAAGCTGCTGGCTTAATAACATTAAGGAATCTGAGGTGACTTGGTTGATATCTAATTCTACTATTTTAAAGTCGGACTTTCTGGCAAAGAAACGCACGTCTTTGATAATCTCATCTATTCTGTCAGCCTGCACCACTATCTTATTTAAGTCATTTCTAAAAGGGCTTTCTTTTTCCAGCTTCATCAGCACGGCCTGGGCAAAACCTTTGATGCCGGTCAAGGGCTGGTTGAGCTCATGCGAGATACCCGCGGCGAGCTGGCCCATGGCAGCCATCTTGCTCGACTGGATAAGCTCCTGCTGGGTATGCTCGAGCTTTTTGTAGGCAACTCTTAGTTCTTCCTCTGCCTTCTTGCGCTCGGTGATATCAGTGCATGTTGAAAGAAGGAACTGTTGGCCTGCGATATCTACCGTGTCAACTGAGATAATTGCAGGGAAAACCTCACCCGACTTCCTGCGAAAAGAAGCTTCCATATTGCGCACAATACCTTCTTTCTGTAACCTACCAAGCAAGGTAGCGCGGTCGTTGAGGTCGCCCCAAAGACCCAATTCCTTTACTGTCCGCCCTACTATTTCATCCGGCTTATACCCGAATATATCCAAGCCGGTTTTGTTTATCTCAATAAACCGGCCCTCTTTAAGGGTGGTGATAAAAACCGCCGAAGGGCTGGCATTGAACGCCTTGGCGAATTTATCTTCAGAAAGACGGAGTTCCTCCTCCGCCTTCTTGCGCTCGGTGATGTCGCGTACATTCATAACAAAGCCCGCGACCGCCGGATTATCAAAAAGATTTTTGCCCAAACCCTCTAAGATGCGCTCAGAACCATCTTTATGACGGACGCGGAATGAATTCGGAATATTGGTCTCTTTTGTTATAAGCGCTTTGGCAAAATCAACCGCAGCGCGCGGCAGGTCGGCTGGATGAATAAAGTCGAACGCGCTTTTCCCGACTATTTCTTCCGGCTTATAACCCGCAACGCACTCAATTGAAGGGGTTATATAATTTATAACTCCTTTTTTATCCACATTAATGATTATGTCTAAAATATTCTCAGTGATTGCCCTAAAATATTCTTCGCTCTTCTTGACTGCTTCCTCCGCCCGCTTGCGCTCGGTGATGTCCTGCCCCACACAAAGTAAACCAGCAATCTTCCCCTTATCGTCTTTGAAGGTTTTATCATACCATTCTATCTGGAGTTTACGCCCATCTTTAGTAATAATAGCATTAACGTTACCTTTGGTCTGGATATCGCTTATGGCTTTTGAGAACAATTCGCGTGTTTTTTTCTGGATTTCTTTTGGAAGAAAGGTTTCAAACCAATCTTTGCCTTTGACTTCTTCAAAACGATAGCCGGAAATTTTTTCCATATATGGATTAAAACTGACAATGCGGCCTTTGAGATCCAATACAAGTATAATGGTCTGGGCGGTCCTAATAAGGTTGTCGTCAAATTCTTTTTCTATTCGCAGCACCTCCTCTATCTTCTTGCGCTCAGTGATATCTACATTGACTTCTGCGACCAGCCAGTTGCCTTTCTCATCCTGAAAAGGTATAGTGGTAACCTGAATCAGCCGGTTGCCTTCTTTCGACAAGGCCTCTTCGCTCACAAACGGTTTCTTTGTTTTTAGCGCTTTGGGTATCCCACAGTTGGGGCAGGTTGCGTTTCTCCCCATAAAATACTCGTAGCACTTCTTTCCTTTGTATTCTCCGTAGACCTTTTGCCATTCCGAGTCAATGTAAACCATGTTAAATTCGGAATCGATGATATCCAGGCCGGTTTTTGTGACACCCAGGATGAATTCCATCTGCTGTTTTGTCTTCTGCAGCGCCTCCTCCACACGCTTGCGCTCGGTATCCGCTGTCTCGAGTTCCGCTATCCGCTTTTGTAGAAGCTTTATCTCGTCGTTTAATTCTTCTTTGGTCTTATCTTTCTGCGTCATAGCTTTCCCTTATAAATATAAAAGCAACCCCCTATTTTAGAGAGTTGCCTTATTTAGTTAATCTACCCTAACCTCATTACCGCCTCACTGTAGTAACTGCATACTATATCTTATTAGGCCTCCTGTAAACCATTATTTACACAATCCTATTACACACTTTCCTTTATCTAGGGGACGGTTCTATTTTTTGTTTAGGTGACGTTTCTATTTTTCGAAAAATTAGTTTATCGCGGGGAAACGGTCCCTAATTTTTTATAGGCAGCGGCTACAAAATAGAACCGTCCCCTATTTTATTAGATGGGCACGTTTTGGGCACAAGAAAACTATTAATCATTAGCGAAGAAATCGGAATGAATCTATACTTTTTTCGAATGTTGGTTCTAAAGAAGACCAATTATCAGCTAAAGATGTACAAATTATTAAATACCCGACCTTTGCTCTCTCTAGCAATACCTGTTTTTGCCGAATATTAACCCTTCCCTTAAATCCAGCATAAGAAAATTCATATCCTTGCAGACCATTTACAATACGTGATTTTTTCGTTATAATTTTGAAGTCCGAATATTGAGATTTTAATCCTTCTATAGTTTCACCAGCAACTTCCCTTAAATCTTGCTCTCCTGGCAAAACATTTCCAATCCCAATTAAAATAATTCCGAAGTTCTTGCCTTCTTTATGAACAAAATGAACGATTTCTTGCGGATGAGATCTACCAAAGGCTCGATTAAATCCTTCACGAACGGCATTCATAGGCGCATCTGCGAATAAAAGATTTTCTGTTTTAATCCAGCCAACCGGCGGATCAAATGCAATTCTCATTTTTCTGTTTATATATCCTGCTTTAGGATTTTCGGCACAACTATACATAAAAGCTATGACCATTAGAACTATCGGAAAAAATATTTTTTTTGCTTTTCTCATGGGCTCTGACTCTCCGACTTTCCGGTTCATATTCTAGTCTCAGCAATAGTTAGTCAATCGATTCAATCGGAATAAAACGATATTCGATAAAATAATCTATCACAGTAGTAGTTAATTTATCGAGGAGCACTGTTAAATAACAAATATTAATATCGGAGATGGTACCGCTAGCGTATGGAACGGTTATTGGCTTAGAGCTCCAAGTGATTTGATAAAAAAGTACTTTATGATTCGGATTTAATTTTATCCACATCCCTTTTCTTCGATAACCACTTTCACTCTCAACCTGAGAAAGTTGCGATTTACCAAACCACTCAATTATTTCTTCTTCTCTAGTTACGCCTAGAATAATCTCGTGAGCCATTTCTTCGAACTCTTTACAGCGCTTTCTGAATACTTTGTGACTTTCGTTTTCTTCCGGACTCCAACCATTACGAAGAAACTCTTTTTTCATTAATTCTTGTTCTGCAGTGTCTCCATAAATTGGTTTCTCATTGTCCGGAGTTTCCCCGCTACAAGGAGGAATATGAAACACAAAACAAACTAAAAATAGCGTAAATAATAATTTCTTCATCTTTATCTTTTCTCCCTTTTTCCTCAATTATACCACTTCCCCGGAAAGATGGTAAGGGATTTGGGGAAATAAGTTTGGTGATATAAGTATATTTTTGCGGGTGGCTTGGAATGATTTCGAGCGGGGCGTCCAAGGAACCCGAGCGGGCATGGTTGCCCCGCTAAGGTCCGCAGGCGAGTGCAGTTTTGCCACGCTGGGGCAAAACAAGCGTCCCCGCGAGAAACATTCCAAGACAACACCCAGCCATATCGGATAGGCCGGTGTGCCGCCCCTTGCGGTAACAAAAAAGAGAGGCTTTTGACCTCTCTTATAGAACTTAGCTCCCTGCTGATTTGCTCGCTATGCTCGCAAATCAATGCGCAGGGAGTAAATTCGCAGACGCCGGTAATATCTATTATAAACAGCTACGGCTTACGTCGCTTGCGCTCCGTAAGCCGTCTGCTCATTTATGCCGAGGAGAAGAGACGAGTGTACGTATTTTTGTAACTTATTGATTTAAGGGGAGTTATGATATAAATACTTGATATCACGGGAGGTTAACGACTCTGGATGTTACCCGATTGTTCCCTTTGTTACCCGATGTTTTTCACTTGGATGGGCACATTTTGGGCATAGGAAAAGGGGTATGGTTTATTGATTGAATGGAAGAGCGCCTCTATTTTTTTAACCTCTGTTCCCGATACAGGTTTAAAGTCACTAAAAGTACAGGATCAACTTCAAGCCCCAACTTAATTGCTCGGTCACAGCATTTAATAGCTAAATCATATTGCTTCTTAGTTAAATATGCCATAGCTAAATTATGATATGCATCTGCAAAGTTGGGGTTTATAGAAATGGCTTTCTTATACTCGGCGATTTCTTCATCAAGCATCCCTTTGCTTCCATAAGCTATTCCTAGGTTATAATTCGCCTCGGCAAAGTTGGGGTTGATAGAAAGGGCTTTTTTATATTCGGTGATTGCATCATCCACCATCCCTTTACTGTGATAAGCTACCCCAAGATTCAAATGAGCATCGGTAAGGTTGGGGTTGATGGCAACGGCTTTCTTCCACTCAGCAATTGCTTCGTCAAGCATCCCTTTTCTTACATAAACTATTCCGAGGTTCAGATATGCCTCGATAAGACTAGGATTGATAGAAACAGCTTTCTTAAACTCAGCAACTGCTTCATCAAGCTTCCCTTTGTTACTAAAATCAGTCCCTCTAAATAAATGGACAATAACCTCGTTTTCTATTTTGTTCCCTAAAGCAAGCTCAGTTAGCTGTAAACATATTATTGCCGGTCTATAGAGTTGGTCGGTCTTTGGAACTTTTTTAAATTCCTTTTTTGCTTCCTCAAATTTCCCTTCTATGCCATACTCTATCCCTTTATCATAATATTCCTTTGCACTCTGGGCATAAGAAATACCAGCCAACAGAAACAAACTCATTAAAACAAGTATAGTTCGGCTTAAGTTTTTCATAATATCTTTCTTCCCTTTTTCTTTAATTATACCACTTCCCCGGCAAGATGGTAAGGGATTTGGGCAATACCCAGCCTTGGCCCGAACTTAAAGGATAGTTCGGCATGCCGCCTACTGCGGCATCGGATAGGCTGGTATACCGTCCTCTACGGTAACACCCGATTGTATCGGAGCAATCGGTGTACCGCCCCTTGCGGTAACAAAAAAGAGAGGCTTTTGGACCTCTCTTTTGAAAACAGATAGGGACAGTCCCCTGCGGGGACAGTCCCTATAAAAGTGCCGAGGAGAAGAATCGAACTTCCCACGCCGGCCTTTTCAGGGCCGCGCTCTACCACTGAGCTACCTCGGCGTCACTCGCTATAGTCTATTCAATACAATCAAGTAAACTAATATTACTTGTTGCTTTATCTACTGCTTATCTTGGATGCTTCTGACGCTCGTTCCTTAGGAGGGGCAAGCCCCCTCCTAACGCTTCAAACCTAAATTTATTTTTATTAAGGTATCGCTGTTCTCCCCCAAGCGTGGGGGAAATTTTCCCCCACACCCCCTTTATGTTTTTGGCAATAATGAAGCTCCACGGGCTGAAACCCGCGGTTTCCTAGAGCGAAATACTGAGCGGCCATTATTCATCCGCTCCCTGAAGGGTGCGGTTTTCTGGCCGCGAATGTATAAAACTTATCTTACCAGCATATCCGCTTTCAGCGGATAATTGCCAAAAACATGTCGTTCGCTATGTACTGCTATTTAACCTTTTTGCCGCAAAAGGAGAAAAAAGCAAGTAGAGCAAAAAAAGTGAAAATATGACAGTGCCGGCCTTCCTGAAGGAAGCGGCGGAAATTACCGCAATAATTAATAGCGAAACAACCAGCCTTATTTTGCTGCCGAATAATTTTTTCAAACCGTTTAAATTTAAATATCTTACCCGCGAAACCATCAGCGAGGCAAGCAGTAAAACTAAAAACAGGAATATAGTCGGTATGAATTCCGGCAGGGGCGATAAATCCTTCCCCTTTCTAAAGATTAAAATAAAAGACGCCAGCGCCCCGCCGCTGGCGGTCGTCGGCAGGCCATAAAAATAATTTACTAATTTCTCCTTGGAGGTGATGTTATATTTTGCCAGCCGCATTACGCCGGCCAGCAGGTAAATAAATAAAGACAGTGTAGCGGCAAGATAAAAACTCCGGTAAACAAAAATGTACCCCAATATAGAAGGGGCAATCCCGAAAGAAATAACATCCACCAGCGAATCCAGTTCCTTGCCGAACTCGCTGGGTACGGGATTCTTCCTGGCGATTTCGCCGTCAAAACCGTCAAAGACAACCGAGAGAATTATTGCCCAGCAGGCAAAGGTAAAATGGCTCTCCAGGGAAAAGATAATCGAGACAAAACCGCAAGTAAGGCTCAGCAAAGTAAGCAGGTTTGCCAGAAGGTTCATTTCGCCTCGTCTATTACCTTAACGAAAATGTCCTGCGCCAGTTTGAGATTGGGTAAATGGTATTTGCGCGCGGAAACCTTTAAGCGGGTCGTAGCCTTGGTCAGGTTATACAGGTTAATCCATACCTTGCTTGACTCCATCTGCGCGTAGATATAGCCCTTAGTATGGTCCTGGGTTTTAATCGTCCCCCTAATCCGCGCCACCGTAATCGCGGCATCCCAGAGCTGTTCATATTCCAAATCCGTCTCACCCTGAATGGTATCCCGGCTTACCGCATAACCGCCCAAGACACCCACCGCGGAACCGATAATCAAAGGCGCGCAACCCGAGACAACCGGCAGCATCAGTAAAACCAAAACAAAAATAACTGTTCTCTTCATTTCACTTCCTTTTTGGAAAATACCTTGAGGAAACAAAAGGCGGTAAGCCCCAAGATCACTCCCCAGGAGATAATCAA
>Ga0315277_10011256_pt1 | contig 11285 bp, 23 predicted proteins | sample YL17G05_15_MG_FD_203695 | JGI IMG/M metagenome (GOLD analysis project Ga0315277, IMG submission 203695) | Sediment microbial communities from Yellowstone Lake, YNP, Wyoming, USA - YL17G05_15 | ecosystem: Environmental > Aquatic > Freshwater > Lake > Sediment | place: USA: Wyoming | collected...
GTGACTATTCCTCTCAACAGTTTTACGCCTGGCCAAGGAGGATATCCATCCTTTCACCTAGTGGGAATGAGCATTTTTACCGCGCTAGAACCAGAAGACCTCGCCAGCTTTGGAATGTCTATTGTTCGAATTCATTTAACACATACTGGCCGTGTCATAGAGCAGCCCGCCAGTGTTCTCCTGGTTCCAACCTTAGATCCTCCTTTTAAGCCTGGGTGGATTACGGAGATGCTTCTTCCGCCAGCTATACGAATCAGCGCAGAAATTAATAGTAACGTCTTCCATTCCGCACAATTTCGGTTTGCAATTCATGGATCTTTTGAGGAGGAAAATCCGAATTCTGTGCCAAACCACGTCCCATACAGCAGTCCGGCTGATGATTTATAGCATCATGGAGTAAATCAGATGGACCCAGAAACTAAGCAACGCATCGCTAAAGTGATAGCTGAACTCCAAGAAAATTGGAGATTGGAAGTCCCTGTTCCCGTCAAAGCCGGGGAGAAATATATTTCTCTAGGAGAGGAGCACATTGCCGATGGCCGTGAGTTGCTAATCGATACTAGAAACCCCAAGCATTATCCCATCCGCATTAGGCATCGACCGGGCATGGAAGAGATGGTGATAATTTCACCAGAGCGTGGAATACCCTGCGGGCAAACTTTCGATGTGATAGAAGTCAATGTGGATGTTGTCCCTGACAAAGAGGAAACTATTGCCTTTCAACTCAAGCGGCTAGATACTATGTTGTATTGGATCGATGAACACACCAGGTCCATGGTTGAATATCAGAAAATTAATGATGTGGCTTTGGAACAGGATGAGCTAGACAACCTCCAAGACGCAATCCAGCAGGCTCGTGAGTGCTACCAAGACTTAGCAAAACTACTAAAGAAAGAGGATCCACATGACCGCGCCCCGCGTTAAAGCCAAAGTAGATCGTGCTTTCGAAGAATATCGCAAGGACAATCAGTGTTACGTAGATCATCTACCGAAACACGTACAACGTCAAGTTTTAGAAAGAATGAAACAAGCCGAAGATCGAGGCATTCGCGACAAAGCAGTTGATGTGGCTTGTTGGTGCAATGGTTATGAGTCTGGGGCAGATTCTTGGGATCGCACTTTTACTAATGAGAAGTTAGTCATCAAAGACAGACGTGAGCCGGATCGAGATGAATCCCCTGGCAACCACCATACTGAAATTTGGTTGGGATCCAAGCAAGTTTTTGGAGCAGGGCTTTGGGGGACTCCGAATCTCTACACCCCTGGCAAATGGGAAGAGCAGTTAGACAAACTGTTTGCTAAGGCTCAGAAACTAGAGGTTAAAGCAGAAAGAGCCGCGCAAGATAAAGACCGCAAACAAACACATGAAGATGTTTTGAAGGAGAAGGCTAAGTGGGGACTATAAATGGACCAAGAACTAAGAGCATCGGAGCGCGATGGCAGCACTAACCTGCTGCTTCGTTATCGTGCCGGAATGATTTCGGTGCGAACCATGAAACGTCTAGCCGTGTGCGGTAACCAGGATGCTGCTAGAATCTTGGGTTTTCGAAGAAAGGCCAAGCCACATTTACTGGCTGTTCTCAAAGTGATGTTGGCTGATTGTCCAGATCGTGTAGCTCAGGTGGCAAACAGGGTAGTTGCTGTCAAGGAATTTACACATCCTAAGCTCGCACCCAAATACAAATGGATGAAACGTCGTTCCTGTCCGGAATCTCGCCGTGCATTGCCATTACTTTTTAGTCGTATGGAACCTCATTTCGTGATGGCTAGATCCCTGGTTGGCTATGGAATGCCAGGATTTTGGTGGTTAGGCAAAGAACTGTGCAAACTAGGGAAGGTGCTGTGATGGACCAAGAACTTCGTCTCCTACAACGATCCGCGCAGCTAGAAGATTCCGCTGTTGTTTGGAAAAACTATGCTCAATCCTTGGAGAGATTGGCAGCTAACCAATCTCTCTTAGATTTCATCGGAACTATTGAGGTCAAGCCGGGCGTGAATTTCATTCTCGGAGATCCGGTTAGCCTTGCTAATCCAGATAGATCATCGATAGTGTCATCCTTAGAACCGGGGATTTGGAAAGCATATGCTCTAAGCATTGAGACACATCGTCGTGACTATGCCTTTGGACGACGAGTAGCTAGGTTGTATGTGGTTCACGAGAAGCTAGAAAAATCGATAGGTAACACAGAGTGGGATTACTACCACACCACGGGCTGTGATGGTGGGCAAATCGGCATTTTCAGATCGGATCTAAAATACTTCTCCGATTTTTACCAGTTTGTTTTTGACAATTCTAAGGGTAGAATTTTTCATTCAGAGGCCGGCGTGGCCGCCCATTCTGGATTTGGAGACGGTTCCTTTCCGGTGTACTCTATGAATTTTGAGCCAGATACACGAAAGAGCTTTAATAAGGGTGGGCTGATGGTCCATTTTATAGTATGAACGCATTTCAACGCGCTGCAATCATCAGTCTTCTCCGCGAAGCCACGCAGGCTCTGCAGGATCATGGATGCTCGGCGGAACACGAGGAGCATCCTGATTTAATCTACAAATTAACAGAAACGGCCAATGCCATTGAAGAAAGCGATAGAGAAGAAAATGAGCGCCGCAACTTTCGATGCTGCTGCGGTGTCTGTCAAGAGTGCAATTGGGCCCGCTTCCACGAATAAGGACGAATAATGGCGAAATGGAAGAAAATCAAAACTACTCAAATTTGTGACTCAGTGACTCCAATCTTCACGCCCAAACCAAGACTAGAAACATGCAAGAATGTTGCAGAATATTCTTTGGGTGGAAGATGCGATTGTGGTAAGTGTGATTTGACTATTTATCGGTGCAAGGAGCACAAAGGAGACTAGGTTTAGATTAACGATTTTCCTTGTTTGCCCATACGCCAGGTGCTAAAATCGGCCCGGACCACGAACAAGAGCAACATTCATGGGCATTAATACACATCTTTCTTCTGACCCCAATGAAATCGCCGCTGTTAGTGCCCTCCGAACTATTTGGGAGGCTAATCCCAAGGACACGGAAGCAGCATTCAATTTTGATCGAGCCTGGTATCTCTTCTCCCAGGAGGGATGGACCTTCGGTCGTTGTACCTTCGCAGTGTGTGACAAACAGGCTAAGGGGCTTTGTCCAGAGCACTACGGGCTAGTTAATCCCTCTCCTTACGGTGACATTGATCCTCGCGGAAACAGCACCTACGAAGCCATCAGAGCTATCAAAGCTAGGAACGAACGTTTTCGTGTTTTGATGAAGTCGATGGGCGTGACTGTTCGGACAATTTAGCTGGTCGTAGGAGCATCTATGTTGAAGTGGTTGCTTGGCAGTAAGAATAATGACAAGAAGGTCGAAGCGAAGATGGAGACATCGGTCGCTGTCGAAGTAGCGCCTTCGCCCACGCCCTGGGACCAGACTCGTCCAAAACGATTGTACCCGTGTTCCGACCATCGAGGGCTGAACGAAAAGCGAGTCATATCTATCGAACCAGCTAAGGCTGGAGATGAGCTAGTCACTATCAATCCTCACTACAAGAATCCGTTGTGGAAGCACAAAGAGTGTGGCTGCGAACCCCTGCAATATTTGCGGAGGAAGGATGGCAATTGGTATTACTATCCCAGTTTTACCCTATACGCAACTGGTTTTGACCGGATCTACGAAGAATACAAAGTTCGAAGAACCTATGAAGCGGAAACACCGCTGATGATCGCTATTCAAACTCGCCAGTCGGAAGTTAAGTGCATCTACTGCCACTCCCAACTGCAGGCCAAGGCGCAAGTTTGTTTGAAGTGTGGTGGATTCTTGTGCTTGGCTTGTGCTCCCACGGTGGAAAAATGCCCAACACTAGGCTGCCAATGATCAACCGTTGGGACGTCTACAGCATTATTGGGCATACTGTTTTACTGCCAGTCTATGCCGTTTTCGCCCTATTCTTGGTGCCAGGCATGATAATCGGCACCTTGATTGAATTCCTTAGCAAACAAAAGTCCACTCATCGACATTTAGATGGCATCGGATGGTTGGTGTATTCCGCCATTTTTTGGTTGCTGTCGATTCCTTTCCTGGCGTTTCTTAGCACAAGGTAGAATCATGCTCAATTTGGTAGCACTGCAGAATTACCGAGAAAACGGCGAAATCTCCTCTAGCCTGTCGCTAGATGCCACTCTGGCTATCTGCCATTCCGAGTCTAATTGGAATGGGATTCGACCGGAATACGCGGAGTTGGAACGGCTACATATTGACACCTATCGAAGGATCCACGATGATTTAGAGCAAATCCAACTCAAGATGAAAGAATTTGAGTTCAAGCGTTGGATGGGTTTCTGCGATAAGGATGTTGCTGATTTGCTCAAGGGCTACCAAGCCTGGGCTAACCATCATTGGAATGGTTCTGACCCAGTGTATGAAAACTGGCTTCGGAATTTTTGGACTCCGCAGGATGCTGGGGAGTTAAAGCTTTGGGAACCATATTTCGCTCGTCGTGACAAGATTCCCCTCCAAAAGTCGATGGAAGAATTCAATAGCTGGGGGTCTGCTACCCCAGACAAGATGAAAGTGTCGATGGGAGCCAGCGCCGGACGAGTCCTGTTGACTTTGCGGGATCGTTATGCCCAGGACCATCCAGAAAGTATTTATGGGGGTGCCTGGATTAGTCTAATCTTTGATGAGTCTGCCTTGAATCCGCGTGGCGGAACACAGGGACAATGCGCTACCAAGGATGAAGCCATTGGCCTGATCCAGGCGGTGATTGATGCAATGCCCAAATTGGAACACAACTCCGATTTGCGGATTGGCTAGGCTCGTTGCTTGGCTGCGTTCTTGTGGTAGGATTTTGAATCGAGGACAACATGGACACTGGTTTGGATCAATTAATCGCTGCTTTCCAAATCTTCAAGAAATATATCCGTCATGGGAATAAGTCCCATCCAACTTGTTGTGACCATGATAAGTTGATGGTGATGGTAGATCCAATCCTGGTTTCAGAGGAAGACAAAGAAACTCTGGAGGAGCTTGGCTTTAATCCCAACCTAGAGGATAGCAACTTCTACTCCTACCGCTTTGGATCGTGCTAAGATGACACAGAAGTATTTCCGCCGCACCTACGAAAGCTGTGTTCGATGCGGCCTGGTGGTAGCAACCTTGCACGATGGTAGAATCTCCCCACATCGTTTATTTGATAACACCGACTGGTGCCCGGGGGCTCATCGTCCTGATCCGATGGAAGCGGTTCCACAAAAGTCCTTTGACTTGACCCAGCATCGAGCCCATCATCAGCAGTTATACCGTGCTCTAAGGGAACTGATGGTAGATTGGAGCCAGCAAACCGGCGAGAAGCCCAATGCTAGTCTGTTAGAATTCGTGGGATGGTGCCGGCGGCAGCACGATGTTCCTGACCACGATAATGTCCGACCTCACTTTAAGGAATAAAGTGCAAAAATCAAAATTTGATAAGCAAGTTCGGCGCAGTCTTTCGACTATTAGAAATCGTATGTACGACAGATTTCGTTTCCACATTAGAACTCAGGTCTGGTGCAATACTGGATTTCTACTTTTGAATCATGTGGATCAAATTCGAGAACAGATCCAAAGCGACGATCAGATCCCCGGCGGCCATGATATGTTGTGGTATATCTGAGCCGACCACGATAACTTCAAGGACTAAAAGGAATAACGATGAGCTTTGTGCCCACAACCAAGAAGAGACCCAACACAACGGAGAACCCAGAATAATGGGCTACTACATGGATCTCTTAGAAGCAGGTTTCTTTGTAGCCAAGGATAATCTGCTTTCAATGATGGAAGCCATTCGCGGTCTTCATGGCCAAGAAACTATCCAGGATGGAAGTGGTCGTCATTTCTCTTGGGTGGAGCATAACTTCCATACCATTACAGACCCCATCTTGATGCTGCGAGCCTGGCGCTGGGATGCAGAACAAGACAAGGAAGGGAATATTGATTATCTCCATTTTCGTGGAGAAAAGTTAGGCGACGATGGTATTCTTTTCCGGGCTATTGCTCCTTTTGTTCGGGCTGATAGCTACATTCAGATGCGCGGTGGAGATGGGGATCAGTGGCGTTGGTTCTTCGATGGAAAAAGGATGACGGAATTAAAGGCCAAGATTTCTTGGGAGAAAAACGATGATACCTAGGGAGGCAATGGATATTCTATCGGAGGCGGCTCAAGCTATCGAGCCGATGTGGCCTAGCACATCCTTGCCAGAAGCTGTGAGCAAACTATTCGAAGCATTCCACGCTACTCAGATCGACCTTCAAGCAGCCCAGAATGAAGTTGCGAGGTTAGCCACAGATAATTTGCGCTTAAAGTCCGCCATCATCGAACACCGCTCGCAAAAAGCCGATGATCGCTGTATCGAGGACGATGATCGCCTCTACGAAGCTGTGGGTGACGGCATTAAGTGCGACCGTCGTGTAGGTAGCAAGGACGAAATGCTGCTTAATTGTTCGCGTTTCATTCAACGTCGATGCGAGCAAGGTCATTGGCCTACTTATGCGGCCTTGGAAGCAGAACTGGCACAGTTGAAGGAAAACGTCAACAACCCCACGGCTAAAGCCGGGGGCTTGTGATCGAACGTAGAACGTAGCCAGTTCTACAAAGATCACGAGGAGTCCTGGATAACTTAGGCAACTAAGTTATCCAAGTAAACTGGAGACTAGCTTGGCCAAGATCCGAGGTAGAAATACTGAGGGTCGTTCGAAGGCAATTGAACCATTTGACCGTGGCAGGTCAAGGTACGCTAGCTATACTCTCCCTAGTGGCTAGCCTCTACGATGGTCAATAGCGAAGGGAATAATTTCCAGAGGTTTCTTCGGAAACTTCTGTCTTACCCGCAAGGGTTTCGAAAGGTTCGTAGTGGTTCCAGTCGTAGATAAAAATAGTAATCCGTTGATGCCTACCTCTTCTAGCAAAGCTAGAAGATTGATAAAGGATCATCGGGCCACCTATTTCTATAGAAAAGGTATTTTTTGTATCCGGTTGAACGATGATCCCTCCGGTTATTACAAGCAACCCATCGCTTGCGGCATCGATCCGGGATCTAAATGGGAAGCGATGACCTTAAAGTCTAAGGCTCATACTTACCTGAATGCTCAGAACGACGCAGTCGTTTGGGTCAAAGATGCCATCGAAACTCGTCGAGAGATGCGTCGAGGGCGTCGGTTTCGTAAAACTCCTTGCCGCAAGAATAAAAGCCATCGTAGTGTTCCTAGTGGAAGGCTAGCGCCTTCCACCAAAGCTCGATGGGGTGCTAAGTTGCGGTTGGTTCGTATCTGGCGCAGCATCTTTCCTATTAGTGATTACATCGTAGAGGATATTTGCGCCGCAACTAAGCCTGGGCAACGTCGGTGGAATAAATCTTTTAGTCCGTTGGAAGTGGGAAAGAACTGGTTCTACGATGAGCTTCGTAAACTAGGGAATCTGGCTACCAAGGAAGGCTGGGAGACGAAGAATCTGCGGGATGCTTTGGGTCTTCAGAAATCCAAAAGTAACCAGCAGGCATTTAAAGCACATTGTGTAGATTCTTGGGTTTTGGCTAACTCCGTAGTTGGGGGTCATCAGGCACCAGAGAATACCAAAATTTTATTCCTGAGCCCTCTTCGGTTTAAGAGACGGCAGCTACATAAGCTGCAACCGGCTAAGAACGGAGAGCGTCGGCGGGAAGGTGGGACTATTAGCTTAGGGCTTAAAAGAGGAGGGCTAGTCAATCATCCTAAATACCAAATATGCTACGTTGGTGGGCATATGGATGGACGAATAAGCCTACACTCTTTAGAGACTGGAAAACGTTTGACTCAATCGGCTAAGGTTGCGGATTGCAAATTCCTTGGTTATAATAGCTGGCGATGGACTCGTTGAACGATGACGCGCCTTCCTCCCCATGGCTAAAGCCGGGGGCTTCCGGTGCTAGAAAGGCATCTGGTGAATGGACGAAAGACTTAGACTGCTTGAAAGGGTTGCCCAAAATGATCCGTTGGCTGCTGATGCACTCCAACGAGCCAAGGAACGTGCGGGCCGCCTCGTGTGGGTATTGCAATACGGAAGTGATTCTGTCGGTTTAGATGGATCGATCATTGGGATCTTCACGTCCAAGGTAGAGGCCGAAGCATCGTTAGTGCATAGTCGTCCTGGCTTCCATCCCGGCTTCCGTGGGATGAACTTTCATCAAAAATACTCACCGGAGCAGCTTGCGAACCGCTGGACCGATGGATACCGCAACATCGCTATCATCGAAATCGAACTTGACAAGGTGCTGTTTTAATGACCACAGAATGCTCCCTTGGAAACTGTCATCCACAGACCCATCTCCAGTGCCAGCAATGCAGCCAAGAACTTCGTCATCGCCGTGATTGTCAATCAGGCAACGGATTTCAGTGCCATCAATGTCCAGGCGTCATCTGCCAAAAATGCTGTGGGCTGGTGAAAAAGATGGAATGGGAAGACTTCCACAATAAGTACATTAAGATGTTTGAACCCGAGTGCGTCTCCTGTGGCGATCTGTGTTACCGTAGCGAGGGCTTTGTCGTCAAAATCGACGGCAAGATCGGATGCTTCTGCTCCGCTGCTTGCCAGGAGGAGAGCGATTTGCAGGAAGATCCGGATTGGTGTATCTGGAAGATGCACCCACCAGAATCATTGCTAGAGGGTTACTAAAAAATGGAGACGAGCATGCTGGAATACTTTGGTAGTTTGTTTTGGTACCACTATCTGGGAATCTATTTTGCAGGACTCCTGATATTATTCCTAGTGTCTGGCCTTACTGACCGGCTAGGAGCCGGAGAACTAAATAGTGATACAGGGCCAATTCCGGAAGTGGCCGTAATACTCTGGCCCTTCACCCTTGGTGTGGGGCTTCCTATCGCCTTCGTAGTTGGCGCAGCTTACGGAGCTTTTCGTTTGGGCGAGAAAATTAAAACTATCAGAATTACGGTCGATGACAACCGAGATGACAACCGAGATATCCTTTGATTAGGTGCTCTAGCAGCGGCTGCAACAAAGATTCTGGATTCGATGGAGCAGTTGACCGAGAAGCCACGCACAAAATTCTTTGGCGATGGAAAGACAGCATTTTTGGGCCAGAATATCAAGAGAGGTTGATGTGCGAAAAGTGCGCGTCTGAGATGCTGCCATGGACTTGTGGATGTGAAAATGATTGCATGGAAAGCATAGTAAGCAGGTTGGTGCCATGAGATGGTTCGAAGTGCTTTTTCTTATCTACTTTTTCCCAGGATTATGGCTAGGCGAGAAATTAAGTGATCGCCTGGGCGGGGATTTCATGCGAATTCCGGCCCTGGCTGTGATAATTCCAGGTATATTGTGGATCTGTCTTGGTTTTTTCTTGTGGTTCTCCGTGGGAATGCTAGCGTCGTTGGTGCTGGCTAGCTATTGAAATAATAAAATTATTGGATATCTTATTTTAAATGACTGAACTCCAAACATTACTCCAAAATTTGGACGACACCCAGGAAACTCTAGATAAACTCAAAACTTTGTGTGTTGGAAAATATTTCACTATTAAACCACCGCCGGAATACTGCTTACATGATGGTGAAAAAACTGGGCATGGTATTCCACTGTGGTTTAAACCGGTGATGGATCCAACTATAGGGAAAAAATTACTCTGCCTAGAGGTTGATAGATTATACATAGATAAAAACGTAACCTCTAAGTTTTATGTGCTAAGCTTAGACACCACCGCCCCTAATGGCTTTGATGGACAATATGGGAAAGAATATTGGTATCGATTTGATTGGACTGAAGAAGGTTCCTTAGAAAATAAACCAAAAAGTTTAGTTGACTTGATTGAAGAACTCAATCAAGCAGAAGCCCGATCCTTGAATGATGTCGGTCCTGTTAGTAGCCGATTACATCTAGCTATTGCGGCCTTGTGCCAACACACAGGAATTAAAAATATCTGGAATAAGCTGTGTGAAGAGGAAGGCGGTAGGCTATTGCATTCCAAGGAGTATTTGGAATCGTGAGAGAACCGGAAGACTTTTTGATGCTAGATTATAGCGATATTGATCAAACCTATTGCTGCGAATATCACGAACGGCGCTTCCAAGATGCAGCTACCAAAGGTGCTCTTACTTTCGGGGGCGCTTTCGAACGCATGGAAAAACTGGCCCATCTATGGAGAAAATTGAAGGCTTGCCAAGAACCTCCTGGTGCGATAGAATCCGCCACAGCGTCACTTCGCCCCCGGCTGGAGTTCACGCAGGAGCGAGTCATTCGACTCGCCACGCACGGCCACCTGTGTCAGTGTCCGCTGTGCGTGGCGGACCGGCCCCCTGCTAGGCGCTGAGAAAAAACAGCGGAGGAAATCATCATGGAACGACATTACGGCCTGCCGACCACCAAGAAGTGCTACATCACTGGCGGGGAACACACTCAGGAGTACTACTTCGGTACTCCCGGACATGTGCTCTTATCCTTGACTCAGGATGCCTTTGCTCATTTTGTGATTAGAGCCGGAAAAGATGCCATGCATCGCCAGATCATGGCCGACATCAAGACGCTTTACGACAAGATCGATGCTTTCAGCGCGGAACACCAGCTTCCTCCCGAGGAAGATGATCGGTATGTCGATGCTGCCATCCATCTCAACATCCTGGCGGATGAGAAGGCCAAGCTCCTCACTCAGAAGTGCGAGAGCGGCATCCGTATCTTGCGGCAGATTCGGGCTGATTTTCAGAAGCACGGCAGGCTGTCGTCCTAGTGTTGCAGGAAATGTTCATCGCTGACCAAACTCATCATCCAAGAAGGGCTTGCATTCGCCAATCCCTCTTGGATGTAGATCAGCAGGTGAAGTCGCTACTTAGTGAGCCAATCTACCACTACCTCCAGCAGCATCTTGATTGGCCGGTTAGGGTTGATGGGCTCAACTGGCCGTGGATGCTCCTTATCGAGTCAGTCCAGGCGCTTGCTTCTACTCCAGGGATGCACAGAATCCAAATGAAACGAAACGAAACGAACGCCTGAGACGCATTTGGGGCTTGCTAAGTAAATGCCCTGTGATATGATAGGAAGCGTAAGGACGAGAGAGCCGCAAAGCCAAGCCTGCCTGGCTCCTCCGACGCAGCCCCGGCCCGGGGCACCAAACACACCGACATCTGGTGATGGTAGTCCTGGGCCGGGGCGGGGCCGATCTTGACAAATCGCAAAACACGCCGAATCTCTGCTCTAGGGCAGAGAGCCAAAATACCAGGGTCAGGCTGCCACTTGTGGCAGAGGCGATCCTGGGTTGCCGTGGGAGTTTCTCGGAGTC
>Ga0315277_10011258_pt1 | contig 11284 bp, 9 predicted proteins | sample YL17G05_15_MG_FD_203695 | JGI IMG/M metagenome (GOLD analysis project Ga0315277, IMG submission 203695) | Sediment microbial communities from Yellowstone Lake, YNP, Wyoming, USA - YL17G05_15 | ecosystem: Environmental > Aquatic > Freshwater > Lake > Sediment | place: USA: Wyoming | collected...
GTCGCATCGCTTTGGGTACGCTCATCAGAGGAGAGGGCTGGTTGATCTACGAATTCAACAGCGTTCAGAGGGATCGAATCGCAAACCAACTTCACATAACACGGGCAACAACGACACTCGCTCATTTAATAGGTCGATGTTGAAGCGCGGTTTGATGAACAGTTGTGGTCGCTCCATTGTTTTTGCCGCGAGAAAATTGATCATTTGATACCGGCAAAAACAACGGCGTAGTGCCCCGACCGTTAGGCGCAAGGCGTGTCGACCTGCGTCTAGACTTTACGAACTTGGAGAATGTACACCATGAAACAGCTTATCTGGGGCATCATCTGGGTTGTCGCCGCCTCAGCATTCTGGCTTTCGCAGCTCGGCAATCCGCTCGATGAACTTGCTCTGATAATGCATGCAAAGATCACTGAAGGGTTTATCATTGACACTTCTGAGGATGTCCAGGACTCAGAGGGAGGTGGCGCCGATTGGTATCACCGTGTTCAATACACATTTCGAACACCGGATGGTCGAGAGTTCACACGCACTACCGATGCACGCAAGGGTAAACTCAGAGCCGAACTGCGCGATCTGGAAGATCCCTACCCAATTCAGGTCGAGTATCTACCCGATGATCCGAACGTAAGTCGCATCAAAGGCGACGGAAGCCCGACGCTATTTGACTGGATCTGGCGCAAGGTAGGACTCGGCGGCTTGCTTTGGGTTCTCACCAATGCTCCAGGTTTCGTAATGATCAGAAATGGGCTAAAAGAACTGCTTGCCGCGCGTAAGCGTGCAGCTGGTTAGCTATCATCGAGCCTTGTGCTCATCCCGCTATGATGGACCTTGAAACGCTTCCGAGATGCTACGCAATAGTTGGTGCCGATGTGACATACAAAGAGTCAGCTGTTCACGCCCTCCGGGAGCACGTCGAATCTGCCGACGACTTGTCGGATTCTCACAAAGCAGCAGTCCTTGAGACCTTAGACGAACTCATTCGACATCACGCTTTCGGCGATACACCACAGACTGTGGATTTGTTTTCTCAGCTGGGTGCAATCTAAGGCTTTGTCGGTGAGTTTAGTGTTCTTATGGCGCGCCGAATCCGCGGCGACGCAGATTGGTTGTGAGACCTGTAACGACACGCCCTGCGCATAACAAGCCGCAACACGGCGCTCGCTCATTGCATAGGCCGCGTTAGAAGGTAGTTTGGCAATATGAAAAGAGCTCGCTCAACGGTTTTTGGTGCCATTTGATAGGCGCAGGTTGAGCGAGGCAAAATCTTGGTTTACCAAAAACCGCTGCGTGTTGCGGCGGGACGTTATGCGCAAGCGAAGTTGCATTTTCATAAGGCGTTTTGCGGCACACCTAATTTACACTAAGAGCGATTCTATCTGGAAACCATGTGAACGATAGTTAGGCAGCACAAGGAGGCAAAATGGATCCAATTGTCGCTATTCCCGTTGTTCGTGAATCTGTTGTTGCGATCTTACGATACCGCATGACGCGACCACAGATCGTCAAAAAGGGAAAGACTCGACCAGCACAATTCAATGTCGGATGGGGCAGCGGTTTTTGCATAGTAGCCAACCAATACATTGTCACAGCGTACCATGTTCTAAATGGCGGTCAGCCTAGGAATGTAACGGATAAGTTTCTTGCCTTTGTAGTACCGGGAAACGGAGACTCAGCTCACCACTTTCCAGTCATCGGTTTTCCTCTTGAATTGCCTGATCTAGATCTCGCCATTCTCGAGATTGGACCCTGTGCTACAGCTGGGATCCAGCTTCCAGCGATACCAATCACATTCGCGCAACAACAAGATGGCTCACGAGTCTTGACAGTCGGGTTCCCTAACCCGGAAGTCTCATCAATCAATATTGATCCTCAGGGCAATTATGTGGGAGGGCAGTTCTTTCTCAAGAGCCACGCCAACGAAGGGATATTGTCAGCTCAATACCAGATTCCACCGGTGCCGGTTTATGAGTTCAACGTAGGATGGCATCACGGCGAAAGTGGCGGTCCTGTCGTACGCTTAAATGATCCAATCGCCGCGTTCACAATCATGCAGCAGTATCGCAACATCAATTCGCCTCATGGTATTGTAGCTGGTCCGCATCGTGGTTGTGCACTTTCGGCGATTCAAGTTGACATTCAACGTCTTGGAGCCCAAATCGTGTGATTGTGCTGCAAAACGCAATTGATATTGAACTTTGCCTGCGCCTAACACTTCATAAAAGGTCAGAGTCCCCGCCGGAAGGCGGCGGGATTTCGCTGAAAGGCGCTCAACAAGAGAAAACTTTTCACCCGTCTCGTTGCGATAGCAACGAGTTTGTCCTTGTTCTTTTGCGCCGAAGGCGCATCAGCCTTTGGCTGAGACGACCTCGATCAACGGCAACACCAGCCGCCCCGAAAGAAGAATTCGGGGCAAGCCGAGGAGGCATCCCTGAAAGGTGGCACACATGAAGGAGCAAACCGACGCTCGCGGGCTAATATGGCAGCCTACTGTCAAGCTGAATGAGTGTTAGAGCTAATTTGGGCAACTCCACTCGCTCAACGGTTCTTGGTGTCATTTGATAGGGGATGGTTGAGCGACGCCAAATCTTGGTTCACCAAAAACCGCTGGGTGTTGCGACGGGACGTTAGCCGCCATTTTGCGGCAAGGAATATCATGCAAACATACAATCGACTTCTCTTCGCTACGGTGCTCATCTTCCTCTGTCTCTCTTCGGCAATGAGCCAGTCCCTTGTTACTGGTTTTGCCGCCATTGAGGGTAGAAGGGTCTACTATGAGGTCAAAGGCCAAGGTCGTGCCATAGTCCTCATTCACGGTTTCAGTTTAGACACGCGCATGTGGGATCCACAGTTCAATGTTTTTGCTCAGTCCCATAGAGTTGTACGATACGATATCAGCGGGTACGGTCAGTCAACTATCCCCGACACCTTGATTTCCTCTAGTAACGAGCTCGCAACGCTGCTCAAAGCACTCGGCATCGAGAAGGCGACGATTATCGGCATGTCTATGGGCGGCAGCGTGGCCATCAACTTCACGCTCGAACATCCGGAACTGGTCGAAGCACTCATTACGGTCGGCTCTACACTCGGCGGCTACAGCATGCGAGAACCGAGGGCCAGTCGAACACAACGCGTGTTTTCGCTGGCGCGTGATTCCGGGCTGGCGATCGCAAAAGAGGCCTGGTTGCATGATCCGTTTCTTACACCTGTAGTCGATACTTCCGCTATTCGAGCAACAATACGCCGGATCATCACGGACTGGTCAGGTATTCAACTGACAAATCCAGCGATGGTCCGCTTCTTGCCGACTAATCCGTTGGCTATAACAAGACTCGAAGAAATCAGAATTCCGACACTTGTTATTGTCGGCGAGCTCGACGATCCTAATCCTCGCGCTGTTGCCGATACTATTGCAACCAGGGTTCCTCGGGCCAAGAAAATCACGATCCAAGGAAGCGGCCATCTTCTCAACCTTGAGCGTCCAGATGAATTCAACAAGCTCGTACTGGATTTCCTTGAGCAGAACACCAAACGCTGACGGCAGAACGGCGGCAACAACGGCGCTCCCTTTGTTGATGAGAATTATTGTGGTCGCTCAACGCTTTTGCTCACACTTTGGTTTGCGGCTCCAGTCGCAAGAAAATTGATTTGTTCATAGCGGCTTCCGCCGCATCATCTAGTAGTTCGCAACGGCACTGCGTGCTTGCGCTAAACGTTAGTTGCAATTGCCCATCGCAATTTATGCAAGGAGTACACACATGAAAAATATGTTGATTTTTCTTTTTCTCATTTGTTTTGCAGGGAGGTTATTTGCACAAGCCCCTCCTCCCCAGTTTGTGAATGATAGTTCTTCGATTCGTACGACATATAGCTATTCTTCTAACGGACAGCTTATAGGTAGCGCCACACACTATTATGTTAGGAACATTGGTGGTTCAGGGGTAATCAATGTTACCGTCACCGTTAGCGCCACCGCTAACACCTATACTGAGAATAAACAGTTTACAGTTCAGGGTAATACTAGGTATGAGTTCATCTCTGCTATTCCGTTAGGGAGGGTAAGTGGATTACAGACTTATTCATTTGTTGCTTTGTTTCCAGGTTATCCAGAACTTAGATTAGCATTTACACCTGTTGTAAGTCCATTAAGAACTGAAAGTACTGTTCCCACGGGCCCGCCCAATTCTAGTTTAGTATTCAGGATGGGTTTCGAAAATGGGTGGACATACATTAACACCTTCACAAAAGCATCCGTACCCGTACCTGCCCTTGCTCTTAGCGGGACAAATCTCTTTGCAGGTACTGGTGGAGACGGAGTGTTTCTCTCCACCAATGGCGGAGTAAGTTGGACTGCTGTCAACAACGGACTCACGAACCACAAAATCTCCTGCATCGCTGTCAACGGGACGAATCTCTTAGCCGGGACTTCTGGCGGCGTCTTTCGTTCCACCAATAGCGGCACAAGCTGGACTGCCGTAAATACCGGTTTGACGAGCACAGAGGTCCACTCTCTTGCAGTCAACGGCACAAATCTCTTTGCCGGGACTTGGAATGGCGGTATCTTTCTCTCCACCAACAACGGCACGAGCTGGAGCGCGGTCAATGCCGGATTGATATACGAAAGCAAAGGAGTCTGGTGTCTTGCCTCTAGCGGCACGAATCTCTTTGCAGGGATTTGTTTGGACGGTGCGTTTCGTTCAACTGACAACGGCGCAAGCTGGACTCGAGTTAGTAACGGCTTGCCAGATAGTACAAGCGTTGTATCATTCGCCATCAGCGGGAATAATATCTTTGCTGCAACTCTCGGAGGAGGGGTATTTCTCTCAACCAATAACGGCACAAACTGGACTGGCGTAAACTCTGGGCTTACGAACAAATGCGTTAATTGTGTAGCAGTTTACGGCGCGAAGATCTTTGCGGGAACTGATGACGGTGTGTTTCTTTCAACCAACAACGGCACAAGCTGGACTGATGAGAGCAGCGGGCTTGCGTACAATGACGTTAGTTCTATCGCGGTTAGCGATTCGAACCTCTTTATTGCAACTTATAGCGGCGGCGTATTCAGAAAACCACTTTCTGAAATGATACCTCTAGGTGTTGAGGATACAAAAAATCATATCCCAACAGAGTTTTCTCTAGCGCAGAACTATCCAAATCCGTTTAATCCATCAACAACTATTTCCTTTGGTCTTCCATCTCAATCGTTTGTATCACTGAAAGTATTTGATTTGTTAGGAAAAGAAGTCGCAACAATTGTCTCAGAAGAATTATCGGCAGGAAGCCATGTCCGGCAATGGAATGCGAATGGAATGCCAAGCGGCGTTTACTTTTATCGATTGCAGGCTGGTTCAGTTACAGAGGCGAAAAAACTTGTTTTACTGAGGTGACGGGCAACTGCAAGTAGCAACGGTAACAAAGTCGCTCACACATTTGTAAAGGCAGAATGAAATTCTTATGATTGCACGACAAAAAGAGTTCGCTACATGCCGCCTCATTCCGTTGACACTCCATTCGGCGGCACGTCTTTGTTACCGTAAACGTTATGTGCCATGCACGGCGTGCGGTGTGGAAAGAGATCAGAGAATTTGAGCATGGACTCGGTTTGCCTTCAGGTATTGTGAATGGCTCAACATTGCGCACGGGGGTGTGCAGTCTATAGGTTCCATAAGTGATGTGGTAAAAAAGGAAACAAGTGGAGACCAGAAACCACTTTCAAAAAACGGTGCGGGATCAAACGCAATATCGTCAGAGATCTTCTTAAGAAGGAGAAAGCAGAAATGAGAAAGCTCAGTATGATTATCCCGATGCTTATGCTTTTCATCATCGGTTGCAGCAGTCCTACTGTAAAGGTAAAAAAAGCGGAATTTGCCGAGGACATTTATGTGTCCAGCGGCTCCCCTATTATTTTGGACAGTGTGAAAACGATATTGAGCATCGGTCAAAAAGGAATGTGGTGTAGCTTTGAGGGACACGACATTATCAAGATATCGTTGAACTTCAATTATAAAGCTCTTGACACGAAAGAGAAAGTCGGCACCGATGAATATCTCAGTGAAGTATATCGAATCTTGAAAACCAATGCACATTTTTATGATGGAGAAAAGGAAATAAATGTCGTATGGGGATTTTGGCCGGAGAAAGCAACTGAAACAAGCGCTTCGAATATGGTATTGTTCTATGTAATTCCGAACAAAACTGATTTAAGCAAACTCAGATTTGAATATGATGCCTCACAACTAGGAAGCGAAGTCAAAACCTATACGTACGCGGAATTTAGCGATATGGAGCCCTTGAAACCTAAAGAACAGAAAGACTAAAGCGCACGTGTGATCAATTGGATAATAAAGAATCGGCACTTGCGTTCACGCCTATGTGATACCGGGGATGGAAATGCAAAGAGATGAGCGCAAATCCCTACCAACGCCGTGCACGAGCGCATAACAAGCGGCACTACGACGCTCCCTCGTTGGGTAATGGCTCTGTGAAAACTGAATTCAAAACATCAGTTGTGGTCGCTCAACGGTTTTTGGTGCGTGTTAGTAAGCTGAGTTCAAGCGATGATATTCTTCTGAGCACCAAGAACCGCTGCGTGTTGCGGCGGAACGCTATGTGAAATTGCTTTGCGAACCAACGATGGAGGCACGGGTGACGAATGATATGCTGCCATTCAGCAAGAAGCGACCAACTTGCTTCTTGAAGACGTCTGTCAACTTTTCCTTCTCCCAGGCCAAGTGGTTGCTCCGGATAGTGGTCTTATCCTGGCTCACTGCGGCGGTCACCTCCGTGTTGTGGGCTCAGACCATGCAGGCGCAAACTGCAAAGTTACCCACTGCTGAAGACCCTCAGGCCCTAACGCGCAAGTATAGAGAGCACGAGAGTATCTCCTACCGCATGCTTGGTATAAATCAGGGCAAGCGGGACACAATCCGGTACGAAGCCCAGGTAGCTGGCGAAGTCAAGCGGGATTCCGCAGGTATTCTGTATGAAGATCTCCACTGGACAAGTCTTTCGTTGAATGGTGCTCGTTTCCCTCTCACTCCTGCAAGCACAGGTTTTCACCAATTGCTCTCGCTTTCACCGGCCTTCTCCCTTTCAGTGCCCAAGCTCTCCGCGGTTCAACCTGAGCTCATTGGACCCATTGTTGACTTATTGAATTTCTATGTTGACCTGCAACTAACGATGCGGCAAAGTCAGCTTCATCGCGAAGGCGATCACGCGTACGTAAAACACAGCCTTCCAAACTCTTGGGCAGATGGCGTCCACGTGCTTGTAGGCGAGGATGCAATCGACTTTGACATTGTACTCGGTCCTGTTAGCGTTTCGGATCAAAGCCTTTCGGTGGTCGTACGACATGTGCCGCCCCAGAAGCCAGGAATAAAGCTTGCTGCAGATTGGATGCAATCTCCTGTTTCTGATTGTCCCAACAATTGGGTTAAAGTCACCAAGACTCAGGGCGGCCAGTATGTCGCAGCGGTTGGTAAGGAGACGTTCGCAGTGACTATCAAAGTCAATCGCCCTACTGGAGCAATCATTTCCGCATCAATGGACAACCCCGTTGAGGTGCTCGAGCGCGAGTGTCCTGATTCAACGCTTGCTAACCCCGGTAACCCGATTCGCTACACAATCCATCGGCGAATCGAATTGTACTGAGATTCTCCTGCATGCCTACTCGGAACGCAAAACAACTTCACATAACATACTTCAAAACGACGCTCGCTTACTGTGTAGGCAGAGTTTCACAGCACAAGATTGGCTCGCGTAAATGAGCTCGCTCCATCCCGTCACGCCGAGGGTGACGGGACGGCCCCGATAGAAGGCATCGGGGCAAGCGGTTTGGCTAGACGTTAGCTGCCACGTTGGAAATGAGGTATGTGAATGGTCCCCGCAGTTTTTGGATTTTGCGCCATCATGGTTGTGTCGCTTACGCCTCACGTTTTGCGGGCTCAAGTGACAGAGCAGACTTCTGATTTCTCATTTCGTCCGCAGGGTGGTGGCTACGCTGTCATTGGATCGGGCGGTGTACAAGGCTTAAGGATTGGAGGGAAGGTTAACACGACGAATCGGACTTCGATCGAACTCTCAATTGGCACCGTCCCGTTTCTGGAACTCTCAGGCTTGAAGGCTAGGATCTACGGAACTGCCTACAACTACTACATTCGCGGCGATCATGTTGCTACAGGATTCTTCAGCTTTGTGGCAGCGTACGCTGTGGTCACCACGACATCGGATGAATACGAAGGTAATCTTCTCCTGTTTGGACCAACTCTTGGTGTCGACTACTCACCCGAGCGACAATGGAGTCTTTTCTTGAGAATGGGTCTTCCGGGCGGATTCTCAAGTGCCGGAAAACCCAAGACGACGTTCACGTTGGACCTTGGTGCAGGTTGGAGAATGTGGTGATTTCAACGCGGCACCCATCAAAGGGCACTACGACGCTCGCTCATTGGATAAGGCGATGTCAAATCTTAATAAACGAAATCAGTTGTGCTCGCTCCATGTCGTTTGGCGTCCCGACGAAAGGCGTCGGGATTGATAGCGCCAAACGGCACGGCGTAGTGCCCCGACCGTTAGGCGCAAGCAAAGATTCATTTTCTAAGGGCGTTTTGCGGCACATCTGGAAAAAGGATACTGAGATGACAAGATCTGTCACTCTAGCCGATACTATGATGCTGGCGGCATTGTTGGCACTCCCCTCATTGGCGCAGGACACTGTCGCGACGCGTCGGGCGAGCCGCATGATCTCCCCTGAAGAGATCCGCCGTCACGTCTATGTTATCGCCGACGACTCGATGCGCGGTCGATCAACCCCAAGCCCGGGATTGGAGGCAACCGCACAATACGTCGCAAACGAGTTTCGACGGGCTGGTCTGCGTCCCGGAGGCGACAACCATACCTACTTTCAGCGCTACAAAGTCGACCAGGTACAGATCCTTGCGGAAAGTACCGCTGTGTGGACTACAGGAACACCGTCGATTCGGTGGACTTACGGCGTGGATTACGTGCCTCATCTCTTCAACGACTTCAAGGACTGGGAAATTTCAGGCGGGGCTGTGCTTCTGATTGGACCTGTTGGCGGAAGGCCGGCCTTTGACACCACCTCTGTTCTCGGACGTGTTTTGATCATCCCTCTAACCGCCGCGGGGCTGGGGCAGAACTTTGGGCGAATCGTCAATTGGCATCCGGCAGCAGTGTTGCGCGTCCAAGATGTTTCGGACTCTGCTTTGTCACAGCTAGCGATTGAGGTCGCGCGACCGAAGGTGCGGATACCCGGCTCCGGATTGGCACGTCTCCCAATGATTGTCGTGACAGATCGTGCTGCCCAACCGCTCTTCATGAAAGCTTCCATCAATCTCGCTGAACTTCGGCGCTCACCGAGGGACACGGTGCTCCGCACGATCCCCTTGGACGACGCAGTAGTCCACATGAAGCTCCGCGTCAAGCCTCTCCTTCACCAGGATCCTGCAAACGTCATCGCCATTCGGGAGGGCATCGATCCTGGGCTACGTGGCCAGTACATCGTTTACAGCGCGCACATGGATCACCTGGGCGTGGGGACTTCTATAAGCGGCGACTCAATCTACAATGGGGCTGACGATAACGCATCCGGCACAGCAGCTGTGCTGGCGACGGCGAAAGCGTTTGCTCACTTGACAACTCCGCTGCGACGTTCGGTGATGTTTGTACTCTTCAGCGGGGAGGAAGGGCTTGCCGCTGGAAGCGACTTCTTCCTCAACCACGCACCAGTACCGCTGCCCGCCATCGTCGCAGATCTCAACGCCGATATGGTCGGTCGAAACGGGAGAGACAGTGTAATCGTGGTTGGTCGGCGAGATTCGGACCTCGGCAAGGTAGTGGACCATACGATAGCAGCTTTCCCCGATGTCTGGCTTACCGTGACTGATGGCGGCACTGGACGCAATGACTCTTACCTGTACTGGTGGTCTGATCATGCTGGCTTTATCAAGAAAGGAATTCCCTTCCTTTACTTCTACACAGGGCTGCACTCTGATTACCATCGCCCGAGTGACTCGGCAGACAAAATCGACGTCGACAAACTAGCTTGCATCGGCCGCCTCATGTTCTATGTTGGTATCGAGCTCTCAAATGCGACGACTCGACCACAGTGGTATACTGATCGGTACGAACGATTAGTTGCACAACACTAGGTGTGGTCCTCAGAGGGTCTATAAGGATCATCTTGTAAAGAATAGCACGTGCCGCAAAACGCAATCGATAGAAAACTTTGCCTGCGCATAACAGGCCAAAGGACGACGCTTGTATATTCAGAAGTGCGGCAAGCGGGGCTGCGTGCTTTGGCAACACGTTATGCACCACGTTGGAAATGAGGGAGCTGAATGACCCCCGCAGTTTTTGGATTTTGCGCCATCATGGTTGTCTCGCTTACGCCTCACGTTTTGCGGGCTCAAGTGACGGAGCAGACTTCTGATTTCTCTTTTCGTCCGCAGGGTGCTGGCTGCGCTGTGATTGGATTGGGCGGTGTACAAGGCTTAAGGATTGGAGGGAAGGTTAACACGACGAATCGGACTTCGATCGAACTCTCAATTGGCACCGTCCCGTTTCTGGAACTCTCAGGCTTGAAGGCTAGGATTTACGGAACTGCCTACAACTACTACATTCGCGGCGATCATGTTGCTACAGGATTCTTCAGCTTTGTGGCAGCGTACGCTGTGGTCACCACGACATCGGATGAATACGAAGGTAATCTCCTCCTGTTTGGACCAACTCTTGGCGTCGACTACTCACCCGAGCGACAATGGAGTCTTTTTTTGAGAATGGGTTTTGCGGGCGGATTCTCAAGTGCCGGAAAACCCAAGACGACGTTCACGATGGACCTTGGTGCAGGTTGGAGAATGTGGTGATTTCAATGCGGCGCCGAACAATGGGTACTGCGACGCTCGCTCATTGGATAAGGCGATGTCAAATCTTAATAAACGAAATCAGTTGTGCTCGCTCCATGCCGTTTGGCGTCCCACGAGAAGCGTCGGGATTGATAGCGCCAAACGGCACGGCGTAGTGCCCCGAACGTTATGTGAGATTGGTTTGCTAACAATCTGATTGGAGACTTTGTGATGATTCTTATTTGGACTGGTTTCTTGATATTTGTTATTTCATTACTTGCACTGGACCTCGGGGTATTACACCGTAAGGCCCATATCGTCTCCATGAAAGAGGCGCTTCTGATGTCTGCCGTGTGGATCGCTTTAGGCCTTGCTTTTTCTGTTTTCGTGTATCACGGCTACGAGCACCAGTGGCTAGGATTAGG
>Ga0315277_10011260_pt1 | contig 11283 bp, 6 predicted proteins | sample YL17G05_15_MG_FD_203695 | JGI IMG/M metagenome (GOLD analysis project Ga0315277, IMG submission 203695) | Sediment microbial communities from Yellowstone Lake, YNP, Wyoming, USA - YL17G05_15 | ecosystem: Environmental > Aquatic > Freshwater > Lake > Sediment | place: USA: Wyoming | collected...
CTGCTCAAAGGAAATGGTGGAGGCAGGCGCGCACAACCAGCGGGCCGAAATCCGAGTCGCGGTCGAGTTCCGAGGGTTCCTGTGGCTGGAGGACCTCATTGACATTGTCGAGGACTGCGGTTCGAGCGAGGTGTATTCGCTGCTCGAAAGAGAGGACGAGAAGCACGTGACGACTCTGGCGCTCGAGAACCCGGCGTTTGTCGAGGACGTCGTGCGGAAGGTGGCAAAGCGGCTCGACGAGCATCCGCTCGTGACCGGCTATGAGGTCGCGGTTGAGAGCTTCGAGTCCATCCACCACCACGATGCGTATGCATATATCTGTCGGTTCCCGGACGCGGGCGACAGCGGCAGGATTGGAGGTGGATGGTGAGGACACTGGTCGTGAATTGCTACCGCGAGAAGGTAGAGGAGAAGATCAAGGGCTACATCGCACAGGCTGAGCGCTTCACCGAAGTCAGCGAAGTGCCGTGGGGAGTGCTCGAGCGGGCCTACGACATGGAAACCTACAGTGCTGTCATTATCTCCGGCTCGCAATGGCTGCTGTCGGTAGAAGACCCGCCGGCTCCGCTGGTCGAGTTCGTGCGCAGCCTGAAGGTGCCCACCCTTGGTATCTGCTTCGGGCATCAGCTTTTCGCCCGAGCGTCGGGGACACAGGTCCTGTCCGGTGATCTGATAGAGCGGGATGAAACCATCATTATCTCCGAGCCGGGGCCGTTGTTCCACGACATGGCGCCGGAAATGGACTTCCTCGAGAGCCATCGCGAGTACGTGGTCGCGGAGCCGATTGAACGAGCAGGTTGGCACATCATCGCGCGGTCAGCTTCGTGCCCGGTTGAGGCGATGCACCACACGACTCGGCCGCTGTACGGGGTCCAGTTTCACCCGGAGCGGTCCGGCGCGAACGGCGAGCAGCTGTTCGACAACTTCTATAACCAGATAGTCTTCCCGTTCGTCAAGGGGACGTACCAGCATCCGCGCGGTCAGTTCTACCGCTGACCTGCGCGCAGGCTACAGCCGGTAGAACACGAACCTGGATTCGTCTTCGTCGGGGTTCGGAACACGAACTATCCCCATACCTTTCCCGTCGAGGTCAGCGAGAAAGGCTGTACACGGGCCCTCCCAGAGGACGCAGTGCTGGATCGCGGAATCTCCTGAGAACACAAAGAACTCTTCTTGGGAGACGCAGCGCGTGTGTTCGACGTCTGCAAGGGTCGCTGTCCTGCCTCTGACCTGAGCGAAACGACAGCCCGTGGCTGCATGGTAGGTATCTCTGTTCCATCGGTCTTGCTGCAGCAAACCGTCTCGTAGCTGAAAGAACCCGTCATCCGTGAGTTCCCCGTCCCCCCATATCACTTCTCGGAACACGGCTGGATGGACATCGTCGCCCGTAACTTCGAGCAGAATCAGCCGGTTGGCTCCAGTGTTCCTAGGGTCCGCAATAGCGTCCATTTCCTCACTTGGCAGGTCGTTTGACGGCAGCCCCAGCTTCAATGCACCTCTGTCGTTCCAAAGCTGGACCAGGCTGTCCTTGTCCCAACTGCAAACGAAGAGTATTACTGGGCTCGCGGAATCGCCTCCGCAAGCCGGCGGCCGTGAGCCCGTAGCGGCGATGAGGACCTCGTTACGTCCGTCGTTGTTGACGTCACCGATGCACCCGTCGGTCATCCACATTCGGCTTGAGTCCGGGTGCGACCTGATGCTGGCAACGGCCGTGAGCGCCAGTGTGCCTTCCAGCATCTTGTACTTCCGCACGGTGCGGTTAACTGCGATTACGAACTCGTCGATTCCATCCTCGTCGACGTCGCCGGCGAGGCTGAAGCCGCACGGCCGCAAGGAGTCGTTGCGGGTGAAAGCAGTGCCGAGTCGCGGAAGGTTGTACCTACTTACGTACTTTCCAGATTGCAGTGCGTAGGCCACCGTTCGGTCGCGGGTGTCCACCAGGAAGTATGGTGTCCGTGATGTGTCGAGCACGGCAAGGCCGCTGTAGCCTTTGGGAAACCTGCCTGAGTAGGTTGGGGCGGGCAGCTTCATGTCGCCGCCCAACGCTAGAATGGGGAGAACAACGAGGGTCACCAGCCTTGCCACGGCTCATTGTGACCCGACTTGACCGCTCTGTCAAGCGGCAAAGGTCAAGGTGGTAGGGTGAAAAGAGGACTAGAACGTTCGCCCGATCTGGAAGTGGGGTTCCCAGCCCGGGTTGTCTCGGTCGAACCCGTATCCGAAGTCGAACCCGATGAGTCCGAGCATCGGGATCTCCAGCCTCACACCGACTCCGGCACCGCGCTTCAGGTCAGAGAGGCTGAACTGGTCGATCGAGTTCCAGGCGTTGCCGGCGTCGGCAAACGCGAGGAAGGAGAGCTGGCGGGACAGCCTGAGCTTGTATTCGAGCGAGAAGATGGCTTCGGCCCGGCCGCCGATAACATAGCCTGAGGACTTCGGGCCGAGCGAGTTCTCGCCGTAGCCGCGGATGCCGTCGACGCCGGTGCCACCGGGCGTGAAGCGCTCGTAGATCGGGATTCGGTCCGCTTTGGTGAAGCCCGTGATGTAGCCGAGCCGGGTCCGACCCATCAAGCCGAACTTCCAGAACAGAGGGAAATACTGGCTCATGTCGAAGATGTGGCGGTGAAAGCTGATGTCGCCAACCGACAAATCGAACTGGTACGTGGTAGACGAGCCGGTCAGCGCGTTGTAGATGTAGTCCCGGGAATCTCGCGTGAAGGTTATGCTGGGCCGGAACGCGGTCTTGTGCGTGGTGTCTCCATAGATGCTGAACAGGGTGTCAGTTGGTTTGTAACTGGAACTGATGGACGACGGCGGGACGTAGGCGTCGATGACGCGCAGGGCGAGGTAGGCGCGAGTGTAGTCGAGGGGGAGGGGTCGCGAGAACGACAGCCCGCCACCCAGCTGCAGCTTGCTGTAATAGTCGTAGGTGTAGGTGTAGTATGAGACATCGGCGCCGGCGGATGTCGGCCGGCCGAAGAGCCAAGGCTCGGTGAAGCCCAGTTGAACGTTGGTTTTCCTGCTGCCTCTTTCGAGTTTGACATTCGCGCTCTGGCCGCGGCCGAACAGGTTGGGTTGCTGGAGCTCGACGTAGCCGGCTACACCGTCCGTCGCCGAGTACGTGATCCCGGCGCCGATGGTACCGAAGAACGACTTCTCCTTGACTTTGTAGATGAGGTCGATAGTGCCGGCCGTGTCGGCGCGGCGGTAATCGATCGTGACATCATCGAAGAAGCCGAGGTTATAGATGTCGCGCTGCGAGCGCATCACCTCGGAGCGGCGGAAAGTGTAGCCGGGCAGCGAGCTGACTTCGCGGCGGATGACATTGTCGTGGGTCTGTTCGTTGCCCTCGATGCTGACCAGGCGGATGGTCGCCGGCGTCCCTTCACTTATCTCGTACGTGATGTCGACGGTGTCGGAACGGACGTTCTCGACCGGCGAGACCTGCGCATAAATGTGGCCTTCCTCGGAATAGGCAGAGAAGAGATCCTGCAGAGTGGCCTGGGCGAGCCTCGTGTTGTACGGGTCGCCGGAATGGTACCGGATGAGCTTCCTCAGGTCTGCTTCCTTCATCACCGAGTCGCCTTTGATGGTTGCGCTACCGAAGTAGTACCGGGCGCCTTCGGAGACGCTGATCGTGATGCTGGCCCAGCCCTGGTCGAACTTCATGTCGTAGTCGAGTACTTTGGCGTCAATGAAACCGCGCTGTTTGTAGAAGTCGACGATGCGATCGAGGTCCTTGACGAACTCCTCCTCGTTCAGGTTCCCCTTGCGGTACCATCGTTTCTCGCGGTTGTGGAGCCTAGTTTCAATCTGCCCGTCGGTGAAATGGTCGTTACCGAGTATCTCGATGCTCCGGATTCTTACCGGGTCGCCCTCGTCGATCTTGTAGGTCAGCGCTACCTGGTTGAGCGCGTCCGGCCTGATGGTTTCGTGATCGACTTTGACGAGCAGAAACCCTTTCTCCTTGTAGAGCTTGAGGATTTCCTGCTGCCAGTCGAATATCTTCTTGTCGGTGAGGATTTCGCCTTCCTTGGCCTTGACCTTGGCATCGAGGTCCTTCTTGCGGACGCGGCGAAATCCCTCGTAGTCAACGGACTTGAGTTTCGGGAACTCGGTGACTGCAAAGGTGACCCGCACGCCGTCTGCAATCCTTGAAGTCTCGGCTTCGACCTGCGAGAATAGCCCCAGCCCGTAGACCCGACGGATCGCATCCTCTAGGTTGGTACGCAGGGCGCTCGCGGTTAGGGGCTGGCCGCGGTTGAGCCCTGCGGTGCGAACGATGAGCAGCGTATCGGCAGTCGCGGAGCGGGCCGAGATGCTTAGGAGGACTACTTTGCTGGTGTCGGGCTGGCCCGGCTGGGCCAGCAAGAGGGCGGCGAGCAGCGCTATCACTGCTTCAGCGCCGCCGCCGGCTCGGTCGTCTTCTCGGCGAAGACCAGCCGGTCGCCGTCGCGATCGACAAGGACGACCGAACTCTCCTTGAATCGGCCCCTGAGCAGCTCCTCGGCCAGCGGGTCTTCGAGCAGCCGGCGCAGCGCGCGCTTGATCGGCCGAGCTCCGAACTGAGGGTCAAAGCCCTCCTGTACCAGAAGCTCCTTGGCGGTGGGGGTCAGCTCAACTGTGAGCCTGTGTTCCTTGAGACGCTCGGAGAGGTCGCGGAGCTGGATCTCGACGATCTCCTCCATCTGCTTCCGGTCGAGCGGCCGGAAGACGAGCACTTCATCCACGCGGTTGAGGAACTCGGGGCGGAAGAATCGCTTCACCTCGGTCATCACCTTGTCGCGGATCGACTCGTAGTTGGCCTCACCGGATGTCGCGCCGAACCCGAAGCCACTCATGCCGCGGATTTCGGTCGAGGCGATATTCGAGGTCATGATGACGACCGTGTTCTTGAAGCTAACCTTGCGGCCGAGCGAGTCGGTTATCTGGCCGTCGTCCAGCAGTTGGAGAAGGATATTGAATACGTCGGGGTGAGCCTTCTCGATCTCGTCGAAGAGCACGACCGCGTACTGCTTGCGACGCACCTTCTCGGTGAGCTGGCCGCCTTCCTCGTAACCGACGTAGCCCGGCGGCGCGCCGACCAGCCGCGAGACGTTGAACTTCTCCATGTACTCGGACATGTCGAACCGGATGAGCGCATCTTCATCTCCGAACATGAACCGGGCGAGCACGCGGGCAAGCTCGGTCTTGCCGACGCCGGTGGGCCCGAGGAAGATGAACGAGCCGATGGGGCGGCGCGGGTCCTTGACCCCGGCGCGCGAACGGCGGATGGCCTTGGCAATCATCGCTATCGCACTGTCCTGGCCGATGATGCGCTGCCGGATTTCGTCTTCCATGCGCAGAAGGCGGGCCGACTCGCGCTCCTCGAGCTTGGCGAGCGGGATGCCGGTCCAGTTCGAGACAACGTAGGCGATGTCTTCCTCGGTGACGACCGGGAACGAGCCGGCCTTTTCCCATTCCTTGCGTTTCCGCTTCAGGTACTCGGTCAATTGCTTCTGCTCGTCCCGGAGCTCGGCAGCCTTCTCAAACTCCTGCTTGCGGACCGCCTCTTCCTTGGCCTTCGCGGACTTCTCAATCTTCTTTTCGAGTTCGTCCAACTCCGGGTTGATGACCGGCCGCATCAGCTTCACGCGCGAGCCTGCCTCGTCAATCACGTCAATCGCCTTGTCGGGCAGGAACCGGTCCGAGATATACCGGTCGGCAAGATATGCCGCGCTCTCGATCGCCTTTTCGTCGTAGGAGACGTTGTGGTGAAGCTCGTACTTTTCCTTGAGGCCTTTGAGAATCCCGACCGTCTCCTGCGCGCTCGGCGCCTCGACCAGGATCTTCTGGAACCGGCGCTCGAGCGCCGAGTGCTTCTCGATGTGCTTCCGGTACTCCTCGAGCGTGGTCGCGCCGATCGCCTGCAGCTCGCCGCGGGCAAGAGCCGGCTTCAGGATGCTCGACGCGTCAATCGCGCCTTCGGCGGCGCCGGCTCCGACGATCGTGTGAAGCTCATCGATGAAGATGATGACGTCGCCCTGGTGCTGGATCTCGTTCATCACCGACTTCAGCCGCTCCTCAAACTGGCCCCGGTACTTAGTGCCGGCGACGATGGCGGCGAGGTCAAGGGCCAGGACGCGCTTGTTCTTGAGCAGGTTCGGAACGTTGCCGGCGACGATTCGTTGGGCCAGGCCCTCGACGATTGCCGTCTTGCCGACGCCGGCTTCGCCGATGAGCACGGGGTTGTTCTTCTTGCGGCGGGCGAGAATCTGGATGATGCGCTCAATTATGCTCTCACGGCCGATAATCGGGTCGAGCTTGTCCTCGCGGGCAAGCTGGGTGAGGTCGCGGGAGAAGTAGTCGAGCGACGGAGTCTTGGTGCGCGACTTCTGCTGGCCCGAGCCCTTTTCACCGCCCAGCAAACGCGTGGTTTCATTCCGGACCAGTTCGATATCCATGCCGAGGGACTGGAGGATCTGGCACGCGACCCCGCGTTCCTCGCGCAGCAAGCCGAGCAAGAGGTGCTCGGTGCCGATGTAGGTGTGGTTCATCTTGCGAGCTTCGTCGAGGGCGTAGTTGAGACAGGAGCGTGCCTCCTGGTTCAGCGGCACTTCGCCGAGCACGAGGGTTTCCGAACCGATGTCGACCGCGTTCTCGACCGCCCGGCGCATGTCATCGGTGTTGACTCCGAGGTTGGTGAGCACGACGGCGGCGACGCCCTCGCCCTCCTTGACCAGGCCGAGCAACAGGTGTTCAGTGCCGATGTAGTCGTGGTGAAGCCGGACTGCTTCCTGGCGGGCAAGCGAGATCACTTTCCTAACTCTCTCAGTAAAGCGTTCTTGCATGTTAGTTTAGAGTGTAACTATTCTCCTGCCGAAGTCAACGCAGCTAGATGCCAACGCTAGTCGCAACCGAGTTGATTCGCGAGATCGGCGCTGGTATGAACCGGAGGATTGCAGGTCTGGTTGCGGCAAACAAAGGCTGTCGGCTTCTTGTCGGTTGCGGTACGGCCATGCGTCAAAGGTATTAGACGTCGGGTAAGCTCATCCGGTTGCGAGGCTCTGACGACAACGGTCGTGCGGTAGTCGTCAGGCATCGATGTAAGGAGTGCGGCCATGGCGTCCGCATCAGGCGAGGATTCGGGCAGGAAGAGCACGACTTCGGTGCCGGGGTGGAGGAGCAGGTCGAGCCCGGCAAGCATCATGCTGAATGCCGGCGGGTAGCCGAGCATCGTCTTGTAGAAGCGGCGGAGCGTGGCTGCGGCCGCTCGCTCGTAGTCGTTCCGGCCGCAGAGCCGCGCCAGCCGGAGCAGGTTCATCACCGCGACCGAGTTGCCGGACGGCGTCGCACCGTCGTAGCCGTTCTTGATCCGACTCAGCAGGCTGGGGTCGGCGCTGCGGGTCGTGAAGAACCCGCCTTCCTCGTCGAAGAAAAGCTCGAGCATCCTATCGGTGAGGCTGAGCGCTGCTTCGATGTAGCGAGCGTCAAAGCATGCGTCGTACAGGTCGAGCAGGCCCTGAACAACAAAGCCGAAGTCAGGAAGCTGGCCCGAGATGCTTGCCGTCCCGGTTCTCAGGAAATGCGCCACTTCGTTCCCGCTGACCATTTTGGCCAGGATGAAGTCGGCGAGCGAGTGGGCCACGTCAAGATAGTGGCTGTTACCGAAGGTGCGCGAGCAACGGGCAAAGGCCGAGAGGGCAAGGCCGTTCCAGTCAGCCAGCACCTTGTCGTCACGGCGCAGCGCCGGGCGCAGGCTGCGGGCCTGGAGCAGCTTGGCGCGGATTTCAGCCAGCTTCGGCCAGAGTTCGTCGAGACTGAGGTGATGGGCATTGATGATGTGTTCGACTGGCACGGCAGTGTGCAGCACGTTGGTGCCGTCGAAGATGCCCGGCGCGGACACACCGTAGAAGTCACAGGCGAGTTTCGCCAGTTCCGGGCCGACCGCCTGCGCGACCTGCGCCTCAGTCCACGTGTAGTACGCGCCTTCCCGGCCGCCGGTGTCGGCATCCAGCGCCGCGGCGAAACCGCCGTCGGGCAGGAGCATTTCCCGTTCCACCCACGCCAGCGTTTCCTCTGCGACCGAGCGATACGTCTCCTCGCCGGTGACCTGGAAGGCGCGGGCGTAGGTCTGGGACAGCAGCGCGTTGTCATAGAGCATTTTCTCGAAGTGGGGGACCATCCAGATGGTGTCGGTCGAATAGCGATGGAATCCTCCGCCGAGCTGGTCGTAGATGCCGCCTTCGGCCATCTTGTGCAGGGTGAGTTCGACGATGCCGCGGGCCTGGTCAAAGCCCTGGCGGTCTCCCGAATCCCGGAATTGAGAGCCACGAAAGCACGAATCCGGATGAAACGAAGCCGATTTCTCCGCATCCATTCCGTCTCCGTTTCGTGTGTTTCGTGTCTTCGTGGCTACCCCGTCCGTCCTCTCCTCTTGGCGTTCTTGGCGGTTCTCATTTCGGCCGTTTCGTGCCTTCGTGGCGTCTGTGTCGGTTCCCTGGTGGTTTGACAGGCGCAGCAGCAGCGCAAGGTCGGTCGGGTTCGGGAACTTGGGCGCGACTCCGAACCCGCCGTGCTCTGAGTCGAACACCTCGAGTCGCTGCTTGTAGAACCCACGCAGCGGGGTCTCGTCCATCGCACCATCATGGCCGGGCAGGGACGAGAGCCGGTTGAGCTCGACCGCGATGCGGTTGCCGGCCTCGTCAATCTCGGGGCGCTGGGTGCGGAAGTAGTGGAGCGCGGCCAGGAGTACCCGATTGAACGCGGCCATGCCCGGACGAGGCTCAGGCGGGAAATAGGTGCCGCCGTAGAATGGCTTCAGCTCGGGCGTCAGGAAGACGGAGAGCGGCCAGCCGGCAGAGCCGGTCAGGATGCGCACCGCCTCGATATAGACCTCGTCCACGTCGGGCCGCTCCTCGCGGTCCACCTTGATGCTGACGTAGTTGGTGTTAAGGATTTCCGCAATCTTCGGGTCGGAGAACGACTCGCGGGCCATTACGTGGCACCAGTGGCAGGCCGAATAGCCGATTGAGAGGAATATCGGCTTATCTTCCGTCTTCGCCTTGTTCAGTGCTTCTTCGCCCCACGGGTACCAGTCGACCGGGTTCTCCGCGTGGTCGCGGAGATAGGGGCTGGCTTCGTTCGCGAGGCGATTCACGGATTAGAGCCTATTGTGGCCAGGGCCGCAAGTCAACGGGCAGGGCTCGCCGGCCTTGACGCAGAGTGAGATGTCCTGTATAAACAGTGTGCTGATGTGGCAGTGTCGAGAGGCCCCGAGCGCGACCCGCTGTTACCGTGAGACGAATGGCTCAAGAGGACCGGGCATTGTCCCTGGACAAGACAACCTGGAGACCTGCCTTGACAGCAGAGGGTGGGCTCTTCTGTCCGATGGCGCAATTCGAATTCAAAGGAGCATACTGTGAAAGAAGTGAGACAGGTCAACATCTCCTTGTCCGAGATGCCGACCAAGTGGTACAACATCATTCCGGACCTTCCTGAGCCGCTTCCGCCGCCGATGGACCCGGAGACCGGCCCTTCGCGCCTGGCGAACCTGCCCAAGATGATGATCGGCGAGTGCCTGAAACAGGAGTTCTCGCCCGACCGCTGGATTGACATTCCGACCGGGATTCAGGACCTCTATGCCCAGGCCGGAAGGCCTCGTCCCCTGTTCCGGGCCGTGAATCTTGAGAAGCGGCTGGGAACACCCGCCCGGATGTACTACAAGAGCGAGTTCTTCTCGCCGACCGGCAGCCACAAGGTCAATACCGCTCTGGCTCAGGCCTACTACGCCAAGCAGGAGGGCTTCGAGCGCCTGACCACCGAAACCGGGGCCGGGCAGTGGGGAACCGCACTGGCCTACGCAGCTAGTCTTATGGGGCTGAAGTGCACAGTGTACTGGGTCCGGGCAGTCTATTCGTGGAAGGCTGACCGGAAGTCCCTGATGGAGCTGTTCGGTGCCGACGTGTACGCGTCTCCGAGCGAGCGGACTCCATCCGGGCGCAAGCTGTACGAGAAGGACCACAACCATCCCGGGTCTTTGGCCATCGCCATCTCAGAAGGCCTGGAAGATTCGCTGAGCGACACCAAGGCCACCTACTCGCTGGGTTCGGTGCTTAACCACGTCCTGCTGCACCAGACCATCATCGGGCTCGAAACCAAGCTGCAGTTCGCCAAGATTGGAGAGTATCCTGACCTCGTCATCTCCTGTCTGGGCGGCGGCTCGAACTTCGGAGGGTTTGCGATTCCCTTCATGCATGACGTGCTGAAGGAAGGCAAGAAGACCAAGTTCATCGCGGCCCAGACCCAGAGCACTCCGAATCTGCAGGGCGAGTACCGGTATGACTTTGCCGACCATGCGGAGATGACTCCGTTGCTCAAGATGATGACCTTAGGGCATGAAATCCAGCCGCCGCCGATAAAGGGCGACGGGCTGCGCTACCACGGCTGCTCACCGATTCTCAGCCTGCTGCGGCACAAGGGCTACATTGACACGATAGCTTACCCGATAGACGAGCGTCACGTCATGGAGAGCGCGCGCACGTTCATCCAGTGCGAGGGCTTCATTCCCGCTCCCGAGTCCGCCTACAGCGTGGCCTGCGCCATTGACGAGGCCGAGAAGTGCAAGAAGACCGGGGAGAAGAAGGTCATCGCCTTCAACGTCTCAGGCCACGGGTTCCTTGACATGTTCGGTTATCGCGAGGTGCTCGGCGGGAGGTGAGGCGTCTGCCGACAGAACGATTGAGGGGCGGCCCGCTGGCCGCCCTTTCGATTTAGGCCCGGGCTGCGACTGCCCGCCGGCTCAGGCGGAGGCGAACCGGTACCGGCTGATGAAGTGGCGCAGGGGCCGGTCCTGGCCGTAGATGACTTCGACCCCCGGAATCCGGTCCCGGCAACGATAGAGGATGCCGACCGCCTCGGCTGCGGACTCGAGGTCAGAGTCCTCGTAGCAGAGCCTCGGCACTGCGGCGCGGACGTTGTTCACCCTCGGGTCCGGCCCGACTTCCTTGCCGTCAACCTGCCTGCCGAACGCGTAGACGCCGAGTTCGCACATCCGGTGCCCGGCGAGGAGCAGGAGCGCTGTCAGGCTGACGCCCGGGAACTGGTCGTCGCGCAGCTTCGTGCCGGCGAAGAACTGGTCGAGGTCCAGGTAGATTGCATGGCCGCCGACCGGCTTGACCACGACGCTCGCGCCGCACTGTTCGTCAATCGCTGCCCCGAAGCGCTGCACCTGGTTGATGCGGTACGTAAGGTATTCCTGGTTCACGACGGTCTTCAGGCCCTCGACCATGAATACCTTACGTA
>Ga0315277_10011262_pt1 | contig 11282 bp, 9 predicted proteins | sample YL17G05_15_MG_FD_203695 | JGI IMG/M metagenome (GOLD analysis project Ga0315277, IMG submission 203695) | Sediment microbial communities from Yellowstone Lake, YNP, Wyoming, USA - YL17G05_15 | ecosystem: Environmental > Aquatic > Freshwater > Lake > Sediment | place: USA: Wyoming | collected...
CCCCCCTAAGCGCTCTATGTCTTCCCCACGCACGTGGGGGTGAACCGAACTGACGCGGCCCGAAGGGGATTGAGGGAGAGTCTTCCCCACGCACGTGGGGGTGAACCGGCCGATGCGCCCATCGAACTTGAGGCGACTACGTCTTCCCCACGCACGTGGGGGTGAACCGACGGTCACGTACGCAGCCTCTTCGCAGTTCACGTCTTCCCCACGCACGTGGGGGTGAACCGTGCGCGCGCCTGTTGACAAATGTTGACATTGCACAGGCCGTCGCTGTTGCTCTTGCCGACTTCAACGGCGACGGCAGGCTCGACTGCGCGGTCACCAATTACGGGACGGTCACGCCCGGTGTTCCGGGGGCGGTGAGCATTCTATACTGGCAGGCGAGCGGCGGCTTCGGCGGGAGCCGCGCAGAGATCAGAAGCGAGCTGGAGCGGATGGAGGCGGCGGCCAGGCGCACGTCGCACGTGCTGACGCTGGCGGATATCGAGACATTCGCGGGGCACTACGGCAGGGCGGCGCACTGGGCGGACACTGCCCAGTAGATCGCGGCCGCGCCGCGAATGCGGTCGAGCGGGACCGGTATGATGCTTTAGGAGAAGCCGGACAGCGCGCAAGTCGTAGCGACCCTTAGAGGCAGGCGACCAGACAGGCCGAAAAAAAGAGGTGAAGAAAGCTTGATTCCGCGGCAACGGAGACGGTAAGATGTAGCCACCAGATCCACGACTTTCTTGAGTACTGCTCCCGCGCTTGTCGCATGGCATCGGCCGCACCGGTGCAAGGGGGGGAGCGTGAGCTTCAGCGACTGGTCCGCAATTCGCGACTTCAGCTTCTGCCGACTGGATTTCCGCTTCATAGCCCTCGAGCCGATCTCTCTGCCCGATTTCCAGGGCGCCACCTTCCGTGGTGCCTTCGGCTACGCATTCCATGACACAGTCTGCTGCACCCACATCAGCGATTGCGGCCTTTGTTCGGTCAAGGATTCCTGCATATACAGGTATGTCTTCGAGACCGCACCGCCCGCCGACGCGGTCATGATGCGCCTCTACCCGACGGTGCCGCACCCGTTTGTTTTCAGCGTGCCTGACGACGCCAGGCGCGAGCTTGCCCCAGGTGACTCCTTCTCGCTTGGGGTAACTCTTGTCGGCAAGGCTGTGGCCTACCTGCCGCACTTCGTGTACGCCTTCATCAGAAGCGGCCAGAACGGCCTCGGCAGCCGCCGCGGCCGGTTTGAGCTCGAGGCTGTCGTCGGGTGCGCGCCGGGCGGCGAGGAAGAGGTCTACGCCTCCGGCCGGTTTGGCGCCCAGCCGCCCGTGACCCGCGGCAGTGACCTATTTGACGATGGCTCCGGGCCCGTTCGCCTGACATTCAAGACGCCGCTGCGGGTTAAGTTCGAAAGCAGGTACACCACCGCCCCGGACTTTCACGTGTTGATGCGCGCGCTTCTCAGAAGGGTCTCGGCCCTCCAGTATTTCCACTGCGGCAAAGCGCTCGAGCTGGATTACAGGGGGGTGATCGAAGCGGGCCGTGACGTCAGGACGCTCACCGCGGAAGTTCGCTGGAAGGACTGGGGTCGCTACTCCACTCGCCAGAAAACGCGGATAAGGCTTGGCGGTCTCGTGGGGTCAGTCACCTACGACGAAAAGGCAGCCGACTTCCTACCGCTTCTAAGGCTCGGCGAAGCCCTGCACCTCGGCAAGGCCGCCACGTTCGGCATGGGGCAGTACGCAATCGAATAAGGGGCCGTAATGGACAGGAAAACGTACCAGACCGTCATACTCGCGGGCCTGCTCCACGACATAGGCAAGCTGATGATGAAGGGCGACTTTCCAGGGATGCCGGCGACCGGCAAGCATCCGGAGCTGTCGCGGGCATTCGTCGAGCTGTTCCGCGACCAGCTTGGCAAGGTCGCCTCCGTTGGAGCGCTTGCCGCGCTCGTAGAAAAGCATCACGAAAGCCGCATGCTTCCTGAGAAGCTCCGAGTGCAGTCCCTCGACCCGCCTCTAAGGCCCCTCGGATACCTTGTCTCCCGGGCCGATAACTACAGTTCATCCGAGCGGGGCGAGCGGGCGACCGGCTGGCAGGACTACAGGACCGTCCCGCTCGTCTCCATCTTCAGCAGGGTATCGCTCGACGGCAGGCCTCCCGCCGTCCTCAGGCGGTACCGCGTAAGGCCGATTGCATCCTGGGCGGCCTTTCCGGAGGACATCGACAGGCTCGACAGCGAGGAGGCTCGCGGCCACCTCGGCCAGATGAGCAGAGAGATACACGATGTCATGGCCCAGGCCGAGTACGGCTTTGACGCGCTCTACGCGAGGCTTCTCGGGACGCTTGAGAAGTACGCCTGGTGCTTCCCGTCCGATTCGCAGGAAGAGGTCCCAGATGTCTCGCTCTACGACCACCTCAAGACCACGTCGGCGATAGCGGCCTGCCTCTTCCGCTACCATGACGGCGCGCCCTCGGAGAAGGACGCGGTCGATGACCGGGAGCGCAAGTTCGTCATGGTCGCCGGCGACGTGTCTGGAATCCAGAGCTTCATCTACTCGGGCAAGTCGATCGGGGCCCGCGGCGCCACGAAGAGGCTCAGGGCGCGCTCGTTCCTCGTAAGCCTCGTCTCCGAGATTACCTGCCACAGGATCCTGCGGGCCTTCGACCTGCCCATCTCCTGCAAACTGGCCTCTGCCGGGGGCAAGTTCTACTGCCTCATACCGCGGCTCGAAGGTTACGAGCGCTCACTGCGTGCGATTCAGGAATCGCTTGACGAATGGTCCGTCTCAGCGACACACTCGCAGCTGGCCGCGTACCTCGCGTGGCGGGAGCTCTCGGGTGACGGGTTCGCGGAGTTCGGGGAGGTATTGTCCGCGGTAGTCGCCGACCTCGGCCGCGCAAAGCGGCAGCCGCTTCACACGGTCCTCGCGGACGAAGGAGGATGGCTGGAGCCTAAGTTCCTCCTGGGCGACGTGGTGTCCTCGGAAGACACTCTGTGCCCGGCCTGCGGCGCGGCGGCCGCCGCGCCGCCGAAGTCTCCGGGCGATGAGCCCCTTTGCGCCTCCTGCGACATGCAGTCTGACTTAGGCCGCATCCTGCCGAGGACCTTCGCGGTGGCGTTCCACGACTCGCCCTCGCCCGGCGCCTACGCCTGGGCCGGAGGGTACTTCAGCCTGATCGGCCCCGACGGCAGGGCGCGCGGCCGGCCGTACCTCGTCAGCGTGCTCAAGAACGACGCCATATCGTCGGAGCCGCAGATAGAGCCCGCCGGCTTGGCCGTCGAGTCGAGGAGGATAGCGAACTTCATACCGGTGGCCGGTCCTGAATCCTGCGATGCGTGTCCGGCGACGGCCGAGTGCGGCGACAAGAGGAGGGCGGGCGAGCCCCTCACCTTCGCCTGCCTTAGCGAGGCGTCCACCGGCCGCAAGGCGCTCGGGTGGCTCAAGGCCGATGTTGACGACCTCGGCCGGTTGATACGGTCTGTGCCCTCGACGTCGATATCGAGGCTTTCAACCTTCAGCCGGATGCTCGACCTCTTCTTCGGCGGGTACGTGGATTACTTGATGCGCGGGGAGAAGGGGTTTCGGCTGCTCTACACCGTCTATTCCGGCGGCGACGACCTGCTCGTGGTTGGCCCGTGGGATACGGTCGCGCGGTTTGCCGAGAAACTCGTCGCGGACTTCAGACGCTTCACGGGGGAGAACGCCTCGATCACGATCTCGGCGGGCCTCGTCCTGTCCCATGACCATACGCCCGTCGCGCAGGCGGCCGAGGCCGCCGACTCCGCGCTCGAGGAGGCAAAGACGCTTCCGCCCGAGGAGGCCGACGGCGCCCCTCCGAAGAACCAGATATGCGCCTTCGGCCACAGGGTCAACTGGGAGGTCTATGACGACATCCTCGAAGAGGCCGCCCGCGTCGCCAAGTGGCTGGAGGCGGGCGCCTTCTCGAAGTCCTTCGTGAGGACTCTCCACCACTGCGGCCGGCGCTACCTTGATTTCACGCGCACGCGAGACGCCAGCCACCTCGTCTTCATTCCGATGCTCGCGTACGCGATGGCTCGCAATATACCGCAAAGACCCGGCGAGGCGCCGGAGGTGACAGAGGCGCGGGAGTGGGCACAGAACTTCCAGGATCTGAACGACCCTCTCCTTCCTCATCTGCAGCTTGTGGCCGAATGCTCCATAAACCTTACACGAGGAGGTGGCAAGTGAGTGCCGCAGACGAACTCAACAAAAAGATGAACTCGTTCGGGAAGAGCGGCGCCGCCGCCCGCCAGCCAGGCGGCCGCCCCGGCGGGCCCGGAGGGTACCGGGACGGGCCGCCGGCCCAGCTTCCCAAGGGATACCTCGACGGCGGCTATTTCGACGACAAGGGAAGCGTCCGCAAGGAGCTCATCATCGACTGGGCCGAGCAGCTTGCCAGGACCTTCAAGGACAACGGGCTGTACCCCTCGGCGATGAGGAACTTCTTCAACAAGGCGCGCGCCATCGAGTCAAGCCCTGATTTCGAGAAGAATTTCTCGAATCTGAGGGAGCAAGTCTACGCGTTCGTGCCCCTGGCCGCGTATCAGGTCGGCCGCAAGGTTGTGCCCGAGTGCTTCGGGAAGTTCATCGAGAAGAACGTCTCTCTCGCGACAAAGGACCCAACGTCCTATTCGAGAGGCTTCGTACAGCATTTCAAGTGCGTTCTGGCGTACTTTGTGGGGTTTGGTGGAGAGAAAGGAGGCTCGAGGTGAAGCTCAACAGGCACGTGGAGATAAAGGGAACGCTCATCTGCGAAACGGGACTGAGGATCGGCGGCGAAAAGGGTTCGCTGGACATAGCCATCCTCGACAACCCCATCATCCGGCACCCGCTCACCGGAGAACCGTATGTACCAGGTTCGTCCCTCAAGGGCAAGGTCCGTTCGCTCCTCGAGATGACGTACTCGACGCGAAGCCAGCAGACCGGCAGGCCCTGCGACTGCGGGGAGTGCAGAGTATGCAAGCTCTTCGGGTGCGGGGACGTAAAGAATACCAAGGAACCCACGCGCATCATATTCCGCGACGCCGCGCTCACCAAGGAGTCCCGCGAGGAACTCGAGAAGGCGCGCGTGGAAAAGGGTATTAACTTCTCGGAGGTGAAGACGGAGGTCCAGATGGACCGCAAGACCAACACCGTGCAGAGGGGAGGCCTCAGGAACATGGAGCGCGTCCCGGCGGGGACCGAATTCGCCTTTAGGGCGAGCCTGCGCGTCTTCGAAGGCGACGACATGGCCGCCGTGCGGGGGTTCCTCCGCGAGGGCTTCGCGCTCCTGGAGAAGGATTACCTCGGCGGCTCGGGCTCGAGGGGATACGGCAAGGTCCGGCTCGACGGGCTCACTTTCGACGGGCAGCCCATCTGAAAGAGGTGGCGGCATGAAGACATACGCGGTTGCCCTTTCCGGCGTCGGGCCGTCGCTGACGCCGTGGCAGTCGGACACCATCTTCGGGAGCCTATGCTGGGCTCTGCGCTACGCGGAGGGAGATGCCGCCGTGGGCGAGGTCGTCGCGGCCTGCATGGCGGGCGACCCGCCTTTCGTGCTCTCAAACGCGTTCCCAGAAGGCCTGCTCCCCGCCCCGCTCCACCTGGGCGAGGTCCTGGCAGCCGCAGGAGGCGACGCGCAGGCCGCGCGCAGGACGCGCTGGCTCTCGGACGCGGAGTTCGAAAGGGCCGCCGCCTTCGACCGGCTCGCCGAAGTCTCCGCCCGCGAAGCGCCCTTCGTCGAGTCGTCGCAACTGCACGCGTCCATCGGCCGCAGTTCCGGCACCACTTCCGAGGGCGGCGCGCTCTTCGAGCTGGCCGCAGAGACCCCGAGGTGCGGCCGGCTCCACGTCTACGCGAGGGTGAGGGACGGCTTCGAGGGCCGCCTCGAGGCGCTCTTCGGCGCGCTCTCCAGGACCGGCTTCGGCAGGAAGAAATCCTCCGGCGCCGGCGAATTCCGGCTCGAGTCTTCCGAGCCTTTCACGGGCTTCGCCCCGCCGGCCGGGGCGAACGCGTGGATAAGCCTCTCCCAGTACGTCCCGGCGGCCGGCGACCCGACGGACGGCTTCTACCGGGTAATGACGAAGTTCGGCAGGATGGGCGAGCACTACGCGGTCGGCGGAAACCCCTATAAGCGGCCGCTCGTGATGCTTGAGCCGGGCGCGGTCTTCAGGACCACGGTGCCGCGGCCGTGGTACGGAAGGGCCGTCGGCGGCGTCAGCCGCGCGCGTCCGGAGGTCATCCAGGCGGGTTTCGCGTTCGCCGTGCCCGCAAGGTGGCCTTCATGAAAAAGGGGTTGAGACTTTTTGTCGATCTGCGGGATTGGCGAAAGCGCGTATTTAGGTGTGAATGCTGACCCTCATGAAAAAGGGATTGAGACGCCTGGTAGTAGACTGCAACGTACATGGCGTTCTGCATCCTGTGTGTGAAAGATGACCCTGATGAAAAAGGGATTGAGACATCTGATTTCGACTGCCAGGATATGGACGTTTTTTTGCAGATTGGGTGTGAAAGATGACCCTGATCAAAAAGGGATTGAGACAGGTCGTCGAGGTATTCGAGTACGGTCATTTTGTCTTCCTTGTGTCAATGGTGACCCTGATGAAAAAGGGATGGAGACAACTGACACATCGGACACACCTTCTCCAGCCAGCTCCGCTCGTGTGAATGGTGACCCTGATGAAAAAGGGATTGAGACTTTGGGCCCGTAACTATCTGTTATGTCACCTTGAACCGTCATTCGCGTGAATGGTTACCCTGATGAAAAAGGGATTGAGACAGGTCGTCGAGGTATTCGAGTACGGTCATTTTGTCCTCCTTGTGTCAATGGTGACCCTGATGAAAAAGGGATTGATACAATTAGGGGGCAGGATACCGAGGATTTCCTTAGCGGAAGCGATAGGCAAGGGTGTGAATGGTTACCCTGATGAAAAAGGGATCGGGTGAACGGTCCAGGAGGACGCCGCGGGAAGACGAGTGGCCCTGAGCGGCCAAAAGGCGCGGCGCAGGAACAGCCGCGACACACGCGTGAAGCCGCCAGCCGGGCAAAGGAGGCACCAAAAATGACCAGCGACGAGGGAGGCGGCTCTGACATGCCGTCGAAGGCGCTCGTCCTGTCCACGGGCGGATCCGTCGAACCGCTCGTCTTCTCGATAGGCGAGATTCGCCCGCGTTTGTGCGTCTTTCTCGCCTCGAACGAATCCCTACCGGCGGTCGTGGAGGTCAAAAAAGACCGGCGCGCCGCGAGCGTCCGCTGCCGCTGGGAGACCGTCGTAGTTTCCGACCCCGGCGACCTACTCGAAGCCTACCGCAAGGGCCTTGAGGCCGTCCGGATCGTCAAGGATAAGGGGTTCGCGGCCGGGCAGACCATCGTTGACATCACCGGCGGGACCAAGGCGATGTCGGCGGGGCTGGCGCTTGCTACCGTGCGAGAGGGGTTCACGTTCTCCTATATTTCCGGCGAAAAACGAGACAGCGGAGGCCTCGGCACGGTCGTCTCCGGTACGGAGGTGATGCGCGAGTTCGCAAACGTCTTCGACTTCTTGGCGCGCGAAGAGATGCGCCTCATCTGCCACCAGGTGAATACGTGCCAGTGGACGGGCGCCGTTGAAACCATTGACCGCGTCCTGGGCCTTGGCTCGGCGGCGAGCGCAGAATTCCGCAAATGGCTCCCGATGCTGCGGGAGATCGTCGAGGGATACAGCCACTGGGATCGTTTCGAGCACAGGGAGGCGGTCGAAAAGCTGACTAAACACCTCGAAGGGCTGTCGCACTTCGCGCGCGGCAAAGGCGACGCGGGGCTCGAGGCCTTCGTCGCCTCAGCGAAGGAAAACCTCGCCTTCCTTCAGAAGCTGCAGGAGGAGACGCGCGGTTTCAAACCGGGAGTGCTCGTGCAGAGCCACATAGTGGACCTTGTGGCCAACGCCGCCCGGAGGGCAGAGGAAGGCAAGCTCGACGACGCCGTGGCACGATTGTACCGCGCCCTCGAGATGGTGGCGCAGGTGGCATTCAGGGCGCGGTTCAAGTGCGACACGGACGACGTCCCCGAGGGCAAGGTGCCGGAGAGTCTCCGCACCGGGTACAACAGCCGCTTCAGGAGTGAAGGCCGGATGAAGCTCCCCATGGACGCCGCCTTCAGGATGCTCGCTTGCGACGGGGACGAGACGGGCCTCTCCTACGAGAAACGTAAGGGCGATATCAAGAAGGTCCAACTTGGCCGCAACGACTCCATCCTCGCCCACGGCGTCACGGCCCTGAAGCGCGAGGACTACGAGAGGATCAGGGGTATCGTCGTCACGTTCGCGGCGATAGACGAAGCCGGCCTGCCTTCGTTCGCGAAACTGAACCTCTGACGCCCGCGAGGCGGCATCGTGCCCGTCGAGGGAGCGGCGTAATCGGCTTCGGATGGTGTTGCCCTGGCGTGCCGTCGGTCTATCCAAAAGGGCGAGCTCATTTAACACGGATGGCGAGATAATCATGTTCGCCTCTGCATGCGCGGCGAGACCGACGTTCACGCCGGCATCCCGCAGCCAGGAGCCGCCGAGGGTCTGCATGCCAGCGGGAAGGGGCGGTCGCGCTTGTTGGAACTCAGCCTCATGACGGGTCTTATCCCTCGTCGCGGAGACGCACGCTGGCGGTAGTGACCCACTCTTGGGGCCTGTTACCCCCAACACCTCGCGAACAAACAGCGGGCGACGCCGGCTGTCGGTCAGACCTCCGGTCGAGGTGACCAAGGGGGCGGAGGAGGACTGAAGATGGTATGGACTCTTCTTGCGGTCATTCTCGTGTTAATTGCTGTGGGGGTATGGTTCCTCTTTCCGACGCCAGTGAGGCGAATTAAGAGGAAGATATGGTTGCTGCTCACGGGCATATCACGCCTTCCAGGTCGTGGGCTCAAGCACGCCAAAGACGTCCCGCTTCTGCGGCGGCCTGCCGTGCTACCTCCGCTACAGAACAGGAAGGCCCTTGCCAACTACCCCAGTCCCTTCGCATTGTTCGAGAGGGCGTTATTTGCCTATACCAGAGGGTTTGTCATGCTGGGGACCATCCTTGCACTCTTGGGCGCGTTCGGAGCGGTGGTGACTCTGGCACTGACCAGCGCGACCTCATACGATACGAGCGTTTCATATACGGATATAGCGCCGCCAGAGTTGCCGCAAAAGCCGGATCAGGCTCAGGCGCGTCTTGCCCCGCCAGGTTTACGCGCCGAACCCGCCGAGAAAGAGGTTCCCGAGTACCTGAAGAAATACGCGGACCGTCTGGACCTGGACCTGATTGTGCAGCATGCTTCAGAACTGACTGACGGACAAAGACGGGATTTCTACGACAACCTGCGTCTAATCGTCCAGGAGGCTGAGTCAAAGTCTGCATCTGTCCCGGAGATTGTCTACAAATATGTCAGCAAGAAAGAAGAGCGGCTGAAGGCAGCACAAGCCGCAAAAGTTGAATCTCGGGTAGTCCTGCTGTCAGCGGCAGGCGCGCTCGTATTCACAGGCATCTGGCTTGCGGCGCTTTCCCTCATTCTTGTTCTTCTTGCCATCGAAAGGAATACACGAAAGGAATAAGGCGCATAAGTCGCTTAGGTTTTGCCAACCTGACGCGAAGCGCTCTTATCGGGCGAGGTCCCTGCTTTGACCGGATCGATTCCTTTTCTTGAGCAACACCGCGGATTCGACAATTGACGGGCCCTCCCGCACCTTGGACGTGGGTATTGTCAAGAAGATTGGCTCTCATTGTTCGCATCCCCAGTTCTTCGCAGATGTCAGAGTCTTACGTACAATCGTATGAAGGCAGGGGCCCATGGAAAGCGCTCCCGACGGGCGGAATCCTGACCGCCTCGCCCCTCGCCGGTTTTCGCGAGTCAGGACGTGTACAGGAGCGCGACCCGGTGTCCAAGCCGAACTCTAAGCGGATCCCCCCGAAGGCCAAGCCCGAAGATATTCTCCCGGCACTACAGAAACTCTGCGGCGAGCGTGTGACGTACCAGGCCAAGTATCCCGGCGACGGGCAATATCTGATTCCCGTCGCGAAGGCGACTGAGAAAGGACAGGATACGCCATGGCAAGCATGAAGGATTTCTTCGGCAGTCTCTTTGGCAGGAAACAATCGGGAAGTGAGTCCGGGAAGAGGTACCAGGGGCCGCCAGGCACTCCCTCCCGTGCGGGAGAGGAACTCTACAAGCCCGGCGATGTCATCGGCGGTAAGTACGAGGTCCACCGGCTCCTCGGAAAGGGCGGTTTTGGCATCGTGTATCTGGTGTACGACCGGCATCAGGGTGGCGTTTACGCCCTCAAGACCTTCCGCGACGAGTTTCTCGCCGACGGGAAGGCGCGCGATTTCTTCAAGAAGGAATGCCTGCTGTGGGTGAACCTGGAAGAGCACCCCTTTATCCTCCAGGCCCTGTACGTCGAAGAGTTCTCCGGCCGGCTTTTTGTGGAGACCGAGTACGTCTCTCCTGATGACCGTGGGCGTGCCACGCTTCACGACCACCTCACTTGCGGTGTATCCCTTGACTTCGAGAAAGTCCTTGAATGGGGGGTGCAGTTCTGCCACGGGATGGAGCACGCCAACGCCAATGGCATCCGCTGCCACAGAGACATAAAGCCTTCGAATATCTTCATCACGCGGGACGGCATCCTGAAGATATCCGACTTCGGCCTTGCGGGGGCGGCGCAGGCGGCATGGCACGGAGGCGACCTTGTGGGCGGCGCCGGGGGTCGCCTGGGCTGTTCGATCCTTCCGAGTCACGGTCGCAGCGTCTGCGGGACGCCGGGCTACATTACGCCGGAGGTGTATCGCCGCGAGGGGGCAGACGCGAGGACCGACATATACGCCTTTGGGCTTGTGCTGTGGCAGATGGCCGCGTCGAAGCCGTTCCCCCCCTTCCATGTCGATACGCCTGTGGCCAACGACCCTGAGGGCCTTGCGCGGTACATGGACAGCGTGTACGCAAGGCAGATGGAAGGGAGGTTTCCGGAGGTTGGGGCCCCCCTGGATAGTGTGATAGGGAAGTGCCTGCGGTTTGAGCCGCGTGACAGGTATGGCGATTTCCGGCAGTTGCGGCAGGACCTTGAGGGCATATACACGAAGCGCACGGGGCGGACGGTGTGCATTCCAGAGACCGGCGAGCGCGGCGTAGTCTTCTGGAACAACAAGGGCAATTCACTCAACGCCCTTGGCCGTCACACTGAGGCGAGTGCATGCTTCGACAGGGCGCTCGAGATAGACCTGCGATTCGCTCCCGCCTGGAACAACAAGGGCAATTCACTTGCCGCCCTCGGCCGCCACACTGAG